>Ga0209376_1004985_pt1 | contig 11275 bp, 10 predicted proteins | sample GraSoiAngelo_134_FD_185891 | JGI IMG/M metagenome (GOLD analysis project Ga0209376, IMG submission 185891) | Grasslands soil microbial communities from the Angelo Coastal Reserve, California, USA - 14_0929_05_30cm (SPAdes) (version 2) | ecosystem: Environmental > Terrestrial > Soil > Grasslands ... | reverse complement strand
CGTCTGTGGAACCCCCGCAGCATGCGGCTGAGATAGCCGGCATCGAGGCCCAGCTCGGCGCCGAGGTCGCGCGCCGTCGTGTGATCGTGGTGGGCGAGCTCGTAGATGACGCGCGCTTCGGTGAGCGAGAACGGGCTCTCGAGCAGATGCTCCTGCAGCACGCCGATTTGTTTGGTATAGAACCGATTGAAGCGCCGCACGGTATCGATGCAGTGCGGCAGCGCGTTCCCGCCCATGTCTCGGCCCGGATTCGGCATCGGGGCTCTAGTTACCGCCATTAGTTGACTATGTCAAGTATTGTGGTCATGACTTTTTGAGCAGCCTCTTGCCGGTGGCAAATGGGCGCGGCAAGATCACATTGTTGCGTTGCCAGGGGAGCTGGATGAAGGCGGGAGCAGTGGCGCAACAACTGCATCATTTTTTGCCGCACCTTTCTCTCCGCGCGGAGGCCATCGTCGACGCACTGCTGCTGACGGGGGGCAGCATCGGTACCGCCCAGGAGCTCGCACCCCATATCGGTGAACGGAATCGCTTTGCTCTCGCCAGGTTTCTGCGGCGGGAAGGACTCCCGCCCCTGCACGACCTCGCTGGATGGGCCCGCGTGCTCTTCTGGCTTGATAGCGCCGAGCAAAGCGGTTGTTCGCTCTGTCAGCTGGCGTTTCATGCGAACCGCGATCCGGCGGCGTGCTACCGCGACGTCAAGCGTGTGACAGGGATGCGTTGGCGGGAGTTGCGCCGGCAGGGAACACGCCGCGTGCTCGCGGACTTCGTGGCGTGCTGCCAGTGCCGGCACTGATCCGAATCTGACGCACGGTGCGTCGCTCAAAACGTCATAGCCCCGGTCCCGACACGGGCCGAATGTGAGGACATGCATGACGCGTGTCCCGGCTACGGCGCCGAGCCATTTCGCACGTTGTGTGCGGATTTTCCGGATCAATCCATTTATCCCGGCGCGGATTTCCGCGTGGAGTGGGGGCCGATCTTCCATCGTGGACGCCTCGACGGGACGGCCCACCTGCTCGTCATCGGACAGGATCCCGCCGCGCAAGAGTCCATCGCGCGTCGCATTCTCGTTGGGGGAGCGGGCCACCGGCTTCAGGGGCTGCTCGCCAAACTCGGCCTCACGCGCAGCTACGTCATGGTCAACACGTACTTGTACAGCGTGTACGGGCAGGGCGGCGGCGAAGCTCATAACGACGACCTGAACATCGCGAAGTACCGGCACCGCTGGTTTGACGCACTCCTCGCGGGCGCCAACGTGCAGGGTGTCATCGCTCTCGGCCACCTGGCCGACGCCGCGTGGCAGCGTTACCGCACGACACCCAGGGGCAAGACAGTCCAGGTCACCTACCAAGCGGTGCGCCATCCCACGTATCCAGAGAGCGCGTCCAAGGGCGACAAACAAAAGCAGAAGCAACTGATGGCGCAGATGCTGCAGGGTTGGAACGCCGCGATTGACGCCTTCCGGCCGGTCCTTACCGCAGACAAGCCGACACCGCTCGCGCACTACGGCAGCACGATCAAGGACGCCGAGCTCGCGGAAATCCCCGAGTGCGATCTGCCGCCTGGCATCCCCGACTGGATGCGTGGCAGCGACGGATGGGCGACGCGCACGGGGACTGGCGCCGCAAAGCGCCGCACGATCACGGTCTCGATTCCAAAGACGAATACCCTGTGACCAATCCGCACGGCGTCATCGATCCGATGGATGGACCGGCGTTGGCATTCGCCGGCCGCATTGTCACGATGAACGCCGCCCGCAGCGTGATCAAGGACGGCGTCGTCTACATCGCGAAGGGGGCCATCGTAGCGGTTCAGGAGCGCAACAAGCAAGCGCCGTCCGGCTTCGATGCGGGACAGGTGATCGAGACGAGCGGCACCATTTTTCCGGGTCTGATCGAGCTCCACAACCACGTTGTCTACAACGCGCTTCCGCTGTGGCGCGTGCCGGGAACGTTCACCGACCGAAACAAGTGGGCTGGCCTGGCCGAGAAACGGAAGCGTGTGACGGCTCCGATGGCCGTGCTTGCGGGCACTCCCGACATCCTGCCCGCCGTCGCGAGGTATGTCGAGTGCAAATGCTTGTTCGGTGGCACGACGACAACTCAAGGCTTTCGGCTCAACAACGCCGGCGGGCAGGTTCGTTACTACCGGGGCCTGGTCCGCAACGTCGAACAAACCGGCGATCCCGCGTTGCCTATCGCCGGCGGTCAGATCCCCGACGTCGCCAAGAAAGACGCGTCCCAGTTTCTGCAGAAGCTCGAGAGCAAGAAATGGCCGTGTTACTTCCTGCACTTGAGCGAAGGAACTGATGAGGCAACTCGCAAACACTTCACCGATCTCGAGCTGCCGAATGGCTGGGCCATTACGAGTATCCTGGCAGGGATTCATGCGACTGCGCTCCAGCCCAAGGACCTCCATGTGCTCAGGCAGAAAGGAGCCGCGGTGGTGTGGTCGCCACTCAGCAATCTGGTGCTCTATGGCGACACGATGCGCATCAAATCCGCCCGCTCGGAACAGCTGCGAATCGGCCTTGGCTCTGACTGGTCGGTTTCGGGCAGCAAGAATCTGCTCGGTGAGCTGAAGGTGGCACGGCTGGTCGGCGCAGACCTCGACGCAGGGTTCTCCGATGCGGATCTCGTCGCGATGGTTACGTCGGAGGCCGCCAAAATCCTTCACTGGGACGCCGTGCTCGGCTCTCTCGAGGCAGGTAAACGCGCCGATTTCCTCGTCGTGAAAATCGCGGATCAGGACCCGTACGGCGGACTCCTGGACGCGCGCGAGACCGACATCCAGCTCGTCGTGATCAACGGCGTGCCGCGCCTCGGCACCGCCACGCTGATGAAAAAGGCCGGTTTCGAGGACACCGAGAAAGTTTCCATCGGTTCCGCCGAACGCCGGCTCCATCTCGAGCAAAAAGACGTCGATGCTGCGGTCGGCAAGATCACCTTCGACGCGGCGCACGACACGCTCAAGGATGCGCTTCACGACCTGCCGGAGTTGGCGAAGAAAGTGGACGCGAAGCGGCACGGCGCGGTCGCCGTCGACCAGGAGCAATGGCATATCGCGCTCGACGAAATGGCTATCGGCGACTTCGAGTCCGGGACGGATCCCGCCGCGGAAGGAGCGCTCGGCCAGTTGAGCGCGCTTGGCCTCGGCGCGCAAACACTGCAGTCGCTCGTGTCGCCGATCGTGCTCGATCCGGCAACCGTCGCGGATGATTCCAATTTCTTCGACACAATCGATCAACAGCTGAACCTGCCGTCCTATCTCAAGACGGGACTCCGGCAGGCGTACGCATAACACGGAGGGTTCACCGATGCCGATCACATTCATCCCCAACGATCCGCGGTCCAAGGGCGGGCCGCCGCCGCGGGCGCAGACGCCGCGCGCGGAGCGGCCAGGCACCGTTGCTGGCTTTACCTACGTGCCGCACTCGGCCGCAGCGCAGCATTCACTGGGTGATCCGGAGTTTCTGTTTTGGCAGAGTCGCGAGGCAGCCCTGGCGGCCATTCAGACGTTCGAATCGCTGAGCGGCGGGAAGGTCAAAGACTGGTTTGGGTCGTCCCGCAAGATCGACTTGCTGCCCGACGACGGCGTGGATCTCAACGCGTACTATGACCGGGGCAGTGTCACGTTCTTCCATTACACCACGAGCGGGAAGACCACCTGGTCCGGCGCGAGCACCGACGTGGTTGCGCACGAGGTCGGCCACGCGCTGCTCGATCAAATGCGGCCGGAGTTGTGGGACGGCGCGTACACCGAGACCGGCGCGTTCCACGAGGCGTTTGGAGATTGCATGGCGCTGCTCACCGCCTTTGCCGATCCGGTGACATTGGCTGACGTGCGCCGGAGGATGCGGAAGCCGAACTTTGTGGAGGCGACGGCGGAAGATCTGTCGGCCGGCGTTCGGCGCGCATTGGGCCCCCAGCATGCGGCGTCCAAGCCGCGTCACGCCCGCAACAAGTTTCAGTGGGCGCTACCGAGCACCTTGCCACCCGTGGGGCCGCCGAACGTGTTGACCGGAGAGATCCACAGTTTTGCGCGCGTGTTCACCGGGTGCTTCTATGACCTGGTGCTCAACATCCTCAGCAATGCCGCCGGTTCCAAGGCGCCGACCACTGCTCAGCTCACCGCGGCAGTGCGGACAGCGGGCAAGTTGCTGATTCGTGCGGCCGCAGAAGCGCCTGAGACTCCGCGGTTCTTCCAGTCGGTCGGCCGAGCGATGGTGCTGGCGGATCAGGCGATGAACGGCGGCGCAAATCGGCAGGCCATCAACGACGCCTTCCAGAAGCACAACATTCCATTGGGGAGCGCGGCGATGCTCGCACCGGTCGCGGCGTTGGGCGGCACCACGACCCGTACCCAGGCTGTCAGCCGCACCGGGCTTTCAAAAGCCGCGATCATGGACTTACGCAAGCGGCTCGGCGCGGCACCCAGTGAGAAAGTGAAGGTTGTGGCGCAGGAAATCGGTGGCCAGAAAGTGGTGCGTGCGACTCATCTGAAGCATGTGCCGCTCGGTCAGCTCGACAAACGCCTGGAGGGAGTCGTTGCGGTCGCACCACAACCGGTGCTGGTCGGGGCCGTCGACAAGTCACGGGCCGGCGCGATCCTCGGCGGCGTTCCCGAGCCGGTCGCGAGCGAGGATGAAGTGAAGGCGTTCGTGACGACGCTCCTCGAAACCGATCGCATTGCGTTCGACTCGAAGGCGGCGCGTTACGGCATCGCGGGAAAGAAGCGGGACGCTCGCATGCGGTTGCCGACGCATGTGATTCACAAGGAGGGCAAGGCGAAGGTCTTGCGGCGCGTCCGCTTCGCCTGACTGGGAGCTAGATCGAGGAAAAACGCTTGCGCACGAGCGTGTCGTGCTGCGCCGCATCCTTTTCGATCTTGTGAGTCGTTCCTGGGGTTAGCGCATTCCCCGGAGCGATTTGCTGGTTGCGCTCGAGCGTCTGGGCAAATTGCGCCGCTTCCTGACGGTCCTGCGGGGTCGCGTCTGCGGGGACTCGGACGCGCACCGCGCCCCGCTGGAGCCGGGCGACAGCCGTTGTTTTCCGCTTGCGCGCAGCTACGCGCTTCTTGGTTTTCTTGGCCATTACAACCTCCCGTCGTCGAATATACCGAAGCACGCGTCCTAAAAGGCGCGATGGCGAATGGTCGCAGAGCTGGCGGTCCCACCAACGGCATAGACTCGCAGCCCGGCGAACCCCCACACGGCCAGCAACGGCTCGACGATGCCACTCGGCTCTGAAGTCCAGCTGGTGCCGTTGTAGCGAATGACCGTGCCGGTATCTCCGACCGCGAACGCAACGCACGGACTTGCCACCCAGACGTCGTGCAGGTTGTTCGCGGTGGGGCTCGGCACGGCCGCCCACGTCGCGCCATTGTAATGCCGTATCGTGCCGCCGTTCCCCACAGCGAACACGTCGTTGCCGGCGCTGCCCCAGACGCCGTCCAGATCCACCGCGGTGCCACTCGCCTGCGGTGACCAACTGGCGCCGTTGTAATGGAGAATCGTGCCGCCGCGTCCCACCGCGAACACATCGCTGCCGCTCGTCCCCCAGACGCTCAGCAGGTCCGTCGTGGTACCGCTGATTTGTGGAGACCAGGTGACGCCATTGAAGTGGAGGATGGCGCCGCCGATGCCGACGACGAACACGTCGGTGGCACTCGCGCCCCACACGCTCGTCGTCGTGCCGCGCGACCCGACCGCGACGACCGGTGACCAGATTGCCCCGTTGTAATGCAGCAGCGAATCGGTCGTCGTGGTCACCCAGACATCGGATCCGGTCGAGGCCCATACGTCCGTGAGAATGATGCCTCCGGCCACTCCACTGGCTTGCAGGCTCCACAGCGCTCCGTTGAAATGCAGAATCGTCCCGCCCAATCCGACGGAGAAGATGTCGCTCGTGTTCGCGCCCCACACGCCGTGGCGCGCCAGGACAGGCGGGAACGTGTCCGGTATCCACGGCTTCGCCGTCGTGGTCGTGCATGCGGGAGTCGTCGCGATCGTACGCGCCGGCGTGCGCACGACTTCCTCCGTGCTCACGAGCCCGCCCACCCCCATCGCGGTGTACACGGCGACGACATCGAGCGGCAGCCGGCTATGGAAGACCGCGAATCCTTCCGCGAAGGGGGCGCCCCCGAGGATCTTTTGGATTCGTGAGCAGGTGACGCTGAGGGCCTGATCGCTTCGCAGAACCAACGGAAAAAATTGAAATGGGGGCGCCGCGACCTTGAATTGAAAGACCAGGCTGTCGCGGTTCGGATTGTGGATGTTGATCGATGTGAAGTAGGTGCCCGGTGCGACGGGGGCGCCGGGCCCGCCGCTCGAGCGGCCGCACACGAATTTCACCGCGTACTCGAGCGTGTCCTGTGCGTGCGCCGGCCGGCATGGAAGCAGGGCGAGCATCCCGATCGCGAGTAGGGGCGTCTTGCGCATGAAACAAGAGGGCGTGACCGACCGGGGTCACGCTATGACATTTTGAGCGCGACGTGGTCTAGAAGAAAAGCGACATCGCACCTCTTGACGTCGGTTACTCACCTGTCTAATTACCGCATGATGACATATACGACAGTCACCGTCTGCGGTGCAGGAGCTTGCCCCTGTAGCATGCATCCCATGTCCGGGACGTACTCGGCTATCGTTTAGAGCATCCTATTTGGAGTTCTTGCGCGGCTGTGGTCCCGGAGGCTTGGGAACCGCAGCCGTTTTTATTTGACCTAATAGGAGGAGGAGTCATGCCGCAGACCCTAGCCGCCGTAACTGACATCGCCACGCGTGGCTATACCCACCCCGAGGTCTTGGTCTCGACCGAATGGGTCGAGAGCCATCGCAACGATCCCAAAGTCCGCCTCGTGGAGTCGAACGAGGACGTGCTGCTGTACGAGACCGGGCACATCCCCGGCGCCGTGAAGATCGACTGGGTGACCGATCTCAACGATCCCCTGCTCCGCGACTACGTCGGTCGTGAGCGCTTCGAGCGGCTGCTGCGTGCCAAGGGGATCAACAACGACACCACGATCGTCTTCTATGGCGACAAGAACAACTGGTGGGCGACGTACGCCTTCTGGGTGTTCCGGTTGTTCGGCGTCGAGAACCTCAGGATCTTGGACGGCGGCCGGCTGCGCTGGGCGGACGAAGGCCGGGAGCTCGTCACCACGGTCTCCAATTATCCCGAAGGCAACATCAAAGTGCGCGAGCGCGACGACTCCGAAATCCGCGCGTTCCGCCCCGAGGTAGAGCGGCACGTGAAGCGGCACGGGAAGCTGGTGGATGTGCGCAGCCCTGAGGAATATCGCGGCGAGCGGCTGCACATGCCCGAGTATCCGAATGAGGGAGCGTTGCGTGGCGGGCACATCCCGGGAGCGAAGAGCATTCCGTGGGGCCGCGCCATCACGACCGAGACACACACCTTCCGGCCCGCCGAAGAGCTGCGGACGCTGTACCAAGCAGAGAATGGGCTCGGGGCCAGTGATGACGTGGTGGTCTACTGCCGCATCGGCGAACGCTCCTCGCACACCTGGTTCGCGCTGACTTATCTCCTCGGCTTCGAGAACGTGCGCAACTACGACGGCTCGTGGACCGAGTGGGGCAATGTGGTCAAGGCTCCCATCGAGAAGCCCTGATGGATCGGGAGATGCGTCTCGCCTGGTTGGTGGACCATTATCGTCGCCCGAGGCACGTCGGCACGCTCCCCGACGCTGATGCCCGTGTCCCGGGCGGCAATCCCGGTTGTGGTGACCTCATCACGATGTATCTGAAGGCCGAGCCGGGCGTGGACCGCATCGGCGCCGTGAGCTTCGAGGGTGTGGGGTGTACGCTCAGCCAGGCGGCGGCGTCGATTTTGGCCGAGCGGGTCAATCGCGATAGACCAAGCTTCGAGGAGATCCTGTCCCTTCCTCCGGAGCAGATGATCGATCTCCTCGGCCGCGATATCGCCGAGGCGCGGCCGGGGTGCGCGCTGCTGGCGTTGGGGACGCTCAAGGGCGCGGTGAAGACGGTCGAGATGAATCGGAAACTGCGGGCCGCGGGGCATACGGACGAGCAGATTCGGGAGCTGCGGCGGGAGGTTGCGGCGCAGGGGCAAGCGGCCGGCGTCGTCGTCGGGGAGGGGGCTGAACAGGCCGCGCTCGAGCGGGCCTAGATGTGGAAGATCAGTCGGTCGAGCGCGTACTTCCCGCCGCCGAGGATCGCGAGCACCAGCGCGCCGACCAGCAGCATGAACTCGAATTCCCACCCGGGCGCGTTCGCTTCTTTGAACTTGCGATGGACCTTGGTGGTGAGGAACGTGATCGCGCCGAGCATCACGATGACGAGACCGAGGCCGGCGAGCTGGGTGAGGAAGCCAAAGATCAGCCCCAGAGCGCCGGCGGGCTCGGCGATCGAGAGGATGCGGAGCCTGGTCAGCATGCCGGCGGGCATCTGCTCGGACGGTTGGGCGCTCCACAGGCCCTTCTTTGGCAAGCCGTGGAAGAGAAAGACGGTGCCGAGGGCGAGGCGGAGGACGAGGAGCGCGAAATCGCTGAGTTCGTGCAGCGAGGTGAAGAATCCCATGGGCAGCCTCCCGCTTAGGTCAGGGCAGCGTCGCCAACCAGATGTCCGCTTCGGTGACGCGTCGCGTGAAGTACATCGTCCGCCCGTCGGGGGTCAGTTGGGGCGGGCCAATAACGTCGCGATTCACGGCAAAGACCTTCCGCACCGCTTTGCTTTCCTGATCGACGAGATAGAACGCTTTGCCTCCGGAGACGAACAGCAGGCGTCGGCTATCGGGCAGCCAGACCGGCCATTGCCCGTAGTTCGTCAGGTGCTCGTAGGTGCGGGAGCCGAGGGTGTACACGATGATGCCGCGATCGAAGGCGCCGACCATCCCGGCGATACGCCGGCCGTCCGGCGACCAAGAGTGTGGCCCGAACGGCAGCGAATCCTGCGGCAGGGTATCGGGGTGCTGTTCGTTCCAGCGCCGGTTGGGGTCGAACAGGTAGACCATCGTCCCGCTGTCGCCGAGCGGGGTGGCCGCGGCCATGCGCGTGCCGCTGGGCGCCCAGACGGGATACGCCACGTTGCTGGGCGCATCCGTCACTTGTGTGAGACCGCTGCCGTCGGGATGGATTTTCCAGATCTGGAGCGGGCCACTTCGGTTCGAGAAGACGGCGATCCAGTTGCCGTCGGGTGACCAGCGCGGCAAGCGGTCGGACGCCGTGTCACCCGTCAGTTGTCGGGGTGATCCGACGCCGTCGGCGCGCATCACGTAGACGTGCCCCTCGGGCTCGACCAACGAATAGAACGCGACGTATTGCCCGTCGGGCGATGGCGCGGGATTCGCCCAGCGACGCGAGCCGTGCGTAACCCAGATCGGCTCACCGACGACGGCGTCGCGGACCGGATCGAACGCGAGTCGCTGCACGTTGGTCGTGACCAACACGGAGCTGTACGCAATGTGCTTGCCGTCGGCGGCTATGCTGATGTGCGCGAGCGACGTGGCCGGTGTGGTGACCGGCTCCGGATCGGCGAGCGGGCGGCCCGATGCCTCGTCGATGCGCACGCGCCAGAGATTCATGCTGCCGGAGCGATCGGACACGAAATACAGATAGCGACCGTCGGGCGACCAGACGGGATTCCAGTCGCGGCCCTTTCCGCTCGTGACCGCGCTCGGCTGCCCGCCATGTTCGGACGCCGGCACCGTCCACACGTGACCCTCCGCGATGGCCCCCAGGCGATGGAAGTACGCGATCCGCTGACCGTGCGGTGACCAGCTCGGGAGGCTGGCATCAGTCGCTTTGATGCGCCGCAGTTTTCCCGTTTGCACGTTCGCCGCCCACAGCTCGCCACGGCTCTCTGAATTCTGGGGATTGAACTCGACGTTCTCCGTGACGATCGCGAGCTCGGTCCCGTCCGGGCTCCAGGCGGGCTTGTAGCCGAACCGCGTCACGCGCCGCACCGCCTCGCCCGTCCGTCCCATGACGAAGATCCCGCCGCCGGCGCGGTCGGAGTGGAACGCGATCTGCGAGCCGTCGGGCGAGAAGGCGGGCTGGTCGTCGTCGCCGGGAGAATCGGCGGTGAGGTTGATGGCGTTCTGGCCGCCCACGCTCTGCAGGTAGATGTCGCGATTGCCCGACCCCTCGCCGCCGTAGACGAGCCATTTCCCGTCGGGCGACAGGCTCGGGAACCATTCGATGCCCGGGTCGCCGGTCAAGCGGGCGAACGTCGCTCGTTCACGGCTCGCTCTGCCGCCGCGCGTGAGTGCCAAGGCGATGTAGGCCGCGGCAGCGATCACCACGATCACGGACGCTGTGACGACGAGTTTCCCACGCAGCCAACGGGGAGTGGGGAGTGGGGAGTGGTCTGATAAAGCCCGAGCGAAATCGCGCGCGCTTGCGAATCGATCCGCAGGAGTTTTGGCGAGCGCGCGCACGATGGCGGCTTCGACTTCGGGCGGCACCGTGTCGCGTACGATGCGCAGGCCGGGCACCGGTTCCATCGATTTACGCGCGAGGATCGCCTGCGGTGTCGGCCCGCTGTAGGGCGGCGCACCGGCGAGCATCTCGTACAGCATGCAGGCGAGGCTGTAGATGTCGGAGCGCGCGTCCACTTTGCCCGATCCCATCGCCTGTTCGGGGCTCATGTAGGCCGGGGTGCCGACGATGAGGCCCGACTCGGTGAGCTTGCCGCCCGCGGCTTCGCTCACTGCCTGGGCGATGCCGAAGTCCGCGACGACCGCGTGGCCCGCCTCGAACAGGATGTTTTCCGGCTTGATGTCGCGGTGGACGACGCCGTGCTCGTGCGCGTAGGCCAGCGCGTCGGCCGTCTCGCGCGTGATGCGGAGCGCTTCGTCGACCGGCAGCTCTTTCTCGCGCGTCAGCCGGTCGCGCAGCGACTCCCCGTCGACGTAGGGCAGCACGTAGTACATGAAGTCGCCGGCGCTGCCGGAGTCGATGAGGGTGAGGATGTTGGGGTGGTTGAGCTGGGCGGTGATGCGAATCTCGCGCAAGAAGCGATCGGCGCCGATCGACTGGGACAGCTCGGGGCGCAGGACTTTCAGGGCGACGTTGCGGCCGTGCTTCAAGTCGGTGGCGAGGAAGACGACGCCCATGCCGCCGTGGCCGAGCTCGCGCTCGAGGCGGTAGCGGCCGGCGAGGGCGTGTTCCAGGCGGGGGCGGAGGTCCTGCATTGGGGCAAGATGGGGCGGGTGCGGCGACTACCGCAATCCGTACACGACGACCTTGTTGGAAAACGTCGGCAAGTAAACGTGTCCGTTGGCGATCGTCGGCGGTG
>Ga0209376_1004982_pt1 | contig 11278 bp, 14 predicted proteins | sample GraSoiAngelo_134_FD_185891 | JGI IMG/M metagenome (GOLD analysis project Ga0209376, IMG submission 185891) | Grasslands soil microbial communities from the Angelo Coastal Reserve, California, USA - 14_0929_05_30cm (SPAdes) (version 2) | ecosystem: Environmental > Terrestrial > Soil > Grasslands ... | reverse complement strand
GACTAGCTGAATAGTCCGGAAAGATCTTGGCTACGGAACAACAGCGGGCACGGCCACGGTCAACATCGATCCATATATGCAAGTCTTGAAATTTGTTGACGAACTGTTCTCTGACCCCATAGGTCAAGCATGTCCTTACCTAAGGAGGTTGCTGAAGAACTCGAATCTAGCAACTGTAGCGGCGCTCTATGAGCGCCGGTTTTTCCTGAAATCAACGAAATACCGGCGGTCATACATTAAGGCTTCGCGCTATCGCGCTTGCGCTTCGCGGACCGCCGCTACAATGCATTCGTCAGCTCATAAGCATTTTTCAGCAACCTGCTAAGCTAATAGTTGATCTTCAACCCGAACTGAATCTGGCGGTTCTCAAAAAGCGTACTGGTAATCGTCCCAAACGAAGCGGCGTCGAAAAACCTGTTCGGCTGGTTTAAGGACGGATGATTGAACGCATTGAAGAACTCCGTCCTAAACTGGACGTTCAAGCCTTCCCTCCGAAAATTTTTCGCCAACATTAAATCCCAATCGTTCGTCCCAGGACCCTCGAAATAATTGCGCGGCACATTTCCAAAGGTGCCCCGCGGCGGGATGGCAAATGCTGCCGGATTCAGGTACACCGTCTTCTCCTTGCGGTTGGCGATTACCGGGTCAGCCGTCGCCTGCACAATCTTGTAGTCCAGGATGTAGGCAATATTCGGCCGATCGCGGGTTGATCCTGTATTGCTGTTCTGGTTCGACGGGCTGAGTTGAATGAAAATGGGCCGGCCGGATTGGAAAGTAGCGATACCGGAAAATGCCCAGCCGCCCAGAAGCCTTTCGAGCGTCGTTCCCCAGTTGGTTCCAAGGGCTTTACCGCGCCCAAACGGCAATTCGTAAATATAGCTTAGAACAAAGCGCTGCCGCGCGTCGAAATCGGAACTGCCGCGGTCCATCTTCAAGTTTCGCGCATCTTGGGCAACATTTCCGCCGGTGGAGTCGTCGATCGCATGTCCATATGTGTACGAGGCCAGGAAGGACAATCCGGCCCCAAAACGCCGCTGCAATCGCCCGATCAGGGCGTGATAGATCGAGTTTCCCGAACTTTGAAGAACCGGCACGGAGCCGAACGCAGGCAGCGGACGCCGCGGCTGGACTTCAGGTTGCTTGAATCCTGGTACAGGATAGGCTTGATTGATATCGACGGTTCGGACCAGCCTCGTACCTTTATTGCCGACGTAGCTCACCTCGAACAGCATGTTCTGCGGAAGCTGGCGCTGATAACCCAAATTCCAGTGCTGAATGTAGGCATCCCGAAAACTCGGATCGATCGAAGGAGCATCAAAGATCGAAGAAGCCTCCAGTCTGGCCGATGGAAACGGGTCGGACAATGTCAGGTCTGCCGGAAGAGGACCGGCATCGAAAGTTTGCGGGCGTTGAAATGGAGAACCCGTGCGCACGAAGAACAAATTGCTGCCAATGATTGCGAGATCATAAACAATCCCATAGCCTCCCCGGATCACCATTTGGCCTGTGGCATCGGGTCTGAACGCGAAACCAAACCTTGGTCCAAAATTGTTCTTGTCCGGCTTGTATAAAGCCCGGGATGATCCATTTTGCGCGGCAAGCTCGTATTCCATCGTCTCGATATTGAGATGCGCGAGACGATTTTGCTTCTCCACGTCGGGCGTATTGTATTCGTACCGCAAACCCAAATTGAGCGTCAGCCGGCGGGAAACCACATAGTCATCCTGCACGAACCAGTCGTATGAGTTCATGCTGTGATATCGAAAACTGTCCGCCGGATTCCGAGTCGATCGGCTGGGCAGACCAAGCAAGAAGTCTGCGAAAGCGTTACCGGTCCAAATGCCGCTGAAATTGATCGTTTCCCGCGCGTTGGAGCCCGCGTAAAACAGAATTCTTCGTAGATCCACACCGGCGCGGATGGAATGCGATGCCGGCGAATAGTTCAGGCCGGCTGCAATTTGTCCCGTTGTGCCGGCTCGATTCTGATAGCCGCGGTCACCGATAGTGCCGAAGCCTGTTATTGCGATCATCGGGTGGCCGAAATCTCGAGGATCATGTGAGGCAGGAATACCTAATTCGGAAGAGATATCACTGGTACCGGATGCGAACGCAATGCGCGACTGCAGCTGCCGGTTGAATCCCGCCCGGGTTTCCATGACAAGTTTCGGAGAAAAAATATGCGTATCGGTAAGCGAAAGCGAATGAGCGCCTGTAACATCGTTGTGCCTGAAACCAGGTACACACGAAGTCTGGCCGTTGCCCGCACATGGCACCACCAACGAGTCCTTTGCGTACGCGTAACGGCCGAACAAGCTGTTGGTTCCACTGAAGCGGTGGTCCAGCCGTGCGCTGTACTGGTTGACGTCCTCCGGAAACGGGTTCACTGCAGAAAGATTGTTCGGTGACGCAAGTCCTGGTGTTGGGAATGGGAATGAACCTCGGTCCAGTATCTTTCGCGCGATCGGATCGATGCGGTTTGACGCAATGATGTTCCCGGGAAACGTCGCTCGACCCCGCTCCGGATCCTGGACAGGCGCAGTTGCGGCAGAGAAATCGCCGCTACGGAAAGCCTCTGTCGGAACCTGTTGAAGACTTGCCGGCGCCGGCCACCTTCATATGCCACAAAGAAGAAACTCCGATTGTGTGCCAGCGACCCGCCTGCTGTCGCGCCGAACTGATTGCGATGAAAGGGTGGTTTTGCGGCCGATTCCTTTTTATTGAAAAAATCACGGGCATCCAGCTTGTCGTTTCGCAGAAATTCCCACGCCGAGGCGTGCAGATCGTTCGTTCCGGATTTTGTACTCACGATCACCTGCGCGCCACCCGCACGCCCGTACTGTGCAGAATAGGAATTGGCCAGGACCTTGAATTCTTGGATGGCATCCAGAATGGGCCGTAGTGTGAAATTGTTGATAGCGGGATCGTTGTTATCGATGCCGTCGAGTAAATTATTGTTCGCGGTTTCCCGGGCACCTCCGGCATTGAAGCCTCCGCGAAAACTCAGCGTCGATCCCGGCGCAGGTGGCAGGGAACCCGGCGCAAGTTGGGCCAAATCCTCAAATTCCCGGCCATTTAATGGAAGCTCAACAACCTTTTGGTTGTCAATAACAGTTCCGACCGACGACGTTTCGGATTGCACGAGCGGCGTAGCCGCGGTGACGACGAACTTCTCGGCAACTTCACCGATCTGCAATGTGAAGTCGATCCGGAGGCGGTCATCGACGCTTAGTACCATATTCTCCCGAACACCTGTCTTGAACCCCGGCAGAGCCGCTTCGATGCGGTACCGTCCCGGCGGTAAAAATGGAACGCGATAGTTGCCGCCCTCGTCGGTGGCGGACGTTCGCAAAGCACTCGTTTGAACTTCGGTGATCCTTAGGGTCACACCCGGAAGAACAGCCCCGCCAGCATCCGTGACGGTTCCTGTTAAAAAGGCGATTTGCGCGTAGGCGGATGAAGAGGCGAGTCCGGCGACCGCGGCAACACTCAAGCTGAACAGCAAACGGCGCATAAATCTCATCAGCAACCTCGCGGGAATTGGCGAAAGGGTTTGCGGAATTCTGGACGGATGGATAAAAAGGACACGCTCCCGTCAACACCACCCGCGAAGTAGAAGGCCATCGGGCTCGCGGGCTTGAAGGATTGCGTCGAAGTCGTCGTGACCGCATCGAACGGCACGTTCGGGTTGGCGGGGATCGGTCGCACTAGAGGTAGCTTCTCACCCGAGTACCGATTAGGAAAATATTGATTGTTCGGAACCTCGATAGGCGTTCCGCTGCTAAAGGCTCCGTCACGTACGCCAAGAACGACGTCTACGGAAAGTTTTTGACATCCGTCCCCCTCACGAATGGTTCGATCTTCCTGATCCTAGCGCTTGAAAAAATCTATCACACGTTCGTAGTCCGGTCACTTTGTTCATCGTCCCCGCCGAGGGTCGTACACGACGAGGTGCACAGCGAAGTGGTCCTCGGCTTAGGCCGCTTTCGCTCCAAGAGTGCATCCAAGACACTTCAGAGTGTCCAACATGGGTCCAACGATTCCTGGGATACGCTTCAGATCCTCCCAACTTTTGAACGGCCCATTCTGGCTGCGATAGTCCACGATCCTCTTGGCGTGGTCCTTGCCGAAAATGACGCCTAGTTGCTGTTCGGTTGCCGTGTTGAGATCAAGATCTTTCAACGCATTTTTCAACACAAGTCTCCTTTTGAGTTGATAGTCCGGGTATCGAATCTTGCAATCGACCGGCCAGCTCAGTGCGCCTCGGATACCACCGTTGGATCGTATTGACGGACGTTGGTTTAGAGACGAAGCACGCGCAATGCTTAAATTTGGTAGAACTTATGGGCGTGAAAAACGTAGATATTTTCCACGCTGAGCCGTTTGTGCACATCGTGTCTGATGCCGTTCGCGATTGCGCTCGAAGTTTGAGCGATGAGTTCTCGTCACCAACAGCGGAAAAGCAGTCTCGCGCGGACCACCATCCGTGAATACGAGCGTATCGGTGCGGCCTCCGACTGCTATTTGCAAAATCGCATGTCCTCGGATGGGAGGATGACGGGCAAGCCATGCGGCCGGTGGATCGATATACCATGGCTGGGATCGCGCCAGCGATTTTTGCTCTCAATCGCTCCTTGATGAGGACGCGTGGCTCCAGCGCACTACAGTGATGCTGCTAAAACCCAACACGGTGTTCTGAAAGACGCAAGCCGGCCTCGTCTGAAAGAGCCCAACTAGCCGCAACGTCTAGTCCCTATCACCTCGTCCCATTGGGTTAGTGCGCCCGAAGGCAGGTCTAGACCCATCGGGTTAGTGAATCCGAGGAATTTACAGTCACCGGACAAGACGAGTAAACCTTACCTATTCGCGGAAAGCGCTTGGGAAATTGAAGGAGCATCTCCGCATGCGAATTCGCGAAAAGCGCGCAGGAAGTGTCGGCATTGCGGGTAGGTTCGCGAAATTGGCGGAAACGATATCAGGAGGAAGAGAAGAAATGAAGTCTTTTGCTAGATCACAGAAGGCGGCAGGAGTCCCGCTGCTTTCTACAGCTGCCTTGCTCGCGCAAGCCAGCATCCAGGCGCAATCGCTCGAAGCAGTCAGCAGGCTGTTCCGAGGTCACAAGGAGATTCTATGAAAAGCAGGATGATTCTAATTATCGCAGTTGCGTTGCTCGCTGTAATTGCTCAGTACGCGGCGGATGACGGCGGCAACGGCTTTCCATTGGGCGCTTCACCGTCCCCCAACCCAGCCGCCAACCCGGCGGCGGCCATCCGCATGGGCAAAGCGCTTTTCTGGGACGAGCAAACAGGCGGCGACGGCCGAATAGCCTGCGCCACTTGTCACTTCCACAATGGCGCGGACAACCGAACCCTGAACACCATCAATCCGGGGGCTAATGGAAAATTCGACGTCGTGGGCGACGCCGGACAGGTGTTCACGCCCCGCACGTTCTCACCACAATTCGATGACATTGTCGGGTCGCAGGGCATCGCTGGGAGCCTCTTCGTGAGTGTCAATTCCAATGCAGACGCCGCTGACACATGCACACCTAACGAAACAGCGCCTTTCTTTCACAATCGGCGGGTGACCGGCCGCAACACGCCCCCGATGATCGGCGCCACTTTCAATCGGCAGAATTTCTGGGACGGGCGCGCTAACGACAACTTCAACGGCAACGATCCGTTCGGTAACACAGGCAACCAGCTAGGGGCCGTCGGTGCGGTGGTGCCGTTTAGCAGTCTGGCATCCCAGGCGGTAGGTCCGCCAAACAACCCGACGGAAATGTCGTGTGAAGGCCGCCCCTTCAACGGCCCGAACAGCCTGGCAGTCAAGATGCTGGCGCGGCAAGCGTTAAAGTTGCAGGTGGTAGATCCGAATGACAGTGTCTTGGGAGCGTATAGGGCGTCGCCCACGGGACTGACGAAAACCTACGCCCAGCTCGCCGCTGATGCTTACGGCACCGGCGTGGTGACCACAGACAACTTCTCGCGCTTCTGGGGTCTCGCGGTCCAGGCGTATGTATCCACGCTCATTCCAAACCAGACTCCGCTGGACAAATTTATGGCAGGCAACTCGAGCGCACTGACGAACAACCAGCAAAGGGGACTCGGCGTCTTCACCGGCAAGGGCCAGTGCTCCAAGTGCCACGCCGGACCAGAACTGACCGATGCGTCCGTGAACTTCGCTGCGCGCCAAGGCCTGATCAACGAGGACGGCGGGGATCAGGGGTTCCACAATAACGGTGTGCGGCCCACCGCCGAGGACCTCGGCAGGGCTGGCAAGGGCCCAAACGGCGTGTCGTTCTCGCAGAGTGGGTCCAAGTTCGACAGGGGCGCCTTCAAGACGCCGGGTCTCCGCAACGTGAACTTGACCGCACCGTACTTTCATAACGGTGGCAAGGCCACGCTGGCTGCCGTGGTCGATTTGTACGACCGCGGTGGGGACTTCGCCAACCCAGAGAAGGCCAAGCGTATTAAGGAACTGGGGCTCGGTTCCTCGGACAAGGCGAACCTGGTCGACTTCCTCACAAACGGGCTGACGGATTGCCGCACCGCGAACGAGCAGGCGCCCTTTGACCATCCTTCGCTGAATCCTCCCAATGGAGCTTTTGTGTCAGCGACGGGGGCGGGCGGCACAGGCGGCGGTTGTCACTAATGTAACTCTGGATTCCCCTCCTTGGCAAAGGAGGGGGTGAGGGGTGATTCGGTGAGGAGCCACCCCAACCGCGCTTTCAAAGGACGCTTTCCGCTGGGGCGCCTCCCTGGGCGGTTCGGCGATTTGATGGCGCGGCAACCCCTCCTTTGCCAAGGAGGGTTTTTTTCGCGTCTAAGGACGATTACCCACAACGAATACGGAGCCTTTCCGTTTCCAAAATTGCAATCCCACATCGCTCGCTCGCGATTCCGCCGCCGGCAATCTCTTTGTCGGGCAAGCCGACTGCAGCGGAGACGTGCTGAAATTCAGTCCGTCGGGAGCATTACTCGCAAACTTCCGCGTCGCGGCTGAAAATCACGGAGCCGAATGGATCGATCTGGCGCCGGACAATTGCACCTTGTCCTAGCGGGAGTTTACTGAGAGCAGAGAATTCGACCGCGTAAACCTGGCGGGACGCGGGATTTAGGCGTGATGAGTCTTACCTAGGTTTTCTTCTTTGCCAGATCATCCAAACCGAGCATTTTAGCGAGTTGTTTTGGGGAAAGTTTGGTTCGAGCGCACAACTGCGGCGCTGCGGTCCTTTTTCTCCCTGGGCCGGATAGAGGAGGACGAACTGCTGAGTCTTTTTATGAAATCCGGTTCGTGCACATGAACACGTGGCTTTGCAAATCTGCACGCAGCTTTGCAAATTTGCAGATCCCTCTGCACGTGTGCATCACCGCATGTTTATTTGCAGCGGGCCTTGCATGTATGCACGGCGGCGTGTTTATGTGCAAAGGGCCGTGTATAGGTGCAGAGCGTCGTGCTGGTTTGCACGCGTCTGTGCTTCTGTGCAGAGCCGCGTGTTTATTTTGCACCTCCACATGCACGCGTGCACGTTTCACCAGATCACTTTCAGGGCAAATTGGCAAATTGAACCTGGCGTCCGGCGCAGTGGTCCAATTCACATTCACGGATGCCGGCGAACTGCAAAAAATCCGAACACGGGCCGGGAAAAAGCGTGTAAACGGGATTTCTTTCGGCAATTCCCGAATTTATTGTGCGATGCCAAAATTTAGTGGCCGATTCTCCGATTGAATGGCCAATCCCGGAATTTCGCGCGCGATTTGAAAAATTCAGTGGCTGATCGCGGAATTTAGTGTCCAAAATGAAAATCGCACGCTGAGTTTTCGAATCGTGTCCGCAAACGGTAATTCTGACGATTAATTTCACGTTTTTCTGTCCAATCGCTGGATCGTTCAGCTGCATCGCAAAAAATCCGTAAGAACTCACAAAAATCTGACAAAGTTTGGAATCCATACGCCCGATCGGCTTTTCGGACGCTTAAATCCGAAGTCATGCGTTTAAATTCGGATTTTTGTCTGCAAATAGCAAATCGTCCGTTCAATTCCGGCTTCGTGCGTCCAAATTCCAACTTGGACGGAAAATTCACGAATCGCGGGCCCAAAAAACGGAATTGGCCAGAAAATCGGCGAAGTGGACAAAGAAATCTCAGTTTGGTCAGTTAATTCTCAAATCGCTCAGAAAAACGCGGAATTGGACAGACCCCCAGCGGGCTGCGTGTTCCGCGTAGAACTGGACAGATAAATTGACAAATGGCTACAACAGCGCGGGACTTGACGATAACCGGAGAAGGTGGAACTTGGAAGGATTTCTACAACCGCAAGCAGATTGTGAAAGAATCGGAGCCAAACTTGGCAAACTCTGCGAAAAACGCTCTCAATGGCTGGGTAATTTGTGACTGAGGAGCGCAATTGTTGCGGTTAGCCTGAAAAACCGCGGCTTCTTCTAAGGGCCTCATCTACCGGGATGCGAAAGGGGGACTCGAACCCCCACGGCGTGAGCCACTAGACCCTAACTCCCTTTTAAGAATGAGCGACCGGATTCTTCACGAACCCATAAACATGAATCGCGGCGAAACATTTAGTCGCGCCGCGGGCGAAAAGCGGGCGACACATTCTGAGCCTAGTTGACCGGCGTGAGCCGGAACACGCGCCCGAGCTTGGCGGCGGATTTTAAATCCCCGCGACGGAGCGCCTCCCGTACTTCATCCAGTTTCTTCGCGTCTTCGACCGAAAGATACGGCGACCAAGCGTCTTCCGTCTCGATCAGCTCTACTGGGACCTCTGCGACGAAATTACCCTCGTGTACTAGCTTCGTTTTGGCTTTTGTCTTCATAACCTCGTCTTGAAATCGTCCGACCACTTCTCCTTCTCCGGTCGATAAGCGGTCACGACCACAGCCGGCTTCACTGCTCCTTTCGGAATTCCCCACACGACGTGGATCGGCAGACCACCTGGATCTTTCTGTAATACCAGAGCGCTTGGTCCCTTGAAATATTCCGGATAATCTTCGACCAAATGTGCTGCCGCGACTCCGTACAGTATGTCCTCCACCAAAATGTTATCGGCCGCAAGCTCATCATAACCGTGTTCTGAAATCCTGACTTCACCGCGCGCCACCAACTCCTTTATCAGTTGAAGCGTTTGGCTCATACTCCAGTTTATTCACTTGCTCTTTAAGATCGCAAAAGATTCAAAAGATCCATTGGATCGGCTGCGACATGAAGAGGCGGGCCAATATTGATTATTTGGTCCTTTTCGTGTGGTGCCGTTGGCTGGTTTTGGATACTTTTGTTCACCGCGGGCAAAGTGCGGGCAAAATGCTGAGCGTGATCACGATAATTGATGACGAGGCAATCACGATAAACGAGAGAAGGAGTCGAGCGCGGGATAGGGATACAAGCTTGTGTAGGCAGAAGCGCGTGTATCCCTGCTCTTGGGAAGTCGAAGCGGAGCGCCCGGCCCAGGAAAGCCGGGCGGGCATTCGCGTGAATTCCCGAGGGCTTCAGCTCAGAAGCCGATCCGGCTGGGAAGTATCCCGCGGGAGTATCCTGCCTTACTGTGATGGCTATTCCTGACGGTTCACATTCCGAGGACTCCTCAAAAATAACAATGATCTCGGGGGCCAGCGAACTGAGTTTGTCACTCTAAATGAAGAGAACGTGACAATTCTGAGCATGAAAACTGATGGAATTTACTGGATCTTACTTGGGCAGAGTCACTTACGAATTTCGTGATCAAAATTCTAATCACGTTACGCAGAGCGCAAAAACACCCGCGGCAACCGCAAGTGGCTGCGCAATTCGTTTCCATTTGGTGGGCACGCCCCACTCGGTGAATTTCTCGTTTTTGGTGTCAAGCATGGCAACTTTGTCGCCCAGATACTGCGCGAACCACAGGCGGTCCTGCGCGTCCATATGGCCGCGGCGGGGATGCGAGTTGCGCGTCGGGGTCGGCAGCAGTTTGATCTTGCCGGTTTGGGCATCCACCCGGCCGATGTTCTCGCTGCCGAAATCCATAAAGTAGAGATTGTTTCTGGAGTCGGCGGCGATGCCGTAAACGGAGTGCCCGCCCGTATCCATACCGCCGCTGCCCAGTCCCAGCGCTTGATACGGCCGGAAGGTTTCAAACCTGGGGCTACCGAGGTCCAGCCGGTGAATACCCCGGATGCCGACGTTATTCATCCAAACCTTGCCGTCCACCGTAAAGCTTGCCGGCATGACCATAGCTTGCTGCGCCACGTCACTATTGATGTTGGGCGAGAGGGGAAAGGTCTGGAACTTCTCGGAGCGGGATCAAACTTCACGATGCCGCCTTGCAGCATCATGCCTCGCCAGATGTTTCCGTCCCTGTCTATTTCGATATCCAGGCTGCCCTGCGGGAAACCGCTCTTGAATTCGGAAATGGGGTACTCAGTCACCTTACCCGTCCTGGGGTCGAGCTTGCCCAGATACTGCGAGCCGAAGTCGCTGTACCACGCCGGAGATATCGACAATCACGTCATGCGGCATTGCGACTTTGCGCGGCAAATCGTATTCGGTAATGATGACGCGCCTGGCCCTGCCGGTGGGCCGCGGCAGCGTTTTCAGCGGGACGAAGCTGGAGATCCAGCGTCGCCGGAGATTGTGGCGAAACCGCGTCGGAGCTCAGAGGTCCAGTTACTCCACCAGGCGTCTTGTGTTCTTCCTGCCTTTACCGCATTAATGAACGTTTGATCGATCAACGTGCGGACGATCGCTCGAATTGTCTTAGCTCTGACACCTTTGTTACTGGCTCCAGCATTGGTTTCACTGCTTGCTGGGGGGCAGCTCAACCTTGGAGGAGGAGAGAAGGACGTGATATTGGTCCTTCCTTGGCTGCTCTGGTCCGTTGTTTACGCTTTTTCATCCTTCTTTCTCTGGGGCCGAGGTTGGGTCATTGGACGTGCGACGGGACTATCGATTTTAGTCGCTACTGCCGGCGTGTTGGTCGCCAGCCTGATCTTGGCATTGATTGGACAGCTGGGTATCGGTGGCCGTTTCTGATTATCTGGAGTTGGCGAATGTTACGTACGAAGCAGTCCCTTATCACTTGGCTTCCGGGCTAGCTGCCGCTAAGCTGTGAGTTTGGAGGAGCTGCGAAGGTTGTTGAAATCGAATCGGAGTAAGTCGCTCGCACAACAGGCCCATACGGGGCACAACCGGTGGCATCCGGACGTTCCCGCGATCGTCGAAACAGATCCGGAAGAGGTGGAGAGGAGCTAATCCGAAGAGGAGGAAAGGTAGATGCGCTGAACTTTCTGTAAG
>Ga0209376_1004979_pt1 | contig 11282 bp, 9 predicted proteins | sample GraSoiAngelo_134_FD_185891 | JGI IMG/M metagenome (GOLD analysis project Ga0209376, IMG submission 185891) | Grasslands soil microbial communities from the Angelo Coastal Reserve, California, USA - 14_0929_05_30cm (SPAdes) (version 2) | ecosystem: Environmental > Terrestrial > Soil > Grasslands ... | reverse complement strand
CAATAAACGGCAGTTGATGTTTACCCCGCGTGGGAAGCGGTACGAGCAGATTGTGGAGGGCTTAAAGGCCTAGCTGATTTTAGATTTTCGATTTTAGAACTTAATCCCCTAATCGAAAATCGGCAATCCAAAATCTAAAATCGAAAATGGAGAGGCAATGGGGTTGTTGGTGCAGAAATACGGCGGCACTTCCGTCCAGACCATAGAGCGTATCAAACAGGTGGCCGAGAAGATTCGCCGAGCTAAAGTAGCGGGTCGCGACTTGGTGGTGGTGGTTTCCGCGATGGCGGGCGAGACCAACCGGCTGCTTTCGTTGGCGCACGAGATCTCAGAGATTCCGGACGAACGGGAAAAGGACGTGCTGCTGGCGTCGGGCGAGCAAGTCGCGGTTGCTTTGCTGAGTCTGGCATTAAAAGAGTTGGGACAACCGGCGCGGTCGTTGTTGGGCCATCAGGTTAGGATCGAGACCGACAATGCCTACGGCAAAGCATGTATTCGAAACATCGACTCGACGAAGATATTGCAGTCGCTGAAAGCAGGCGAGGTCGTCGTCGTGGCTGGCTTCCAAGGGGTGGACGAAGACGATAACATCACTACTTTAGGTCGCGGCGGGTCCGATACCAGCGCGGTTGCGCTGGCGGCGTTTTTAAACGCCGATGCTTGCGAGATCTACACCGACGTCGAGGGAGTGTTTACGGCTGATCCCGGGATCTGTGCCGACGCGAAAAAACTGGCGCGTATTTCCTACGAGGAAATGATCGAGCTCGCCAGCAGCGGCTCCAAGGTGCTGGAGATTCGATCGGTGGAGTTCGCCAAAAAATTTTCCGTCCCGGTGCATGTTCGTTCGACTTTTGTCGATGTCGAAGGAACGTGGTTAGTTAAGGAGGATGCAAGCATGGACGACGTTTTGGTCTCCGGCGTAAGTTGCGATAAGAACGAGGCGAAACTGACGCTTCTCCGAGTCCCGGATCGGCCGGGGCTCGCGGCCCAGGTCTTCGGCCCCATCGCTGATGCCCACATCGTCGTCGACATGATCATACAGAACGCCAGCGACGACGGCACCACCGACTTAACTTTTACCGTGCCCAAAGACGATCATAAAAAGGCGCTGGCTATCGTCGAAAAGACCTTGCCAGCGGTGAACGCCCAAGGGGTCAAAGTGGATACCGACATCGCCAAAGTCTCGGTCGTCGGCGTCGGCATGCGCACCCATGCCGGAGTGGCGGCCAAGATGTTCGAGGTTCTCGGCCGGGAAGGGATCAACATCGAGATGATTTCCACTTCGGAGATTAAAATCTCGGTCGTCATCGACGCCAAATATACGGAGTTGGCGATGCGCGTGTTGCACGATGCGTTCATCGGGAATCAGGGGAATGTATGAAAGACGTTTTAATCTACGACACGACGCTTAGAGACGGCTGCCAGGCGGAGGATATCTCCTTTACTTTGGAGGACAAGCTGCGCATTGCTGAAAAATTGGAAGAGCTGGGGATCGACTATATCGAAGGAGGCTATCCGGGGTCGAATCCGCGGGACGCGGATTTTTTCAAGCGCGTGCAAAAGCTCAAGCTCAAGAACGCGAAGATCGCGTCCTTTGGGACGACCCGCCGACCCAGTGCCAAGCCTTCCCAGGATCTTAGTCTCAAAGTTCTCTTGCAGGCCGACACCCCTGTGGTCACCCTGGTCGGCAAGACCTGGGATCTCCACGTGCGAGACGACCTTCGAATCAGCAAGAAGGCAAATTTGGAGATCATCGCGGATTCCATCGCTTATGTGAAGCGACATGCCGACGAAGTCATCTTCGACGCGGAGCATTTTTTCGACGGCTTTCGCTCTAATCCGGAGTACGCGTTGGAGTGCCTGCAGGCCGCCGAAGAAGGAGGCGCGGATTGGATCGTGCTGTGCGATACCAACGGCGGGCGGCTTCCGAGCGAAGTGCGAGAGGCCGTCGGGCGTGTGCGCGAAAGCGTCCGAACACCATTGGGGATTCATTGCCACAATGACGGAGAACTGGCGGTGGCCAATACGATGGCCGCGGTGGAAATGGGCGCGCGCCAAGTGCAGGGCACCATCAATGGGTTCGGCGAGCGCTGCGGCAACCTCAATCTTTGCTCGATTATTCCCAATCTCCAGTTGAAGATGGGCAAGAGCTGCATCAAGCTGGCGCAGCTCAAAAAGCTGCGCGAAGTGTCGCACTTCTTTTATGAGCTGGCCAATATTCAGCCGAACAAGCGCCAGCCTTATGTCGGCGACAGCGCTTTCGCCCATAAGGGCGGGCTCCACGTTTCCGGCGTGCTGAAGAATAGGGAAACCTATGAGCACATCGACCCTGAGTTCGTCGGTAATCGGCAACGAGTGCTCGTCTCCGACCTCGCGGGACGGAGCAACATCGTTTACAAGGGAAAAGAGTACGGCATCGATTTAGAGAACCAAGACCAGGCGATCCACGAGGTCCTGCGGCGCACCAAGGAGCTGGAAAGCCAGGGCTACGAGTTTGAGGCGGCAGAAGCATCGTTTGAGCTCTTGATCCAAGAGGCTCTGGGACGGAAAAAGAAAAATTTTCACCTCATCGGCTTTCGCGTGATCGATGAAAAGCGAAAGGAGGACGAACCCCCAATGTCCGAGGCCACGATCATGGTGCGAGTCGATGGTGTGATGGAACACGCCGCCGCCATGGGCAACGGGCCGGTGAATGCGCTGGATCAGGCACTCCGCCGGGCGTTGACGAAGTTTTATCCTTCGCTCAAGGAAGTCGAGCTGCTTGACTACAAGGTCCGGGTGCTAACGTCAGGAGAAGGCACCGGAGCGTCGGTGCGGGTTCTAATCGAATCCGGCGACGGCAAAGATCAGTGGGGGACCGTGGGGGTTTCGCACAACGTCATCGAGGCGAGCTGGCAGGCGCTGGTGGATAGCATCGATTACAAGCTCTACAAGGATGCGAGGCACCGGCACGTGAACTAAAAAAAACCGGAGTAATGGAGTGATGGAGTCTTGGAGTAATGACCAGTCCTCTAATCCAAGACTCCACTTCCCCAGGTCTTCCGCCATGTGGCAAACGCTCAAAGAAGATATCCAAGCCGTCTTCGACCGCGACCCGGCGGCGCGGTCGACCTGGGAGGTGGCAATTGCCTATCCCGGGTTTCACGCGATCCTGATCCACCGGCTGGCGCACTGGCTCTGGCAGCGGCGGCTCACGACGGTTGCGCGGTTCGTGAGCCACGTCGGCCGATTCCTTACCGGGATTGAGATCCATCCTGGAGCGAAAATCGGCCGACGCTGTTTTATCGATCACGGCATGGGCGTCGTGATTGGAGAGACCAGTGAGATCGGCAACGACGTGACGATCTATCAGGGCGTCACCCTCGGCGGCACGTCGACGGAGCCGATCAAGCGCCACCCCACGATCGAAGACTCGGTGACAATCTTCAGCGGTGCGGCCGTCCTCGGGCCGGTGACCGTCGGCCGCCACAGCCGGGTCGGCGCCGGCTCCGTGCTAGTGACCTCGGTGCCACCGCATTCCACGGTGGTCGGCGTCCCGGGCAGAGTGGTGAAGATCGAGGCGAGGCACACGCCCACGGGGAAAGCGATTATTGACCTCAACTCCGCCGACCTGCCCGACGTCATTGCCAATGCAGTCAATAGTCTGGCCGACTATGTTGAAAAATTGGAGAAAAAGGTCGACGAACTGAGCGCTCGCCAAGGCGGCCTGGAGGAAAAGACCGCGGAGGAGAGCGAGGTACTGAATAAGGTTAAAGAGTTATTGAAGAATAGCCATTAGCAGATGGCTCGTAGCATACGGCATATAGCTTATGGTTGGAGGATTCCAACTATATGCCATACGTCATAAGCTATATGCCATAGGCCGAGAAATCCATGTCCGGGATAAATCGAAATAAGAGGGTCGTAGTCGCCATGAGCGGCGGAGTCGATAGCTCTGTTACCGCCGGCCTGCTTGTGGAACAGGGCTATGATGTCCAGGGGGTTTCTCTTCGCTTGTGGGAAGGCGAAAAGGGTCCGCGTGTTTGTTCCGATCATCGCGGTGCCAGGGAAATCGCCGAGATTCTCGGCTTCCCGCACACGCTTCTTGATCTACGGTCTCAATTCGTCGAGACCGTCGTCAAACCGTTCGCGCGAGAATACTTGCGGGGACGAACGCCAAATCCTTGCATAGCTTGCAATCGCGATTTTAAATTGGGCACCTTGCTCGACTGGGCGAAAGAGCAAGGGGCCGACTACGTTGCCACAGGGCACTACGCGAGAGTCGCTCGATGCGATGAGGATGGCGGAGTGTTGCTTTTCCGCGGCGCAGATCGAGGGAAGGATCAATCGTACTTTCTGTTTGCGCTCAGCCAAAATCAACTGACACACACGCTGTTTCCGCTTGGTGAAATGCAGAAGAGTGATGTGCGAGAGCAGGCAAGACGGTTCGGTCTGCCCGTCGCCGACCGTCCCGAAAGTCAGGACATTTGTTTCGGCGATTACCAGGCGTTGGTGAGATCCTATGCCGATGAGAAGGAGCTTCACGGCGGCGATGTCGTCGATCAGTCTGGAAAGGTCCTCGGCCGGCACGCCGGCATTCACGGCATCACGATCGGCCAGCGCAGGGGATTGGGAATTTCTGCGCCGCAACGGCTCTATGTCGTTGACATCGAAGATGAGGCGAAGCGGATAGTGGTTGGGAAGAAAGAAGAACTGGTCTGTGAGGGGCTTATTGCGCGCGACGTCAATTGGCTCGCCTCGCCGGGAGAAGGAGAGATCCAAGCGGAAGTTCAAATTCGTTATCGCTCAGCCGCTATTCCATCCGTCATCCGAACAACGGACGATGGAGCCTGCGAAGTTCGCTTCAAAGAAGCTTTTCCAGGCGTGTCGCCCGGGCAGGCGGCGGTCTTTTATCGCGGCGATCAGCTCCTGGGCGGCGGGTGGATCGAAAGGGCGATTAAAGGTAAGGGCGACCCGCCGGTTGCCCCTACCTGCAAACTTGAACCATGCGCATAGCCATCACCACTCTCGGCTGCAAGATCAACCAGTATGATTCGGCGGTGATTCAGAGCCGGCTGGAGGAAAAGCATTCGTTTGTTCCTTTCGACGACGAGGCGGATTGCTACATCATCAACACCTGCACGGTAACCGACCGCGCGGATTGGGAAGCGCGGCAGCTGGTGCGGCGCGCCAGGCGATTGAGTCCGCTGGCCAAAGTCTTGGTCACGGGCTGCTACGCGCAAGTTAACCCGGCGGCCGTAGCGCGGGTGCCGGGCGTTAACTATGTTGTGGGGCTCAATCGCTTGGATGAACTGCTCGATTTCGTCGAGCAGCCGGTCGCCAGCGATGATGTAAAGGTTGCCGTCAGCGACGTGAAGCGAGAGCGCGGCGTTCCCGTTCTGGGAACGCGGGCGCTTCCCGGCCACACGCGCGCTTTTCTCAAAATTCAAGAAGGCTGCAATTACTCCTGCACCTACTGCATTATTCCGACGGCGCGCGGTCTCAGCAGAAGCGTGCCACCGCGCGAAGTCATGGAGCAGGTCAGACAGCTCGCCGATGCGGGGTACAAGGAAATTGTCCTGACGGGGATACACCTTGGTGGTTATGGACACGAGCTCTCGCCCAAAACCGATCTCACCTCTTTGCTGGAGATGATTGAGGAAAGTCGATTGATTCCACGCGTTCGTCTAAGCTCTCTCGATCCGCGCGAGGTGCCGGACAAGCTTCTCGATCTGATGGCCGCTTCCGACATCATTTGTCCACACCTGCATATTTGCGCGCAAGCCGGTGACGATGGGATCTTGAAGCAGATGCGGCGCAACTATCACACTGCCTACTACGGCGAACTTTTGATCGAGGTGCGTCAGCGCCTACCGGGAGCCGCCATCGGCAGCGATATTATTGTCGGCTTTCCGGGCGAAACTGATGAGACTTTTGAGAGATCGATAGAATATTTTGCATCGCTGCCGCTGACTTATTTTCACGTCTTTCCTTTTTCCGTGCGACGGGGAACCGTGGCGGCTTCATTACCGGACCATGTCCCCGGCGATGTCAAAAAGGCGCGGGCGCGAAGAATGCGTGAACTAGGAGCGGAGAAGAAAGCAGATTTTTGCCGCGGCTTTCTCGGCCGCGAGCTTTCCGTCTTGATCGAAGAAAAATCGGACAAAAAAACCGGCGGCCGCAGGGGCTTTAGCCGGAATTATCTTCCCGTGATGGTTTTGGGTGGAGATGACCTGGTCAACCGGGAAATCGTTGTTGAGCCGGAAAGCGTCGAGGGAGGATGGCTAATCGGAAAACCGCTTGACGTCCGTGCGCTTGGTGAAGACCATTCTAGCAAAGGCGCGGGTAACTTGTAGCAGGTTACGTTGAAAGAAAAACCTCAGTTCGACGCCTTACAGAAGGGGCTGGGATATAAGTTCAAAGATCCGTCGCTGCTGGTGCGGTGCCTAACGCACGTTTCTTACAGCTACGATAGAACCCCCGGTCACAACGAAGTTTTGGAGTTTCTCGGTGACGCGGTCTTGGATCTCGCCGTCAGCGATCTGCTGATGCGCCAATTCCCAGAGAAAAGCGAAGGCGATCTTTCAAGAATGCGGGCGGCTCTGGTGAACTCGTCCGTCCTGGCCGGAAAGGCAATGGCAATCAATTTCGGCCCATTGCTGCGCCTTGGTAAAGGCGAAGAGCGCAGCGGTGGGAGACACAAGGAGTCGATTCTCGCGGGCGCCTTCGAAGCTCTTCTAGGCGCCGTTTACCTCGATGGCGGCTACGAAGCCGCGCGTCATCTGGTCGAGCGCTATTTCGCGCCCGATGTGAAGGAGAAAACGCTCGGGCAGCAGGATTACAAGACCCGGCTGCAAGAGATCAGTCAGATGCTTTTTCGTGAGCCGCCCGTCTATCGCGTGGTTTCGGAAATAGGCCCGGATCATGCAAAGTCGTTCGTCACCGAGATCGCCGTCGGCGGCAAAGTCCTGGGCAAAGGCGAGGGACGCAGCAAGAAACAATCCGAGCAGGAAGCCGCCAAGAAAGCGCTGGTCGAGCTGCAAAAAAGCGATCCGACGAGCCTGTGAAGTAATCCTGACGTTCCAGCAGATTTGGGGTCAAAGGAAACGACATGCTCCACCTGTCGACAGACGTACTGATCGTTGGTGCCGGCGGCGCCGGAATGTATGCGGCAGTCGCGGCGGCACGCAGTGGTGCGTCGGTCATTCTTCTGGATAAGAGTCTTGTCGGCCGCGGTGGCGCCACCGTGATGGCCCAAATGACGGTCGCTGCGGCGCTCGGACAACAAGAACCTGATCACTGGACCATCCATCTCGAAGACACACTCAGGGCCGGCCGCGGTCTCTGTAATGAGGAGCTGTCGGCGCTTGTGTGCGAAGCAGGACCCAAGCGCATTCTCGAGATGGAGTCTTGGGGAACGCGCTGGGCTCGCGAAGGTGCTCACATTAAGCAGGAGATGGCCCCGGGCCACAGCCGCCGCCGCTGTTGCTATGTCGATTTTCTCAACACGGGACCGGCCGTGGCGGCGACGCTTCGCAGGAAACTCAGCGAGATTCCGGAAATCCGACGCATCAGCAACGTCACGGTAATCGAGATTCTTGTCCATGAGGGTCGCGCGGTGGGCGCCGTCGCTTTGGATATCAACGAAGGCGAGCTTGTCACATTTCAAGCCAAAGCAGTGATTCTCGCCGCCGGCGGCTTAACCAAGGTTTATGAACGGAACAGCGCCTCGGCCAATATGGCCGGTGAGGCCTACGCGATGGCGCTCGGGGCCGGCGCGGAATTGGTCGATATGGAGTTCGTGCAGTTTTTTCCCATCGGCCATCTCGCGCCGCGCCTCGTCGGCATGGATCCGATCATGTGGGATCCGTTTCGCTACAAGCTCGGCGGTAAATTGCTCAACGGTCACTTCGAAGAGTTCGTCGACCGCTACGGCGGCGCGGACTTCGGCAAATACACCGCGACACGGGACGTAGCATCTTATGCGATTCTCAAAGAAGTCGAGGCCGGACGCGGCTCACCCCACGGCGGCGCTTATCTCGACTTTCGCCACATTGCAGAGCGCGAGCTGCGCGCGGCGTTCGGGCCGGTCATCGATCGTTTGTTGAAGAACGGCATCGATCTCAACAAAATGCCTGTGGAGGTCGGGCCGATGGCCCACTATCACATGGGCGGTATTCGCGTTAGCACTAACATGGAGAGTCGCATTAAAGGGCTGTACGCCGCCGGGGAAGCCGTGGGCGGCGCCAACGGGGCAAACCGGTTGTCGGGCAACGCTATCACGGAGGCGTTTGTCTTTGGCGAGCGGGCTGGAAGTTCGGCTGCGCGAGCCGTACAACAAACATCGATAGCGTGGAATCAAATTGCTGTTGATGCGCATGCCGAGCCGATCCGCGAGCTGACCAGCCGGCGATCCAAAAACGGCGTCTCTCCCGCGGCGTGTCAAACTGAACTTCAAAACCTCATGTGGAAAATGGTGGGACCGTTTCGCACGGGGGATAAGCTTGCCGCCGTGCTGGAGCGCATCAAGGGCATGCGGCGCGAGTTGCCGAATCTCTCTATTGGATCGGAAGAGCCCTTCAATTTGGACATTCAGGATTGGTTCGAGTTGCGGGCGATGCTGGCAACCGCCGAAATGGTTGTGACTGCGGCACTTGCCAGGACGGAAAGCCGCGGGGCCCATCAACGCGAGGACTTTCCAGATTCCAACGCTGCATTGGAGAAAAACCAAGTGCTCGAATTGAGTGACGGCAAATTGCGCTCGCGCTGGGTTGATCCGATTCGCTTAACGGCACGCGAAGCATCTCATGTCTGAGGCAACGCTCAAAACGGCGATATTGCGCATACGGCGCGGTTTGTTGAACGAAGTCGCTCGCTACCGCGACTACAACGTACCTTACGAAGAAGGTATGTCGGTCCTCGACGCGCTCCGCTGGATCCGCGCCAATCTGGACAGCACGCTCGCCATCCGCTACAGCTGCATCAACGCCAACGCTTGCAAGACCTGCATGGCGCTGGTGAACGGCGAAGTGGAATACACCTGCATCGCCCGCCTGACACCGGATATTATTACTGTCGAACCGCTGCCGAAACGGCCGCTGATTCGAGATTTGGTGACCGATACGGTGCCGGATGATGAAAAGCTATAGATCCGGCTCATCTATGTCGAGCTGGGCTTTCCCGAGGCTGAAGAAACTGATCAGGTCGAATGTTAGCGGATTGTTGGTCGGCTTCGTGGCGTTTTCAGATGCCTGAACTAAGTCATTCCAAACCCATCAATCTCGCGGGATTGGTGCAAGCGACCAGTTTGATTTCATCCTTACTTAAGCCGCCTTCGTGAAGCATGCCGAGAAACATGCGCATCAGCTCCGCCGGATTGGGACTGTAGGGGCGGAAATAGTCCGTGCTGGCAATCACCTGCCGCAGTCCGATTTCGCGTAGCTGTTGAACCAACTCCGGAGAGTTCATACGGCCGGGCGCTAATGCATTCCAGCAAACTTCGACGAACGCTCCCATATCCGCCGCGCGTTTCATCGCGTCGACGGGCATCGCGATGATATGACTCTGCGCGTGGTTGACGACGATTCTATTGAATCCCATCTCCCGCCCCGCTTCGATGAATGCGAGGGATTCTTGCCACGAGACATGCCCCATGCCGAGGGTAAGATCGTGCGCTTTGCAGCACTCGATGAGTTCTCGGCCGCGGTTTATGAGTTTCCCTTTGTCGTCGAGAAAGTAGTAGTTCGGATTTTCTAATTGAGCGTGGCTTTTGTAGTACGATTTGATCCGGTCGCTGAAGCCTTTGCGCTCCACGTCGTTGCGCGCGCTCCAGGTCGGAAGAAAGACCATTTTGCCACCCAGCTCCGCGCAGGCTTCGACGACGCAAGGGTTTGGACCGCCCACAGTGATATTGAGAGTGACACTCGACCAGAGGGCGACTTTGGTCTGCACCGACGATAGAATGTAAGGCACGACGTTGACGGTGGGCCACCAGTGCGATTTCAGCACCACGCCGCGCATGCCCATGGTCTCGGCCTTCGGCAGCCACTGAAACTCAGGTTCCCGTTTGCGTTCTTTTGCGGAGAATTCGAAATCGATATGACAATGGACGTCGATGGCGTCCTGCATAAACTCATCATAGATTGTCATGAAGTCTTCCTTTCCACTCTCCTGCGAGCTGTGTTACAAACGACAAGCATCCAACGTATCCCCCTCAGGAGACGTTGTCGTAATTAAAGATGTCGAGATGCGCGCAAAGGTTTCCCCCTTTCGATTAAGGGGGATTTCTTCCGAAACGTCAAACCGTTGGTGACTGGGCAAATCTCCCCTGACCCCTCTTTGCCAAACATCCCTCTGCAGCGGGTACTCAACTCCTCACAAAAAACTGTTCCACAGATCGAAGCGCTAAAAGCCACGCTTAAAAACACCGACCCCTTCGAGCAGTCGCGTCACATCGATCAGCAGCTCGACTGGCTTTACAACTCAGCTAGCCAACGAAATGGAGCCGTGCGGGAGAAAGCCCCGCTAAGGCAACGGCGATCCAACTCTGTCCCCGCAACACGAGCCCGGCTTACTTCCGCACAAATCTCCGTCGCCTTGGAAAGACTGGACCTTCAGCAGCGTCAGCAATATGAAATCCAACGACAGATTCGTACACAACCTTCGGTCAGATTTTCACATGACTCAACGAACCCTGGCTCCGGTTAGATTTTTAGATGGCTTGACAGGGGCGAGATAGGCAAATCAAACAGTTTGACGGGTTGTCACACTTTCAATATCTTTGGCCCATCTCACGGATCTCGGGAAACATGAGGTCTCAAAACGCCATGCGTATGATTGTGATCGGAACCGGACCTATCGGCGGCATCATCGGCGGACGACTCGCGCGTGCGGGTCACGACCTTACTTTCGTCGACGTAGACCAAGAGCATATAGCGGCAATCCGCGAGAAGGGGTTGCAGATAGATATACCGGACGGTTCCTTCAATGTCAAAATTAACATCATTTTTCCGCGTGAGATCCAGGGCAAATTCGATATCGGCTTCATCGCCGTGCGGTCGAATTACACACCGGATGCTCTGGCGACCGTGATGCCGCACCTGAACGACGATGGTTTGCTCGTGTCGTTGCAGAACGGCATCAATCCTCCGCTCCTCGAAGAAAAGATTGGGTCCAACCGCACCATCGGAGTGGCTATTCGCATGGGGTCCACCAGACCGGCTCCCGGGCACGTGCAGACGGCCACCCGGGGACATCTGTATGTCGGTCATGTGCATGGCCAGACAACGCCGCAACTCGAAAAG
>Ga0209376_1004969_pt1 | contig 11295 bp, 8 predicted proteins | sample GraSoiAngelo_134_FD_185891 | JGI IMG/M metagenome (GOLD analysis project Ga0209376, IMG submission 185891) | Grasslands soil microbial communities from the Angelo Coastal Reserve, California, USA - 14_0929_05_30cm (SPAdes) (version 2) | ecosystem: Environmental > Terrestrial > Soil > Grasslands ... | reverse complement strand
TTCTTCAATCCGCGCCGCGCTCCACCCGTCCGTCGAGGGCCAGAACGTTTCCAGCGCGAACACCATCCCCGGCTTAATCTCATGCGCGTGCTCGAGCGAAACCATGCGGCTGATGACCGGCTTCTCCCAAATCGCCAACCCAATCCCGTGTCCGAATTGCAGCGCAAACGCCGCTTCTTCGTCGGGAAATCCAAATTCCTCCGCCTTGGGCCATACCGAAGCAATCTCCGCCGTCGTGCGGCCCGGCTGCACTAGCGAAATCGCCGCATCCAGATACTCGCGGCATCGTTTGTACGCGTCGATCATCGCGTGCGACGCATATCCGATGGTGAAGCACCGGTAGTAACAAGTCCGGTAGCCCATGTAGGAATGCAAAATGTCGTAGTAAACCGGATCCCCCGGCCGCAACACACGATCGGAAAACACATGCGGATGCGGATTGCAGCGTTCCCCGGAAATCGCATTCACCGCTTCGACATATTCCGAGCCTAGGTCATACAGCACCTTGCTGGCCAGCCCCACGGCTTGGTTCTCGCTCATCCCCGGTTTCATCGCCCGGTACAATTCGTCGTACGCCGCGTCCACCATCATCGCCGAGTGATTCAGCAGCGAAATCTCATCCTGCGTCTTGAGCACCCGCGCGTCGGACATCAATTGCTGCCCATCAACGATCTTGATCCCTTCTTTTTGCAGCGCGAAAAGAATCGGAGGTTCGACGACGTCGATCCCCAGCGGCTCCTGGTGCAGCCCGCGCTTCTCGAGTTCTACCTTTATTTTGCGCGCCACGTTCTCCGCGCGACCCATCTCCGGCGACATCGCTCCGCGCAGCAACGGAATTCCCGGCCGCGAACGGTCTCCCAGCCACGGGCAGTTCTGCTGGTGGTGCCGTGCGGCCGATCCGAAATCCCAAAGTATCGGCTCGTCATTTTGCGGCAGCAGCGAAAATCGGCTGATTTTGTCCTGCGCCCACGTCCCGATATGCGTGGCCGTCAAGTAACGCACATTATTCATGTCAAAGCACAGCAGCGCTCCCATTTCCGATTTCGCCAGTAGCGCTTTTGCGCGCGCCAGCCGCTCGCGGCGGAGCCGGTCAAAATCAATACGGTTCTCCCAATCCACGGCCATTGGCCCGTACGTTTTCAGCGCCATCTCACACCTCCCCCTGCCGAGCAACTCACGCCATCCCATCCAAAGAAGCTGCCCTCCTGAGGCTCGCCGCCTTTTGCCGGGCCGAAGGATCTCTCCTTCTCGTACGGCAAAATTCCACGTGCCGGCATCCGCCGTCCAGCCTCATCCCTTCCCGCAAAGCGTCCGCGCAGCCTCAAATACCTTTTGCTCCGTCGGTACCGTGACATCTTCCAACGGAGGAGAAAATGGAATCGGCACGTGCATCGCCCCCATTCGCTTTACCGGCGCCTCCAGGTTATAGAACGCGCCTTCCGCGATGACCGAAGCGATCTCTCCGGTCACGCCGTAGCGGCCATAACCTTCATCAACCACCATCGCTCGCGAAGTCTTCTTCGCCGATTCAATCAGGGTCTTCTCATCCAGCGGCCACGTGGTCCGCGGATCAATCACTTCTGCGTCCACGCCAATCTTTTCCAGCAAGTCGGCCGCCCCCAACGCCACTTGCACCATGCTGCTCGTCGCCACAATCGTGATGTCTTCGCCCTGGCGCTTCACGTCCGCCGCGCCAAAGGGAATCGTATACTCCTCCTCCGGCACCGGCCCTTTCTGTTTGTACATCATCTTGTCTTCAAAAAAGACCACCGGATTCTCGTCGCGGATCGCCGTCTTCAAAAGTCCCTTCGCATCGTAGGGCGTCGATGGCATCACCACCTTCAATCCCGGCACATGGCTCAGCCACGCGTGCAGCGACTGCGAATGCTGCGCCGCCGAACGTCGCGTCGCTCCCAGCGTGGTCCGCAAAACCATTGGCACTTTCCACGTCCCGCCCGACATGTAATGCACCTTGGCGGCCTGATTCACCAGCTGGTCCATTGTCAGCGTCAGGAAATCGCCGAACATGATGTCGACAACCGGTCGCAAACCCGTCATCGCCGCTCCCACTCCCATCCCCGTGAAGCCCGCTTCCGAGATCGGCGTGTCCATCACTCGCTCTCGGCCGAATTCCTCCACCAGACCCGACAACACTTTGAACGGCGTTCCCGCTTCCGCGACGTCTTCCCCAAAAATGCACACGCGCGAATCGCGGCGCATCTCTTCCGCGAGCGCTTCGCGGATGGCTTGCGCAAACGTCAACTCCCGTGTGGCCACTTCAGGCATACACGTCTTCCTCGGCTTGCTCCGCTGTCGGATACGGTGCCGTGATTTCATTTCGGCCCGCACTTCACTTTGAATTCCGCCCAAGGTGCTCGCATCTGAAAGCTTCTGATCGATCAGCCAGGCGGTAAAATTCTTGATGGGGTCTCTTTTCGTTTTCCATTCCTGCTCTTCCTGTTTCGAACGGTAATACTCGCGATTGATGTCACCCACGTGGTGTCCCGAGTAGCGATACGTCGCGCAAACCAGAAACGCCGGTCCCTCTCCTTTCCGCGCGCCATCCACTAATCTCTGGGCTGCCGCATATACCGCCCGAACATCCTGCCCATCCACGCTTTCCGCATGCACTCCAAATGCAGTTCCGCGTGCCAGGATGTCGCCCGCCGTGGTTTCGGAATAGTGCGTGTATTCCGTATAAAGATTGTTTTCGCAGACGTAAATCACCGGCAGTTTCCACAGCGCCGCCAGGTTCATCACCTCGTAAAGCACGCCCTGTCCAAGCGCCCCTTCGCCAAAAAAGCACACGGCGACTTGTCCTGTGCCTAGCCGCTTAGATGAAAGTGCCGCTCCCGTGGCGATTCCCGCGCTGCCCCCCACGATGGCATTCGCTCCCAGGTTGCCGGTCGCAGGATCGGCAATGTGCATTGATCCGCCTTTGCCTCGGCAATACCCTGCTTCTTTCCCCAGCAGCTCGGCAAACATGCGATCCGGTGAAGCGCCTTTCGCAACGCAGTGACCGTGCCCCCGGTGTGTGCTTGTGATGTAATCCGTGGGCTGCAAAGCTTCGCAAATTCCCACCGCTACCGCTTCCTCGCCTACATAAAGGTGCGCCAGGCCCGGCATCAGCGCTCGGGTATAGAGTTCGTTCACCTGTTCTTCGAACTCACGGATCATTACCATGCGCCGGTACATGCGCATCCACTGCTCGGTCTTTAACGCGGCATTCGCTTTGGACTGCTCGGTTGCAATGGTCACGGCTTGACTCCCGACATTTGCGCCAAAACATCGAAAACAACTGCAAAATCCTTTTCCACCAGCCCCATTCCGCGCGCCGCCGTCAGAAATTCATTGGTCACCGCCGTCGTCGGCATGGGCACGTCCAGTTGTCGCCCCAGCTCCAATGCCAGATCCATGTCTTTCTGCATCATGTTTACGTTGAACCACGCCTCTTCGGGCATCTTCAGAATGAACGGACCCCGATACTGCACCATGGGAGAAGCAATCACGCTGTGCGTCAGGACATCCACCGCCGTTTCGCGCGCAATACCACTCTTTTCTGCAAGCAAAACTCCCTCAGAGAACGCCAGCATCTGCACCGCGAGGCTCAGGTTCGTGCCGATCTTCATCACCAGCGCGAGGCCGTTGTCTCCGACGTGAGTTACTTTTGGCCCGATGTCTTGCAGCAGCGGCTTCACTTTTTCGAGAGTTTCCTTGCGCCCTCCTACCATCACCGACAATTTCCCCTCTTGCAGTGTGATGATGCTCCCGGAAACCGGCGCGTCCACCATGTCCCCGCCCTTTTCCCGCACCTTGGCCGCCATGTCCCGGCTGTATGCCGGGCTAACTGTGCTCATATCCACCAAAATCTTGCCCCGCGTCACTCCCGCCAGCATTCCATCGGCCCCGTTCATCACCGCGCCAAGCGCTGCGGAATTGGTGACCATGGAAAAGGTTACGTCGGCTGCGGCGACCACGGCGCGCGGCGAGTTGGCCCACTTCATCCCCTTCTTGATCAACCACTCCGCTTTCGAACGCGTACGGTTGTAGCCCGTAGCGGTGTGGCCCTTCCCGAGCAGCCGGTTCACCATTTCGCTGCCCATCACGCCAAGACCGACAAATCCAAGATTGGCCATGAACCCTTTTTCTCCTCGTAAAAGGCAGCTCAAATCTTCTTGCGCTTCCCGGCCTTTCTGATGCATTTTGGCTTGAGGGCGAGCGCCTCAGCCTGGATCGATCTGCGCATTTCAAATCGTTGCGGGAGAACGCATGCCCCAACCATAATTTATTCTCTTACTGCAAGGACTCCAGAACTGACCCTTCCTGTTAGGATTCCTGCCCGCCCGGCGCACGCCGCGAATCCTCTCGTACTTGCCGCAGGTGCGCCTTCATTGCGTCTCGAGCTCCCAGCGGATCGCGGTGCTCCACAGCTTCCAGGATTTTCTTGTGGTGATACTGCCCGCGCTCCGGACCTCCTTCCACCTGAAAGATTCCCATCCGCTGTTCGCGCAGCAGCCCCACGATCGAATCGATCAGCGAAAGAATCAGCGGATTTGCCGCGGCTTCCGCGAGAGCCAGGTGAAAATCCAGATCCGCCTCAATGAACGCATCAGGGTCCTTGCGCGCGCTGTCCATCACCGCCACTTGCTCCCTCATCGAGGACAGATCCTCTTGGTCGGCGCGGGCCGCGGCCAGCGCGGCGATCTCCGGCTCCAGGATTTCGCGCACTTCGGCCAGAAACCCGGACCCCTCCGCCTGTCCCACCTTTAACATCCGGTCCAGCGACTGGCGCATGGAATAGCCGGTGCCATCGGTAACAAAGGTTCCGCGGCCCGGATAGGCTTCCACCAACCCCTTTTCGCGAAGAGCTTTCACTGCTTCGCGCACGGCCGTGCGACTCACGCCAAATTGTTGAGCTAGTTCGCGTTCGGGGGGAAGTTGGTCTCCGGGCTTCAGAACACTTTTGTGGATGGATTCCTCGACCTGCTGAACGATTTGCTCATACAGCCGAGAGGACCGCACGATTTTGTACATGACATCCTCCCAAACCGACGGAAAGCTCCCGCGTCGTGGTACGACCGCCGTACCAGCTGCAATTCGATCAAGCAAAACCGTTTGACGTGGGGCTCTCGTCAGCTTCTGGTCGAGTTGTTGGACCAATCTACCACACGCTCGTTGGCGTCCGCAACTGTTCAGGGCGCCTCCTCGATCCATACCGTCTTGATGTTTGTGAATTCGCGAATCCCATGAGCTCCCAATTCTCGCCCATGACCGGACCATTTCACTCCCCCGAAGGGTATCCGGGGATCGGAAGCCACCATGCGGTTTATGAACACCATACCAGACTCCAAATCGTTGATGAAGCGCTCGCGCTCCTGCTGGTCGTTTGTCCAGGCACTGGCCCCCAATCCAAAGCGGCTGTCGTTCGCAATTCGAATCGCGTCATCGAGGTCTGCCGCGCGGAACACGCTCGCGACCGGACCAAACAGCTCCTCCTGGTGCGCCGGCGAGCCCTTGGGGATATTTGTCAGCACCGTGGGAGCATAGAAATTCCCCGGACGATCCAGCGGTTGGCCTCCGGTCAAGACCTTGGCCCCTGCCTCAACCGTCTTCCTCACATCGCGATCGAGATCGGCAAGGCCATCCGCCGTTGACAGCGGCCCGAGTTCCGTCTTCTCGTCAAAGGGATCCCCTACCCGCAGCGCCGCCATTTTCTCCGCGAACACTCTTTCGAATTTGTCGGCAATGGATTCGTCCACAATAAAGCGCTTGGCCGCGATGCAGGATTGTCCGTTATTGAATATCCGCGCCTTCACCGCCGTGGCGGCGGCCACCTCCAGATTCGCACTGGGCATCACAATAAATGGGTCGCTTCCTCCCAGTTCCAACACCACTTTCTTGATTCTCTTAGCCGCGCCGATTCCCACTTCAATTCCTGCTCCTTCGCTTCCCGTCAACGTGGCCGCCATTACTCGCGGATCTCCCAGGATTCTGTCCACTCTTTGCGAGCCGATCAGCAGTGTCTGGAAAGCTCCCTCGGGAAACCCGGCCCTCCCGAAGATGTCCTCAATGGCCAACGCACTTTGCGGAACAATCGAGGCGTGCTTCAGGAGTCCAACGTTCCCGGCCATCAACGCCGGCGCGGCGAATCGCAGCACTTGCCAAAACGGAAAATTCCATGGCATTACCGCCAGAACCGCCCCTAGCGGCTGATAACGGATGTAACTCCGGCTCGCCGTCGTCTCGACCACTTCGTCGGCGAGAAAGCGCTCCGCGTTTTCGGCGTAGTAACGGCACACCCACGCGCATTTCGCTGCTTCATCGACCGCCGAGCGAAACGTCTTGCCCATTTCGGTGGTCATCGTCCGGGCAAAACTCTCTTTTTCGCAGTCCAGAATCGCTGCCGCACTAAGCATCATCTGTGCGCGTTCGGCGATCGGCACCTTGCGGTAGCTCAAGAACGTATCCGCAGCCTTCTGAAGTTTCACTTCAATCTGCGCATCCGATAGCGATTCGAATGTCTTGACCACTTGCCCGGTCGCCGGATTGATGGTGGCAATTGCCATTTCTGTTCTCCTTGCTGGGATCCGTCCGTGGCCCTCGATCGTACCAATTCCCGCCGTAGCGCGACTCCCGGTGACAAGCCGGTCGCGCAACGATGAGCGGCGAGAGACTCCCGTTTTGGTCCAACCACTATACCCGAACACTCTTTCGCGAATCATACTAACTACAAGCAACTCCAATCCATAGCAGAATATTTCTTGACAGCTTTTGAGTGTGGATGGTACAGCGGTCCTACCTTTTCAATGAAGTTGGTCAACAAACGTAGAGGTTCGGGCAGGGGTATACAGAGGATGCGCATGCGGAGCCGTATTCCTCGCCGATCGCGTGAGCCGCGAGCCAGGAGTTTTGTGGGCCAAGGAGCCGCCCAAGATGATGAACAAAACTAGCGCGAAAATGCGGAATTCCAAAATTGCCAAGCGCCGAAACTTAGGGGAAAGAACCCTCAATCCCACGCGGCGTGAGTTTTTGCGAACCGCCGCGAGTGCTGGCCTGGCGTTGGCTGGCTCTCCCCTTGCAGTTTGGGCGGACCACCATGGCCACCCCACTCCGAACAGCATCTCGTATCTGGATCGCCGGATGTACACCCACAACATGGAGCTCCTCGCCCACTTCATGCCCGGCCGCGTGCGCAATGGCAAGATGCAATTGATGTCCGTCGGCAATCGGCGCTATATGTTCCAGCAAGGCGACGTGATCGACGTCAGCGACGTTCGAAAACCTCAGTTGTTCAATAAAGGTGGTTTCGAAGGCGGTCAAGTCCAGGTGGCCTACAACAAGAATCTGAAGAAGTGGATTCTAATGACTGGAGCGCAAACGCCGATTACCGATTCGACTCCCGAAGCGCCCATGGGCAAATACGACGACCCGCATCTCGATGACAAGCGCAAGAATTACAAAGGACTTCGTGGCGTGCGCTTGTACGATGTCACCGATCCATCGAAAATTGTCAAGCTTTCTGAGTTCAGCACCGGTGCCACCGGCCAGGGTACGCACCGAAATTACTACGACGGCGGAAAGTACGCTTACCTCGATACGGCACCGGATGAAACGTTCATTCATCAACCTAGCTATTTCAGACAGTTGATCAACGGCAACATGATCGTGGATGCTTCCGATCCTTCCAGCGCCAAAGAAGTTTCCATGTGGTGGGTTCCCGGCTCACGCAAGGGCGAGGAAGCCGAGTATAACAAATGGATGTGGTCCAAGCTGGTTCCACCGAAAGTCATCGCAGACCAGACGCCTTTCGCCGGACTGCACGGCCCGGTGTACGTTCCGAAAAAACTGGAAGATGGCGGCAATCGTGGCTACGGCGCCTTTGGCTGCAACGGATTCATTATTCTTGATCTTTCGGATCCTTCGCATCAAAAAGAAATTGGCCGGTTCGAGCCGCCGCCACAGTACTCGGGAATGGGCATCGCTTTCCACACGATTTATTGCGGCATCCTCGACCGGGGATTTGTGCTCACCAACGGCGAAACGACCAATTCGGATTGCAATCAAATCTATTTGCCGAACTGGGTCATCGATGTTCGCGATGAAGAGCACCCCATGGCCGTTGCTCAACTGCCGCGTCCCGTTCCTCCTCCGGAAGCACCGTACCGCGATTTCTGTTTCAAGCGCGGTCGCTTCGGGGCTCATAATCCGCCACATCTCAAGGCGCCGGGAAAACCGCGGCAGGAGTTTATTGCGTATTCGTACTTCATCGCGGGACTCCGTTGTTACGATATTGGTGACCTTTACAAGCCTGAAGAGGTTGCTTACTTCATTCCTCCGCAAGGCGGCGACCTGAAAAAATTTGGAAGCTACGACCGCACCGTGGACAACGTGTTCATCGAATGGGACCGCAACGTCATCTGGACCGCGACGGACACGGGCCTTTATGCGCTGAGCTGTCCGAATCTCGGAAAGCCTATCCTGGATCCGATGCCGGTCGCGGAGTGGTCGCTCGAAAAATTGAACGAAGGCGCACCGTAGACTCAAGTCCCTGGGGACACACAAGGAGTAAATCCCGATGAACGCTAGAAGATGGCTTTGCCTGTCGATTCCTGTTGCTGGATTGTTGTGCGCGAGCGGTGCGTATGCTCAGGCGCAGAGTCTGCAAAAAATCCGACTGACCAGCCTGCCGGGCCGTCCACTGCCCGTGGTTGCGGCGGAAATGATCGGCACGTTCGCGAAGTTCGGAATCCAAGTGGAGGTCAACCCAGCGCCAAATTCGGATGCGATGCGGGCTGCCTTGGCGGAGGGAAAAGCGAACATTGCCCACGCGGCAGTGGACAACTCTGTAGCCATGGTGGAACTCACGGGCGCTGACGTGGTCATTGTGATGGGAGGGGAAGGTTCGTTGAATGAGCTTTTTGTGCAGCCGGACATTCATTCGCCCGCGGAATTGCGAGGGAGAACTCTTATCGTGGATGCAGTGAACACGGCCTACGCTCTTCAGCTGAAAAAGATCTTGCTTGTGAATGGACTGCAACCCGGGCGGGACTACGAGATGAAACCTTACGGCGCCACACCGCAGCGATTAGTGGCCATGCGCGAACACAAAGAATTTGCTGGTTCCATGCTTGGCCCGCCGGCATCGATTGTTGCCAAGCGCGAAGGTTTCGTGAGCCTCGGCTCGACGCAGAAGCTGATTGGGCCGTATCAAAGTTACGGTGCTTTCGTGCAGCGTAAATGGGCGAGCGAACACCAGGATACGCTGGTGGCGTATCTTGCCGCGTATATCGAGGCACAGCGCTGGCTGATGGCTCCGACCAACAAACAAAATGTGATTGAGCTGATGATGAAGGAATCTAAAATTCCCGCTGACGTCGCGGCGGAGACGTACGCGCTTTTGCTTGAAGGTCACGGCGGGTATGCCAAGGACGCGAACTTCGATCTCGATGGCTTCAAGAACGTGCTGAAACTGAGAGCGGAAGTGGAAGGCCAGTGGGGCGGGCATCCGCCCGCGCCGGAGAAATACTACGATTCGTCTTATTACTCCGAGGCGCTCGCAAGACTCCAAGGGGCGAAGTGAATGAATTTCATCGCGATGCAAAGTGGTGTGAAAGTTCTGCGGATTGCGGGGATGATTCTCAGCGCGCTTGCCTGGGCAGGAATTGCAATGGCCCAGGCGCAGAAAGAGCGAACGCTCGAGGAAATCAAGACCGAAGCAATCAAGCGGGCGGAAAATGGGATGTATCCGTTGATCGGACTCGATCCCGCCGACGTGCGCGAGGCGTTTGCTGCGATCAAAACGTCCGACTATGACGAGTGGGCTGCCGGGTTCAGCGCGGTTGCGGATCGCTACATGGCGCAAGCCAAAGCGCTCGAGGGCACGGACGCTGCCAAGGCGAGCGGGTTGTACGTGAAAGCGTGGCGTCTGTATTCGTTCGGGCGTTGGCCGGTGCCGGCCTCTCCCGGCAAGCAGCGCGCGTACGGGAAAGCGCTGGAGGCCTTTCTCGCGCATACGCGACTGATGGATCCGCCCCTGGAAGTCGTGCGCATTCCGTTTGACGGTTCGGAGATCGTCGGCTATTTGCGGCTGCCGAAAAATGTGAAAGGTCCTGTTCCGATGGTAATTGCGATTAGCGGTCTGGATAGCCGCAAAGAAGATCTTTCCGAGAATTTTGGCGCAATTCTGCCATACGGAATTGGATTCATCGGGCTGGATTCCCCGGGCACGGGCCAGTCTCCGATCAAAGCGAGCGAAACGGCGGAACGCGAATTCTCTCGCGTGATCGATTACCTGCAAACGCGGCCGGAAGTGGACAAGACGCGCATTGGCATGGATGGGCAAAGCTTCGGGGCATATTGGGCGACGAAGCTAGCGATCATCGAGCACGCACGATTGAAGGCGGTGGTGGCGCAGTCGCCGCCAGCGGACGCGACATTTCAGAAGGATTTTGTGATCAACAAGACGCTGGGAAATCGCGAGTATCTGTTCGGGCTCGGGCCGGCACTACTGTCCATCTACGAAGGCGCGAAGACGGTGGATGACCTGGCGAACATTTTCCCGAAGATGTCGCTGGTTTCGCAGGGTCTGCTTGGAAAGCCGATGGCGCCGATGCTGATTATCGCCGGGGCTCTGGACACGCAGGTTCCGATTTCCGACACCTATTTGCTTCTCAGCAGCGGAGACGTCCCCAAGGAGGCGTGGATCAATCCGCAGGGAGGACACCTGGGACGGCAGGTGAAAGTGTGGCCTGATCCGGTGATCTTCCGGCAGGTGATTATTCCGTATTTAGTGAGAAAGTTAGATACGGGAAGTAATGAGGCAACGAAATAAAGAAGTAAGGAAGCTGATCGCCACGGCTCTAAAACACGTTCATTAGATAGAGAACTAGCGCCCAGCGTCCGAGGGCCCAGGAGGTGCCATGCGTAAATTTCTTCTGGGATTCGTGGTGGGGATGCTGACGCTTGCGGCGGGGCATTTGCGGCGGCCTGGCTCGGATGGTTGCCGACGAACGCGAACGCCACCCCCCCGCACACTGAAAAGGTCTTCGCGCATCTGGCGCTCGATCGGGCGGCAGCGCGGCACGCACCGCATCTTGTGAACCCGATCGCGCCCACAGAAGAAAACTTGATGGCGGGAATGAGGCTTTTCAAAGGCGATTGCGCGGGCTGCCAAGGTGATCCGACGGATCTTCCTCCCCTAAATTTTAGGTAAGTCGTGCTTGGTGTTGGAGTTGAGTCCCCTTTTTTGTTGGAGTGGTAGACATGTAATTGTTAATTTTGTCGTTGACAAGTCTT
>Ga0209376_1004966_pt1 | contig 11298 bp, 10 predicted proteins | sample GraSoiAngelo_134_FD_185891 | JGI IMG/M metagenome (GOLD analysis project Ga0209376, IMG submission 185891) | Grasslands soil microbial communities from the Angelo Coastal Reserve, California, USA - 14_0929_05_30cm (SPAdes) (version 2) | ecosystem: Environmental > Terrestrial > Soil > Grasslands ... | reverse complement strand
CAGCTTCCTGCTGCGCTCCGCAACCTCCGCGATTTCGTTCTCGTCATAATCGTAGTTGAAACGCGCCGCCACCGTCTTCCCGGTTGTGTAAGCTTTTGCGTTGCGCCCATGCAACCGCAGGTACGCGATCTTCGTGTTCGTCACCTCATCCACGTCTGATGGCATCACGGTAAAATGATCCGACGCGGGCGCGTCTACGTTCACAAAAATTGCGCGATGTTCTCGTACAAAATCAATTGTCGATTGTAATTGATCGTCGACCGCCCAGTTGCGGTTCCGAAACTCAATCGCGAGGTCGTAGTCGCTCAAAATTTCGATCAACGGCTCGAGTTCGCTTAATTGATGTTTCCGCGGAGAAAACGCAGGGGAAAGTTGCAGAAGCAAAACGCCCAGCTTTCCAGCATCACGAATAATCGACATCGGGCGGAGAAAGAATTTGATCAATGCTTCCTGCAAATCCGCTGTCGATTTCACTTTACCCTTCGCGTCCGTCTCTGCGCGCTTTTGCAGATCCGGCGGCAACAGCTTCGCCGGTGTCGAGTGAAACGAAAACAATTGATGCAACTTTACATCGAACGTGAAATGATCCGGCGTCGTTGCACACCAGCGCTCCGCCAGTCGCGGTTCCGGCACGGAATAAAACGTCGAGTTTACCTCCACCAAGTCGAAATGCTGTGCGTACCAAGCGAGCCGCTCGCCTGCCGGCATCTTCTTAGGATACCAGCGCTCAACAAAACCCGGGTCCGACCAGCTTGCTGTGCCGACAAGAATTTTCCTGTTCACACATCAACCAAGTCGCCGCGTCGGCGAAAGCAAACGTGATTCATCCGTCTCGTTCGATTTTTCGATTTGCACGGCATTGGTGACGAAAGTATTCTAAGCGCGCGGGGTGGAGCAGCCTGGTAGCTCGTCAGGCTCATAACCTGAAGGTCGCTGGTTCAAATCCAGCCCCCGCAACCAATCTTTTTCAAACCGCGGTGGCTTATCGCGTTTACGTCATTCAGAACCGCGATGGAAAATTCTACATCGGATTATCTGATGATGTCGGACGCAGGATCAATCAGCACAACGCCGGCGATTCCAGATGGACTCGCGCGAAAGGACCTTGGACATTGGTATGGCAAAGCGGCGAGTTATCGCTTTCTGAAGCGCGAAAATTGGAAAACCGTTTGAAACGACAAAAAGGCGGCCTCGGATTATTTCATCTTGTAGGAGTCCGCCCCTCGTCAGGCTCATAATCCGGCCTCAGAGGCGGGATCGCTGGTTCAAATCCAGCCCCCGCAACCAATCAGCACAACGCCGGCGATTCCAGATGGACTCGCGCGAAAGGACCTTGGACATTGGTATGGCAAAGCGGCGAGTTATCGCTTTCGGAAGCGCGAAAATTGGAAAACCGTTTGAAGCGACAAAAAGGCGGCCTCGGATTATTTCATCTTGTAGGAGTCCGCCCCTCTTCAGGCTCATAATCCCGCCTCAGAGGCGGGATCGCTGCTTCAAATCCAGCCCCGCAACCAACTTTTCGGACGCGGGGGCTTATCGCGTTTACGTCATTCAGAACCGCGAGGGAAAATTTTACATCGGATTATCCGATGATGTGGATCTCAGACGGCTACGCGGTTGGCGAGTTCGGGTGATTAGGTTTTCGCTGATCAGACAAAGAATCCAAGTTACCGAATCGGAATCGATCGACGCGGGAAACGCGCCCGCACTGCATTTATGCAGGTGTCGCGAGAAATTGGCCCGCGAAATCGCAGTCTATCGTATGCAGTAAAGGGAGGTTCTAATTCATCGAGCTCGTCTACCAACCGGTGAAGCGATTCCAACCAATCGTCATTCTTCGGCTCGGGTTTAGCGAGCGCTGCCGTAATTGCTTTCACGAGCTTGTCTTTGCGTTGAATCGTCTCAGGGAGGACATCACGCAGACATACGTATTGTCCTCTCAAGTAACCGTCCCATTCTCTGATTGCATCGCGGCCCGATCGGAACTGCTGGCCAAACCACTCGGGCAGCTGCTCATAACCTCCTGCCCGACGCGGTAGCTCAAGAAGATCACGGGCGACCATCTGCGCGCCGTCGCTTCGTATGTAGCTTGGGAGCGGGAGTCGGTTAGCGAGCATCAACCGGCGCAGCTCGGACGCAGGAATGCCGGCCATTTCGGCTAGAGCTTCCAACTCCACGTACCACTCAGACGCATAAGCGTCGTCTTCAGCCGTCATCAGATGAAAGCCGTTAACAGCATAGAACCGAGTTGCTACTGCGCTGCTTAGTTGAGAGCCATCCATGGGTATCAGTTATAAGATTAAGCGGACCTGGGACCGTCGTCGACGCTCAATCGCATCCGAGGACTGCGTTCGTCGCAGCTGCTAAAAGACGGCAGCGACCTGCTGGATTTTCGAGGATGTATACCCACAACATAAGGATTGGCTCCAGCGGTAGGATTCGAACCTACGACCAATCGGTTAACAGCCGACCGCTCTACCACTGAGCTACGCTGGATCAGCCACTGAAAAACCGCGAGTGCATATTTTCGCGCACGATTGGCTCGAGGCAACTGCCAATCGGTTAATTGTGCCTCCAAATGGGCGCACGCGAGGCGTCAGCAACGATTCTTTAAGTACTATGAAAGCGTTCTTTTCAATCATGCTCGGCTTCGCGGTTGCTGTTAGCAGCGTTGAGGCGGGACCTGTCCGCACGGCCAGGAATGTGGCGAAGAGCACGGCGATTACAGCGAAGAATGTCACGCACAGCGTTGTGAAGGGCACCAGAAGAGCCGTCCACACTGTAGTCTATACGCTTACCCCATAAGTCGGCGAGAATCTGACGGCTTATTGAGTTAGTAAAACGGCGCCATTCGAAAGGAATCGGCGATTTTTCAAGACGCCAATTTCTACAGATCAATTGCGGCTTTCATACGGCTATTGCTGAACCAGCAGGCGAATAGAGAGAAACACAGTTCGAACACAAACTGCTTTTAAGCTGTCGAATCGAACTTCTGGGGTTCTCTCGCGAAATGGCCATTCGATCTTTCTTTCGGGTCCAAGTACTGTCGACGCCCGTTAGCGATCTTATTCGGCGGCTCACCGTTGCGCTTCTAATCGCAACTATTTTTCTTGCAGGGATTCAGCTACGCCGCTGGATCGGTGACACGACGCGGCACGTCCGCTATCAGCACGACATCGTAAACGGTTTTTACTGGGGCAGCGAAGTCCTGAAGGAGGCGCACCGATTATCGCCTGACGAAGCTTCTGCGAATTCGTGGCAAGGATTCTGCCGCGGCTATCTCGCACTGTACGATCGGGTAAAGCACAAGGCATACGAGAAAGATTACCACCTCGATTATCCGCCACTGCGACTTCTAGTCATGGCAATCTGGGCAAAGCAGGTGCGCGATGGGTTCCCGGGAGTCGATGACGGCCATCCAAAACTCGTCAACCCGCTGTTAAAGATCAATTTTGTATGCGAATTGCTTTCCGCGGTAGCGATCTTTCTGCTGGTTCGATTGTGCGTACGACGGTCGTCACTCGGAGCGCGCTCATCGCTGCTGCATCGTTTCTCGCAAGAACAGCGCGCTTCGATTTTCGGACTGGCAGCGGCGAGCGTGGCATGGCTTGAGCCGTCAATGATCCTCGACGCGCATGGCTGGCCGCAGTGGGACGTGTGGATCCTGCCGTTCTACCTGTTCGCCGCGCTCGCAGCCTTGAAAAATCGATGGTTCTGGTGCGGCTGCTTGGTGGCCGCAGGCGCAATGCTCAAAGGGCAACTCTTATTCGTAGCGCCTTTTTTTGTTTTCTGGCCCTTATGGCAAAAAAGATGGACCTCGACGTTGCGCGTGCTCGCCGGATTCGCGGCGACTTCGGCGTTAATTGCTTCGCCGTGGCTTTTGCGCACTCCGGCATCGTGGATCGCGATCGCTGCTGTTGCTGGTATAAGCTTGCCGGTTTTCCTAAAATATAAGGTGCCGCATGGAAGCGCGTGGCTCGCCGGAATTATCGGTTGCGCCGTATTCGTGATTGGCGTCTTCACGAGAGGCAGCTTCGCCTGGTTGCAAGTCGGTTTTATCTACGGCACCGAACATTATCCTTATCTGTTTATCAGCTCGTGCTACAACCTTCCATCACTGCTCTCGAAGGTCGGCTGGTCATTGAAGGAGTCTTTCTTGTCGGCGGATCTCGGATTTGTGCATTTGCATCTCACGCTGCAATGGGCGCTCCGCCTGCTTTACCTTGCGTCACTGGCGCTGTGCGCTCACGGATTGGCGCGACACTTGCGCGATCGCGATCCACGTGTGCTAATCGCAATTGCCGCGCCATGGCTGCTGATGTTCGCACTGCTCGGTCAGATGCATGAGCGTTACCTGATGTGGGGTGCGGTCGTAAGTGCCGTGGCGCTCGGAGTCAGCATCAGATTGACTGTAGTTCATTTCGTCATATCCCTCGCCAGCACGGCTATGATCGTGCACGTGATGCTCATCGATAAGAAACTCGATGCGACGCTTCCAGCCATTGACGCGCTTAAGCACATTCGACCGTATGGGTCGGTCGTCGTCCTGGCCTGCGTGGCTGTTTACCTGTGGAACACATTTTCCACACGTCTTCCGGTTTTCCAACATCGAGAGGTCAGATCACGCGCGACTCCTTCCGTCTCGCTCGGACCGGAGCCGGAGGAGGCCTGAGCTTACCTGCCGGCGATTGCGAGTAACGTCCTTCGCCAGCTACCCCATTCGGCTTCGCACAAAAACGAAATACAACACCAGCACAATCGCCAGAACGTAAGTCAGCCAACTAATTTCGCGGCCGCGCCCGCTGAAGGCTTTGATGATGGCATAGCTGATGAATCCAAGCGCAAGCCCGTCTGCAATTGAATACGACAGCGGAATGCCAATGCTGATCAGGAACGCTGGGATTGATTCGGTGTAATCCTTCCATTCAATCTTCGCCACGTTTTGCATCATCATTGCTCCGACAATCGTCAGCGCCGGCGCAGTGATCGGCGGATATCCGCCGATCATTGCAATCACCGGGCTGAAAAACAGCGCCAGCAAAAAGAGAGCAGCGACCACCAGTCCAGTCAGCCCCGTTCGACCGCCTGCTTCCACCCCAGCAGCGCTCTCGACAAAACTGGTGACGGTGCTGGTGCCAAGCGCTGCGCCTGCCACTGTCCCGATCGCATCCGAGATCATGGCCTGCTTCGCGCGAGGCAATTTATTATCGCGCATGAAACCGGCTTGCTCGCAGACGCCAATTAATGTGCCAATCGCGTCGAATGTGAACATGAAAAGAAAAACAAAAACGAACGGAAGCATCTTCGGCGTGAGCGCATGTGCGACATCCATTTTCAGAAATGTCGGCGTAAGCGATGGCGGTAGAGCAATCAACGCGTTTGCGAATTCGAAGCGCTTGTTGAGCATCGACTCGCTCACGTCATGCGCCGCGGAGACGCTGGCGGGCATGTGCGGCAAGCTCAGCTTGAGCAGACACGCCAATATTGTGGCAACGACAATCCCCCCAGAGAATCGATCCTCGTACGCGGCGCGCGTCTCGTACGCGGCGCGCGTGCAAGACGGCCGTCGTGAGCATACCAACGAAGAACACGATCGAATCAGGCGAGGCGAAATGCGCGTTCAGCTTCACGGCGGTGCCCGGGTCTCTGACGATTACACCCGCCTGCTGCAATCCAATAAATGCAATGAACAGCCCGATGCCTGCCGCAATACCATTTTTCAGGCTAGGGCTGATTGCGTTGAAAATCAGCTCGCGCAACCCGACGAGTGATAAGATCAAAAAGAGCACACCGGAAACGAACACCACGCCCAGTGCCACCTGCCATCCGTTCCTGAACCCCGCCGCAGTTGCCGCTGGAAGGGCTGAAAAAACAAAGAAGAAATTCTCACCCATTCCGGGAGCTTGAGCGATCGGGTAACGGGCGTACACCGCCATGATCGCTGTTGCGAGCGCGGCTGAAAGACACGTTGCCGTTGTGACTGCGCCGAAGTCCACACCCGTATCCGTGCCAAACATTTTCCCGGAAAGCACCGCCGGCTGGACGAAGATGATATAAGCCATCGTGAGAAACGTCGTAAGACCAGCGAGCGCTGTGCCAAACACTTTCCCGGAAAGCACCGCCGGCTGGACGAAGATGATATAAGCCATCGTGAGAAATGTCGTAAGACCAGCGAGCGTTTCTGTGCGCGCAGTGGTTCTGTTCTCAGACAGTTTGAACACGCGCTCGAGCATACGGCTTCGCCACAGCTCTGCGATGTCAGCGCGCCGAGTTACTTCGCGTCCACTCGCCAGAGAACAAATTGCGCACGAGCGAACTGCGTCTGGACGTTGCCATAGATTTCTTGAACGACGGGAAGATCGGGCGCAACGCAAACGCCGAGCACCAGCGGCGGAGGCGGAGCACCGCGAAGTTCGTCAACCGTCAATTTTGCGACCGGAAACCGCAGGTTCCCGTGAAAGAGAAAAAACGAGTCGTAACGCAAGTCGCCCACTGGGTGCACAGGCTTAACGAGGACAATCTTTGTGCCTTCCCTCCGTAAAGCCCCGAGCTCTTCGGCGACTCGTTTACCATCAGCAATGTTCTTTTCGGGGACGCGAACCTTTATTTCCCCGTGTACCATCTTGGCCGCGGCGTTCCTTTGCCGTAAATAAAATTGAATCTCTGCCTGTGTGAGACCCGCGATGAGCATCAGTGCCAGCAACACTGCGGCCACGATACGACCCGGTGAGCGTTGCTCCAAAAAGCGGTGAAAAACAACAGCGAGTAAAAGACAGAGCGACGGAACGATTGGTACCATATAGCGGACCGATCGAAATTAAAAACCACCGCCAGCGCGATCAGCGTCACGCACAAAATCGCAAGCTCTTTTGTCGCGGCGGAGAATCTTTGCTTTTTCCAAAGAAGAACCACAAACGGCGCGATGAAGGCCAAGAGGCCACCTCCAATCCACGCGGTGGTGCTGAGGCGAAATGGAACTTCAAAGTAAGGTCGCGCTCCCAAATGCTCGGGTCCAAGCGCCACAACGACCTCTTTATGGAACACGCTTTTCACTGGCATTCCGTACTTTGCCACTTGGATCAATGGCCACACTGCAGTCGCGGCAACGGCGAAAACGATGCTCGCAACCAACCAGCCGCTAAAAAGTCTTTGCCGCTCGACAGATGAGCTCACGCGAACAACCAAAATCACCAACCACAAAATGAATATCAGCGGAATCTTTTGGAGGCTCCCGAGCCAGCATGCGACAGCGACTCCTATCCACCATGCCGGATGTTTGCGCGCGAGCTGTGCGAAGAGGATTGCGAGTGTTGTGAAAAACGCCAGACCAATATCCAGAAGAGCGCGGCCTGCCTCCGATGAGAACAATGGGCAGCAAACCAGAATCGCGATGGTAAGCGGAACTAGCCACGGCCGGTCCGGCGCAATCACACGAACCAGGCAGGCAAGCGTGATCGCGCTCAAAACCGCATAAATCAACGGCCAAATCCGCACCGCGAGCGTGCGATTTTCGAACCGCGGAAGCGTCAACGTCGTTAGCCAGTACTGCAACAGCGGTTTCGCGAAAGATTTTTGGAAATTAAAATGGATCACCCATGGCGTCGTCAGAAGCATCTCGCGGCTGCGTTCCGCCGTTAACAGCTCATCGGTGTCGGTTAAGATGCCTTTGGGAATTTCAATCGCGAGCCAACTGATGAAGCAAAGGATGATTAGAGCTGCCAGAGCAATGGTACCTAGATCGTTTCTACCGGAATCGTGCGCCCCATTATCAACGCCAATAAGATTGGGAGTGCCGATTCGAGTCATGTTCTCACGGCGTTTCGGACAGATTTTGCGGCTCGTACTCGAGCATCGCAATTAGAGTAAGTCCCGAATCTGATCCAGTTGAATGAATTAAGGGCCACCTTTTGCGCTGCGTTTCACACAATGGCGAGGGCCCACAGGGCCTTGGCTACAGCCGCGGTTTCGTCAGGGCTATTGCCGGGCCAGTCGGCGGAATAAGAATGCACCCAGCACGATAAAAAGAACATTGGGAAACCACACGAGCAGCTCGGGATGGGCCTGCGGATTTCCGCGCAATGTATCGCCGATGATGACGAACAAAAAATAGCTCGTGGCAACAATCAAACCCATGGCGAAACCGATCGAAGTCTCGCGACGATGCGCCGTGACCCCCAGCGGCACTCCGATGATTGCGAACGCCACACACGCAAAAGGGAATGAAAAGCGTTTATTGATTTCCGTGCGGCTGGCGCTGCGTTCCCGCTTGTTCTCACTTTTCAATTGCTCAAGCAATTGCTCGATCGACAACGCGGAACGGCTTGGCCGTTTTTTCTCTTTCTGGTAAAGCTCTTCCAGACTGATAGGTAACGTGCCTTCGACCATATTAATCCCGTCCCGAATCTTTCGAAGATCGAGCGGGTTCTTTTGATCGCGCTCCTGGTAACGCGCCTGATACAGATGCATGAGAATCTGTTTGTTCGCCAAATCGGCTTCGAGCATGCCCGTGCGCGCGTAAGTCACTTTTACCGGCAACGAATTCTGGTTCAGCTCGAACACAGTAATGTTTTCGAGCTTGTTGCCATCTTTCCTGCCTACGTAAATTTTGCGTCCCGGAAATTGGTCAATCACCTGGTCGCTTCCGAAAAGCGCCATCGGATTCCGCGTGGCGAGATCAAAAATCGTGCTGCGTAATTTTTCCTGCGCAGCCGGTGCAGCCTGCACATTCAACCACCCACAGATGGCCGTGCAGACGATCGCGATGGCGGCCAGCGGAATGCAGATGCGCGAAATGCTCACGCCGTTCGAACGCAACGCGATCAATTCGTTGTCCGCCGATAGTCGGCCGAACACAAGCAGGATCGCCGTCAACAATCCCCATGGGATCGTGAAAATGAGTGAGAACGGCAATACATAAGCAATAAACGTGATCAGGTACTCCATCGGCACATCGTGATTCACCAGCAACGGAAGAAGTTTCCGAAAAATGTTTCCGACGACGAGCACCAGGCTGAGCACCGCGATAGCAAACAAAACGTTCACAATCAGCTCGCGGCTAATAAATCGATCGATCAGCTTCATTTTCCCCGTCCCGATGTTAGCACAAAATTGCTGGAGACGCCCCGCTGCCCTATCAAAATCTGGACAATTTGCTAACGTTCCGCACAGATGAGCACCGCCATGTACGATGTCGCAATCATTGGGGGAGGACCGGCAGGCAGCACGGCCGCGGCACTGCTCGCGCGCGCCGGACGGCGCGTGGTCGTCTTCGAACGCGAGAAGTTTCCGCGCTTTCACATTGGCGAATCGCTGCTGCCGTTCAGCATGAAGGCGTTTACCCGGCTGGGGCTGCACGAGAAGTTCTTGCGCGCAGGGTTCTTGAAAAAGTTCGGCGGCGAAATCTTTGGAGCGTGTTCCGATCAGGGCACAAAATTTTATTTTAAGGACGGATTCCGTTCGCAAACCGATCACGCTTATCAGGTCACTCGAGGTGATTTCGACAAGGTACTATTGGATCATGCCGCCGAATGCGGCGCGGAAGTTTGCGAACAGACTTCAGTTGATCGAGTCGAGTTCTCGAAGGATAACGTCGAACTGGCGGTCAAAAGCAACGGTTCATCTCAGTCCATTCGGGCGCGTTACCTCATCGACGCCAGCGGGCGCGCGTCGGTTCTCGGCAGACACTTCAAAATCAAAAAGACTTACGATCATCTTCAGAAGCTATCCATCTTCGCGCACTACGACGGTGTCTGGCGCGCGGAAGGAATCGACGGAACCCTGACAGTTTTGATCCGTGCCATCGATCGCTGGTTCTGGTTAATTCCACTCAGCGCCGAGCGCACCAGCATCGGAGTGGTTCTCGACAGCGAAACTTTTCGCAGGTCAAAGCTGAGCGCCGAAGATTTTCTTGAGCAGGCGCTGGCAGAACAGCCAATCATCGCCAAGCGGACAACAAACGCCCGCCGCGTCTCACAGGTTTATGTGGAAGCGGATTTCTCCTATCGCAGCGCTAGATTATACGGCGACCGCTGGTTGCTTACAGGCGATGCCGCAGGCTTTATCGATCCAATTTTTAGCAGCGGCGTTTTCCTCGCCGTGTTCAGCGGTGAACAATGCGCCGACGCTCTCAACGAAGTTCTCGATCGGCCCCGGGCTGCGAAGCGATTGTTCGCGCGCTACGAGCGGTCGGTGAACCGCGCGATGGATGTTTATCTTCGTTTCGTGGACGCCTGGTACACGAAGGAATTCATCGAAGTTTTCCTCGCGCCGCGCAATGTGCTCGGCCTTGCGCCAGCCGTGAACGCAGTGCTTGGCGGAAATGTCGGTAACAGTTTTCCAATCCGCTGGCGGATGTGGGTCTTTTATTTTCTGGTTTGGCTGCAACGCCATCATCCGATTGCGCCGAAGCGCACGCTCGTGCCAAAGAAAGAAGGAGCATCTGCCTCGAAAGCCGAAATCAGTGTGACGGCATGAAAGCGATGCGGAAACGCATCGCACTCCAAAAGCGCTGCGCGCGAAATATATGTAGCCCGCTACGGTGTTTTGTCCGGCAGGTGCCTGACCTTCGGAGTGCGCACACGTCCTCGCGTCGCTTTGGTTTCGAACAGAGTGGCCAACTGAATTGCCCATCATTAATTTTCGCTCTCGCGATTACTTTGTTTTGCGTAACAAGTTGCGCAACTATTTCACCCCATGAGTTTTCAGAACCAACAGCTGGATGGCAAACCAAAAGTGGCCAGCTCATGTACCGAAGCCCAAAGACGACGCTGATCGGCGATGCACTGGTCCGCTTTTCCAGAACTGGCGACTTCCAATTGACCGTTTCGAAAGGACCCGGAATAACGTTGTTGTCTTTGCGACAGGACGCGACGTTTGCAGAAGTCAAAGGAGCCTTCGCTCGCCAGGGTTGGTCTGGTCCTGTAGAAAAAGCCCCGCCACAGCTGCGCGGCTGGTTCGGATTGCGCGATCAATTTGTTCGCGCGCCGGATCAGAAAACGCTGCGGTACATGAGCGGCGACGAGACATTCCTATTCCGCTTTTGAGTCTCTGATTCTTCGCTGAGGACAGCGGACGCTACGTCGACGGCTGTAGTCTGCGCTGTCTTCAGCGCATCGTCATGCGTAGTAATGGCGCGAAGCATCGAGCGCGGCTACAACATTGGCATCTTCGCGCCGATTCGTGTTGAATGGTGGCTTGCTCATGCGCATCAGCGATTTCATCGCACAAACCATTACTCAGCGCCGGGCGCTGGTTTGGTCCGGCGTGGCGCTGCTCACGATCGGCTGCATTGCGATTCTC
>Ga0209376_1004960_pt1 | contig 11311 bp, 11 predicted proteins | sample GraSoiAngelo_134_FD_185891 | JGI IMG/M metagenome (GOLD analysis project Ga0209376, IMG submission 185891) | Grasslands soil microbial communities from the Angelo Coastal Reserve, California, USA - 14_0929_05_30cm (SPAdes) (version 2) | ecosystem: Environmental > Terrestrial > Soil > Grasslands ... | reverse complement strand
TGAAATCAATTGATCTTATAGGTGTGGGGTCTACCTTTGATAATACAGCTTTATAGATGCTAGCATAATCTAGCCTGTAAATGAGATTAATCAACTTTGAAAGTATGCTACCTTTTACAGAGAATATTTCCCGATACTCTATTGTGTTAGCTTCAAAATACTCCCTAAGAATTTTCCACCTTTCTTTTGTCTTGATATAGTCATCTTTGCCTTCTAAAAAGATCGGCTTTACGTTGTCAGTCTTTTCCCACGCAACTATTCCATTATGGCATGCTTCTATTACGTCTTCTGTCATAGCATGAATCTTGGCGTTTTCTTGAATAGAGTTTTTGAACCTTATAGCAGCAGCTTGTAATCCAAATGGATAGTAAATGACCGGAATGCCAGTTACCCATCTTGCCAAACTCAATGACGAATTTTTTTCTGTAAGATTCTCAGACGAAATCTCTTTCCCACTTTTTTGAAGTTGATTAATTGAATCCAAGATTTCGTGTTTTTTGACAGGAATTACTGATCCCATGACCTTCAAAATGGTATAGAGAAAATTGGGAAATGATGCCCTTGGAGAATGAAGATGATGTATGTGCCTGTGCTCTATCTTGTGTTTGATACAATATGTCTGCATCTTTCCTCCAGATGAAAATGCTAATACTTTACATTTTGATATGTTGGCAGCATCTAAAACAGAAAGAGTTTCTGTAGTGTTTCCCGATATGCTTGTAGTAACTACTAGAGTGTTTCTATCTACAGTATTTGGTAAGTTGTATCCTTTTACTACAGCCACGTGGATATTGGTCTTTGATAATATAGCTGAAAAGATATCTCCTAATGCTCCTGATCCGCCCATTCCAGCAAATACTATGTGATCGATGTTCTTGTAATCTACAACATCTTGCTTTGATTCATAAGACTCCCTTGCGATTTCAGGCCATCTATCGTATACGTCGTGCATGCCAGAGGGATCGTACTTTTTCAGAATAGGGAGATCAATCAACTATTGAGTTCAATAATGATTGCAATATAATGGTTAATCATGTTCTTTCGATAAATCCGTAATCATCTTAGCATTTGAATGATATATAGTATAGTTCTTCAACTGTGAATATATGGAAACTAAGATCTATTCAAGCCTTAGAACATTAGAGTGGAAGGATAATGCCGTTGTTATGATTGACCAAACAAAATTACCAAATGAGTTGGTCTATGTAAAACTCACTGATTACAGAGAGGTTGCGGACGCAATCCGAAATCTTGTTGTCAGAGGGGCGCCTGCAATAGGAGTTTCAGGTGCTTTTGGATTGGCGCTAGCTGCTTTACAGAGCAAGGCAAAAACAAAGGAAGATCTATTATCGGATCTAGAAGAAGCACGAAAGGTTCTCCACGAAACAAGACCTACTGCAATCAATCTAGCATGGGGACTAGAAAGGATAATGCGGGTTGCAAAGTCAGGAAAAGATATTTTGGAAATCAAAGAATCTGTTGTTGAAGAATCAAAGAGGATGGCAGATGAAGATATTCAAGTAAATATGCGTATGGGAAAACACGGAGCTCAGCTGTTTAGCGATAGAGATACCATAATGACTCATTGTAATGCCGGTGCTTTGGCAACAGTAGGTTACGGAACAGCTCTTGGGGTGATTCGTGCTATCCAAGAAAGTGGTAAAAAGATCAAAGTAATCGCAACGGAGACAAGGCCAGTTATGCAAGGTTCAAGACTTACCGCGTTTGAACTTAAACATGATGGTATTGATGTCAGCTTGATTCCTGATACCGCCGTTGGTTATGCCATGGTAAGAGGATTGGTTTCAAAAGTGATTGTAGGAGCAGATAGAATACTACGCACCGGTCATGTTTACAATAAGATAGGCACATACCAGATTGCCATCATGGCAAAACAACACGAAATTCCATTCTATGTTGCTGCTCCACTTTCGACTTTTGACTTGAAGAGTAGACCAGAAGAAGTCATTATAGAACAAAGAAAGCCAAGTGAGGTAACGGCAATAGCGGGCACAAAGACAGCCCCTGATGGCATCACTGTAATTAATCCCGCCTTTGATATGACTCCTCCTGAATTAATAACTGGTATAATAACGGAAGCAGGCATAGCAAAACCACCTTTTGAGGAATCTATCAAAAAATTACTCGAGCCAACGCTGTAAGGTATTTATTTCATAGTTGAATGTAATCAGTTCATGACAACTGTAACTTCTGAGCAGGTTCTAGATTCTTTAAAACAATGTATGGACCCTGAGATTCCAATCAATATAGTAGATATGGGATTAATCTACGGAGTAGATGTAAGAGAAAATAACAAAATCGATATTAAAATGACAATGACAACCCGTGGCTGTCCTTTACATGATACGTTGGTAAACGACGTAAAAAGATACGTAAACAAAGTTCCTGGTGTGACTGATGTTAACATAGAGATTGTATGGGAACCTTCTTGGACACCAGAAAGAATGTCAGAAGAAGGAAAAAAGCTGATAAACTATGGTAAACAACAAACAATTGCTCCAATAAATTATGAAACTGTGATGCCGCAAGGAATGGGGTCTCTTGTAAAACAAGAAGATGGCTCACTAGTCTTAATGAATGAAAATCAACAAGGGTTTATGGTGAATGACGCAATAATTGATTTTTGGAGATTATGTAATGGACAGAGGAAAATAACAGACTTGGTAGAAATGTTTGCGCAAAAAATTGGTCTTCAACGAGGACAGGTAGAAAAAGAGGTTCTCCAGTTGATACAGCAACTCCAAGATGGTGGTTTAGTTTCAATAAAAGAACCCGAAGTCTCAAATGTCCAGTTCAAGAAATAGGTTTCAAATTTCTTTGATTTCAGTAATTGTACCTTGAACTGAATCCATTTTCACTATTACTCTTTTTTCCTTAAATCCAAGAGCAACATACCAATCTCCACTATCAACATCGTACTTGGTCTCTAGCGTTTTTACCTCTTCTACAGTAACGCCATACTTTTGTACTATTCCAGATATTGCAACCGGTACTGCTTCTTTCTCAGTGGGAAGTCTTCTTTTCATTAATCCTATTCCAGGACTCATACACTCATTTTGTTCATGAGGTATATGAGTTATTAGAATAGTCAAAGATCCCAAACTAGCATTTGAAATAAAAAAGCATTATCTCATGAAAGAGCTCAAAAAATGTAAAAGCTAAAAATTTTAAAACAAAATTCTATATAGTATGCCATTAGGAGTCTATCCAGATGAGACTTCAGACCTTTTATAGCTCATTTATTGCAAGATCAAGAACAATTTTATCAATAGTTTCAGTTCTTGCAATTTGTGGAACCGTAATAGTTCTTCTTGGAGGTGTATGGGATACTGCATCCCACGCATTACGTGTACCAGATACTTTCTGGACTATTCAGCATGTGACAATCTATTCAGGTGCATCAATGATAACTTTCTCTGCTGTCATGGGAAGTTTACTTCTTTTCAAGACTGGTAACAAAAAGATGGAAAAAGGAATAAAGATAATCCTACTTGGTGCAACTATGCAACTAGCTGGAGGTTATGCTGATTATAATTTTCATGAGGTATATGGCATTGATGGGCTTGTGACCCCGTCTCATCTTACTGTAGAAAGCGGTTTGCTCCTAAGCAGTATTGGTGGTTTGATAACATTGTCTACATTTGAGTATGGTCATATAAGAAAAATAATCCCATTATCGATTGTAGCGATACTTCTTTCTGCAGCTTGGGTTGGTTTTAACCTTTTTTTGTTAGCTGGAGCTGTTGTGATGTGCGTGCCAGTTTATGAGCTCTTCTCATCTGGTTGTGCAGTGATGTAACTTCTTAGCTTTTTGTATCCAGCTAAAACTAACATAATAGCTCCTATCAATATTAGAATCGCCGGTGTGGTAATTTCTTGAACTCTGGTATCGCCAAGTTCCGCAGTTAGCTGAACTGGTTTATCAGAAATGTTGGTTACTTCAAGGGTAAATTTTCCCGGTTGATCAAATTTGAAGTAATTTACAGTTACCTTGTTAGTTATCTTTTTTACATCGTAATAATTTCCGTGTGAATCAAGTATCTTGGCAATTAGCACGTTCCCTGAATAACTGTCCATAGATATGATATAGAACCCAAGGCCGGGCCCAAGAAGATCTAGAGAAACACTTGCAGAATTCGATTTGTCAAGAAGAAAGCTATTAGAGTTTTTCGTAACCTCAAAAAACAATATCCCGATCCATATGGAACCAATTACTGTAAGAGTTAATCCTATATTGAAGAAAGAAACCAACCGCATAATTATGTCTGGTCATACTGCTATCTATCTATTATCAAGGGCCCGGAGGGATTCGAACCCTCGACCTGGTGGTCCGAAGCCACCCGCACTATCCTGGCTATGCAACGGGTCCAATCAAGTAAGAATTTATCGGGGCTAAATATCTGTCTAGGTAATTGAAGATCTCCCAACGAGTTACTGGAGTGGAATACGCAATACGTGATATTGCACTTGAGGCAAGAAAACTACAGAAAGAAGGAAAGAAGATAACCTATCTTAACATAGGTGATCCATTACAATATGGATTCCAACCTCCTGATAATGTTAAAGAGGCATTGATAAAGGCAGTTAGAGACGGCCAGAACTACTACGCAGTTTCAGAAGGATTGCCAGAGTTAAGACAAGCTATTGCAAAAAAAGAAAATGCAAAGGGCCTCCAAATTTCTGAGGATGATATACTTGTAACAAATGGAGTATCTGAAGGTCTTGAGATGCTTACCGCCTCAATAGTAGAGCCAGGAGACGAAGTACTCATACCTGGTCCGTATTATCCACCATATGCTTCCTATGTCAGACTGTTTGGAGGAAAACCAGTAGAATTCTCTGTTGATTTACGTAATTCAACTCCTGATCTAGATGACATCAGATCAAAAATTACAAGCAAAACCGTAGCAATATGTCTAATCAGTCCTAACAACCCAACTGGCGCAGTATTTAGTGAAAAGTCATTGAAAGACTTGGTGGATATCGCAAACGAGCATGAACTCTATATAATCTGTGATGAAATTTATGATCAAATAGTCTTTGATGAAAAATTTGTTGGAATAGGCAAGGTCAGTAATGACTCTCCCGTTATTTTGCTAAATGGATTTTCGAAAGTTCATCTAATGTCAGGTTGGAGAATTGGATATATCGTATTTAACCAATCAAAAAAGCTCGAAACACTTCGTGAGAATGTACCAAAACTTGCAAGAGTGCGAATTGCTACTAATTTGCCTGTACAGTTTGCCGCCCTGGAATCTTTGAGAGGACCTCAGGATTATATTCAAAAATTCGTCTCAGAGTTGAAAAAACGGCGGGATTTTGTAATTAAGAGATTAAATGGAATGCATGGCCTGAGCTGTTCAAATCCAAAAGGAGCTTTCTACGCCTTTCCAAAAATAGAAAATAACAAATTCAAATCTGATAAAGAATTTGTTCTAGCTCTTTTAAAGTCGCAGGGAATTCTTACTGTTCATGGTTCTGGATTTGGGACTCAATATGGAAGCGGTCACTTTAGAATGGTGTTCTTACCTCCGATTGAAGTTCTAGAGAACGCCCTTGACAAAATAGAGGAATTTGTGGCCTAAAATTTCCAAGTTTTGATTCTCTTCGGTGTTATTTCAATTATGCAATCAGTGTCATTAAGAAGCTGTTGCGCTGATTTGTTTCTGAGGCTTTTGAAATAACGAAGAAGAATTCTCTTAGCAATTAATTGTACATGTTTCTTTTCTAGAATCAATCTTGCCTTGCCTACTCCCATAATTCCAAAGATATCAGGCGAACTAACTCCTACATCTACACAAAAGGAAATCTTGGAATTTTGTTTAATATTTTTTGCCTTTTTCGTACTCGTATTTGTTCCAACATAAAACTTACCACGCGAATAATCATACCAGACAGGTACTATGTGCGGACTTCCTTTTGGATCTATTGTTGCAAGCCTCATAATTTTCTGTGATTTTAAAAAGTCTTTACTCTTCATAACTGACTCCCCTCAATCCAAGTATTATCAAAAACCCCCCAATTCCAAACATGGCAGCTGATATCTTCTCACTTGTGATCTCAGGTGAGGTAAAGAAATCACCTACAAAATCAGGTCCAAAGATAAAAAGATCTCTGACCACAGCTATTGCCCCAACCACTATAAATAAAACACCCATTGCGGTGAACCAGTTTTTTCTTCTAACCGTCATTCTATATTTTTGTAAATACTAACTAAATTATCTTTATGCCGGGATTCTTCATCTTGTTCTTTATCATTGCATTAAGAAGAATCGGAGTTGCTGCTTCAGCCAGATATGATAAAGAACCGGGACCAAGCAAGATGGGTCTGAGATTTTTTATTTCTATAATCAGGGCACATACTGCATTCACAGCATTTTCGTTATCACCACAAACGAAAATGTCTGAGTCAAGAATTAGTTTGGGATCTAGTAGCTTCTTCTCTGATATGGTATGAAAAGCTGAAACTAGTCTAGTTTTATCTTTCATGTATTTTTGTACTAGCTCAAAAGCAGATGGTTTCTTTTCTTTAAATGAAATGAATTCAAAACCTGCATCAGTTTTAACTAACGGTACAATCGGAGAGATGACTACACAGTCGTCTTTTACGTTAGGAAGAAGTTGAGAACATGTAGAATCTATGTTTTCATACGGAATGGATAGTACCAAGACATCACATTCTTTTGCAACAGACAGATTATCCTTCCCAGTTATCTTTCCAGCAACAGTACCATATTCTTGACTTGCTAGATTGGAATATTCCTGCGCTGCTTCATTTGCTCTTGCACTATCCCTAGAACCTATCAGTATGTCATGTTTTACACACCAACGCAAAGCAAAACCTTTTCCCATCCCGCCAGTTCCACCAATAATTCCAATCCTCATGAAATCATGCTCTGGTAATCTTATTATTATCTCTATTCAATACTTGGTTTCATTATTGCCATTCTTTCTTTTTTTACGACATGCTCAAGCAACAAACAACGTCCATAGGATTCTTGCTGGACGTTCAACAGGATATCCACTGACCGATCTTGGTGCACAGCAAGCTGAAAAGATAGGTGACTTTCTAAAACCACTTAGCATATCTAGAATATATTCTAGTCCTATAGAAAGAGCCGAACAGACAGCTAAGATAGTCTCAACTAAAATCGGATTAGATTACAACGTTGATGAAAGGCTAACAGAAATCGATATGGGTGTCTTCTCTGGAATGTTCTACGACGAAATGTTTGCAAAACATGGGAATATTTTCTTAAAGTTTTATCAGGAAAATCCAATAGTAGAAAAAAATGGGATAGAGCCATTTGTAACTGTCAAAAAAAGAATTTTGGACATGGTTAATCACTGTTCAAGAAAGCATAATGGTGAGAACATTTTATTTGTGACACACATGGATCCAATAAAATCGATACTGTCCACAGTTTTGCAATTAAAATCTGAATCATTGTATGAATTGATAATAAGAAACGCCTCATTAACAATTTTGAAAAATGAGCAATCTAATCTTTCAGTAGTTGCAATTAATTCAATGTGCTCGGAAAGATATTCTCAAGAATAAAGAATTGTAAAATGAAGAGGTTTTGTCCAATTTGCTATCTAATGTGAGACAGTTTTGTAAAAGGGATCAATCTTTAACAGAACCAATATCTATGGGTAACCGGCATCATGAATAGGTTGAAACTACTAGTAGCAATTTTCCTACTAATTGTGATGCTAGCTAATTTTTTTGCCCAGGCTTATGCGTTACAATTATCTACTGATAGAGATGTATACTCTGAGGGACAACCACTCCTAGTTTACGGAAAGGCTTTACCCGATGAACCCTTAATCATGAGATTGTTTGCCCCTGATGGCACTATCGCGCAATTCAACCAAATAACAGCTGACAGCAATGGAGACTTTAGTCATATTTTGATCAAATGGCCCAACGCAACTACCAATTATGCTTATGGAACATACTCTGTAGAAGCAATAGCCACAAAGGAAAATGGAACATCACAAAAAGTCGATGTAAAATTTGCACCATCTTCATCACTTGTACAAATTCCAATACAAAGAACAGTTTTAACTGTGGTGTTTGCACCTCAAACTGCCGCAGTTAACCAAACGTTTCGAGTTTTCGTTCAAGTGACTAGTGATGGCCAACTAGTAGCGGCTTCGGAAAAACTGCTTGCCACGTCACATGTTCATACTCCTGCTGGCGATGTGGTGATTCTGACAAATTCTATGAAGAAACTTCATGATGGACTTTACTACACAGATTTTACTCCCTCTCAAGAAGGAACATATGTCTTTCATATGGTTGCCTATTTTCAAGGTACGAAATCTCAGGGTTCCGCTGCAACACTAGTACTCAAACAAGATATTAACGGAATATCAAATCAAATATTAAAGCTAAACTCTGTCTTAGATTCGACAACGCAAGAACTGGATAAGCTAAAGACAGAAATTCAAGGCTTTGGAAATGTGTTGGATACTAGTCAGAGATCGATTACACAAGTAAATCAGAACATAAACAAGACCGTAACATCAATGTCTGAATCTGTGCAGAGCATAGAGGCAGCATCTGGCCAATTTAATTCATTATTCTTGCCCGTGGTGGCTTTGATAGCGGTAATCATTGCATTACAAATAACTATACTTGCTAGGCGACGCTAACTCAATGTTAAAGAACAAATCATTTACTACTAAAAAGATAGCACTTTTTTTAGCTTGTATCTTAGTTTTCTCTTTACTTCCAAAATCAGCCATCGGGTTTTATGATGTTGATATTCCACATCAGGTTTCGGAGCCAACAATTAAACAATCAGAACTGATAAACTTTCAACCCTCTGTATATGAAAACCCAATTAAGAGATACATAGTTTTTGGTCCAGGTCATGTCTCAGACATAGCATCAAGAGCTGATAATGTAATTTATGGAGTTAATTCAGACCATGGATCCTTTGTAGTAGGTACCTTCCGGCAAAATGAAGTTTCAACTCTAAAATTACAAGGATATAATGTGATCGAAGATCTACCATTAGAGTTTGATTCCATAAAGTCAAATGTTTTTCCAAACGAAGTTTCTAGAATTGACAAAATCCTTGGTTCAGATAAGGTAATTCACAAGTATGGATATACAGGACATGGCATAAGAATAGGAATTGTGGATACAGGTACTGATTTTTCAAATCCTGATATGAAGGATTCTGTTGCTCGTGATGAAAGAAATATCCCTGTGATGATTGATGCAGATGGTCAGGGTCTCGTCCTAACAAACGCTACGTTTGTCGCAAATATCAATAAAGATGTAATTCAAAATTATACAAAGACCATTTCTAAAAATGCCACATCTTCTGTTTATGTCAACTCAAAAGGAGTCTTTCTTAACATAAACAAAGGAGGGAAAGGAACATACATCCAAGTCTATAACTCCTTATATCCAAAAGGTGGAAGTTCAGTCTTAAACGGTACTGTCTCAAATGACTACAAGATAGGAAAGGATGCAAAACATTTCATCATGTCAAAAAGTGGAATCTATCATTTTGGTGTGATTTATGAGAGTGTAATGCAAGGTCAATCTTTCCTGTTACAATTGGTCCCTGTACTTGTCGTAGATTCTATAACACCGGGCTTGTATGATACCATAATTGCAGACATATCAGATTCATGGATGGATTTCACAAGATTTGACAGACTAACGCCTCCAACTTATGATTTTGATTTCACTGATGAAACTCCTATCATTCTTGGAAATGGAAAAGAGTATCTTGTTTATGATTCTAATCACGATGGAAATTTAGACTATAGCGCAGGTATAGTAGGTGCACATGTACTTGATGTATATGGAATTATTACAAATTCTTCGCTGATTAACAGCAGAATAGGTGCAGTAAATGGTACGCTACTTCCTCCACTTGATCCAAAAGGTAACTTTTTTGGAATCATGTATGATTTTGGTGGGCATGGAACAGGTACAGCGGCCTCAATAGTTTCTACCGGCAAGGAAGCATATGATATCTATGGTAATTCAACAAAGTATCACATAAGGGGTATCGCTCCCGAAGCAAAAATAGTTCCAATAAAGGCACTATGGCTAGGTGATGCAATATACGGGTGGTTATGGTCAGCCGGATTTGATCAAGAAAAGAATAGCTGGAAGTTTGCAGGAAAACCCAGAGTTGATATTTTATCTAACAGCTGGGGCATTTCTAGTTTTCCCACACTCCAATCTGTACCGGGACTTGATATGCAGTCGCTGTTGCTTAGTGCACTCAATGTACCGGGTTCACTTGATAAGAACTACCCAGGAGTTTTAGCTGTTAGCAGTGCTGGAAATGCGGGCCCAGGATATGGAACCCTTGGAACTCCTGACGCTGCACCATTTGGCCTCACAGTAGGGGCAGTCACTGACAATGTATACGTGGGCTATGGCCCATTCAAGAACCAGCCTAGATTTGGCAACACTACTTCTCATTATGGCGAGGTTTCAGGTTTTTCTAGTAAAGGGCCATCTCTTATAGGTGATCCAAAACCGGATTTGATGGCAGTTGGTGAGTACAGCTTCACTCCAACATCAGTTACGAAATTCAGCAAAAACACCAATGGTTCCTTTGCGTTATTTGGAGGAACTAGTCTTGCAGCCCCTCTTGTTGCTGGCTCGGCAGCAATTCTGATGCAAGGTCTAAAAGACAAAGATATTCCGTACGATCCTTTTATGATCAAAAATATACTAATGTCTACTGCTACTGATATTGGCAACGATCCGTTTACACAAGGCTCTGGTCTAGTTAACGTAACAAATGCAATTGATTACGTTACGGGTAACGACGATGTTTTCATAGTGTATAACAATGCTACCTATTCTAACATAAAGAAGATCTTAGACTTATCTCTGAAATCTATGAATTCATCTTCTGTTGGTTTGCAAAAACTTCAACTTGTCAACAATACATTCCAACAAACTTCATGGTTTGGAGGACAATTATTTCCAGGAGATAGGACATCTGCTACCTTTACGATTGTGAATCCTACTGACCATACACTTGACGTTGAAATATTTCCTCAAAAACTGGGGCTGATTAACGTATCACAATTTAATAGCACCACAGAACCTCGTCTAAAGGATCCACTGATAAATAAATCAGGTGTTTATAGGCCAAATTACATTCCACTAGTTGAAATTAAAAATCACACACGCCTAATCTCATTCTTTGACAAAACAAAACCAATTCCAGATGACACATCATTGATGGTACTGGACCTATCCTTTCCATTTTCTCAATTCATGAATTCTTCTGCTAAA
>Ga0209376_1004959_pt1 | contig 11312 bp, 10 predicted proteins | sample GraSoiAngelo_134_FD_185891 | JGI IMG/M metagenome (GOLD analysis project Ga0209376, IMG submission 185891) | Grasslands soil microbial communities from the Angelo Coastal Reserve, California, USA - 14_0929_05_30cm (SPAdes) (version 2) | ecosystem: Environmental > Terrestrial > Soil > Grasslands ... | reverse complement strand
GGCGAGTTCTCGATCCGCAACCTGCGCCGAAAACTGTGACCCACGCAACCAGAATCAAGACCGTGTAGCCGCTCAGTTTGTCCATGCGTTGCACTGCGACGGGCAAGCACTTACCGATAACGCGGCCCGTTCAAAATGTCGTTCGGCGGTGGGATTTTCCTCGTAACCAGATCATGGCATCTGTTCCATGGCACGAGTTCGCCGTGACCGTCAAACATGCCGACAAGTGCGCCGCCTTTGAGATTCCTTGCAGTCAGAAAAGGGAGTGTCCACCACGCTACGACTCCCGCATGACGCAGTGAGATCGTTTCGCCGATATCCTCCGGGTTATTTCCGGCGTCGTTGAAGTAAAACCAATCACTTTCATTTTGTTCCCAGAACTGCCAGTCCGTCGGCAGGAAGGACGTTGTCTTAAAGGTTCTCCCGTCCGGGGTGAGAGGACCTCCCTTAGTACCCACGTAACCGCCAATCGTTCCGTTCCAGCAATAGGAAGTCACCTTGACGGGCCGATGGAGCCAATTGTAGGCAAGCGACCTTGTGTTCTTTATGTCCCCCAAATGTCGAGTGACCACGTCTTTCGGGCACCACATAACGTGGTACTCGCTCAGGAAAGATCCTAGCTGGCCGATCTTAAAAAACGACACTTGATTGCTGAATTGCGGTGAGTTGACGTCGTAGCCGTTGCACGAAGGTGCGCTCTTGGGTCCGCCCGGAATGGTTGCACCGCTTCTCGCGGGGTTCACTGTGGCATAGGCCCAACCGTCGGGTCCCGACAAGTCACTTCCCCAAGTCGGGTGTGCCGTTTGGTCGTTATTGTCCGAAGAATACAGATGACTCGCCAGGAGGATTTGCTTCACGTTGTTGAAATCGACCGTCTTTTGGGCCTGGTCTTTGGCTTTCGACAGAGCTGGCAAAAGCAAGGCGGCCAGGATCGCAATGATGGCAATAACCACCAATAATTCAATCAGGGTGAACGCGCGGCGGAGAGTTTTCTTCTTCAGCCACGTCAACAATTTGAAGCGTTTGAGGGTTCTCATAAGCGTTTTCAGTCGCGCTGAAATTCAGCAGTTCTGTCGGGCTACCTCGCAGATTAGTCTTCGCCCCTTGGCAAGTCAACTGTGCGTTTGAGCGCACACTCGGCACCGCCAGCCTCTCGAGTCCGGTGCAGGATTCCCGAAGACACATCACCCCTGTCCTTCCCCATGAACCTCGTAGCAGCCGACTTGAGGAGGCGCTGGCTCAATTCCACGCTCCGCACTCCGCAATTGAAAAGTGAGCCTCCTCACGTCGGTTGCTACGATTCAGGGGTTCAAATGCGCGAAATCTTTCCGGGAAATCGGGAGCGCCGGCAGCCTTGTCCGAGCGATGTAATTTCCGCGGCCAAATTGCGTACATGGCGGCCCGTGCTTCTGTTCAGCACCGGAATCCTGCTCTGACTCCCAGTCCGGTCTTGTCCGGCGCCTGAGCGAAGGAGATGATTCCTCGCTCCGCCGTGGCACCGAGGTAAGGATCATTGGTGACGAGCAGGTTGCCGTCGAGGTCGAGGTGGTCGGCCGCGCGGCCTGCAACGCCTCGTACGCGCCAGCGATGCCGCCGGCCTTTACCAGTTTCACATTCACCGCGTGATAACACTCGGCGCAGCAGTCGATATCTTTGGCGGAAAGATACGATTCGTCGGCCATGATCGGCAGCGGCGACCGGTTTTTTAACCAGATCAAATCCTTCGGGTCGGTCGTCGCGGGCATCGGCTGCTCGACAAATTGAACGTGGCCGTCCGCAGCCAGCCACTCGATTTGCCTCAACGCGTCCTCCTTCGTCTTCCAGCCTTCGTTGGCATCAACGCGGACCGGCTTTTTTTTCGCAACTGCGCGGAGCGCGGCCAGGTTTTGTTTGTCGTCCGGGCCGCCAACCTTGAGTTTGAGCACCGGGTATGGCGCCGCCTCAAGAACCTTCCGGCGGATGACTTCCGGTTTATCGATCCCGATGCTGAAGGAGGTAATGTGCTTTCGTTCGGCGAAATCGAGTCCAAGGAAAGCATAGATCGGTTTGCCCGCTCTGCGCGCCGCGCCGTCGAACAGCGCAATACTGATAGCTCCTTTGGCGGCAAAATTTTGGGGAGCGATCGAATCCAGGTATTTCATGCTGCCGGGCACGTCCGCGAAAGAGAGCCTGGCGGGATTAACGCGCTCCAGGAAAACGAACGCGGAATCCGCGTTTTCCTCGTAGCGCGGGGAGGGCGCCGCCTCGCCAATCCCCGTCGTGCCGTCGGCGTCGGTGAGTTCCACGAATACCACTTTGTAAATATCCGTCCCTCCGCTGCCACCGGCCTGGACGCTGCGAGCGATGGCCCAGCGGTGCGCCAATTTCAAGTCGAAGCGTCGCAAGTTGATTTTCACACGGGAAACGAAATCGCAAACAAGCGCGGGAAGCAACAAGTTGTTCGTGCGGTTTCCCTGTCGTTGTTCAGCTTTCGTGCCTTTCAGAATTCTCCACGGCCTGCGGTTTCTGGTTGACCCCATTTTACGCGAGTTCGTAGCCTTCCGACATGGAACATCCCGTTAACCCCTGGATGATTTTGCCGTTTGGAATTCTGCTCGCGACCATCGCTTTGGCGCCGTTGTGTTGCGCGGGCTGGTGGCGCAAACATTATCCGAAGGTGGCTTACGCGCTGGGCGCGGTGACCCTGCTTTATTATCTGGTTGGGCTGAACAACTACGATCGAATCCGGTCCACAGCAGTCGAATACGCCAGCTTCATCGTTTTGATCGGCTCGCTGTTCGTCGTCTCCGGCGGCATTCACATCAATGTGAAAGGCGAAGCGACGCCGCTGGCCAACGTGGTCTTTCTGTTAATCGGCGGGGTAATTGCCAATCTTTTCGGGACCACCGGCGCGTCCATGCTGCTGATCCGCCCCTGGCTGCGGATGAACAAGTACCGTCTCACGGCGCACCACGTCGTTTTTTTTATCTTCATCATCTCCAACGTGGGCGGCTGTCTCACGCCGATTGGCGACCCGCCGTTGTTTCTTGGTTACCTGCAGGGAATTCCATTCTGGTGGGTCGCCGAACATTGCTGGCCGATTTGGTGCGTTGGGCTGGCGGTGCTGCTGGCGATGTTCTATGCGGTTGATTATCGCAACTATCTGCGCGCGCCCGGAGCAGTTCGAGGCAAGCTGGCTGAGCCGCACGATGTCTGGCGTTTCGATGGCCTGGCGAACCTGTTCTTTCTGGTGGTGGTGTTGGGCGCGGTGTTCACGCACGATCCCCCGTTCCTGCGCGAGGCGTTGATGGTCGCGGCGGCGGCCGGCTCGTATTTCACGACCCGAAAATCAATCCACGAAGCGAACCATTTCAATTTTCATCCGATCCAGGAAGTAGCCATTCTATTCGTGGGAATTTTCTTCACGATGATGCCCGCGCTGGACTGGTTGAAAGCCAACGCCGGCAAGTTGGGTAGTCCCACACCGGCTTTTTTCTATTGGAGCAGCGGCGCGCTTTCCAGTGTGCTGGACAATGCGCCAACCTACCTCAGTTTTCTGAACGCGATTTTCGGTGCGTTCATCAACCCCGAGGTTGTAAGCCAGGTCCAGCATTTGGTGCAAACCGGAGGCACCGACCTGGCCAATCTCACCGGACCGCACGCGGAACACGTTAAAAACACTTTTGTCGCCCTCCAGAAGTACCACGCTGCGGACTTGCTCAATAAAACGGTGAGCGAAGATGAGGTTGAAATCTGCTTCCTTCTGGGCAACCAGGCTTTCAACAAATACATCCTGGCGGTCAGTGTCGGCGCGGTCTTTTTCGGCGCGAATACTTACCTCGGCAACGGCCCGAACTTCATGGTCAAGGCCATGGCCGACCAGCAAAAGGTCCACACACCGACCTTTTTAGGTTTCGTTCTCAAATACACGCTCTTCTGCATGGTGCCGATGCTGCTGATCGTCTGGTGGATTTTCTTTCGTTGAATTTTTCTTGGCAGACCAGCGAGGTTTTGTGACAGATAGTTCAGGTTCGCGATGGGGCCATGCGTTCCCTTTACAACATTTTGTTCGCGATTTTCTTCTGCATCTCGGCGCCTTATTACTTTTTGAAAATGTGGCGGCGCGGCAACTGGCGGCGCGGTTTTCACCAGCGGTTCGGCCGCTACGACGCCAAGCTCAGGCAGACGCTCACCAACCGTCACGTCCTGTGGATGCACGCGGTGAGCGTCGGCGAAGTCAACGTCTGCACCCAGCTCATCCGCGCGCTGGAGCCGCGCGTGCCCAACCTCAAGATCCTCGTCTCCACCACCACTTCGACCGGCATGGGCGAACTCGTGCGCAAGCTGCCGTCGCACGTCGAGAAGGTTTACTATCCCATCGACTACAGCAAGTGCGTTTGCCGCGCGTTGAGCATGATTCATCCCGAAGCCGTGGTGCTCGTGGAAGCAGAAATCTGGCCGAACTTCATCTGGCGGCTGCGCGACAGGAATATTCCGCTGTTTCTCGTCAACGCCCGTTTGTCCAATCGCTCCTATCGCGGCTACCAACGGTTTGGTTTTCTGTTTCGTGATTTGTTTGCCGCGTTCACCGGCGTGGGGGCTCAGAACGAAACGGACGCCGCGCGGCTGCGCTGGCTTGGCTGTCGCCCCGAGGCCATCAGCGTGGTCGGCAACCTGAAATTCGACGCCGCGAAACTCGACGAGCCCCGATTGCTCGACGTGCCGTTCCTGTTACGGCAGCTCGGCGTGCCGGCGGGGGCGCCCCTGCTCGTCTGCGGCAGCACGCACGCCGGCGAGGAGGCCATCGTGGCCGAACAGTTTCTGCGCTTGCGTCAGGAATTTCATGACCTCTTCCTGGTGTTGGTCCCGCGTCATTACGAGCGTGGCAAGGAAGTGGGCCAGGAACTGGGCGCTCGCGGCGTAAAGTTCGTCTATCGCAGTGAAATCACCGCGAGCGCCCGGTTCAAACCGGGTGAGGTGGAATGCCTGCTGGTCAACACAACGGGCGAGCTCCGATATTTTTACGAACACGCCACCGTTATTTTTGTTGGAAAGAGTTTATGCGGTGAAGGCGGGCAAAATCCCGTCGAGCCGGCTGCGTTTGGCAAACCGGTCGTGTTCGGGCCAAACATGCAAAACTTCGCGGCCATAGTGGAGGCATTTTTAAGAGGAAACGGCGCCGTGCAGGTGGGGGACGCCGCCGAACTGGAGAAAACTCTCGGCGAGTTGCTCGCTGATGAAAAGCGTCGCGAGGCGCTTGGCGGGAACGCACTGAAGGTGGTGCGCGAAAACCGTGGCGCAATCGAGCGCACGGTGGATCTGATCGTGAAACACCTCGAAGGCGGCGAACTCTACGTCGCGCCGCAATGGTGACTGGAAGGGTGAGGGGCCCGTTGCACATGTGACAATCGGTTTCATTTCGGAAATTTCTTTTGGCAACTGGGCTAGGTCAGGATGCGGCGGGCTTCGTCAAGGAAGATGCCTTTGAAATTCATCTCCAGCGCCTGCGGATTGGTCGCCTTGGCGAGCGCTTCCTTCTCGGTGATTTTCCGTTCCTTGACGAGATTGTAGAGCGCCTGGTTGAAGTTCTGCATCCCGTCTTCGATCCCGGTTTCGATGGCCGCGGGAAGTTTCTCAAGCCGGTTCTCTTCAATGAGTTTTCTGACCGTGGCAGTGTTGATCATAATCTCCAGCGCCGGCATGATGCCGCCGTTGAGCGTGTTGACCATGCGCTGACAAACGACGGCTTGCAACGTGGCGGCCATTTGGCGGCGGACCTGGTCGCGCTCATCGGGCTTGAAAAAATCCAGAGTGCGTCCGACGGCTTGCGCCGAATTGGTCGTGTGCAACGTCGAAAGCACGAGGTGGCCAGTGTCGGCGGCGCTCATGGCGGCGGAGAAGCTGATCGCGTCCCGCATTTCACCGATCATGATGATGTCGGGGTCCTGCCTCAAAATGTGTTTGAGTCCGTATTCGAAGGAGAGCGTGTCCAACCCGATCTCCCGCTGCTCGATGACCGACTGGTTGTCTTCAAACACGAACTCGATCGGGTCCTCCAGCGCAATAATGTGCTTTTTGAAATTGGCATTAATATGCTCGACCAACGCTGCCAGAGTTGTGGACTTGCCACAACCGGTCGGGCCGGACAACAGCACGATGCCGCGCGGTGATTCTGCGATTCTTTTCAAAATGTCGAGCAGCCCCAGTTCAGCGACGCCCGGAAGAAAGTAGGAAAAATCAATTTCGTGGTCTTCCTCGAGCCGCTTCTTCAAATGGCGCGGCACAATGGTATCCACAACTTTATTCATCCATTCGGGCGCGGGCGCGGGCGCCTCGATGGCCACGAGCTGGCGGTTGATGCGGAAAACGACCGGCGCGCCGATCTTGAGGTGAATATCGGACGCGCCGCCGTCGATGGCGGTTTGCAAAATACGCTGGAGGAGTTCCATCTCGACCGACAACCGGCGCGACTCAGGCCAGTTGGGAGTAAGCGAGCAGATTCAGCCGTTCCTGCGACTGACGGGAGAGATTCATCAGCAGCATCGACACTGCATAACCCGCGTGCCGATTTCCTTCGCACGCCACGACGATGCCGGTGCAGTTGACTTTTTTGCTTCCACCCGCAGACTGCAAGCAGACTGTCATTTCGGTCCAGACTGGAATAGGCGTCGGCGCGCGAAACTCAATGCCGTTTTTCCGAATGCGCACGGCGGCCTGCGGCAGGTTCAAAGTGGTCCGGTCGGATTTGACGGTGACAGGCTGGAAGACTCCGGAAGTATCAAGTTTGCTTGTGCTCATGTCGATTTTCGTTCGGCTGGTTTAATCTATCATATATGGCGTTTACGTCAACGCATGGGCTTACCACTCGATGACCGCGGCACCCCAGGTCAGTCCCGCGCCAAACACCATCAGCAAAATCAAATCCCCGCGCTGAATCCGTCCGGACTCAACCGCTTCGTCCAGAGCGATGGCGACCGAAGCGGCGGAGGTGTTGCCGTATCGATCGAGGTTAACGAAGACCTGTTCGGGTTTTGCGCCCAGCCGTTCGCCGACCGCTTCAATGATCCGCTGGTTGGCCTGGTGGGGGATGACGCACTTGATCCGCGAGATGCAGAGTTCGCAACGACGCAGGGATTCCTGCGCTGCCGTGTACATCGCGTTCACCGCGTTTTTGAACGTTTCCTTGCCTTCCATCCGCAAAAAGTGCAGCCGGGCGGACACGGAATCCGCCGTGGCGGGACAACGGCAACCGCCGCCCGGCATCGACAGAAGATCGGCTTTGTTGCCGTCCGCGCCCATACACGCCGTCAACAAACCATGTGCTTTGGGGCGACTTTGCAAAATGGCCGCGCCCGAGCCGTCACCGAACAAGACGCACGTGTTGCGATCGGTCCAATCGACAATGGCTGAGAGCTTTTCCGCGCCGATGACCAGCACGGTGTCGTAGGTGCGCGACATGATGAACTGCTGGCCGATTTCAAGCGCATAAATGAAACCCGAACAGGCGGCTTCGATGTCGAATGCCGCGGCGCGATAAGCGCCGATTTGTTGCTGGACCAGGCAGGCGGTCGCCGGAAACGGCATGTCCGGGGTAATTGTCGCCACGATGATCAGGTCAATTTGTTCGGCGGAGACGCCGCCCTTTGCCATGGCGCGCAACGCTGCCTTGGCCGCCATGTGGGAAGTGTGTTCGTTGGCCGCGGCGATGCGCCGCTGCTTGATGCCTGTGCGGGTGGTGATCCACTCGTCGGAAGTGTCCACCATTCTTTCCAGATCGGCATTGGTCAGAATCTTTTCCGGCACGTAGGAGCCGACCGCAGTGATGGAGCAAGTCCGGCCCCGAAAACCATGCTTCGCGCGCGGGTTTTTGACGACTTTGCTGGCAGGGGGAATCATGCTGCGGCAGTCTGGACTGCGGCTTTAACCGTGGCAAGCCGTTCTTTTGCTCGGGCAATCTCCTGGGTAATGAGCCTGTTAATGCTGTGTTGAATGGTCTCGGTGCCGACGCGAATGGCGTTTTTGATGGCGAGGGCGCGCGCAGAACCGTGGGCCTTGATCACCGTGCCATTCAGGCCCAGCAGCGGCGCGCCGCCATAGTTGTCCGCGTTCATCCGGCGCTTGATCGAACGCAGCCCGCCATAAGCCAAAGCTGCGCCGAATTTGCGAAGCGGATTACGGGTCAACTCCGTCTCCAACATAACGCGGATTGCTTTGCCCATGCTCTCGCATGTTTTCAGGACGATATTCCCGATGAAACCATCGCTGACCACAACGTCCACATGGTCTTCAAACAAATCGTGTCCTTCCACGTAGCCCAGAAAATTCAGGTCAAGCTGCCGGCATAGCTCCGCCGCTTCGCGTGTGAGGTCGTTACCTTTCATCTCCTCTTTGCCATTGCTCAGAATGCCAACGCGCGGGTTTGCATTGCCGAGGATTTCCCGCGAATAGACGCTGCCCATAATGGCGAATTGCGCCAGGTGCAAGGGCCTGCACTCGGAATTGGCGCCGGCGTCCAACAAGAGAAAATATTTTTGCGGTGTTGGAAGCACGGTGGCGATCGCCGGACGCTCGACGTTTTCCAATGGGCGAAGTTTGACCGTTGCCGCGGCCACCAGACCGCCGGTGTTGCCGCGCGAAATCATCGCGTCGCCCTGGCCTTGCTTGACCAGTTCCAAGGCGCGAGCCATGGAGCAGTCCTTTTTCTTGCGCAGGACGTCGAGCGGCTTGTCCTCCATCGTGAGCACTTCGGTGGTGTGAACGATTTCGACGCGGTCGTCCTGAAGGCGGGCTTCGGTCATCGCCGCCCGGATCTGTGCTTCGTCACCCACGAGGCAAAGCCCGGAGATTTTGTTGCAGGCGTGGAGCGCGATTTTGACGCCCTCGATGACAACCTCACAGCCGTGGTCGCCACCCATGACATCCACTACGATTCGCATAAAGCAAAAGAGCGCAGAGGGAGCAATTCCGCATCCGCGCTCTAAAACCGGCAATCAGGCCGGGGCCTCTACCGTCACTACCTGGCGGCCTTTGTAGTAACCACACGCCGGGCACACCCGGTGCGGGACATAGGGAGCCGCGCACTGCGGGCAGGTGCTTAACTGAGGCAGTTTCAGCACGCTGTTATACGCCCGGCGCATGCGTTGGCGGCTGCGCGACGGTTTTCGCTTGGGTACGCCCATAAATTCAGCTCTATAATTTCAATTTGTTCAGTTCGGCCCAGGCAGACGAGAACTCTCCGGTTGCAGGTGCACCACTCGATTGGTCGGGTCCGCTTGGCGGCGCCGGCTGCAAGCCGCGGCACTCAGGTGCACACAACGGATGTTGCGGAAACGCGAGGACGATATCTTCGCGCACATAGGGCGTCAAGTCCGCGCAATCGTTGCTGGTCAACACCTTGTCTTCGCCTTCCAACGGCAAAAGGCAGGACCATTCATCCAATTCCAGCCGGTGTTCAAATGCCTTCAAACAGCGCACACACTCGCAGGCCAGAGTCAGTCGGAGGCTTCCCCGGACCAATATGCTTCGCTCGTGCCGTTGCACGAGCAAATCATGCTCCAGCGGGGAAGCGACCCGAATCATTTCGTCAATACAGTCCAGGTCCAGGTCCGCCCCGGGCAACTGGCCGCGCAGCGTCACGGCTTCGTGCTCCAAATGGCGGATGTTGATCAGCAGCGGCATGTTCGAGCCGGAATAATGTTAGCGCGCCTTTGAAAGCTTCTTCCTCAACGCTTCCTGGACATGCGGCGGCACGAATGCGCCGACATCGCCGCCCAATCGGGCGATTTCTTTGACGATGCGTGAACTCAAAAACGTGTAGGTGTCTTTGGGCACCATGAAAATCGTTTCGACCCGTTCGTTGAGTTTACGGTTCATCAAGGCGAGCTGAAATTCAAATTCAAAGTCGGACACCGCGCGCAAACCGCGAATAATGGCCTGCCCGGAACGCTGTTCCACGTAGTCCACCAGAAGGCTGGTGAAAGTGTCGGCCTCGACGTTTTTGAGGTGCTCGACAGAGCGGGAAACCAGTTCGCGCCGCTCGGCCAAAGAAAACAACGGGTTCTTGCTCTCATTGATTGCGATGGCCACGACGACCCGGTCAAACAGTTTGGCGGCGCGCTCAATCACATCCAGATGGCCGTTGGTCAATGGGTCGAAGCTCCCCGGATAAATCGCCGTTCGCATGCCGGTAATTTAGCAGGCGATCAACGGATTCCCATCGAAAAAGCGGATTCAGCAATGGGATCAGGCGCCGGTCGGCGCGATCATATCGGTCGCGGCGTGGCTCTGGTCGCGGTTAAAATGGCGGTGTCGTACGCTTGCATTTCGGTGTCCATCTGTCGCCACTGAACTTCATAGATCTTCACCGCGTCACGAAAGCCCTTGATCTCTTGCGGCGGAAGTTCGATGCATCTGCAGGCCAGTTCCTGATCAAGCCGCTGGATCTCCCGATAGGTGGTGTCGCTGATGATAATGCGACCTCGGCCCGAAACACCCTCCAGTCGGCTGGCCAGATTCACTTCTCGGCCGAGCACAGTATAATTGAGATTCTCCTCCGAACCCATCAGTCCGACGGTCACGGTGCCCGTGGTGATTCCCGAACCCAACGCCAATAGCCTGAGCATCGGATAGGGCGGCTGCCCGGCCGCCAGCCTCGCCACATTGTCCTGTTCGCGACGTTTGTTTTCGGCGGCGCGCTGGAGATTGAGATCGTAAATGGCCCGCTGTGCATCGATGGCCGCGCGCACGCACTGCAACGCGTGCCGGTCGTTTGGAATCGGCGCGCCCCAAAAGGCCAGGACACAATCGCCGATGTATTTGTCGAATGTGCCGTTGTGCCGTTTGATCGTCTCGGCGATCAGGCTCAAATAAAGACTGACCGTGGCCAGCAGCTCGGCGGCTTGTTTATCCAGGTAAGCCTCGGCAACCGCAGGCGGCAGCAGGTGCTCGCGGATATAGGCCTCGGCCTGGGCCTGAATGTCATCCGTCATCCGCGTGAACCCGCGGATGTCCGCAAAGTAAATCGTCGCCTTGCGCCGCGCGCCGCCGAGTGAAATCTGTTCGGCCTTCAACAGTTCGTTGACGACATTTGGCGAAACGACTTTCGAAAAAACCGATTTTACTCTCTGACGCTCCTTGTGCTCGACCACGACGCGGTAGGCGACCATGCAAACGTGGGTCATCAGCGCTGCGCATCCCACAGGCAAAATGAAGGGCACCCAGTAACGATACTGCACGAAGAGAAAAAGGCTTATTCCGGCATAAACCACAATCGCGAGGATGACCGACAAGGACGCCAACACCGCGCGCGATTTCCAGGTCAGCAGCGATGAAAT
>Ga0209376_1004946_pt1 | contig 11325 bp, 11 predicted proteins | sample GraSoiAngelo_134_FD_185891 | JGI IMG/M metagenome (GOLD analysis project Ga0209376, IMG submission 185891) | Grasslands soil microbial communities from the Angelo Coastal Reserve, California, USA - 14_0929_05_30cm (SPAdes) (version 2) | ecosystem: Environmental > Terrestrial > Soil > Grasslands ... | reverse complement strand
CATGGGGGCCCCGATATGACCCCCATGCCCCCACACGCTCCGAGCGCCCCGGCTGAGCCGGGGCGCTCCTCGGCAACGCTGACATCACGCGGAGGAAAGACATGGCGCGAGGCTACGACCGCAACGACTTGAACATGGGGGCCCCGATATGGCCCCCATGCCCCCACACGCTCCGAGCGCCCCGGCTGAGCCGTGGCGCTCCTCGGCAACGCTGACATCACGAGGAGGAAAGACATGGCGCGAGGCTACGACCGCGATCTCATCGGGTATGGCGCGAATCCGCCGAATCCCAAGTGGCCGAATGGCGCCCGGCTGGCCGTGAACTTCGTGATGAACTACGAGGAGGGATCTGAGCCCTCCGTCCAGGACGGTGAAGGCTATACCGAGACCGGGCTCACCGAGGCCCACGCGCTGAACCAGGGCGTGAAAGGCCGCGACCTCGCCGCCGAGGGAATGTTCGAGTATGGCAGCCGCGTCGGATTCTGGCGGCTGATGCGCCTGTTTCTCGAGCGCCGCCTGCCGCTGACGATCTTCGGCTGCGCGCTAGCGCTCGAGCGGCATCCGCCGGCCGCGGCGGCGATCCGCAAGGCCGGTTTCGACGTGTGCAGCCACGGCTGGCGCTGGATCAAGCACTACGAGCTGTCTCGCACGACCGAGCGCGAGCACATCCGGAAGGCCGTCGCGTCGTTCGAGAAGAGCGTGGGCGAGCGGCCCCTCGGCTGGTACTGCCGGTACGGACCGAGCGTCAACACCCGCGAGCTGGTCGTCGAGGAGGGCGGCTTCCTCTACGACTCCGACACCTACAACGACGAGCTCCCGTACTGGACGACGGTGAACGGCCGCGGGCATCTGGTCGTGCCCTACTCGTTGACCAACAACGACGGCAAGTACGCGGGCTGGACCGGGACGGCCGATCAGTGGTTCTCGTTCGTCAGAGACGCCTTCGACATGCTGCTGCGTGAGGGCGCCCAGCACCCGAAGATGATGTCGGTGGGGCTCCACATGCGCATGATCGGCCACCCTGCGCGGGCGGCCGGGCTCGAGCGGCTGCTCGACTACATGCTGAAGCAAGAGGGCGTCTGGATCACCCGGCGGATCGACATCGCGCGCCACTGGATCGCGACCCACCCCTACCCGGGCCACGGGCTGAACGAAACGCGAGCGAAGCGGTCAGCCCGGTCAGCGCCGAAAGCGAGCAAGCGGTGAGCGCCCCCACGTAGCACGTGAGCGAGCCTCGCGAAGCTTCTTCTCGATACTGACTGAGCGGCCCGGCCTGATCTAGATGCCGCTGCCGAAGCCTCCGGCGGTGCGGACCGTCGCTGCCTCGCCCATGTGTCCCGCGGAGTGGAACAGGGCGATGCCGCTCAACACCGCCGCGCGAGGCCGCCCGGGAAACATCTTCACCATCATCTCGGTCCGAACGCCGAAGGCGCCCTCGTCGGCGGCACGCTCGACGACCTCGGCCGTGACCGAACCTTCCCAATCCTGGGGCTTGAAGCCGCCGACGATCTCGCGGGTCCGACGTCCCACCGTGTCGCGGTACTCGCGGAGGGCGCCGACGTCGATCTTCTGCGTCAGCTCCGTCACCTCGGGGCTCGTCATGCCGATGCCGAAGTCGGGGCGGCTGATGCCGAGCCGCTTCTTCCACGCCTCGTCGAACACCTGCGCCTGGCCGGCCAACATCCGGTTGACCATGATGTCCTCGGCGCGGGCGATGTGCCACATCAGCCACGCCAGCGAGTTCAGGTCCTCGCGCGGGCGGACGCGCATCTGCGCCTCGGTCAGGCCGGCGAACGCCCGCTCGGCCGCCGACATCTTGTTGCCGGCCACGGCGGCCGAGTGCATTGCGGCGTGCTGGTCCAGGAACAGATCGCGAGCGTCCATGTGATGGTCCTCCTCTGGAGCTGGGTGGAAGGATACCGCACTCGCGCTCCCGCACTCGTCGCTGTAATTATCATGATCGCGTGGGCCGATGCCGACGGCACCTGCGATGCAGCCGCTCGACAGGCGACGGCCGCGCACGACACGGCGGCCGAATGTCGATCCAGGAGGACATCGATGCGACAGGTCCCGGCATCGGTGCCGAGCGACGCCAGTGAGCTGATGGTCTTCAGAGACGTCCAGGGGCCATAGCCGATTTACCAGAGAGGTGCCGGCAAGAACGTCGACGACGTCCGTCACGCCGCGAGAGCGGCGAGGACGTCGTCGACCGTGGCGGGCTTGGTGATGTGAACGTTGAAGCCGGCCTCCTGCGTGCGACGACGGTCCTCGGACTGACCGTAGCCGGTGAGCGCGACGATGCGGAGGTCCGGCCCCAGCTTGGTGCGCAGCTCTCGCGCGACGGTGAAGCCGTCGATCCCGGGCAGGCCGAGGTCGACGATGGCGACGTCCGGCCGGTCCGTGACCGCACGCTCGATGCCCTGCGCACCGTCGGCGGCCACCTCGACCCGGTGGCCGGTGAGCTCGAGGCCCATTTTCAGCATGTCGCGCGCATCCGCGTTGTCCTCGATGAGCAGGATGCGGAGACGACGGAGAGCGGGCGAGGGCGGCAGGAGCGTGGCCGATGGCGCGGCGACCACGGGGACGCGCGGCAGCGTCACGACGAACTCGCTGCCGCGACCGACGCCCTCGCTCCGGGCTTGCACGCGCCCGCCGTGCTGGGCGACCAGGCGCTGGACGAGCGTCAGGCCGATCCCGAGGCCGGCCTCCGAGCGATCCTTCGAGACGTTGAGCTGGACGAAGAGGTCGAAGACCGTCTGAAGCTTCTCGTACGGGATGCCCGCTCCCGTGTCGCGCACGCGCACGATCGCCTCATCGTCGCGCTCTTCGACCGTCACGTCGACGCGGCCGCGCTCCGGCGTGTACTTCGCGGCGTTGTGGACGAGGTTGGCCACCACCTGCTGGAGCCGGGCCGGATCGCCGTACACGGTCACCGGCGTGTCCGGCATCGTCACCGTGAGGTGCTGCGACTTCACCATGAGGCGGTGGCGCTCGCTCTCCAGCGCGAAGTCGACCACGGTGCGCAGATCGAGCAGCTCCTTGCGGAGGTCGATCTTGCCCTGGCTGATGCGTGCCACGTCGAGGAGGTCGTCGAGCAGGCGCGCGAGGTGCTGGGTCTGGCGGGCCATGACGGCCCGCGTCCGGACGGCCTCACCGTGCCGTACGCCGATCCGATCGAGGATCTTGACGCCGTTCAGGACGACGCCGAGCGGGTTGCGGAGCTCGTGGGCCAGCATGGCGAGGAACTCGTCCTTGGCCTGGTTGGCGGATTCGGCGGTGCGACGCGCCTCGTCGGCAACCTTGTACTGGCGGGCGTTGTCGATCGCGATCGCCGCCTGGGCGGCCAGTCCGCCGAGCAGTCGCTCGTGTCGCTCGGTGAACCGGCCCGGGGCCGCGTGGCCGAGGACCAGGCCGCCCAGCACCTCGCTCGAGCGGATGACGGGAATCGCGAGATAGCTTCTGAGCGGAATGTCCGTCGTCGGCGGCGTGCCCCACGGGTTCCCCTCGTCGCTCCGGTTGGCCGCGGGGACGTCGTCGAGGCGCACGGCGCGCCCGTCGCGAAGCGTCACGTCGAACAGCGCGACATCGCCGAGCCGCAGGAGATCGGCGAAGGCCTCGCGGGGAACGCCGGCGAGCGAGTAGCGCATGACCGGCGCCCCGCGCTCGTCCAGCGCGCGATAGAAGAACGCGCCGAAGTCCGCCCCGACGACCTTCGTGGCGGCGTCCGTCACCACCTCGGCCAGCATCTCGAGCTCGAGCTCGGACGCCAACCGGCGACCGAGGCGATTGAGCGTCTCGGCCTCGGCCCTCGCCGCCCGCTCGTCGGCCAGCAGGCGGTCCCGCTCCTCCTCGGCGTGTCGGAGGTCCGTCGCGTCCACGATGAAGCAGCGCGCGTAGTCGAAGCGGTCGCCGTCCCAGCGGACGTTGCCGCTGATCAGGACGTGCTTGATCGAGCCGTCCCGGCAGCGCAGGCGGGCCGGGGCGTTGCGGATCGACTGGCCGTCGTGCAGTCGCCCCAGGAGGTCGGCGACGACGTACGCGTCCGCGTGAAACTCCGCGATGTTCCGGCCGACGTATTCCTCGCGCGCATAGCCCAGCATCTCGAGCTCGGCGCGGTTGGCGCGCAGGATGGTGCCGTCGTACCCGAGCCAGTGCAGCGCGGGGACCCCGTTCTCGAAGAAGTCGTCGAGCGCTCGCTCGGTCTCGCGTCGGATCCGGGCCAGCGTGAGGTGCGCGTTGACGCGAGCGATCAGCTCGCGCGCGGCGAACGGCTTGACCAGGTAGTCGTCGGCGCACGCCTCGAGGCCTTCGGCGCGAGCTTCCTCTCCCGCGCGCGCCGACAGCAGGATGATGGGAATCGCGGCGGTGCGGGGATCGGCGCGCAGGGCCTCGAGCAGCGCGAACCCGTCGAGGCGCGGCATCATCACGTCGGTGAGCAGGAGATCGGGAGGGTCCTCACGCGCGCGCTCGAGCGCGGCCTGGCCGTCGGCGACGGCTTCCACCGACCAGTGCTGCGCGAGCAGCCGCGTGACGTACTCGCGCATGTCGGCATTGTCGTCGGCCACGAGGATCCGGCCGCTGGACGGGGCGGGGGCCGCCGCGCCCGCATGACTCACGACCTCTTCGGGCAGCCAGTGATGCGCCTCGTCGACGAACGCGCTGGCTCCGATGCCGGTGGAGGCGCCCGACCGCGCGCCGATTCGGTCCTTCGGAAGGTGGGCGGTGCCGCGCGGCAGCGCGACCGAGAACGTCGTGCCTTCGCCAGGGCGGCTCGTCACGTCGATGGTCCCGCCGTGAAGCTTCACCAGCTCCTGGACGAGCGACAGCCCGATGCCCGTGCCCTCGTGCGAGCGCGAGCGCGCCTTGCGCGCGCGATAGAAGCGCTCGAACAGATGCGGCAAGTCCTCGGCGCCGATGCCGATGCCAGTGTCGGCGACCTCGAGGACCACCCGCTCGCCGGCGTCACGGAGCCGCACCACGATCCGGCCCTTGAAGGTGAACTTGAGGGCGTTGGACAGGAGGTTGAGGACGATCTTCTCCCACATCTGACGATCGAGCCACACGGGCTCGGTCCCGCTCGCTCGACGGCCGAACGGAACGCGCCGCCCAGGTCGGCGGTCAGCGCGGCGATGTCCACCGGCTCGTAGACGGCGTGGGCACGCCCGGCCTCGATCCGCGAGAAATCGAGCAGCGTGTTGACGAGCTTGAGGAGCCGCACGCCGTTGCGCTGCGCCGTCAGCAATTGCTCGCGCTCGGCGGCCGGCAGATCCGGCGCGCGGAGCACGTCTTCGAGCGGCCCCAGCATGAGCGTGAGCGGGGTCCGGAACTCGTGGCTCACGTTGCTGAAGAACTCCGTCTTGGCCCGATCGAGCGCGGTCAGCGCGTCGGCCCGCTTGCGCTCCTCCATGTGAGCGTGGGCGTTGGCCAGGATCGTCGCGATCTGACCGGCCAGGACGTCGTAGAAGCCGCGATAGGCGTCGTCGAGCTGCCGCCGCGGGCTCACCGCGGCGACGAGCACACCGACGACGGTCTCGCCCGACATCAACGGGAGCGCCAGCGCAGTGTGCGGCGGATCGGTCCACGGGCCGCTCGGCAGCGGCTCCAGAGCGCGGAGGTCGTCGACGACGACGGCTCGCGCCGATGCCACGACCTGACCGGCGGGCCACCTCGCATCGTCGCCGATGAGCGAGGGCGTGGCCGGGCTCTCGATCCCTCCGCTGGAGGCGACGAGCCGGGCGTGGCGGCCGTCGTCCTCGACCAGGTAGAGCAGCGAGAACGGCATGTCCGCATCGTTGGCGGAGAGCGTCTCGGCCGCGAGTTGCGCGGCTTCCTCCGGCGTCTTGGCCGCCATGGCCAGCGCGCCGAGGTCGCGCAGCGTCCGCAGTCGCCGCTCGCCGAGCACGCGCTCGGTCGTCTCGGTCACCGTGATGAGGTTGCCGAGCACGTCGGCGCTCTCGCCTCGGATCGGGCTGTAGGCGAACGTGAAGTAGGTCTCTTCCAGGTAGCCGTCGCGCTCCATCAGGAGCTGGAGGTCGGCGGACCAGGTCGAATCGCCGGTCGTCATCACGTGGCGGTAGAGCGGCCCGCAGACGTTCCAGATCTCGGCCCAGCACTCGTCGCCGCGCTGGCCCATCGAACGCGGATGCTTCGTTCCGAGGAAGGGCCGGTAACCGTCGTTGTAAAACTGCACGATCTCCGGGCCCCACCAGATCGCCATCGGGAAACGCGAGGACAGACAGATGCCGAGACTCGTGCGCAGGCTCTGCGGCCAGGTGTCGATCGGACCGAGAGGTGAGCGCGACCAGTCGAGGGAGCGGATGAGTGCTCCCATCTCCCCGCCGCCGACGAGCCAGGAGTTGGAGGGCGTGATGGACACGTTGTGGCGCCGCGTCGTTATGGGGCAGAGCGTAGGCCGGCCGTGGCGAGTCCACAAGATGTGAAAAAAACTTCCCAGCTTCCGAGCCCGGCGTCGGCGATCCGCCGTTTGTCCCGCCCCGAGCCTTGCACTATCATGCGCGGCAACCATGGCTAACAACGCGGCCCTGCCCCTCGCGCGCTTCTCCGTGCTCGACCTTACACGCGCCCGCGCCGGCCCGACGTGCGTCCGCCAGCTCGTGGACTGGGGCGCCCGGGCGATCAAGATCGAGATGCCCGGGGGCCGCACGGGCGACGGCATGGGCGGCAACCGCCATGGCTTCGACTTCCAGAACCTGCACCGCAACAAGCGGGGGATGACGCTCAACCTCCGCGAGCCCGAGGGCGTGGCCATCTTCAAGAAGCTGGCGCGCGAGACCGACATCGTCGTCGAGAACTACCGCCCGGACGTGAAGCGGCGACTGGGCATCGACTACGAGGACCTGCGCGCGATCAACCCGCGGCTGATCTACGGCAGCATCTCGGGCTTCGGCCAGAGCGGGCCCTATCGCGACCGGCCCGGCGTCGATCAGATCGCTCAGGGCATGGGCGGCCTGATGTCCATCACGGGCATCCCCGGCCAGGGACCGGTGCGCGTCGGGATTCCCATCGCGGATCTGTGCTCGGGCGTCTTCCTCGCCCAGGGCATCCTCGTGGCCCTGCTCGAGCGCGAGGTCACCGGCCAGGGCAAGTGGGTCCACACGTCGCTGCTCGAGGCGATGCTCTCGATGCTCGACTTCCAGGCGTCACGCTGGTTGATGAGCGGCGAGATCCCGCCGCAGGCCGGCAACAACCATCCGACCGGCATTCCCACCGGCGTCTTCGAGACGAAGGATGGCCACATCAACATCGCGGCGTCGGGTGACGAGATCTACGAGCGGCTCTGCAAGGCCATCGAGCGCCCGGACTTCCGGAGCGATCCGCGCTTCGCCACCAGCAAGGCGCGCTCGACCAATCGGGACGTGTTGATGGACGTGCTCATGCCGGTCACGCGCCAGAAAACGAGCGCGGAGTGGATCAGGATCCTCAACGATGCCGGCGTGCCGTGCGGGCCGATCTATCGCGTCGACGAGTCGTTCGCCGACCCGCAGGTGCAGCACCTGAAGATGGCGCAGCCGGTGCACTCTCCCGTGCTCGGCGATCTCACCATCCTCGGCCATCCGGTCTCTCACGGCGACACGCGCCAGCCGATCCGCACCGCAGCGCCGGAGCTCGGACAGGACAACGACGACATCCTCACGGGGCTCGGCTACACCAAGGAGCAGATCGCCGACCTGGCGAAGCGAGGTGTGATCTGATGAAGATCCTCGCGCTCGGGGTTCTCGCCATCGTGCTGGGCGCCGGCGTGGCTCACGCGCAGGCGCGCAACGTCGTCGTCAACGGCGTTCGGCTCACCGACGGTCAGGTCGCCTCGCTGCAACAGCAGTACGGCGTGAAGATCCACGACGGCGACTACTGGTACGACCGTCAGATGGGCGCGTGGGGCTTCCGCGGCGGCCCCACGATGGGATTCATCGTCCCCGGCCTCGGGCTCGGTGGGCCGCTCCGCCGCGACGCCTCCAACGGAAACACCGGCGTCGTGATCAACGGCCGCGAGCTGCACTGGCTCGACGTGAACCGGCTGCAGCAAGTCACGCCCGTGTACCGCGGGTCCTACTGGATGGACGCCAGCGGCAACTTCGGCCTGGTCAACGGCCCGATGCTGGGAAACATCTGGGCGCTCAGCCAGCGCTCGGGGGGCCGCCGCGAGGGCATCCTGAGCACGTACGACAAGACGGGCGCGGTCGTCATCGGCGGTCGTTGACCCGAGCCACTCCTCGCTGAGAAGTCGAAAGGAGCTCACCATGCCGCGCGTCGCTCCCATCACCGGCAAGTCCGACGTCCCGACCGAGCACCAGGCCGTGGTCGAATCCGTGGTGAACGTGTTCGGGGGCGTGCGCGGGCCGTTCAGCATGCTGCTCCACAGCCCCAAGCTGGCGGAGCGGATGCTTTCGCTGGTCACGTTCTTTCGCGACACGACCGTCGTCGAGCCCAAGCTCCGGTCGATCGCCATCCTCAGCGCGGTGCGCGAGCGTGACGCCGCGTACGTGTGGGCGGCCCAGGTCGGTGCGGCCCGCCGCAACGGCCTGCGCGAGGACGTCATCGATCTGATCCGGGCCAAGGGCGATCCGGGCAAGCTTCCCGCCGAGGAGCGCGACATCGTGGCCTACACCCGCCAGCTCATGCGCACGAACCGCGTCGATCAGTCGCTGTTCGACGCGCTCCAGAAGCGCTTCGGCACCCAGTGGCTGGTCGAGATGACGGCGGCCGTGAACTACTACGCGCTCCTGTGCGGCGTCGTGAACGCGTTCGAGGTGGCCGCGCCGCCCGACGGGGACAAGCTGCCGGCGTAGGTCTCCCCGCCCTGACGATCTCGCCGGCCGCCGCCCAGACGCGCTGGGCGCCTTCGTGGCGGGAGTGATCTTCGACGCGACGGGAGGCTACGCGCTCGCGTTGCCGATCGCCGCGGCCATGGCGTTACTCGCGCCCGGCCTGCTCTGGTTCGTCGCGCCGCGCCGGCCGAATCCCCCGCCCGGCTTCGTCGGCTGAGCCGCGGTATGCTGTCCGGCCAGGGAGGGACCATGGACTTCGGCGCGGCGATCTTCTTCACCGATTACTCGATGGGCCCGGCCGAGCTCGGCCGCGCGCTGGAGCAGCGCGGCTTCGGATCGCTCTGGGCGCCGGAGCACTCACACATCCCGTTGTCTCGCCGCTCGCCGTTTCCGCAGGGCGGCGACCTGCCGAAGAAGTACTACGACGTGATGGACCCGTTCGTGACGCTCGCCGCCGCCGCGGCGGCCACGCAAACGCTGAAGGTCGCCACCGGCATCTGTCTCGTCGTCCAGCGCGATCCGATCCAGACCGCCAAGCAGGTCGCGAGCCTCGATCAGGTCTCGGGCGGGCGCTTCCTCTTCGGCATCGGCGCCGGCTGGAACGCCGAGGAGATGGCCGACCACGGCACGGAGTTCAAGTCGCGCTTTCACGTCATGCAGGAGCGCGTCGAGGCGATGAAGGCCATCTGGACGAAGTCGAAGCCGGAATACCACGGCCGGTTCGTCGACTTCCCGCCGATGATGACCTGGCCGAAGCCCGTGCAGAAGCCGCACCCGCCGGTGATCGTGGGCGGCGCGTTTCCCCACGGTGCGCGCCGGGCCATCGCCTTCGGCGACGGCTGGGTGCCGCACGCGCGGCGCCCGGCCTACGGCGACGTGCTGGGCCTGCTGCCGAGCTTTTGCACGATGGCCACCGAGGCCGGGCGGGATCCGACGACGCTGCCCATCACGATCTTCGGCGTACCCGAGGACGGCGACCTCATCAAGCGCTATCGCGACGCGGGCGTCGCCCGCCTCGTCTTCAACCTGCCGCCGGCGAAGGCCGACGAGGTGCTGCCGGTGCTCGACCGCTGTGCCGCGCTGATGCGTTAAACGGTGCGCTCGACGTGATAGGCCTTCCCCGTGACGAGCCACTCACCATCGATCCGATGATAGGTGAGATGGTCCACGAAGACGATCGTGTTGATCCTGACGCGCACCTTCACCACCGCCTGGTTGGCGGACGCGAAGTCCATCATGAGAATTTCTTCTTCGCGAGGCGCGCCGACCGACTTCGCTGACGGCCGGCTGGCCAGGATTTCCTTGAAGGTCTGGGCGGGCCACATCGAGATCTGACCGTCACGAAACCCGTGGAGCTGGGCGCTCGACCGGAACACGCGATCGAAGCGCGACGTGTCGGAGTCGTACATGAGGTCGAAGTAGCGTTGCACGGCCTGGGTGAGGCCCTGAACCCGTGACGCGTCATCCATCGATGCTCTCCTCTGCCTGGGCCGCGATCGGATACTGGATCTCCGTCACGGGCTCCCGATCGCCCGCCTCGTCGAGATAGACCTCGCGCTTCGAGCCGGCCGCGGTCACGCCGCCCGTTGCCAGCCACTCGCCCAAAGCCGCGAAGGCCAACCCGTCGGCGTCCTCGCCGCGATAGACGAGGCACGCCGCGGTGTGTGCCGGCATCTCGTAGACCCGCACGCCCTCGACAGGAGCAACCGGTTCGGCGAGGAACACGAGCGCCTCGCAGTCGATCCGGCCGGGCCCTGCGCCGTGGTGCCAGACCACGGCACGCTGCTCGCGCGCGACGTCGTGGGCGAGGCGTCCCTCGAGCTCGGCGAAGAGCCGCTCGCACTCGTCGTATGACGACAGCCCGTCGCGCCTCGACGCGACGAGCCGCGCGCCGATGCGGCGCACGGCGACCTCGTAGGCGATGGGCCGGTGGCATCGCTCGATCGCGTCGAGCCGGGCCGCGACCCGCGCCAGGCGGGCCCGCTCTCCGATCACGCGCTGCTCGACCTCCTCCCGCTTGCGCCACAGAAGACGAGAATGCGGTTGAGCTGTTCGAGCTGGGCCGCCTCGTAGTACCGGTATCCGGTCGATCGGTTGACGCACGCCGGGCGCAGGAGCCGGAGATCGTCGTAATACCGCAACGTTTTGACCGGAATCTGGCTCAGCCTGGAGAACGCGCCGATGCTGTACATGGCCACCTCCGAAGCCTAAAACCTCCAGCGGCGGGAGAGTCAACCCGGATTCCCGGGGACGGAATCCCCCGGTCGCGGTCGGGCATCAGATAGTCATAGTCAATGGTCGCGCCCTGTCAGGAGGGACTGGTACCATAGCAACTCCCATGAAGGAACAAGCCCAGGCGCTGATAACCGGCTCCGGCTCGACAGACCTCCAGGCCATGCTGAAAGCGGCCGGGGGCGGAGGATTCCCCTTCCGCACGGAGTTCAGCCTGGGGCCGCTGATCGACTTCTGGCTGCGCGCCGGAGACGACGAGTCGCCCATCTGCTCGGCCCTGGCGCGCCTGGTCGGAGCGGAGATCCAG
>Ga0209376_1004945_pt1 | contig 11326 bp, 10 predicted proteins | sample GraSoiAngelo_134_FD_185891 | JGI IMG/M metagenome (GOLD analysis project Ga0209376, IMG submission 185891) | Grasslands soil microbial communities from the Angelo Coastal Reserve, California, USA - 14_0929_05_30cm (SPAdes) (version 2) | ecosystem: Environmental > Terrestrial > Soil > Grasslands ... | reverse complement strand
CCGCCTGGGCCCCGTCGCCCCGTCCAGCACCTCGCGGGCTATCCGCGCGTTGTCGTCGGGGCCGCCGCCGCGCATCGCCTGCAGCGGCGCCTGGCGCAGCCCGAGCTCTCCGGGATCGAGCTCATATTCCTTTCTCTGCCCGTCGATCTCGATCACGTAGGACGGAGAGGCCATGGACAGCTCGTCCATGCCGTCGCTGGCGTGGAACACGATCGCCCGCTCCACGCCGAGACGCATCAACACGTCCGCCATGAGCGGAGCGAGCTTGGCGTCGGCCACGCCCAGGGCCTGGTAGCGCGCCCCCGCCGGGTTGCACAGAGGGCCGAGGACGTTGAAAACGCTGCGGATCGCGAGCTCCTTGCGCGGGACGCCGGCGAAGCGGAACGAAGGGTGGAAGATCGGCGCGAAGAGGAACCCGATCCCGCCCTCGTCGATGCAGCGAGCGACGCCCTCGGGCGGGAGGTCGATCTTCACCCCCAGCTTCTCCAGCACGTCGGCCGATCCGCAAAGCGACGAGGCGGCTCGGTTGCCGTGCTTGGCGACCCGCGCGCCGCAAGCCGCGGCGACGATCGCCGAAAGGGTCGAGATGTTGAACGTCGCGAGGCCGTCGCCCCCGGTGCCGCAGGTGTCGAGCAGGGCGCCGCCGACCTCGATCGGGGTCGCCACCGCGCGGGCGGTGCGGGCGAAGCCGGTCAGCTCCTCCGCCGTCTCGCCCTTCATGCGCAGCGCGACCATGAAGCCGGCAATCTGAGAGGGTGTGGCGTCGCCGCGCATGATCACCTCGAACGCCGCTGCGGCCTCGTCTTCGGTGAGGTTCTCGCACCTCACGACCTTCGCGATCGCGTCGATCACTTCAGGCGTACACCTTGGCGGCGCGGCGGACGAAGTTGCCGAGCACCTTCTTGCCCTCTTTGGTCAGCACCGACTCGGGGTGGAACTGCACGCCGTAGGTCGGGTGCTTGACGTGGCGCAAGCCCATCACCACACCGTCGTGCGTCCAGGCCGTGACCACGAGGTCCGACGGAACGCTCGACCGCTTGACGATCAAGGAGTGGTAGCGCGTCGCTTCGAAGGGCTCGCTCATGCCCGCGAGCACGCCCGAGTTGTCGTGGTGGATCCACGACGTCTTGCCGTGAGCGGGGTCGTTGCGCACGACCTCGCCGCCGAAGACCTGGCCGATGCACTGATGACCGAGGCAGACGCCCAGGATCGCCACCTTGCCGCTTAGCGCCGCGATGGCCTCGTTGGAGATCCCGGCGTCGTCGGGCGTCCCCGGGCCCGGCGAGATGACGATGCCGTCGAACGCGGCCAGCTCCTCGACCCCGACCTCGTCGTTGCGGAACACCTGCGGCTCGGCGCCGAGCTCGGCCATGTACTGGACGAGGTTGTAGGTGAAGGAGTCGTAGTTGTCGATCATGGCGATGCGCACGTCGCGGTCCATCACATCGCCTCCGCCATCTCGATGGCCTTGAACATCGCCCCTGCCTTCTCCAGCGTCTCCTCGTACTCCCGCTCTGGCCTCGAGTCGGCGACGACTCCGCACCCGGCCTGTACGTAGGCGACGCCCTCGGCGGCGACTACCGTGCGCAGCGTGATCGCCATGTCGAGGTTGCCGCCGAAGCTCACGTACCCGAGCGAGCCGGCGTAGATCCCGCGCTGGTCGGGCTCGAGCTCGGCGATCACCTCCATGGCGCGGATCTTGGGCGCGCCGGACACGGTCCCGGCCGGGAACGCGGCGCGCAGCGCGTCGAGCGAAGTCTTGCCCTCGCGCAGCTGCCCGCTCACGGTCGAGGAGATGTGCATGACGTGGGAGTAGCGTTCGACCTCCATCAGCCGGTCGACGTTCACGGTGCCGGGTCTGGCCACCCGGCCGACGTCGTTGCGGCCGAGGTCGACGAGCATCACGTGCTCCGCCCTTTCCTTGAGGTCGCTGAGCAGCTCCTTCTCAAGTCTCCTGTCTTCCGCCGGGTCGGCGCCGCGCCGCCGCGTTCCCGCCAGCGGCCGGGTCTCCACGCGCCGGCCCTCGACCTGGACGAGCTTCTCGGGCGAGGTTCCGACCACGTGCCGGTCGCCGCCGAGGGCGAGGAAGAACATGTACGGCGATGGGTTGATCGCGCGCAGGCATCGATAGACGTCGAACGGACTCGCGGCAAGCGGCTTCTGGAAGCGCTGCGAGGGGACGATCTGGAAGGCGTCGCCGCCCATGATGTACTCGCGAGCCGCGTCGACCATTGCGTGGAACTGCCCCTGCGTCACGTTGGGCTCCCAGCGCGCCCCGTCGGAACCCCGTGGAGGCGGGGGCAGCGGGTCGCCGGCAAGCCGCTTCTCCATGGCGTCGATGCGAGCGACCGCATCGGCGTGGTCCTCGCGGTCCGGCCGATAGATCGTCAGCAGCTGCAGGCGCCGGGTGACGTGGTCGAAGACGGCAAGGTCCTCGGCCTTCAGGAAGGCGCTCTCGGGCATCGGCGGGGGCGAGCCCTTGGCCACCGGCAGCTTCTCGAAGTGCCGCGCCACCTCGTAACCGAGGTAGCCGACGGCGCCGCCGTGAAAGCGAGGGACGCCTTTGACCGGCGCCGTCTCCTCGCCGGCCACGTGGCTCAGCGCTTCGAGTGGGTTGCCCTCGGCCAGCTCCAGCGGACGCGGCTCGAAGCCGATGAAGGAGTAGCGCGCGAGGCGCTCCCCTCCCTCCACGCTCTCGAGAAGGAAACCCGGCTCTCCGGGCGGGCAGAGGAGGCTGTAGGCGCGCACCGGCGTGAGCATGTCGGCCAGGACTTCGCGATAGACGGGGATCAGCCCGTACGTCCCGGCCAGGGCGCGCGCTTCGTCGCGCGAGGGAGTGCAGTCTCTCATCTCGTCTCGTTTCCTCTGTCCGCCCCGCTCTCTGCGACGAGGCCGGAGCGCAAACGTTATCAGAAAGCCGGGCTAGTGCTTGGCCCTGGCTTTCATGTCCCGCTTGACCTCGCGCGCCTGCGCCATCGTCTCCGCGGAGTCGACGTCGGCGACCGAGTGCCAGGTCGCGGCGTGCTTCTCCCACCCGGGCGGCCTGACGCCGAACTTCTTGGCCAGGATCGCGACCATGATCTTCGTCTTCATCTCCCCAAACCCTGGGAGCTTCGAGATCCGCGCCGCGAGCTCGTCCCCCGTCCTCGCGTCCCGCCACACCGCCTCGGCGTCGCCGCCGTAATCCTTGACCACCGCCTGCGTCATCGCCTGCACGCGCCGCGCCATGTTGCCCGGAAAGCGATGCAGTGCGGGCCGCTCGCGAAACACCTTGTCGAGAGCGTCCGGATCCATACTCGCGATCCTGCGCGCGTCCAGATGCCCGAGCCGCTGCTTCAACTCGTAGGGCCCGCCGAACGCCTTCTCCATCTTCACCTGCTGGTCGAGCACCATGCCGATGAGCAGCGCCAACGCGTCAGTCTCCAGCAGCTCATTTGCCGCGGGATCCTGCGTCCAGACGATGGGCATCACCGAAACTCTAGGCCGCTAAGCCGCCCAGCGTCTCTCTCCCCACCGGCGCTTGATCATCACGGGAGTCTCGGGCGGGATGAACTCCACGCGCCCACCCGCGAGCACTGTCTGCCAACCGCCCTCGTCCAGCAACCGGTGGTGGAAGTAGCACAGCGGGAGCAACCTGCCCAAGTTGGTCTTGCCGTCGCGACTCCAGAAGTCGAGGTGGTGAGCCTGCGTCCAGCTCGCCGGCCGGTCGCAGCCCGGCCCGGCGCAAGTCTTGTGGCGCGCCCGCAGCCCCCGCCACTGCGCCGGCTGCGCGGTGCGGTGGGCGCGGCCGACGTCGACGACCAGTGAGTCTGCCTTCAGCACCCGGTGCATCAAGCTGTCGCAGGCCAGGCGCTGGACGGTCTTGTTGGAGATCGGCGCCCCGTTAGCCAGCTCACCCGGCCCGGCGCCGAGCTCGCCACGCAAGCCGTCGGGCGTGGTGTGGACGGCGATGTGCGGGCGGGCGCCGTTGCGCCTGGGCAGAGTCCCACCGTCCAATGCGTGGTGGATGATCTCTTTCAGCGCGTCCGCCCGCCGCTGCTTGGGCGTCCGGTGGTCGAGCTCGCCAAGGCGCCTGGACAGCGATTCGAGGGCGGTCTTCAGCGCCATCCCGCCTTCGCGGTCGAGCACACCGTCGAGCTTGTACATGCCTCCGAGCTCGCTCAGATGCAGGTAGCGCTGCTCGTAGTTCTCTTCATTGTCTTTTTCGGCGCCGTCCGGGTCAGCGACGTAGCGGGCGTGCTCCGTGAGCCGTCGGAGGTCGTCGATGGAGAAGGACCTTGCGTACTCGACCCACTGCTCTTCGTCCATCAGGTTGCGCTTCTCGCCCAGTTGATCGCTCAGCCGGCAGACCAACGACGCCGCCTGGTAGCCGATCTCGCCTGACTTCAAGGCGGCGGCGATGCGGGGCAGCTTCTCCAGCTGCGCGCCCACGCGCAGCCGGTCTGAGGCTCCTGAGCCGGACAGCCGGCAGGTCGATGCGACCCAGCCGTGGACAGTCTTGCCTTCAACCGTGTTGTGGCCACGCTGAGCGCCCCGATGCACGACCTCGGCGAGCTTGGCCTGCTGCCTGTCGATGAGCGAAGAAAGCTCGCGCGGGTCGATGAAATCGGGGTCTTCAGTCTCGAGCTGTGCGACCGCCGCCCGGAGCTTTTCCATGAGAATATTCTACAAACTTCGGTTCGATAAGTCCACGATTGCAATGTCAATTTACGTTGATCCCTGTAACCAAGGCCCCACTCCGTCTCCCCCTTCACAGTCCCGTCCCGTAGACCCGTCCAGTACCTGGCCTCGTTATAAACTCCCGACCAAAGCCATGAAAAGACCAGTCGTACTGATCGTTGGCCTGGCTGCGGGCGCCCTACTGGTCGCCGGGGCAGGCGTTTCCGCCCATACGGCAATCGTCGGCATCGGCCAGCAGTCCAGCGTGCAGGACGACGAGGCCACCGGCGATCGCAGCGAGGCGCCGGAGGCAACTGAGACCCCCGAGGCTGCGGAGACCCCGGAGCCGGCCGAAGCGCCCGAGGCTCAGCAGGCCCAGGAACAGGAAGACAACGACGTCGATGAAGACCAGGACAACGACGTCGATGCCGACGAGGACCACGGTGGAGGCGGCGACAACTAGCAGCAGCTAGCTCGTAGCCTTCGGCTCCCGCCTCTGCACGAACTGAAAACCAAATCGCCCCTTGACGCACAGGTGGCCCGACGTCACGGTGTTGTCGAGGGGCGATGTCACCTTGACGATCGAGTTGTCCTGCACGCGCAGCTCGAGCATGCAGCCCACACCGCAGTACGGGCACACCGTCTCCGTCACCGTCTGCCGCGACTCGTCCCATGTCCCGGCGGCGCGCATGTCGTGCTCGCTCTTGAACATCAGCGCCCCCGTCGGACACACGCCGATGCAGTTGCCGCAGTACACGCACGCCGAGTCGGGCAGCCCCACGTCGAACTCGGTCGAGATGTGCGCGTCAAACCCGCGCCCGGCCACGCCGATCGCGAACGTGTTCTGCGCGTCGACGCCACAGGCCTCGACGCACTTGTAGCAGAGGATGCAGCGCGAGTAGTCGCGCACGTACAGGTCGTTGTCGACTTTCACCGGCTGGGCGACCGTGGCCGCCTCCGCGCCGAACCGCGAGGGCACCGCCTCGTAGCGCGTCATCCACCCCTGGACCTGCGCCGAGCACAGCGACATGTCGACCGACGACGCCAGCAGCTCGAGCACCAACCGCCGGCTGTGGCGCACGCGCGCCGAGTCGGTCTGGATCTTCATCCCCTCCTCGACCTTGCGCGAGCATGCCGGCACCAGCACCCGCGAGCCGTCGAGCTCCACCACGCACACCCGGCACACGTTCACCGGCGTGAGGTTGTCGAGCTGGCACAGCGTGGGCGTGTCGATCGCAAGGCGCCGGCACGCGTCGAGGATGGTCGTGCCCGCGCGCGCCTCGACCTGCCGCCCGTCGATGGTCACCAAGACGTCAGGCATCGAGCACCTTGAGCTGGGTCAGCCCCGAGGCGATGGCGTTGGCCGCGGTCTGGCCCAGACCGCAGATCGACGCGTCGCGCATCGCCTGCGCGATGTCGCTCAGGAGCATGACGTCCGCGCGGCTGTCGCCGTCGCGCCTCTCGAACATGCGCTCCAGGATCTCCTCCTGGCGCTTCGTGCCCACGCGGCACGGCACGCACTGGCCGCACGACTCGTCGCGGAAGAAGCGGGCGATGCGGAGGAGGACCTGCCTCATGTCCGCGGTGTCGTCGAACAACATCACCGCGCCCGAGCCGAGCGTGGCGCCGATGCCGCGCACTCCCTCGAAGCTCAGCGGCACGTCGATCTGCTCCGGCGTGAGGAACGACCCCGCCGCGCCGCCAAGCAGGACCGCCTGCATCGTTCGCCCCGGCGCCAGGCCGCCGGCCATCTCGATGAGGGCACGCAGGGGCGTCCCCATCGGCACCTCATAGACGCCCGGGCGCAGGACGTGCCCCGAGACGCAGAAGAGCCGTGTGTCGGCGAACTCGCCGCCGACGATCTCGAGCACGTTGACCAGCGTCTCCACGTTGTTGGGCAAGGTCGGCTTGCCGAACAGCCCCACCTCGACCGGGAACGGCGGCTTGTTGCGCGGCTCGCCGCGCTTGCCCTCGATGGAGTTGAAGAGCGCAGTCTCCTCACCGCAGATGTACGCACCGGCGCCGCGCCGAACCTCGATCTCAAAGTCGAGGTAGCCGCGCTCGCGCGCCAGCGCGATGGCGTTCTCGACCCGGCGCCGCGCCAGCGGGTACTCCGCCCGCACGTAGACGTAACCCTTCTCGCAGCCTGTCGCGAACGCCGCGATCGCCATTCCCTCGACGAGCGCGAACGGGTCGCCCTCCATGAGGACACGGTCCTTGAACGTGCCCGGCTCCGACTCGTCCGCGTTGCACACGAGGTAGTGCGGGCGCACGGGCGCGTCGGCCACGGACTGCCACTTGCGCCCGGTCGGGAACGCGGCGCCGCCGCGACCCAGCAGCTTGGCCTGCGTGACCGCGTCGATGACCGCGGCGGAGCCCATCTCGCGAGCCCGCTTCAGCGCGGAGAATCCGCCGTGCTGGAGATAGCTGTCGATGCTGTCAGGGTCGACCACGCCGATGCGGCGCAGCAGGCTCGCGCCCGGATATCCACTCGGCTGGGAAGACGGCGTCTGGACCGCCTCGTACACGGCGCCGAACCGCTCGGTGAGCGTCGCCGGCGCGCGGTCACACAGCCCGAGACAGGGCGCCAGGCGCGCACCCTCCGGCTTCTCGACCCCGGCGAGCGAGCACACGATGTCGTCGCAGACGTGCAGGGCGACGTCCCCGCGTGGCTCGAGCGCGAACCGGGCGTAGAACGAAACTACGCCGTACGCCTCCGCCGGCGGGATCGACAGCCGCCGGCACGCGTACTCCAGCGCGCCGCGGCTCACCCAGCCCGCGCGGTCCTGGATCGCGTGCAGCACCGGCAGCAGCAGGTGACGCCGGGTGCGCAGCATGCGGCCGCCGTAGGCGAGATGATGGTGCACCGCCTCGGGCGGGCCGAGCAGCCCGTCGACCGCGGCCACCTCCTCGGCCGTCGCGGGGCCTCCGGTCGTGCGGATGTCCACTAAGCCGGCGCTTGCTCGGGGATCTTGTCGATCCGGATCGCGCTGGCCTTGAACTCCGCCGTCCCCGACTTGGGGTCGGTCGCGTCGATGGTCAGCACGTTCGTGGCCACCTGGTCGGGGAAGTGCAGGGTCATGAACGCCAGGCCGGGCCGCAGCGTCGGCTCGACGCGCACAGGCACCTGGACCGAGCCCCGGCGGGAGCTGGCGCGCACGCACTCGCCGTCGGCCACGCCCAGCTGAGACGCGTCCTCGGGCGCTATCAAGAGCGCCTCGTCCCGGCGCAGCGGCGACGTGTACTCGTTGGTCTGCACCCCGGTGTTGAAAGAGTCGAGCCGGCGGCCGGTGGTCAGGCGGATCGGGAACTCGTCGGTGAGACGGTCGACGGGAGGGTCGTGCTCGACGGCATGGAAAGGCGCCGGCGCCCCCTCGATCGGATCCTTCCAGAGCCGCGCGTGCAGGAACTGCGTCCCCGGGTGTGACTCGTCGGGGCACGGCCACTGGATGCCGCCGAGCTCGTCGAGGCGCGAGTACCTCATGCCCGCGTGCATCGGCGACAGGCTGCGGCACTCGTCCCAGACCTGCTCGGCCGTCGGGTGGCCGAAGTCGGCACCGAGCCGGCGGGCGAGGTCACAGATGATGTCGACGTCGTCGCGCGCGCCGGCCGGCGGCTCGAGCGCGCGGCGTACGCGCTGCACCCGGCGCTCGCTGTTGGTCACCGTCCCCTCCGACTCCGCCCAGCCCGCGGCCGCGGGCAGCACCACATGCGCGAGCTCCGCGGTGTGGGTGAGGAAGATGTCCTGCACGACCAGGTGGTCGAGCCCGCTCAGGAGCCTGACCGCGCGCCCCTGGTCGGCCTCGCTGCGCGCCGGGTTCTCGCCGACGATGTACGCGGCGCGCAGATCGCCGCGCTCCATCGCCTCGAACATCTCGCTGAGGTGCCACCCCTTCTTGCGCGGGAACTCGGCGCCGCCCCACGCGCGCGCGAACTTGTCGTGGAGCTCGGGGTTCTCGAGGTCCTGGAAGCCGGGCAGCCGCGCGGGGATCGCGCCCATGTCACCGCCGCCCTGGACGTTGTTCTGTCCGCGCAGCGGGTTCAGCCCACACCCATAGCGCCCGACCTTGCCGGTGAGGAGGCCGAGGTTGATGAGCGCGAGCACGTTGTCGGTGGCGTTGTGGTGCTCGGTGATGCCGAGGGTCCAGCAGATCATGCCCTTCTTCGCGCGCGCGAAGTCCAGCGCGACCTCGCGAATCGCGGCCGCGGGGACGCCGGTCTCCGCCTCCGCGCGCTCGAGGGTGTAGGCCTCGACGCACTGCGCAAAGTCGTCGTACCCGGTCGTCGCGCGGGCGATGAAGTCACCGGCGATGAGGTCGTTGTGGATGATCTCGCGAGCCATGGCGTTGGCCAGCGCGATGTCGCTTCCGACGTCGATGCCCATCCACACGTCCGCCCACTCTGTGGAGCTCGTGCGCCTGGGGTCGACGGCGATCAGCCTCGCCCCGTTGCGCACGCCGCGCAGCAGATGGTGGAAGAAGATCGGGTGGGTCTCGCGGGCGTTCGAGCCCCAGAGAATGATGACGTCGGTGTCCTCAGCCTCGAGGTACGAGGAAGTCCCTCCCCCGGCTCCGAACACTGTCGCCAGACCGGCGACGCTCGGGGCGTGTCAAGTCCGGTTGCAGCTGTCGATGTTGTTGCTGTGCATGACGGCGCGAGTGAACTTCTGGGCCATGTAGTTCATCTCGTTGGTCGTCTTCGAGCAGCTGAACATGCCGAAGGCCTGCGGGCCCTGCCTGCGCGCCGCCTCGAACCCTGCAGCGGCCCTGGTCAGGGCCTCCTCCCACGACGCGGGACGGAGCTTGCCGCCGTCCCTCACGAGAGGCTCGGTCAGACGCTCCATGAGAAATCCAATCCTAGGCCCTGTGGGTCGCGATGAACTCCTTGATGCGGCCCAGGCCGAGCTTCAGCTCGTCCTCCGATTGCGTGTAGGCGAGGCGGATGAAGCCCTTGCCCGCGGGGCCGAACGCCGTGCCCGGCAGGACGGCCACACCGGCCTCGTTGAGCAGCCTGCTCGACAGGTCGTGCTCGTCGAAGCCGGTGCCCTGGATGTTCGGGAAGACGTAGAAGGACCCCTGCGGCCGGTGGCAGCGCACCCCTGGGATCTCGGTCAGGCCGTCGACGACCAGGTCGCGCCGGTGCTCGAAGACCTTCACCATTCGGCGCACGGCGTGCTCCGACTCCGGAGAGCCGAGCGCCTCGATGGCCGCGATCTGCGTGAACGCGGCCGCGCAGGACGAGGAGTTGATCATCAGCGTGTCGAGCTTGGCCGCCAGCGCGCGCGGCGCGACCGCGTAGCCAAGCCGCCAGCCCGTCATCGCGTAGGACTTGGACAGGCCGTCCATCAACACGGTCCGGTCGCGCATGCCGGGGCGGGACAGGGGCGAGACGTGATGGAAGCCGTAGACGAGCTGGCTGTAGATCTCGTCGGACACGACGAGCAGGTCGTGCTTGTGCGCGAGCTCGCAGACGAAGTCGACGTCCTCCTCGGTGAGCACGCCGCCAGTCGGGTTCTGAGGCGTGTTGATGATCAACATCCGCGTCCTGGGCGTCACCAGCGAGGCAAGCTCGTCGAGGTCCATCCGGAACCCCGACTCCTCACGCAGGGTCACCATCTTGGGCACGGCGCCGATGAAGTTCACCTGCGACGCGTATGCGGGGTAGCCGGGGTCGGGAAGGATGACCTCGTCCCCGGGCTCGACGCAGGCGAGGAGCGTGAACAGGAGCACGTTCTTCGAGCCCGGCACCAGGACGACGTCGGCCGGGTCGACCTCGGTCGAGAGCATGCGGGCCACGAACTGCGCCACCGCCTCGCGCGCCTCGAAGATGCCGCTCGCGGGCGTGTAGTGCGTGTACCCGTTCTGCATCGCGCCGATCGCGGCCTCGACGATGTTGTCGGGCGTGGCGAAGTCGGGTTCGCCGATCTCGAGGTGGACGATGCGCTTGCCCTCGGCCTCGAGCTTGCGCGCCCGCGCGAGGACCTCGAAGGCGCCCTCGGTGCCGAGGCGCGACATGCGCTCGGCGAATCGCACCGCGGTGCTGGCCATTACTCCCGAATCGTAGTTGCTAGTGCACGCCGAGCAGGGAGCCGCCGTCGACGCCGAGCGTCTGGCCCGTGATGTAGCCCGCCTGGCGCGAGCAGAGGAACACGCACGCGGCCGCGAACTCGGCGGGGGTGCCGAGGCGGCGCATGGGCTTGCGTTCGGCCAGCGCTTTCACCGCCTCCTCCGAGTCGCCGATGAGGTGGCGAATGCGGTCGGTCAATATGCCGTCCGGCGCGACGCAGTTGACGGTGATGCGGTCGGCCGCGAGCTCGAGCGACAGCGTCTTGGCCAGCCCCGTCACGCCGCCGCGCAGCGCGTTGGACAGCGCCAGGTTTCCGATCGGCTGGCGGACCGAGATCGAGGTGATGAAGACGATGCGGCCCTGCTCGGAGCGCTTGAGGTGTGGAAGGGCGGCGTGGACCAGGCGGACGGCGCTCATGAGCGTGAGCTGGAAGGCGTCCTCCCAGGCCTCGAGCGGCGCGTCCTGGAAGGTTCCGAACGGCGGGCCACCCGCGTTGACGATCAGCACGTCGAGCCCGCCGAGCCTCTCGACCGCGGCCCGGACGGTGCGCTCCGGCTCCTCCGGCTTCGAGACGTCAGACGCCAGCCAGCCCGCGGCGCCG
>Ga0209376_1004943_pt1 | contig 11329 bp, 10 predicted proteins | sample GraSoiAngelo_134_FD_185891 | JGI IMG/M metagenome (GOLD analysis project Ga0209376, IMG submission 185891) | Grasslands soil microbial communities from the Angelo Coastal Reserve, California, USA - 14_0929_05_30cm (SPAdes) (version 2) | ecosystem: Environmental > Terrestrial > Soil > Grasslands ... | reverse complement strand
GTTGGACTATGTAGAGGGACCTCTGGGTTCATAAAGTTGTGAGCGGAGTCTAAACAATCGTCGGTCAGGGAGTCAAGGAAAGCGGGATGGTCTCGGCTTGGGAAGGGAGTGCGATGTTTATCGAGGTTGAGAGTAACCCCAATTGTGAGAGTTCGCTGTTTGCCCGCTTCAAGGAGGTAGAGGCGGCGAGGCGGGTCGTGCAGATCAAAAGCTTCGAGCGGCGCGCCGAAGGGGAATGGTGCTGGGTGACGGGGTGGAGCGACGACCCAGGGCAGGCCTGTTGTCCTGCCTATGTGCAAAGGGTCGAGGACTCAGGCGCCGGACTCACACATCTAATCTTCGGGGGGATTTGGGGTATCCGGTTGAAGCCTGTCGCGCTGGCGGAAGACTGGAGTCTCGAGAGCAAGAATCAATGGGGCGAGCCGTATCTTTCCCTGGCGGATGCGAGAGACATCAAATACGCAGACGAGGAGCAACGTTAATCGTTATTCGTGAACCGTTAACCGTAAGGTTTTTTGTCCGTTATGTCGGTTGAGTCAGTTTTGTCTCTTAACGTACCCAACGGACCTAACCGACGCAACGATTTTCGCTTCACTTTGAACCATCAACGTCTAGCGTATAACGTCTTAGTCAATCGGCGTACTTCGGGACAGGGATCTTCTTGGTCGGTGGTGGTGGCGGAGCCGCTTGGTTGGCAAATTCCTTGGAGAAGGGATTCAGGATCGGTTCGTGCGTCAACCGTTGACGTTCCTTGACCATTTGGATGCTTTGTGCGCTGATCTCCATCCGGTCTACCCGTGACTGGAGCGTCAGGAATTCCGGAAGTCCCTGGAGGGAGAAGATCTGGAAGGCCAATGACCAATCAAGCCGCTCTTTGCCCCGTTCTCGGACGATGAAGCGAGCTTCGGAGACCGGTGGTCCTTTGAACAGAAGGACCCAGATATTGGAGCGGAAGGAAGGGACGGTAGGTTCGGCGGAGGGCCGAAATTCAGGAACCAGGGCTGGAATCCGTTCTATCGGGATGGAGGGGGAGAACTCGATGTCCACCAGCTTCACGTAAAGAGTCGGAGAGTCTGAGTCGTCCTTCGGATCGGGGAAATAGCTGAAGGAGTAGCGTACTTCAATTCCCTCCCGTGTGTACTTGTAGACATCCTCTCCATTTTGCGGCGAGATGAGCTTCCTGTAATAATTATCCCAGTCGCTGAACGAGTAGTAGTTGAAAACGCGCAGCGCCGCTTTTCGGTCCCGTACGGCGTGCGGTGGGCCGAGCTTTTCGCGCAGCTCTGATTGCGTGAGACCCAAGTAGCCGTCTTCAAAGTAGGGTCCGGCGAGAGCGACGTTTGGAAGCAGTACGAGAAGAAATACAGAGGACAGGAGTGTGAGCCGCGTGACACCGAAGGCTGCAGCGAGTTTGCGTGGGATCAAAGCCATCCCTGATACGTGAGGTCATACTAACCGTGAGCCTGCTTAAAGTCAATACAGAGGGCGCGTTCGACTTGCTTGGCTTAGGTTGATCCAGTATCATGACGCAACCAGTAGTTTCCACGAAATGCCAAAGGGATTTGGAGCAGAACGGTTCTTGGTTATACGGGGGCTGCCAAACAGCTTCATGGTAGAAACGGAGCGCCTTGCAACGTGACTGAATTGGAGAATCTGTTACAACGCCGCATCGTGATCCTCGACGGCGCGATGGGCACCATGATTCAGTCGTATCAGCTCGATGAATCAGGGTACCGCGGGCGTCAGTTTGCCTCCCATCCTCATGACCTGAAGGGGTGTAATGATTTGCTCTGCCTGACCCAGCCGGAGATTGTCGAGACGATTCATCGGCAGTACCTGGAGGCCGGGGCCGACATCATCGAAACCAATACATTCAATTCCACCTCGATCTCGATGGCCGATTACCATCTGGAGCATCTGGTCTATGACCTGAATCTGGCCGGAGCCAAGGTGGCGCGCAAAGCCGTTGAGACGGTGATGGCGAAACGTCCGGACCGTCCACTATTCGTGGCCGGTGCGATAGGCCCGACCAATCGTACGGCGTCGATGTCGCCGGATGTCAACAATCCCGCGTTTCGATCCGTCACGTTTGATCAACTGGTCACGACTTACACGGAGCAAATGCGTGGGTTGATGGACGGTGGAGTGGACATCCTGCTGTTGGAGACCGTCTTTGACACGCTCAACGCAAAGGCGGCTTTGTTCGCCATCGACCAGTTCTTTGAAAAACATGGGAAGCGTGTGCCTGTGATGGTTTCTGTGACCATCACGGACCGAAGCGGGCGGACCCTCTCCGGGCAGACCGTGGAGGCGTTCTGGAACTCCATGTCCCACATGCCGCTGTTGAGCGTGGGGATCAACTGCGCCTTGGGCGCCAAGCAGATGCGTCCTTACATCGACGAGCTCTCGCAGATCGCTCCGGTGCCGATCAGTTGTTATCCCAACGCCGGATTGCCGAATGCGTTCGGCGGGTTCGATGAAACTCCGGACATCATGGCGACTGACCTTCGGGAGTTTGCGGCCAACGGCTGGCTCAATATTGTCGGCGGGTGCTGCGGGACCACGCCGGCTCATATCAGCGCCATTGCGGATGCGGTCCATGGATTGCCTCCACGCCGGCTCGCCACTCCAGAGCCCTTTACCCGCTTGAGTGGTCTTGAGCCCTTGACGATTCGCCCCGAGACCAATTTTGTGAACATCGGGGAGCGCACCAATGTGACCGGTTCACCCGCGTTCGCCAAACTGATCTTGAACGGCGATTATGAGGCGGCCCTGTCCGTTGCGCGACAACAGGTTCAAGGTGGTGCCCAGCTCATCGATGTGAACATGGACGAGGGCCTGCTTGATTCACACGAGGCAATGGCGACGTTTCTGAAGCTGGTCGCCTCTGAGCCGGACATCGCCCGTGTGCCGACCATGATTGATAGCTCCAAGTGGTCAGTGATCGAAGCGGGGCTGCAATGCGTGCAAGGCAAACCGGTCGTCAATTCCATCAGCCTGAAGGAAGGGGAGGAGGCGTTCAGACAGTGTGCGAGGCTGATCAAACGCTACGGGGCTGCGCTGGTCGTCATGGCCTTTGATGAAAAGGGCCAGGCCGATACCTTCGATCGGAAGATCGAGGTTTGCGCCCGTGCGTATCGAATCTTGACCGAGGACATCGGTCTTCCACCGCAAGACATCATTTTCGATCCCAATGTTCTGACGGTCGCTACGGGGATTGAGGAGCACAACAATTACGCGGTCAATTTCATTGAGGCGACTCGGTGGATCAAAGCCAAGCTGCCACGATGTAAGGTCAGCGGAGGCATCAGCAACATTTCGTTCTCATTCCGTGGTAACCACGTCGTGCGCGAGGCGATGCACTCGGCCTTTCTGTACCATGCCATTAAGGCCGGTCTGGACATGGGGATCGTCAACGCCGGACAGTTGGCGGTGTACGAGGAGATTCCCAAAGACCTCCTCGAGCTGGTGGAGGATGTATTGCTGAATAGACGGCCTGACGCCACCGAGCGGCTGGTCTCGTTTGCCGAGACGGTCAGACAGAAGGACAAGGTCGCCGCTCAGGAGCATGCTTGGCGGCGAGGAACGGTCGAGGAGCGGCTCTCGCACGCGCTGGTCAAGGGCATTGTCGAGTACATCGAAGAAGACGTGGAAGAGGCCCGACAGCAATGCAGCAAACCGCTTCAGGTCATCGAGGGGCCGCTGATGGCCGGCATGAACATTGTCGGCGATCTCTTCGGCGCAGGGAAGATGTTTTTGCCGCAGGTGGTCAAAAGCGCTCGCGTCATGAAGAAGGCGGTCGCTTATCTCTTGCCCTTTATGGAAGCGGAGAAACAGGCGTCCGGAGGCAGGAAGGCGCAGGGGAAGATTCTTTTGGCGACGGTCAAAGGCGATGTGCACGATATCGGCAAAAACATCGTCGGGGTGGTCCTCGGTTGCAACAATTACGAGGTGATTGATCTCGGCGTCATGGTGCCCTGTGACACCATTCTAAAGACTGCCCGGGAACGACAGGTGGATCTCATCGGGCTCAGCGGCCTGATTACCCCGTCCCTGGATGAAATGGGGCACGTCGCGCGCGAAATGACTCGAGAAGGATTCCAGATGCCCCTGCTGATCGGAGGCGCCACGACCAGCAAAGCCCATACGGCCGTCAAGATTGCTCCGGCCTACCCCCAGCCGGTCATCCACGTGCTTGATGCCTCTCGGGCGGTGGGGGTGGTGGGCAGTCTGATGAATCCTGCTCAGAAACCCGCTTTTGCCGAGAGCAATCGGCTCGACCAGGAACGGGTGCGCCAGGCCCACCAGGATCGCGGCCCGAAACCGCTGCTGACCTTGGCACAGGCGCGCGAACGAAAGACCTCCATCGATTGGCAGACGACGGAGATCCCGACGCCGTCGTTCGTCGGCATCAGAGTGCTGGACGGGTTTCCCCTAGATGGGATCGTGCCATTTATTGACTGGTCCCCATTCTTCCACACGTGGGAGTTGCGCGGACGGTATCCTCAGATTTTGGATGATCCCAAGGCCAAGGAACTGTTCGATGACGCCCAGCACTTACTGAACGAGATTGTCGCGCACAAGCTACTGACAGCCCGGGCGGTCTACGGATTTTTCCCGGCTAACAGCGTCGAGGACGACATCGAACTCTACCAGGATGATTCGCGGTCGGCAGTCCTCGTGACGTTCCATACGCTTCGCCAGCAAATGCCAAAGCCTGACGGCCAGTTCAACCAGGCGCTCGCCGATTTTATCGCTCCCAAGTCAACCGGCCGGTCTGATTATCTTGGCGCCTTTGCCGTCACGTCCGGTATCGGCCTCGAGGCCCTGTGCGCCAGATTTGAAAAGGAGCATGATGACTACAACTCGATCATGGCCAAGGCCTTGGCGGATCGGCTGGCCGAGGGGTTCGCGGAACTCTTGCACAAGCAGGCTCGGGTTGACTGGGGATATGGGGCAGGAGAACGGCTCGGCTATGACGATCTAATTAGAGAGCGATATCGTGGCATTCGCCCGGCGCCAGGGTATCCGGCCTGCCCTGACCATACTGAAAAGCAAGCGCTGTTCGATCTCTTGCAGGTGGAGAAACATGTGGGCATCCGCCTGACCGAGACTTTTGCCATGTATCCGGCCAGCTCGGTGAGCGGACTCTATTTTGCGCATCCTGCCGCGAAATATTTTGCGGTCGGCAAGCTCGGTCGCGATCAGGTCATTGACTACCACTTGCGCAAACAGATGGACCTGCGGACTGTGGAGCGGTGGCTGGGTCCCAATCTCAACTACGACCCGGCGTAACTCAGGACTGAGTAATGAGTGCTGAGGACTGAGGAAACACTCGGCCCTAATGACTCGTTACTGCCAACTCAGTCCTCGTGGCTCAGCACTCAGTACTATATGGTGACTGCCAGCGGCTCTGCCTGCCGGGTCCTGGCCACCGCGACTTCGAGCGCCTCCTTGATCCACCGGTAGCGCTCTTCCGCCCAAACATTGAAAGCGTCTGCATCGGCGAACACGAGGTTCCAGGCCTGCGCGCCGTCCAACAAGAGCAATTGATGCGGCCTGTTTTCGCCGGGGAAATAGACCACCAGGACTGCCGAGTTGCCGGCTGATATCGGTGAAGATGTGGATCATCGAGGAAGCGGGCAGATCAACCGCCCGCTCTGCTGCCTCCACAAGAGGGCTGTACACCCGCTGGAAAAACTGGGAAGCCGCTTCGTACGGGGCTTTTGTCTCGTGCAGTCGCAGATTCGGGGCCTCCCCGAATAGATTGTCCGTGAGATAGGCGGCCGCTTCCCACGTGGGCATGGCGCCGGACGCGACAAGCGATTCGCACAGGTACCCAATCCAGTTACGAGCAGTCATAGATGTCGCCATGGCACATTCCTTCCTGTAGTCGAGAGAGAGTGATTGAACGATGGATCGTTAATGGACCGGATTCAGTACCTGGCAGGAAAACCCTGAGGACTCACCGGCTTGAATGATCGTCAGTATAGCGGCTAGTCGGCACGTTGTCAATCAGTCAGGACGAGAGCTCTCGGCACCGTGTGATCAGGAGAAACTGTCGGTGTACTGACTCCGAATCATTAGGACATCATCCATTGAATCGAAGAAGACGTCGAGGAGAGCAGGGTCGAAGTGGGTTCCTCGGTGCCTTCGCATGATGTCCACAGCATGGTCCAATGAAAAGGCCGGCTTATACACCCGCTTACTCGTCAGGGCATCAAAGGTGTCAGCAATGGCTGCGATCCGTCCCTCCAGTGGAATGGCTTCACCGATAAGGCTTCGGGGATAGCCGCTGCCGTCGTACCGCTCATGGTGAGTCCAGGCGATGATCGCGGCTGTTTTGAGCAATTCCGCCTCAGAGCCGTTCAGGATATGGTACCCGATCTCGGCGTGTTGGGAGATCACCTTGAATTCATCTGGTGTGAAGCTGCCCGGCTTGAGCAATACGTGGTCCGGCGTTCCGATTTTGCCGATGTCGTGCATCGGGCTGGCTGTGCGGATCAGCTCGCATTGTTCCGGGTCTAACCCATACCGTCGGGCAAGCAACCCGCAGTAATGGCTCATCCGCTGAATGTGCCGGGCTGTTGAGTTATCCCGGAACTCAGCCGCGATGGCAAGCCGCTGGATGGTTTCCTCACGGGACAGGCGCAGCTCCTTTTCCGTCCGCTCCAACCATTCGAATGCCTGTTGCAAGGCCGCCGTGCGCGTGCGGATCGTTTGTTCAAGATTCTCCCGGTAGGCCCGGTTCTCGATCTCCAGTCGACGACGGCGTAGCGCATTGGCCACATCGATCAACACCTCATTGGATTGAAACGGCTTTAAAATGTAGCCATAGGCACCGAGCTCCAACGCAGCCTGGGCGATGTGTGGATCGTCGAGTCCGGTGACCATGACGACCGCCGTGTTGGGGTATTGAACCACCACATGTTTCACCAGATCCAGCCCTGATTCGTCCGGCATGTTCACGTCGCAGAGGATCAAGGGAAATTCCTTGCCCTGCAGCTGCAATCGAGCTTCGCGTGCATCGGCAGCCAGCGTGCAGGTATATCCATTGTGCTCGAGCAGGCGGCCCAGTAGGCGTCGGACTGGCGCCTCATCGTCCACGATCAGGACGTCTATTGGTTTCACGGTCGTGGGCTGGCTGTCGGTTTCTAGCAGAATGGCCATCGTCTAAGCTATGAGTCTTCTTGGAGAGTGAGGGACCTGTGTGGGGATCATCTTGGTATTAGCCAGTTTGAGACAGGTAACACTATTAAGGGCTCACTATCGATGCACCTTCCATGCCAAGCTACCTCGCTATAAGTCTCACGAAACAAGCGATACACCTGACCGTATAACATGCTCTCTCCACAAGTAGATTGACCCTCTATGGCGATCTGAATGCCAACACAGTACTCTGCTGAATGGCCTCTTTCTTCCTACGAGAAGACCTCTTTGTGTACATGTTTGTGTACAGTCCCGGCTCTTTGATCGTCGTGATTGTGTACAGGCCTGTGCGCCTTGTATGTCCTCGTCTGAAGCGTTCACAGAGATCGGGGCAATGAAGATTAGGCTATTCGCCCCATCCGTCATTCATTTGATCTTTGATCCTCGCTACCTTATAATCCGATCCGCTTGATTGGAGTAAAGATTTCGATGAATCACGGCATGAGCCTGCTGCGGCAGGATGGGCGCCGCGAGGACCAGATCCGACCGGTCAAGATCAGTCGAGACTTCATTAAATATGCTGAAGGGTCCGTGCTGATTGAAATGGGGGGAACCAAGGTCATTTGCACGGCCTCGGTCGAGGAGAAAGTCCCCCCTTTTCTCAAGGACAAAGGGCGCGGATGGGTAACGGCGGAGTACGCCATGCTTCCCCGTGCCACGCAGGATCGCACGCAGCGGGAAGCAGTCAAGGGGAGGCAGGGAGGCCGGACGCTGGAAATTCAGAGATTGGTGGGACGGTCCTTGCGCGCGGTCACTGACATGGCGGAGATGGGCGAGCGCACAGTGTGGATTGATTGCGACGTGATCCAGGCCGACGGGGGGACGAGGACCGCTTCGATCACCGGCGCGTTTATTGCGTTAGCCGATGCGTTTTCCGTCCTGAGGCGAAAAAATCTGATCAAAACTCGCCCGCTCACGGACTATCTGGCAGCCATCAGTATCGGGAAAGTGGGTGGCCAGATCATGGTGGACTTGGCGTATGAAGAGGACGCGCTGGCGGAGGTGGATTTGAATCTGGTGATGACAGGACGAGGGCGGTATGTGGAAGTGCAGGGTACTGCCGAACGAGCGCCCTTCGAGAAAAAGGACCTTGACGAGTTTGTGGCGCTCGGCTGGAAAGCGATTCAAGATCTGGTCGCACTACAAAAAGAATTGGTTGGACGCCTTGAGTGAGTGGAGAACGGTATGGCGGCCGGACCGACCGGCGTGCTCGCGCACCGCGCACACCTCCGGCGTCATTCGTGGCGCGTCATTCACAACGCGTGCCGCGTCATCGCGTGCCGAGTCTGTCGCGATAGACGCAACGACGCAATAGACGCACGACGGTTCACGCTTCACGAGCAACGAGATATGGTCGTCCAGATTGCGGGACTCAATGGCAACGCGTGTAGGAGCGGCCAGTCCAGCTACCACCCTGAGTGGGTGAGAGAAAAATAGGGAGCAGTTCCTCTGGTTAAGGAAATCGTATTGGCGACGCGGAATCCCCATAAAGGCGCGGAGCTCGTCGCATTGCTGAGTGACTTGGGGATCAGCATCCGAACCCTGGCTGAGTTTCCAGGCGCGCCGGAAGTCGAGGAAGACGGGCACACCTGTGAGGCCAACGCGATCAAGAAGGCTCAAGCGATCATGCAGTATACAGGCCTCACAACGGTTGCAGATGATACAGGATTAGTGGTGGAAGCTCTGGGCGGACGCCCAGGCGTGCATGCAGCCCGCTATGCCGGGGCGAATGCAACCTATGAAGACAACTGGCGCAAGCTACTTCGTGAGCTGAAGGGGGTAGCTCGGGACCAGCGGCGCGCGCGTTTCATCACGGTCGCGGCGATTGCCAGACCCTCTGCCAAGGTAGAAGTCGCCGAGGGGGTACTGGAAGGGTTGATTGCTGAAGAACCAGTGGGCAGTCAGGGATTTGGGTATGACCCGGTGTTTTTTGTGCCGGAGCTCGGCAAGACCTTGGCGCAGCTCACTCCGGATCAGAAAAATCGGATCAGCCACCGAGCGCGGGCACTTGCCAAGGTACGAAATATGTTGCGAATGATGAGTGATGACTGATGGGTAAAGGTAGCATAAGACGGTGGTTCTCACATTCCGCAATCAGCATTCATCATTCAGCATTGAGAACAGTCGGGGCGTAGCGCAGCCTGGTAGCGCACCTGGTTTGGGACCAGGGTGTCGGAGGTTCAAATCCTCTCGCCCCGACCACTCCTCGCTTCGCTCGTGGCTGTTGAGGTGGCGCATCCTCCGCCGATAGGCGCAGCAGCCGAACATCTTAAGTAATCCCGCGTCTCGCTTGCTCGTCGTTTGGCGCGACAGGTACTCACCGACGGCTGTTAATCAGGCGGTGGCGCGCCAGCACGTACCAATGGGCCATGGCGTTTGATCACTAAGCAGGGTGTCGCTATGCGACATTCATCCATATGATGAAGACGGGCTTCAACCTTTTCCGGTGTCAGTTCATACGAGACCTGCAGTAAGGGGTAGCGAGCGTCGGTGGTTGAATCACCACTGCCGTTCAACGAGCTAAATATAGCGCCCGTAGCTCAGTAGGATAGAGCCCCAGCCTTCTAAGCTGGTTGTCGCCGGTTCGAATCCGGCCGGGCGCACCAGTTGTTTCAGCTACGAGAGCCAGCCTACCTTACTCATTGCGTCAGCGATAGTACGCTTGCCCGGTGATCCGTGGCATCCGCCGGAGGCAAATGCTGCGGTTGGTCTCTGGGAGAGCTCAGGGTTTCGCAGGACGGCGCGGCTCCGCCTGCGCGACTACCAATGACGAGATGCGTTCAGGAATGACAGGGAAGAAGGAATTGAAGCAGGCAGGAAATTACGAATGGGTGATTTGGGCGGGTGGGTGCGAAGTGCGCATGCGGTCCAGGTACTCCAGGAAGAACGCGAGAAAGATCCCAACGAACAGGGCGAGCACACCAGCGATGATCGTGTTGAGCAGGATGCGGGGCTTGCTCTTCCTTTCGGCCGGAATTGCCTGGTCCAGCACCTGCACTGTGGGAGTGTCCCGGGCCTCGGCCAGCTTCGCTTGCTCCAGTTGGGAGGTCAGCAACGCGTAGAGCGTCTCCTGCACTTTGAGCTCCCGAAGGAGGCGCCCGTAATCCAATGCCAGCTTAGGGACCGTCACCATGGCAGGGTGCAACCGGTCTCCAGGCAGCATGCCCTTCCCCCCTTTGCCGGACTCCAGGAGATAGAGTTGCTTCTTCAGCTCCTCGATGCTAGACCGAACCCGCGATAGTTCCGGGTTATCCGGCGAGAGATAGCTGCTCATCACCTGGAGCTGGACCTCCTGCGCCGTGATCTGTCCCTGGATCATGGCGGCCGCCTCGATCATGGCCTTGGACTGGGCCTCCACCGCCACCGTCTTGTTCTGGGTCTGGAAGTCCTTGAGCGCCTCCTCCGCCTTCACCAGGTTCACCTGCGTCTCGACCAGCCGCCGCTCGATGAAGGCCCGGTTCTGACCGGCCTTGCTCACATTCAGCGTCTGATTCAGGTGATCCAGGTTGGCCACATAGAAGTTGGCGATGTCTGAGGCGAGCTGCGGGCTTTTGGCCTCCACGGTGATCTTGATCACCTTTTCCTTCGTGACCGTGATCTTGGTGTCGCCCTCGAGCGCCTTGCGAGTATCTTGCATGGTTTTCGCTTCATACAGGTCCCTCAGGTTGAGCTTTCGGATCACCTCGTCCGCCATGATGCGCGACTTCAGCATCGCGACGAAGAGATCGATCGGCGTGGCCGGCGTACCCGGCAACGAGATGCCCAGGCTTTGGACAGCTCCGCCGGCTCCGGATGCAGCCAGCAGCGCGCCTAGCCCAGCCCCGTCCTTAGTATCCAGCGACGGCAGCAAGCTCGCGGTGGACTCGTAGATCTTGGGCATCAGGAGGCTCACGATCATCGAGGTCAGCACGAACGCCGCGAAGAGCCCGACGATCAGCCACCGCCGCTTCCAAATCACCCGGCAGTAATCTAGCAGGTTGACCTCGTCAACCTGCTGGTTCATCTGGTTTGTCTGGTCTATCTGGTTCACAGCTCGATTTGTTTAGTTTGTCTGATTTGTCTGGACGATCTCGTGCGGAGATACTTGATGAGACCTGAGATTATTTTGGAAGTTTTGTGC
>Ga0209376_1004941_pt1 | contig 11333 bp, 8 predicted proteins | sample GraSoiAngelo_134_FD_185891 | JGI IMG/M metagenome (GOLD analysis project Ga0209376, IMG submission 185891) | Grasslands soil microbial communities from the Angelo Coastal Reserve, California, USA - 14_0929_05_30cm (SPAdes) (version 2) | ecosystem: Environmental > Terrestrial > Soil > Grasslands ... | reverse complement strand
TTTCTTGATCTCACCCGCGTAGCCAGTGCCCCCGATGATCACCATCCGCCGGCCGAGGTTGACGAGGATGAACGTGTCGCCGTGGGTGCCGTCGCGCTCAGGGTCGGCCTGGACCGAAGGGAGCGAAATGACGGTGAAGTCGGGCTCGAAGGTCATCAGCTCTTCAGCCGCCGGCCGGATGAAGAGGTTGTGGGCGAACAGGCTGTGCCACGCGAGCTCGGAGATGACGCGTACCCGCAGCCGGTAGCGCGGGTCGGCGCAGGCGAAGACATCCTGCGTGTAGACGTCGTGGGAGGCGATGTACTCGTCCATCCGCGCCAGCAGGCCGTCGAACCTGGCGGATGCGATCGGCTGGTTTCCCGGATGCCACCAGATCGCGTCCTGGCTCGTCGGCTCCCTGACGAAGAACTTGTCGCGCGGTGACCGCCCCGTGTGCTTGCCTGTCTCGGCGGTCAGGGCACCGGTCGAGACGATGGCCGCTTCGCTGCGGCGGATCGCCTCCTCGTAGAGCGCAGCGGGGCTCAGGTTCCGCCTCTCGACGGCCACACCGCTCTTCGCGACCATTCGGTACTTAGAACGCTAAGCGATGCGTGCCCGGCTGCGCGAGCTCGCCCGCCGTCGCTGCTTGCCGGTGACGTAGTCGACCAGGATGTACTCCCCCAGCCGGTCGGGCGAGACGAAGAACGCCCGGCCCTTGTTGATCCGCGTCATCTGATTGATGAACTCGGTCAGGTACGGCCCGCGCTCAAGCATGAAGGTGTTGATCACGATCCGGTCGCGGGTGCAGCGCTTGACCTCGCTCAAGGTCTGCTGGATCGTCTCGTAGGTCGGTGGGTAGGAGAACAGCGCGCGGCCATCCTCGCGCAGGTGGGCGGTCGGCTCCCCGTCGGTGATCATGATCACCTGACGGTTACCGCGGTGCTTGGCCAGCAGCGAGCGCGCCAGCTGGAAACCGTGCTGCATGTTCGTCCCGTACACGTAGTCGTTCAGGGCCAGCTGCGGCAGCGTGTGCGGCTTCAGCTCCACAGCGTAGTTCGAGAACCCGACGACATAGAGCGAGTCGCGCGGGTACTGCGAGCGGATCAGCGAGTCGAGCGCGATCGCAACCTTCTTGGCGGCGAGGAAACAGCCGCGCAGGAACATGGACCGGCTCATGTCGATCATCAACACCGTCGAGGCCTGGGTCATGTGCTCGGTGCGGTGGACGATGAAATCGCGCGGTGACATCTTCACCGGTACCTTCGGCCCCTCGCGGACGATGGAGTTGAACAGCGTCTCCTTCATCTCCAGCAGGAACGGGTCGCCGTACTCGTAGGCCTTCAGCTCCTCTGAGGCGTCCGTGCCGAGGCCGCCGCGCCACAGGTTGTGCTGGCCCATCCTGGTCTTCTTGAGCTGGTCGAAGATGTCGCGCAGCGCCGACTGGCCGATGCGCCGCATTCCGCGCGGCGTGAGCTCGAGCCGCCGGCCCTTGCGCTCGACGTATCCGGCCTTCTCCAGCACGTCCGTCACCTGCCGCAGCTGATCGAGGGCCTGCCGGGCCTCCGGTCCGAGCAGCTGCTGCGCAAGTGAGCGGTCGACGTCGTCGGGGCGGAAGCTGCCGCGCTCCAGCTGCGACTCGAGGCGGTCCATCTGCTGCATCCGTTCCATCAGCCCCATCGCCTGGCCCAGCGTCAGCGGGTCCTCGCCGAAGAAGGGATAGCGCTCGCTCAGCTCGGAGGGCGGCATCATCGCCTGCATGAAGCCCGACAGACGGGCGAGCTCGAGGCGCAGCGAGTCGTCCTGGAGGATCGCGTCCATCATCTGACGCAGCTCCTCGCGGGCCTCCGGGCTCAGCGACTGCATCAGCGACTGCATCTGCGCCATCTGTCGCTGCAGGTGCTCGAGCAGGTCGTCGAGGTTGTTGATGCCCGGCGGGAACATGTCGCCAAAGCGCTGCATGAAGCCGTTGAAGTCCGGGGTCCGGCCCTCCATCCGCTGCTCCAGCATCTTGTTCAGCTCGCGCACCATGTCGCGGACGCGGCTGAGGTCCTGGCCCTGCATCTGCTGCAGCGACCCCTTGATGCCCTGGAACATCTGGTCGAGCATCTGCTGCTGCAGCTTCTGCATGAGCTCCTCGAACTTCTGCCGCGCCTCGTCGTCGACGAACTCGTAGTTGCGCAAGCCCTTGACCCGGCCGCCGAGGTCGTCGGGCAGGCGATCGAGCTGGTCGTTGCGCTGGCGCGCGATCCGGTCGAGCAGCTTGCGCGCCTCCGGCGCAGCCTCCTTCAGCCGGCGTTCGATGCCCTGGCGTTCGGTGTCGATGACGTCCTGGACTCTCTGGCGAAGCTCCTCGACCGTCGTGTCGAGGTTATAGCGGCCGAGCTCGCGCTCACGGGCCTCCCGAAGCTGCTTGAGCAGCTGCTCGAGGCCGCTCATGTTCGGCGAACCCCAGCGCAGGAAGCGCTGCAGGGCGGCGTTCAGGTCGCCGTAGTTCATGAGGTCGTCGGACAGGGCGTCCAGGACGTCTCCAGCGTCGAGTTCGTCGAGCTTCTGAGTTCCGTCCCAGCGGGAGTACCGAAACCTCACCCGACCACGCTAGCAGGGCGCCAGCCGCCCAGCGAACGTTCGATGGCCCTCGCCGCCTTCAGCGCCATCGCGTCCTGAAAGTTGCGGGCGACGACCTGGACGCCGATCGGTAGGTTCTCGGGCGACGTCCCCGCACGTACCACGACGCACGGGTTGCCGGAGAGCGAGTACGGCACCGTGTAGCTGAGCTGGTGGTTGCCGGCGGGCTTGAGCCTGAGCAGGGGCGCGATGTCCGGCGCGACGGGGCTCAGGACGAGGTCGAACCGGGACATGAACCTCAGCACCGTGCTCCGGAAGGCGTCCCAGCGCTCGTACATGCGCTCATGGCTCATGTGCTTGCGGCCCCAGAAGGCGAGCGTCACCTGGTAGGCGTCGCCGAGCGACGGCGGGCGCTCCTCGGTGACGATGCACCCGGCCTGAGACAGGGCCCTTGCGGCCGCCTTCACGGTCGCGGCCACCGCCGAGGTCGGCCTGGCCATGCCGTCGTCGGCGTACCAGGCCACGTGCAGCCCCTCGAGCCTGGGCGACCTCCAGGCGCGCACAGGCACCACGCCCGAGTCGATGCCGTCCGGCCCGGCCAGCACGCGCAGGGCGATCTGGAGGTCGGAGACGTACCGAGCCATCGGCCCGACCTGGCTGCGAGTATCGGTGACGCCGCCCGCAAGCCCATACGCGCCGGTCACCGGGATCAAGCCGGCGGTCGGCTTGAGGGCGGCGACGCCGCAGTAGTGAGCCGGCAGGCGAATGCTGCCGCCCGAGTCGCTGCCGATGCCGAGCGGAGAGCCGCCGGCGGCGATGATCGCGGCCTCGCCGCTGCTGGTCACGCCAGGCGAGCGGTTGATGTCGTAGGGGTTGCGCGTTCCTCCACGCGCCGGCGACCAACCGTCCTCGTCAGACCCTCCCGGCGGACAGTTGGTCTTGCCGATCAGGATCGCGCCCGCGCGACGCATCCGGGCGACGACGGTCGCGTCGTGGTCCGGGATGCGACTGCGAAGCATGCGCAGACCGGCCGTGGTGGGGAGGCCGGCGGTGTTGAAGATGTCCTTGGCGGTGAAAGGAACGCCGTGCAGCCGGCCGAGGACGCTCTTGGGCTTGTTGCGGCGGTCCGCCGCCCGGGCCTCTTTGATCGCGCTCTCGGCGGTGGCGAAGACGACGGCGTTGAGGCGTGGGTTGACGGTGTGGATGTGCTCGAGGTGCGCGCGAACGACTTCCACAGAGGACAGCTCTCGGGCGGCGATCTTGCGCGCCAGCCACCCGGCCGGCGCCCCGATTACATCTCTCACCTGAGCTTCCCGGGCGAGAGATTAGTCGCTCGGGAAGCTAATTCAACGCGTTAGACGTTGTCTCCGGGCTTGATGTCCAGGACCTTCACCTTGTTTCCGACCAGCTCCTGCAGCTGGCTTGGAGTTCCAGAGAGGATCGGGAAGGTGCCGAAATGCATGGGCACGACCGTCTTGACGCCCAGCAGCTGGGCCGCCTTGGCGGCGCGCTCGGGCCCCATCGTGTAGAAGCCGCCGATGGGCAGGAAGGCGACGTCGAACTTGCTCAGCTCCGCGATCAGCGCCATGTCGCCGAAGACGTCGGTGTCGCCGGCGAAGTAGACGGTGAATCCGTTCTCGAACTCGATCACGAGGCCGCAGGCCTCGCCGCCGTAGACGATGCCGCCGTTGTCGGTGATGCCGCACGTGTGCTCGGCGTGGACCAGGGTGACGCTGATTCCCTCGGCCTCGACGGTCCCACCTTTGTTGCTGCCGATGATCTTCTCGCCGTCGATGCCCTTGGAGCCCAGCCACACACCGATCTCGTGGTTGGTGACGATGGTCGGCTTGGTCCGGCGCGCGATCTCCACCCCATCGTGGATGTGGTCGAAGTGGCCGTGGGTGATCAGCATCAGGTCGCACCGGTCGACCGTCTTCAGCATGTCGGGCGCGATCGGGTTGTTCATGACCCACGGATCGATCAGGACTTCCTTGCCTTTGGCGCTGCGGGCCTTCCAGGTCCCGTGGCCCACCCATGTGAAGCTGACGTCAGCGTTGAGCGCCATGCTCACTCCCCCTAATCCGTTTCCGGGCGGAAAAGCCGATTCTCCCACACGGCCAGAACGAAGATTCCGATCGCCGCGACCGTCCACAGGTTCGGAAAGAACAGGTCACACGGTTGCCTGTAGAACCCGAGCAAGCAGGCCGCGAGCAGGACGAGGGTCAGCACGCGCCGGCGCTCGATCGCCCGCACCACGAGCAGCAGCGCGAGCGGCAGCAGCGGCAGCCACTGGTAGGGCCAGACCTCGTTGGGGATCAGCGCGCCGAGGGCGAACCCGAGCGCCATCCCATAGGCGGGATTCCAGCCGCTGCGCCAGGCCGCCCACGCCGCCGCGCCCGCGAACACGAGCGCGCTCGCATAGGACAGGACGATGGCGAGCTCGGCGAGATGCAGCGGCGAGCGCACGATCACGTAGCTCGTCCCGCCCGGGACCGCGAACTCCTCGCCGCCGATGTAGCGCGTGAAGAGGGTGCGCACCGAGTCGTAGGCGCAGTCGGGGTTGTACGAGGCGAGCGATGGCAGCAGGACGTGCTGGTAGTAGTTGAGCGCCCCTCCGAATCCGAGCGGGATGAACGTGACGGCGGTCACGGCCACGGCGGCGACGCCGAGGGCCAGGACGTAGCGGAGGCGGTGCTCTGGCCGAGGGCCGATGATCATCGCCGCGGGGAAGTACTTGAGGGAGGCCGCGAGGCCGCCCGCGACGCCCGCGACGGCGGGGTTTCGCCTTTCGAGCCAGATCGAAGCCATCGCGGCCACGAGCAGGATGCCGCCCCGCTGCCCCGCGCTCACATCGGCGAACAGCGGCGGAAAGTAGCCCGCGACGAGCCAGAACACCGGCCGCGCCACCACGTGGCCGGTCGCGATGACGCGGTAGAGGATCACGAGAGCGGCGGCGAGGGCAAGCGCGTCGATCGCGGTCCACACCTGCACGGCCGCGTCCCTCGGCAGCAGGGCGACAGGGATGGCCAGCACCGCCACCGGAGGCGGGCTGACGAAGGCGTCGAGCCCTCCGGGCGGCGCGATGATGTGCGTGCGCGCCAGGTAACCGGCTGCGGCGTCGTACATGTGCGACGGCTCGGTGAGATAGGCGTGGGCACCCTCCCACATACCTTCTGTATCCGGGCGCCGCGGCGTGAGGAAGGTCAGGACTCCGACGCGCATCCAGAACACCGCCGCCAGCGCCCACCAGAGCGCGGGCCTCGAGAACAGTCGAGCGATCAATCCGTCGGCGGTCGCACGCGGCCGCGCGAGCCATTGCGCGACAACCAGCTCGTGTCCTTCAAGAAATCGATGAACGCGTGCACCGAGGCCGGGAGCTTGCGCCGGCGCAGGTGGACGATGTGCCAGTCGCGCCGGATGGGGAAGCCGCGGACGTCCAGCTCGACCAGGCGGCCGCTGGAGAACTCGAGCGCGGTGGCGTAGCGAGAGATCACGGCCAGGCCGAGACCCGATTCGACGGCGTGCTTGATCGCCCCGTTCGACCCGAGCTCCATCGCCACTCGCAGCTTCGCGCCCGCCTTGCGCGCGGCCTTCTCCAGCGACAGGCGGCTGCCGGACGAGGCCTCGCGCATGATGAACGGCTGGTCGGCGAGGTCCTTGAGGGTGAGTCCGCGCCTGCCGGCCAACGGATGCCCGGCGGGCGCGACGACCGCGAGCTCGTCGCTGAGGAAGGGGATGATCGCGAGCTCGGCGTCCTTGAGCGCGGGCCCGACGACGGCGAGGTCCAGCTCGTTGCGCAGGACCTGGTCCTGGACGCGGGCGCGCGTTCCGATCTCGAGCGAGATCACAAGCCCCGGATGCAGCTTCTTGAAAGCGCCCAACGCGGCCGGCAGGAGGTAGATCCCGACCGTCGTGCTCGCGCCGACGCGGAGCGTGCCGCGCTGGATGCCGCGCATCTCCTCGATCACCACCGTCGCCTCGTCGAGGACGTCCAGCATGCGGCGCGCGTAGTTGTAGAGCACGTTGCCCGCCTCGGTCAGCTGGACGCGCTTGCCGAGACGGTCAAGGAGCGGCAGCCCGAGGGTCTCCTCCAGCTCTTTGACCTGGTATGACACCGACGGCTGGCTGAGCTTCAGGCGCTGCGCAGCCGCGCTGAAGCTCGTCAGGTCGGCCACGGTTTTGAACGTGCGCAGCTGGCGCAGGGTGACCGCGCGATCGAGATCGAGCCGGGCGGAGGCCTTCGGCACGGCGCCTACGATATATGCGGAATGGCCGCCCGCAAGCCTCGTTCGCTTTCGCCTGTCCGCCGCACCACGCCGAGCCTCGAGGGAGTCGAGGCCCCGGAGCGGCAGGCTGCAACCGTCTCGGAGCAGAAGATCAACCAGTACCGCAAGCGCCGCTACCAGGCGCTGCACTCCGAGACCGAGGCGGCGAACAAGCGCCGCGCGGCCGGCAAGGCCACCGCTCGCGACCGAATCGAGATGCTGCTCGACGAGGGCTCGTTCGTCGAGCTCGACGTCTTCGCCACGCACCGCGCGCATGGCTTCGGCATGGAGGACCGCAAGATCGCGGGGGACGGCGTCGTGGCCGGGTTTGGCGAGATCGACCGGCGCCCTGTCGCGGTCTACGCCTACGACGCCACGGTGTTCGGAGGCTCGCTGGGCGAGGTCACGGCGGAGAAGATCGTGAAGGTCCAGGAACTGGCGGTTCGCAACCGCGTGCCGATCATCGGCATCAACGACTCTGGCGGCGCCCGCATCCAGGAAGGCGTCGTCGCCCTCGCCGGATACGCGGACATCTTCTTCCGCAACGTGCGCTCATCAGGAGTGATCCCGCAGATCTCGATCATCGCCGGCCCGTGCACCGGCGGCGCGGTCTACTCGCCGGCCATCACCGACTTCATCTTCATCGTCGCCGGCCAGGGCTACATGTTCATCACCGGCCCCGAGGTCATCAAGGTCGTGACCGGAGAGGCGGTGTCGTTCGACGAGCTGGGAGGCGGCAACGTGCACAACGCGACCTCAGGGGTCGCGCACTTCCTGCCCAAGACCGAGGCCGACTGCGCCGCGGGCGTGCGCAAGCTGCTGTCTTATCTACCGCTCTCGAACACCGAGCGGCCGCCATTCGTACCCACCACAGACGACCTGGAGCGGGCCGACCCGGAGCTGCAGACGATCGTCCCCGAGTCGCCGAACAAGCCCTACGACATGCGCCAGGTCGTCTCCCACGTGCTCGACGGGCGCGAGTTCTTCGAGGTGCAGCCGTTCTTCGCGCAGAACATCATCGTCGGGCTGGGCAGGCTGGGCGGTCACGTGGTCGGCATCGTCGGCAACCAGCCGAAGGTGCTGGCGGGGGCGATCGACATCAACGCGTCCGTGAAGGCGGCGCGGTTCATCCGCTTCTGCGACGCGTTCGCGATCCCGATCATCTCTTTCGTCGACGTGCCGGGATACCTGCCGGGCCGCGACCAGGAGCACGGCGGGATCATCCGCCACGGGGCCAAGCTGCTCTACGCCTACGCCGAGGCCACGGTGCCGAAGCTGACGGTGATCACGCGCAAGGACTACGGCGGGGCGTACTGCGTGATGTCACCCAAGCAGATGGGCGCCGATCTCAACCTCGCCTGGCCAACAGCGGAGATCGCGGTGATGGGCCCCGACGCGGCGGTGAACATCATCTACAAGCGCGACCTGGCGGGCGCCAAGGACCCGGCGGCGCGGCGCAAGGAGCTGGTGGCGGAGTACACGACGCGGTTCGCGAACCCGTACGTGGCCGCCGAGCGAGGCTACATCGACGATGTGATCGAGCCGAGGGAGACGCGGCGGGAGCTGATTCGGGGGCTGCAGATGTGCCTGCGGAAGACGGTCGAGAGACCGCCGCGCAAGCACGGGAACATACCGCTCTAGAGCGCGGGGGCAGCGATTTGATGGATAGTCGCGACTATCCGGCTTTTTCGACGCCCGGGTTGCTGGTTAGTCGCGACTATCACGCCTTTTCGAGGCCCGGGGTGCTGGTTAGTCGCGACTATCGTGGCCTTTCGACGCCCGGGGTGCAGGTTAGTCGCGACTATCCGGGTTGGGGCGCCCGCTAGGTCGGGCCGTCCGACGTCCGGCGCAGCGACTCCGCCTTCCGGCAGTACTCATCGACCGTCGTTATGAACTCCGCGTGTGACCACGTCAACGGCGACACCGACAGCGGCGCCCCCGTATGCGGGTCGAGCTGCTCCGACAGCAGGCCCCCCGGCAGCTGGTGCGCCACCGCCCAGTCGACCATCCGCTTCGCCGGCGCGAGTTCCGCCGCCGTCTTGGCCGTGGCGATGTACCACTGCGCCAGCCACAGCGTGCACATGAACCACGGATTCCCCGGCACCAACGACGTGTTGGGCTCGACTTTGAAGTAGTAGTCGTCGGTGTAGCGCGCGATGCCTCCCGCCTCGGCCTTGTTCGACAGCTGGTCCGCGATCGCCTTCATCGTGTCCACGATCCGCCGGTCGTCCGCCGGATACATTCCGAAACGCCACAGCCCACAGATGGCGCTGTCCAGCACCGTGTCGACGGTCACCGACTCGTCGTCCTCGACCGTGATCCGCCGCGGGAACCGCCCAAGCTCGCCGCTGTAGAGGTTGGTGTCGGTCGCCTCCCGCATCTTCTCCGCGGCGTCGCGGTAGCGGACGTACGCCTTCACGTCACCGAACAGGTCCGCGAAGTTGCGCGCCGCGTCGAGTCCCGCCCAGACGGAGCCGACCGTGAACGCGTGCACGCCCCAGCGCTCCTCCCACAGGTCCCAGGACGGCATGGGAAGGCCGTTGCGCGGGTCGATGTAGCTCGCCATCCAGTCAGCGGCCGGCACGATCAGCGTCGAGTACAACCCGACGACGAAGTCGAGGTTGCGATGGATGCGGTAGTGCTGCCACAGCGCCCACAGCACCAGCCCGGTCTCGTCCTCCTGTACGGGGAGCGTCCTTGCCCCGTGGGAGTCGACCCACGGCAGCCACGAGCTGCCCGGCAGCCCATACGGGGTGTACTTGTGGAGGAAGAACCCCTCCTCGACCAGCGACTGCTGTGAGAAGAGGAAGAACTGCCGCGTGACGTCCTCGTGGCCGGCGCGGTCCAGGGCGTTGGCGACCAGCGCGCCGTCGCGCGGCCAGTGGTACGCATAGGTGTCGCGGGCGAACTTGGTGATGTCGAAGTCCGTGGACGCCATCACGGCCCCGCGGTTGTCGACGTGCGTGCGCGCGGTCAGGACGCTGCGCCGGTAGAGCTTCGACGCCCCCTCGCCGAGCGCCTCGTCGATGTGGCGGTGGTCCTTCTCCGACCACACCTGCCAGTAGGTGATGGTGCGGTCTCGGTAGGTGTCGGGTCCGCGAGAGACGATCAGGTCCTGGCCGAATGCGGTGACCTCGCTCAATCGGGTGCCCATGCACAGCCAGTGCGTGAGGCTTCGCGACTTGCCTGCCTCGACGCGCTCGAGGTCGAAGGAGACCGTGCAGTCGACCGCGCCCTGCTCGATCGGGTTGCGGCCGAGCACGCCGTCCTGGGCGTCGACCCACGTGCCGGCCGCTTCGTTGCCCTTCTTGCCGTTGGCCCAGCTCGAGATCCCGTACTCCTCGCCGGACTGGCCGCCGAGCAGGAAGTAACGGTCGGCCTTGTACGCGATGACGCCGCGGTGGCGCGGGTCGAACAGCACCGTGTTGCCGATGTCGGAGCCATCGATGAACCAGTCGTAGTGGAAAAACACGGCGCCGGAGTTGAAGCCGGCCGCGGACGTGACCACGAGGTTGCGGATGAACCAGTTGCGCGCGAGGTCGACGTAGTCCTCGAAACGAACGCTGATCCCGAGCCCCGCGTGACTCAGCGTGACGTCGCTGACGAGCGAGTCCTGCGCGTAGCCGAGGCTGCGCGTCCAGCCGCCGTCGTAAAGCCAGGCGAATCTGCCGTCGATGAAAAACCCGGTCCGGCAGAGGTTGCCCATCGTGTGGTTGGCGTCCCCTACGCGCGGGTAGTAGATGTCGCGAAGCGAGTAGTTCGCGTCGAAGCCCATGAGCACGTTGCCGTTTCCGAGGACGAGGCTTCTAGGCACGTCGGTTGCGCCGAATCCTACAATTCGCTTCGGCTTGACCGGCGACGCTCGGCGAGAGATTCGACGATCCAGGCGACCCAGATGCTAGGCGCCGACGAGCACCGGAGCGAGCGCATCCGTTGATGCGTGAGCGAGGAGCGCAGGAGGCAACGACGCAGATGGGTTGCATGGGCGTCGAAGATCCGGCGAGCGGTCGCCGGGCGAGCCGATAGACTGAACCAGCCGGTCCGCATCATCACGTCCCGCAAACGTCGCCGCACGGTGGCTGCCCGCATGCGCTCCGGCGTGCTCGAGCTCCTCGTACCCGCGTCGATGCCGCACTCCGAGCGCGAGCGCTGGGCCGAGGTCATGACCCGCCGGCTGCAGCGCCAGTCCGAGCGAAGGCGGCCGACCGACCAGAGGCTGGCCGAGCGGGCGAGCAAGCTCAACCAGCGTCACTTCGGCGGCGTGCTGCGCTGGACCTCGATCGGTTTCGCCGACATGGAGCGGCTGTGGGGCAGCTGCACCTTCACCGACGGGGCGATCCGGATCGCGCGCCGGGCGGCGGCGCTGCCGGACTGGGTGCTCGACTACCTGCTCGTCCACGAGCTGGCCCATCTCGTCCACAGCGACCACGGGGTGGAGTTTCACGAGCTCGAGAGCCGGTATCCGCTCACGGAGCGGGCGAAGGGCTACCTGCTGGCGCTCGACTCATTGGCCTGAGGCCTGAG
>Ga0209376_1004938_pt1 | contig 11344 bp, 11 predicted proteins | sample GraSoiAngelo_134_FD_185891 | JGI IMG/M metagenome (GOLD analysis project Ga0209376, IMG submission 185891) | Grasslands soil microbial communities from the Angelo Coastal Reserve, California, USA - 14_0929_05_30cm (SPAdes) (version 2) | ecosystem: Environmental > Terrestrial > Soil > Grasslands ... | reverse complement strand
TGATTCACCGCTGCGCAGCGCACCCAATCTCGTCCTGACGCCGCACCTCGGAGCTTCGACGGCGGAAGCGCAGGAAAGTGTTGGCATCGAGATCGCGCAATCTATCCGCGAGGTACTGCTCGAAGGCACGATCCGCAATGCGGTGAACATGCCAAATCTCGATGCGAAAACCCTGGCGATCATCGGACCGCATCTGCGTTTCGGCGAAAAGCTCGGGAAATTTCTATCGCAGATCGCGCCGAAACGTGCCGACTCGCTCAACGTCAATTACAGCGGCAAAGTTAACGAGGTGGACACGAGCGCGATCACGCGGGCGGTGTTGAAAGGCTTTTTGCAAATCGCCGGTGGCCTCGAGGTCAACGAAGTCAACGCGCCGGCCTTTGCCGAGACGCTAGGTTTGAAAGTGAGCGAGTCGCGATTGAGCGCGCCCGGTGATTACACCGATATGCTCGAACTTTCAGCCGTCGCGGAAGGAAAAACGGTATCAGTCGGTGGTGCATTCTTCGGCGCCACGCCGCGAATCGTCAGCATCAACAGCCGGCCCGTTGAAGCTCGTCCCCACGGCGTCCTGCTCGTTTTGGAAAATACCGATCGCCCAGGAATGGTTGGCCGCATCGGCACGCTGCTCGGCGACCACGGTGTGAACATTGCCACGATGTCGCTCAGTCGGAATCAGGCCGGTGGCACGGCGCTAACCGTGTTAAATCTCGACACCGCGCCGAGCGAAAAGTTGCTGAGCGAAGTTCGCTCCAGTGAAGACATTCAGTCTGCGCAGGTGATCCAGCTTTAACCGCTTGGTAAGGCGCGACCGCCGCGCGCGCCGTCCCTCGCATAGCGCAGCGTTGCAAAGAAATTCGAATTCAAATCAATTGTCTTGCCGATGTTGAGTCGATCCGATAGAACTCGGCGAATATGGACTTCAGCGCTCATTCAATCATTTGGACTTTGGTTATCGGTCTGGTTATCGGTGCTATCGCAAAGCTCTTGATGCCGGGGAAAGATCCTGGTGGTTGCATCGTCACGATCCTGCTCGGCATCGCCGGCGCATTCGTCGGCACCTGGATCGGTCGCATTTTTGCGGGCGAGAATTACGTCGCCGGCTGGATCATGTCGATCCTCGGCGCGATGATTTTGTTATTCCTTTATCGACTGCTTTTCAGACGCGGCGTATAGAAGCACGCTTTGTAGCGGTGCTTGTGTCAAGCACCGAACCAATTTGATCAGGCGTTTGACACAAACGCCTCTACAGCCGTTTCGAACGGGACATTCGCACGAGGCGTTTGCTCTGCCGCGCGATTGGCAGATTGTGGTCGCTTCATGGCCGCGCCGAAAAGAAGCCTGGTAATCATCGCATTCGCCGCGCTCTATCTGATCTGGGGGTCGACCTATCTCGGTATTCGGTTCGCGATTGAAACAATTCCGCCGTTTCTGATGGCCGGCGCGCGATTCGTACTCGCGGGCCTGATCATGTACGCGATCGCCTGGTCGCAAGGCATCAGCAAATCGAGCTGGGCGAACTGGCGGACATCCCTGATCATCGGTGCGTGCTTGCTACTTGCAGGTAATGGCGGCGTGACAATCTCAGAAGAGTATATCGATTCAGGTTTAGCGGCGCTGATCGTGGCAATTGTGCCGATTTACATTGTGCTGCTCGGCTGGTTAACGGGAATGGCGCCCAGACCAAGCCCAATCGTTTGGCTCGCACTGATGGGAGGTTTTATTGGCGTCGGAATTTTGTTCGGCCCTGCGTTGCACTTTTCTCCGAACGGTGGCCGACAGCCAGCGGTTGGAATATCCATTTTGCTCGTATCCTCCTTTGTCTGGTCGGCGGGCTCCCTGTACTCCCGTGTCGCAAAACACGCGGCCTCACCGTTTCTCACAGCTGCTCAACAGATGATCTGCGGGGGAGCACTCCTTTTGCTCACGGGCATCGCAACCGGCGAGCTACCGCGTCTTCATCCCGGTTCCGTCTCGAGGTTGTCGCTCGCGTCATTTATTTACCTGGTCATTATTGGGGCTGTGGTTGGATACACGGCTTACATTTGGCTGCTGCGCCACTGTGATCCAGCAAAGGTCGCCACTTATGCGTACGTGAATCCGATCGTGGCAGTTCTGCTGGGCGCACTTTTTGCCGGCGAAAAGCTGACCATGCGGACCTTAATCGCTGCGTGTCTGATTATCGGTTCAGTCGGACTTGTAATCACGGCCCAGCAATTGAGAGCGAAAATCGAGCCACCGATCAGCGCTGCGTTAGAGCCTGCTGATTGAAAATTATGAGCAGCGAGAATCGCCCTTCTGATCAGAAAGCTCGACCGGAGACCATCGAGATAGTCCAGCGGAACTGGCAGGCCGAGGTCGAGACGGCGCAAACCTATCGTGATCTGGCCGAGCGCGAGCGGGACGAGAAACGCAAAGGCGTTTTGTTGCGCATGGCGGAAGCGGAAGAGCGGCACGCGCAGCGTTGGGAAAAGAAACTGAGAGATCTCGGCGCAGAGCCGCCGATTTACAAAGAGACAGTTGCGCGTCGGTTCAATCGTTGGTGGAACAAAATTGCCGGTGCTGAAATCGCCATTCGCCGGATGGAAGTGACGGAAGAACGGCAGGAAGCGCAGTTTCATGATCAAGCGCAGCGCGCATTAGCCGGCGAACAGGATGTGCAGCAATTTTTGCGGCAAAGCGCGCTTGAGGAAAAAGCGCATGCGCGGGCGCTGAGTGCGATGGCGCCACCGGCAGGTCCGCGCACTGCGCTGGATAAAATCCTGAAGCGCGAACGCTGGCATGGGCGAGGGGGCAGTTGGGTAGCCGATGCGATCTACGGTGCAAACGACGGGCTTGGCGCGGTGTTTGGAATTGTTTCGGGCGTGGCCGGCGCAACCAATAACCAGCAACATTACATTTTGATTTCCGGGCTTGCGGGGATGCTTGCTTCCACACTGTCGATGGGCGCGGGCGCGTACCTTGCCGCAAAAAGCGAAGCAGAAGTTTATGAAGCGGAGATTTCGCGTGAGCGCGCCGAAGTCGAAGAAAATCCCGAGGAAGAGATCGAAGAGATGTCGCTCTTTTATCAATTGCAGGGATTCACTCCTGAAGAGTCGCAGAAAATGGCTGAGCGTCTTCTTTTATCAGTTACAGGGATTCACTCCTGAAGAGTCGCAAAAAATGGCCGAGCGCCTTGCTCAACAACCTGAACAATTCGTGCAGGCGATGGCGCAAAGCGAACTAGGCCTGTCCGAGCATCGCTTTCCAAATCAATGGACTGCTGCCACGTCGTCTGCGATCTCCACTGCGATCGGCGCTTTTGTTCCAATCATTCCATTCTTTTTCTCCGGTGGCATGACTGCGGTAGCCATTTCTTTCGCCATCAGTTTGGCAGCGCACTTTGCTGTCGGCGCGTTAAAGTCGCTGATCACCATCCGCTCCTGGTGGGCGTCCGGTTTGGAGATGACCTGGATTGGCATCATCGTCGCAGTTGTGACTTATGGGCTGGGACTTGCGTTTGGTTCGCTGGGTTAGGCGTTAAACAACGCAAGCGCTGTGCGGCCTGGTGCGCTCGCTCGCACGATTTGTCTAAATGGATTCAGTCTCGCAATGACGCGCGAGTTTTCTCACTGCGCTGATTGCTGTGTATATCGTCCTCGGCATGCTTTACGAAAGTCTCATTCATCCGCTGACGATTCTTTCAACGCTGCCATCGGCCGGCCTCGGGGCGCTGCTGGCCATGCTTATCACCGGTAATGAGCTTTCCATAGTTTCCATCATCGGCATCATTCTGCTCATTGGCATCGTAAAGAAAAACGCGATCATGATGGTGGATTTCGCGCTCGGTGCCGAGCGACACGAAGGGCTTACACCTGAAGAATCGATTTACCAGGCGTGCCTCGTTCGATTCCGACCCATCATGATGACCACGCTCGCAGCGATGTTCGGCGCGTTGCCGCTTGCCATCGGAATGGGTATCGGGAGCGAACTGCGCAAACCGCTCGGCGTTGCTATCGTGGGAGGTCTCATCGTTTCACAGATCCTCACGCTTTATACGACTCCCGTGATCTATCTGGCGCTCGATCAACTGCGGCAACGGAAAAAGAGGAAGCCTTCGGATGTTTTAGACCTTAGGCAAATCGGCTGGCCGCAAATTTCCGGGTCTTCCGCCTGCTGAGTTGATCCGCTTTCTCAATCTACAACAGCGCGTCGGGCGGAGCGTAGAGCCGTCCCGAAAATGGAACGACTGGTTCCCAATCGTGGAACATCGACATCGAATGTTTGGATACTTCAGAGTCGCATTATAATCGCGATGAGTAGATTACGTGACGGCGTGCTTTGTGGCACGCCGTTTGCATAACGAATTGCATGAACCATCAAACTCTCATGAACAATCAATTCGAATCTAATTATGCTCTTTTGGTACGCTCGGAAGAGAAAGGCCGTGGAGTTCTTGAAGCCGTGCTGTATGTCGCTTTCATCGTGAGCGCCATCCTGGTGATCTGGGAATTTGCACAGAGTCCGGTCAACCTACCGGCGGCCGGCTTCGAGCATTGGGCTGTTGGAGAAGCGGCAAGGAGTCAGGTGATCTCACACAGTTAATGGCGAGAAAGATTTTGGCTCAGCGTTAACGAACAACTCTCACGATGTGAAGCAAGATATTCAATACGCTTTCCGTATGTTGCGAAAGCAGCCGTGTTTCAGTGTGATCGCGATCTTGACGCTGACGCTCGGTATTGGGGCGAACACCGCGATTTTCAGCATCGTTAACGCGGTTTTGCTGCGGCCGCTGCCGTATCCGGACGCCGAGCGGATCATGGTATTGAATGAATCGTCGGGACCGGGTCAGGATTACTCGGTTGCGTTGCCCGACTATTTCGATTGGCGAAACGACAACACGGTTTTTGAACATCTCGCCGCTACGCACAAGGAATCACGCAATCTTAGCGGCATCCCGGGCCGTGACCCGGAACGCGTTTCGTGCGCTTCGGTGACGCGAAATTTTTTCAGCGTGGTTGGAATTTCGCCGGAAATAGGCCGCATTTTCAGTGACGACGAGGACAAGGTGGGCGCTCCGCCCGTCGTTGTGATCAGCGACCGGTTGTGGCGACGCGTGTTCAATGCCGATCCCAGTGTGCTCGGGCGGTCCATCACTTTGCACGATCAGAATTTCACCGTCATCGGCGTGATGCCGCCGCAAGTTACCTCACCCCAGGACAGCGATGTCTGGTTGTCGATGATGCGAAGGAGCAATAACCCGGTATGGATGCAGCGGTTCATACACCCGATGATCTACGTCTGGGGAAAGCTCAAACCCGGCGTGACGCTTGAGCAAGCGCGCTCCGAAATGAAGACCATTGCGGCGCGATTAGAAAAAACTTATCCGGAAACAAATGGGAAAGAGACCGCTATCGTCACGCCGCTGCTCGAGAATCTCGTCGGCAAGTATCGGATTAATCTCACGCTTCTCCTGGGCGCAGTCAGTCTGGTTCTGCTCATAGCTTGCGCGAACCTGGCCAACTTGTTTGCCGCCCGCGGCGCGGCCCGTGCGCGTGAGTTTGCCATTCACGCTGCTGTCGGCGCGACTCGCGGCCAGGTCGTAAAAAAGCTGTTAATTGAAAGTTTCGTTATTGCGCTCATCGGCGGCGCGCTCGGTTTCTTCATGGCGGTTTGGGTCCGGGACGGTTTGATCGCGCTGAGTCCGGGAGAAGTGTCTCGATTCCAACAAATTTCCTTCGATCTGCCGGTTCTGGGTTTCACATTTTTGATTGCGTCCCTGACGACAGTGCTTTTCGGCTTATGGCCGGCATGGCAGGCCTCGCACGCAAACGTGCAGCTAGCATTGAAAGCCGGCTCTGCTGGAAGCGGCGATCCGCCATCGGCCAAACGCGCGCGGGATTGGCTGGTGATCAGCGAAATTGCGCTCACATTGACTTTATTGGTCGCGGCCGGATTGGTTCTGAAAAGTTTTTCGCGCCTGCAATCGCTCTCACTAGGCTACGAACCGCGTGCGCTTTTCACTGCGCGCTTCGAATTGCCGTGGCAAAAGTACAACGACCGCGACAAGATCAACACTTTTGCTAAGGCGTTGCTCGACAAGGTGCGTGGTCTGCCCGGCGTGCAAAACGCGGCCGTGAGCTCGAACGGTCCGCTGATGGGTGGATGGCAAACGGGTTTCTGGCGTGAAGAAAACCCGCGTCCGCAGCCTTCCGATATGTTAAACAGCGATCTCGAAGTCGTCGTCGGCGATTATTTTTCAACGCTGAAAGTGCCGCTTTTGCGGGGTCGCGCGTTTAATGAGCGCGACACCAAAGATTCGCCGCGTGTGGTCATCATCGATCAGGCGATGGCCGAACAATATTTTCCCGGCGAAAATCCAATCGGCAAACGTCTCGGCGTTGATCCCGGCAATGACAACGAAAGCTACGTAATGTCAGAAATTGTCGGTGTCGTCGCGCGCATGCGGTTTCATGCAGTCGATGAAATGGCGCCGTTGCCGGTGATTTACTGTTCGTTAGGCCAGACCCAACGAACCAGTCTCACGCTCTTCGTAAGATCGGCGATAGCGTCTGCGCCGCTCGAGCGTGCGGTTCGTGATGCTGTCACTTCGATTGATTCCTCGATGCCGGTTTTCGATGCCCGGCCGATGAGCGATCGCGTCCGGGAGACCTGGGGTGCGCAACGTCTGTTAAGTTTTCTGTTTTCTGTTTTTGCCGGGCTCGCGCTGGTGCTGGCGACCATCGGTCTTTATGGACTGCTCGCCTATACCACGCTCAAACGCGTCCCTGAAATCGGTATTCGACTGGCGCTTGGCGCGCGCCCGGCCCAAATCCGCGCGCTTATTTTTTCGCACGGGATGCAATTGCTATTGATTGGTTCGGTAATCGGTCTGTTTACGGCGTTCGCGCTTTCACGCGCTCTGCAAAGCATGCTTTTCGAAGTCAGAGGGACCGATCCAAAAATTTACTTCGGAGTTGGGCTGATCCTTTTCGCCGCCACTCTTTTTGCTTCATGGATCCCGGCCCGCCGTGCCTCACGCGTCGATCCGATTGTGGCGCTCCACACCGAATAGTAGTCGCTTTACGTCGATGCGATTGACATACCGCCGGAAACGCGGTTGAGAGTTAGCTAGTGACAAGCAATCTCAATTGCGGCTGGAATGGCCGCTGCGCCATGAGGAAATGAGCCGGATCCTCATTGCGGACGATCAGCGGGATGTGCTCGAGGCACTGCGCATCTTGCTCAAGGGCGAAGGTTATCAGACCGAAGCCGTCATATCGCTTGCTGGAATCTTTAGCGCGCTGGAAAAAAAGGATTACGCGCTCTTAATAATGGACCTCAATTATGCGCGCGATACGACTTCGGGACAGGAAGGGTTAACGGCCATTGCCAAGATTCAGGAGATCGACAATACCCTGCCGATCGTTGTGATGACCGCGTGGGCAACGATTGAGTTGGCTGTAGAAGCGATGAAACGTGGCGCACGGGATTTTGTGCCAAAGCCATGGGACAACGAGCGCCTGCTTACGATCGTGCGCACACAAATCGAGCTGGCGACGGCTCTGCGTCGTGGTCGCAAGCTCGAAGCCGAAAACCAGATGCTCCGTGGCAGCATGCCAAATGTGATTGCGGAATCGCCCGCCATGCGAGCAGTGATTGAAATGATTTCACGCGTGGCGCCGTCTGACGCGAACGTGCTAATCACAGGCGAAAACGGGACCGGCAAAGGTCTGGTCGCGCAAGCGCTTCACGCGCTATCTCCGCGGGCATCGCGAACGATGATCACCGTGAACATGGGTGGCTTGTCGGAAACACTCTTTGAAAGTGAATTGTTCGGACACGTAAAAGGTGCGTTTACTGATGCGAAGACCGATCGCGCTGGGCGATTCGAACTCGCGGATGAAAGCACGCTCTTCATGGACGAGATCGCAAACATCCCGCTCACCCAACAGGCAAAGCTGTTGCGCGTGATCGAGACAGGAGATTTCGAACGGGTTGGCTCATCAAAGACTCTCCATGCAAACGTGCGCATCATTTCCGCGACGAACGCAGATGTTGAGAATGAAGTTGTAGCCGGTCGTTTTCGGCAGGATCTCCTCTTTCGTCTAAATACGATCCAGATTGCATTGCCTCCGCTGCGGGACCGACGAGAAGACATCATGCTGCTGGCAAACATGTTCCTTCAGCAACACGCCCAACGGTATCGAAAACAGATCACCAGTTTCGATGAAATGGCGAGCGATCGTTTGCTACAGCATCGCTTCCCCGGAAACGTTCGTGAACTCGATCATGTAATCGAACGGGCCGTTCTCATGACACAAGATCGACAAATAGGGCCAGGCGATCTCGGGTTTACAACAGCCGGAGGTGAATCGCGCAATCTTGAAGAAATGAGTCTTGAAGAAGTGGAGGCATTTCTAATTAAGAAGGCCCTAGCGCGGAACGATGGCAACGCGCGTAAGGCAGCGGAAGCTCTCGGCTTAAGCAGGAGCGCATTTTACCGGCGCTTGCAGCAATATGGATTGTGATTGGGTAGCGGATGCGCTCCTCGGTCGCGAACGGCGTCAATGAATCGGGCGCCAAAAAGTCGATACCGCCTTTCGCATGAAGGCAAACTGACCTGGCTCACCTTTGGTGCGGCTGTTCCGGCCGTGGTTGTTGCCCTCGCGCTTCTTTGGTCCGGCAATTACAGCGCGAAGCTCCAGTGGACGCTGACGATCCTGATTATTGCCAGTTTCCTCGGTTTCATCTCCAGCGTGCGCGAACAGATTGTTCACCCTTTACGAACCATGTCCAATCTGCTCGCCGCATTACGTGAAGGGGATTACTCAATCCGCGCGCGCGGCGCTCGCGCAGGCAACGCATTGGGAGAAGCCCTTCTGGAAATTAACTCACTCGGCGAAACATTGCGTCTTCAGCGTCTTGGCGCCTTTGAAGCAACTGCCCTTTTGCGCACCATCATGGGTGAAATCGATGTCGCGATTTTCACTTTTGATCCCCAACGGTGCCTGCGCCTCGTGAATCGCGCGGGCGAAACTTTGCTCGGCCAACCTATGGACAAATTGCTGGGCAGAAATGCAAACGAGCTTGGACTTGACCCTTGTTTTAATGCCGATCAGGACGAACCCCTCACGCTCACCTTTCCCGGAGGCTACGGTCGATGGGGCGTTAGACGCAGTACTTTTCGCGAACACGGTTTGCCGCACGATTTACTCGTGCTGACGGATCTTAGTCGCACGCTGCGCGAAGAAGAGCGACGGGCATGGCAACGATTGGTCCGCGTGCTCGGTCACGAAATGAATAACTCGCTTGCGCCGATCAAGTCGCTTGCCGCGAGTTTGGAATCGTTACTGCGCCGCGATCCGCCTCCGCCGGATTGGCAGGACGATGCGCGCAGCGGACTGAACTCCATTGTGTCGCGCGCCGATTCCCTTAGCCGTTTTTTGCAAGCGTATACTCGTCTCACGAAACTTCCGTCGCCACAAAAAGAAGATTTAGAGATTGGAGAGCTTGTGCAGCGCGTAACCGATTTGGAACCCAGATTGAAAATGAAAATCCTGCCGGGGCCAAAGACAAAAATCCGGGCGGACGCAGCGCAGATCGAGCAATTATTAATCAATTTGGTGCACAATGCAGTTGATGCCGCGCTCGAGACGCATGGAAATGTCGCGATCGGCTGGCGCGAGACGGGCGATTCCGTCGAAATTTTTATTGAAGACGAAGGCCCGGGCATCATGAACACGGCGAATCTTTTCGTGCCTTTTTTTACGACGAAACCCGACGGATCTGGAATTGGGCTCGCTCTCAGCCGCCAAATTGCGGAAGCCCATGGCGGCTCGCTCAGCCTGACAAATCGGCAAAATCACAGCGGGGCGGTCGCGCTGCTCTGTTTGCCGCGCTAGCCGAGCAGCCATGCTGAGCGAACTGAAGGACCTCTCCATCGTGCTCTGGATCACGCCTCGCATGATTGCGTGATACGAAATGCGAATGTGAGGTAGCTGGTCGCCTCCGGGAACTCGTGAGGACCAAACTTTTGCGTCCCGAAATCGGGACGGTGCTGTCCCAAAATCGGATCACTTAGGCAGTTCGTGGAAAAGGTCGAGGAGTGCTACTCGGAGCATCCGAGTAACTTGTGAGTTTGTCTTCTCGAATGGCATGGCCATTGCAATAGAGCCAGGTACATCACCGTTATGAGACGCATTGGTAGATCTCCACCGCTCTTCTTGGTAACGCTTGTTACGCTGGCAATCACATCGTCTGCGCAAGTGAGCCCACAGCAAGGCACGCGCGAACAAACTGAAGAACGACTCGCAAAATCTACGCGAGAGGCAATGATCAAGCTGCTGGGATCGCCGAATGCGAATCCGTCCATTGGCGAGGAAGCCAAAACTTTTGACCGTCTCGTCGGCACTTGGGATGCCGACTTTGCGTTCCGTCGCGCCGACGGCTCGGTTCTCCATAAAAAGGGAGAGCTGTTGTTCGGCTGGGTCATGGATGGTCACGCAATACAGGACCTTTGGATCGGCTATCCGACCGAGGGTCAGAAGGAACGCACGATCGGAACGACGATTCGGTTCTTCGATACGGCACTTAAGCAATGGCGCGTCATTTTTGTAAATCCGCAATTCAACTACGTCGTCACCGCGCAAGGGGGGCGTGAAGGCGATCGTATCGTCCTGCGCGGTCGAGACACCGACGGGCTACCGATTCGTTGGACGTTTAGTGAAATGAAACCGGACTCCTTTCACTGGCAGGGGGAGAAGTCTCACGACGGCGGAAAGACTTGGAAACTCGAAGAAGACCACCACATGAAACGGCGGTCTGCATAATACGGGGAGATGCCTTATGACGAAACTCACGATTAAGTCTCAGGTGTTGGCTTGGGTTCTCTTGACGGCAGTTGCCGTATCGGGTCAAAACCAGCCACATGACAGCAGCAAAAGCGCAGCGGTATTTAAACAACTGACGTCGCTTGTCGGCGAATGGGAAGCAGTCCAGGAGGGCGTGCCGGTGAAAGAGACTTACACGCTCACTGCGAACGGCTCGGTGCTCATGTCCGAAACGAAGCCGGCTGATTCACAACCAATGATTACGATGTTCACCGTCGACGGCGATCGCCTGATGGCGACTCACTACTGCGTTGCCGGAAACCAGCCCCAAATGGTCACGGGCGTCCCTGGCGATTTGGAGAAGGGTCTGACGTTTTCGCTAGAACGAGTAACGGGAATGAAGACACCAGACGACTGGCACAACACTGGGATAACGTTGACGCTGGATGACAAAGATCACATGACGCAACGGTGGACCTATCTCTACAAGGGCAAAACGGGAACGACTGTCTTTCACTACACACGCAAGAAATAGT
>Ga0209376_1004937_pt1 | contig 11345 bp, 12 predicted proteins | sample GraSoiAngelo_134_FD_185891 | JGI IMG/M metagenome (GOLD analysis project Ga0209376, IMG submission 185891) | Grasslands soil microbial communities from the Angelo Coastal Reserve, California, USA - 14_0929_05_30cm (SPAdes) (version 2) | ecosystem: Environmental > Terrestrial > Soil > Grasslands ... | reverse complement strand
CACCCGCCGGGTATTCCGGGAGCACCTGGTGGGCCTGACCGTCAGGCGCTGGTGGTGACTGGCTCCTGACGCGCCGGCAGGTTGAACGCCGACTCGAAGCCTTGAATCACGGCTCTGACGGTCTCATCCCAGAGTGCCCCTTCCCCCTTCACCGTTCCCCTCTCTTTTTCGACCGACGTCATCTCCACGCCCGCGATCCCGCACGGCACGATGCGATCGAACGCGGTGAGGTCCGTCGTCACGTTCAGGGCGAAGCCGTGCCACGTCACCCACTGCTTCACGTGCACGCCGATGCTGGCGATCTTGCGCTTGCCGCCCCCGGTCCACACCCCGGTGTACCCGGGATGCCGCTCGGCGGCGACGCCGAGCCGGGCCAGAGCGTCGATCAGGGCCTGCTCCAGCGTCCGCAGGTACCAATGCAGGTCCTGGCGGTGGTGCGTGAGGTCGATGATGGGATAGCCGACGAGCTGACCGGGGCCGTGGTAGGTCACATCTCCCCCACGCTCGATCTCGAACACCTCGATCCCGGCGCCGTCCGCCAGGACGTGCTCCGCGTGACTGTTGCGACCGAGCGTGATGACCGGAGGATGTTCGAGCAGCAGCAACACGTCGTGCGCGAGCCGCCCCGCGATGCGGTCCTGGGCGAGGCGGCGCTGCCACTCCAGCGCTTCGCCGTACGGCACGCGGCCGGCGTGAATCACCTCCAGCACGCGCTCGCTCACGGGGTGCTCTCCGGTTCCTGAATACCCGCGGTCGCCGCGCGCACCGCCCAGCGGCTGCCCAGCACGCCGCAGGCGACACTCGCGAGGCCCCAGGCGATCATGCCGGCGAGGCCGAGGAAGCGGTCGGCGACGGCGGCGAGAAACGTGATGAGCAGGGCGCCCACCGCCGCGAGCACGCCGATCACGCCGCTCTGCCACAGGTTCTCGAGCGGCGTGCTGCGCCGCCAGGCGAACAGCGCCGCGATGACGACGCCGGCGAGCAGGCCGGCCATGAGCGGGTCCCCGGCGACGCGCTGGTAATCCGCCGGCTCGAGGCGCGTCTGCAGCAGCTCGACGAAGATCTGCGCGAGCGTGCCGACGCCGCCGCCGAGGCCCGCCCCGGTGGCGAGGGCGCCCAGTCCGATCGCCAGAAAATCCTTCTGAGGAGCTTCGCTCACATGTGTATCGCCCGCCCGAGCGAATCGAGCGCCGCCTCCGCGACCGCCTCCGACATGGTGGGGTGCGCGTGGATCGCGAGGTCGATCTCTTCGACCGTGTACTCGTTCTCGCGCGCGACGGCGAGCTCGTGGATCATTTCGGACGCGTGCGCCCCGACGATGTGCGCCCCGAGGATCTCCCCGTATTTCTTGTCGCGCAGGATCTTGACCAGCCCCTCGGTCTCGCCGGTGCCGCGCGCCCGGCCGTTGGCCGAGAACGGGAACTTCCCGGCCACATAGTCGAGCTTGCGCTCCTTGCACTGCTCCTCGGTGAGCCCGATGCTCGCCACCTCGGGGTGGCAGTACGTCACGCTGGGCACGTTGTCGTAGCGGATGGGATGCGGCGTGTGGCCGGCGAGCCGCTCGGCCACCACGGCGCCCTCGCGGAAGCCCTTGTGGGCGAGCATCGGGGGGCCCGCCACGTCGCCGATGGCGTAGTAACCGGGCGTCGTGGTCTGGAGGCGCTGGTCCACCTTGATGAAGCCGCGGTCGGTGAGCTGGATGCCGCACTCCTTGAGCCCGATGTTCTCCGTATTGACGGCGCGCCCGGCCGCCATCAGCACCACCGCGGCTTCGACCGTTTGCCTGGCGCCGCCGGCCTCGACGTCCAGCACGACCTTGTCCTTGCCGACGTTGGCCTTGGTGACCTTCGCCCCCGCGATCACCTCGATGCCGCGCTTCTTGTAGCTCTTGGCGAGCGTGTCGGAGGCTTCCGGATCCTCGATCGGCAGGATCCGCGGCAGGGCTTCGATCAGCGTCACTTTGGCGCCGAAGGCGTTGAAGATGTCGGCGAACTCCATCCCGACCGCCCCCGCGCCGATCACCGCCAAGGACGTGGGCGTCTTCTCGAGGAACAGCGCCTCGTCGGAGGAGATCACGGTGCTCTTGTTGATCTCGAGACCGATCTGCGGGATCCCCTTGACGCGCGACCCAGTGGCGACGATGACGCCTTTCGTCGCCTCGTACACGTCGCTGCCGACCTTGACCTTCTTCCCCGGCTGGAGGAGCCCCGCGCCTTTGATCACGGTGACCTTGTTCTTCTTCATCAGGAACTCGACGCCGCGGGAGTTCTGATCGCTCACCTGGCGGGAGCGCTTCATCGCGACGCCGTAGTCCGTCTTCACGCTCCCGACCTCGACGCCGAACTCCTTGGCGTCCTTGAGCAGCCGCGCGATGTAGGCCGAGTGGAGCAGCGCCTTGGTCGGGATGCAGCCGATGTTCACGCACACGCCGCCGAGCTTCTCCTTCTCGACGACGGCGGTGGCGAGGCCCAGCTGGGCGGCGCGGATCGCGGCGACGTAGCCCGCGGGCCCGCCGCCCAGAATAATCACATCGAATTGGTTTGCCACGAACGGTCTCCTTGTCGGACAGTCAGGCTGTCCGACCGTCCGACTGTCCGACTAGAGCAGCATCGCGAGGGGGTTCTCGAGCATCTGCTTCAGGGTCTTCAGGAACGCCGCCCCGGTGGCGCCGTCGATCACCCGGTGATCGCAGCTCATCGTGAGCCGCAGGCGCTTGCGGGGCACCACCTGCCCTTCCACAACGACGGGCTTCTCCACCACGGTTCCCACCGCGAGGATTCCGGCCTCGGGGGGGTTGATCACCGCGGTGAACTGGTCGATGTCGAACATGCCGAGGTTGGAGACGCTGAAGGTCGCCCCCGTGTATTCGTCCGGCTTGAGCTGGCGGCGCCGCGCCTTGTCGGCAAGGGCGCGCGCTTCGACGCTGATCTGCGACAAGCTCTTCTGGTCGGCGTTGCGGACCACGGGCGTGATGAGACCATCCTCGACCGCCACCGCCATCCCCAGGTGGACCTCGTTCCAGTAGCGGATGTGGTCCTCCTGGAACCAGGCGTTGCACGCGCGGTGACGGGTGAGCGCGAGGGCGGTCGCCTTCACGATGATGTCATTGAAGGAGACCTTCCCCTGGTCGCCGAGCTCCTTGTTCAGCGCTGCGCGCGCTTCGGCGGCGCGCTCCATGTCCACTTCGGTCGTGAGGAAGAAGTGGGGAATGGGACCCAGGGAGGTGACGAGGCGCCGCGCGATCGTCTTGCGGATCTGCGTGAGGGGGATGTCTTCGAACGCGGCCCCGCCGCTCGGGGGATGCGGGATGGGGGATGCGGGATGCGTGGGTGCCGCGGCGGCCGGCGGTGCCGGGGACGGAGCCGGCGCAGCGACACCCTCGAGGTCGCGCCGCGTGACGCGGCCTCCGGGACCGGAGCCGGTGACCAGCCGCAGGTCGACGCCCGCTTCGCGCGCCAGGCGGCGGGCGAGTGGCGATGCCTTGACCCGCGCGGCGTCTGTTGGTGCGACGGGCTGGGGAGTGGCAGATGCGGGAAGGGTCGCGGCAGGCGCCGGTTTCACGCTTCCCGCATCCCGCATCCCGGTGCTCGCGGAGGCAGGCTTGCCACCAGCATCCGGGATGCTCTCCCCCGGCGCCCCGATGTACGCGACCGCTGCTCCCACCGGCACCGTCTTCCCCTCGGGAACCAGGATCTTCACGAGACTGCCGTCGGCCCGGGCGACGAGCTCCATCACCGCCTTGTCGGTTTCGACCTCGGCCAGGGTCTCGCCCGTCTTGACCGTATCGCCCTCCTGCTTTGTCCATTTGACGAGGCGCCCTTCCTCCATCGTGGGCGAGAGCGCCTCCATGTGGACGGTGGTGGCCATCGTCAGTCGAGGTAGAGGACCCGGCGCGCCGCCGCCACCACCTTCTCGGGGCTGGCCTTCGCGGCGCGCTCGAGGTGCTTGTTGTAGGGCATCGGCGCGTCGGCCTGGGTGACGCGCTGGACCGGGGCGTCGAGCTGGTCGAACGCGTCCCGCTGGATGATATCCACCACCTGTGCGCCCACGCCGCAGTGCGGCCAGCCTTCCTCCACCACCACCGCGCGGTTGGTCTTCGCGATGGACTCGAGGATCGCGGGCTCGTCCATCGGCCGCAGCGAGCGGAGATCGAGCACCTCGGCCGACACGTTCTGCTCCTGCAGCTGCTCGGCCGCTTTGAGTGCGACCGTCACGGTCTTGGAGTGACAGATCAGCGTCACGTCGCTGCCCGCGCGCTTCACTTCCGCGCGACCGATCGGCACCACGTGCTCGCCCTCGGGGACCTCGCCCTTCGTGTTGTAGAGCATCTCGCCCTCGAGGACGATCACCGGATTGTCGTCGCGGATCGCCGCCTTGAGCAGCCCCTTGGCGTCGGCCGGCGTAGCGGGGGCGACCACCTTGAGCCCCGGCATGTGGGCGAGCCACGATTCCCATGCCTGGGAGTGCTGCGAGCCGAGCTGCAGGGCGGCCCCGTTGGGCCCGCGGAACACAATCGGCATCTTGAGCTGTCCGCCCGACATGTAGAGCATCTTCGCGGCGGAGTTGATGATCTGATCGAGAGCGAGGAGGGCGAAGTTCCAGGTCATGAACTCGACGACCGGCCGCAGCCCCGCCATCGCCGCCCCGACGCCGATCCCGGCAAACCCCAGCTCGGCAATCGGCGTATCCACGACGCGCTTGGGGCCGAACTCCTCCAACAGCCCGCGGCTCACTTTGTAGGCGCCTTGGTAGACGCCCACCTCTTCCCCCATCAGGAAGACGTCGGCGTCGCGCTGCATCTCCTCGCGCAGGGCCTGATTCAGAGCGTCGCGGTAGGTCAGGACCGGCATCGCGTCACTCGGCGAGCACGTCGGTGAGCAGCGCGCCGGGCTCGGGATCGGGGCTCTGATCGGCGAACTGCACCGCCGCCTCGACCTCCGCCCGCACTTCGGCGTCGAGCGCGTCGACCCCGGCCTGGTCGAGCACCCCGTCGCCGATGAGCTTGTGGGCCATCTGCGTGATCGGATCGCGCTGCCGCTGCTCCTCGACCTCCTCTTTGGTGCGGTATACGCCGTGCAGCGGATCCGACATCGAGTGCCCCATGAAGCGGTACGTCCGCACCTCGAGCAGCGTGGGATGGCCACCTTTCCGTGCCCGGTCGACGGCCCGCGTGGTGGCCTCGTACACTGCCAGCGCGTCCATCCCGTTCACCAGCTCGGCGGCGAGATCGTAGCTGCACGCGTGTTCGACGACATCGGTGACCGCCGCGACGCGCTCGAACGCCGTCCCCATGCCGTAGCGGTTGTTCTCGCAGCAGAAGATGACGGGCAGTTTCCAGACGGAGGCCATGTTGAGGGCTTCGTGAAAGGCGCCGATGTTCACGGCCGCCTCTCCGAAGTAGCAAAGGCACAGTTGGTCCCCGTCGCGGTACTTGATCGCGAAGCCGAGCCCGGCGGCGAGCGGGATGTGACCGCCCACGATGCCGTGCCCTCCCATGAACCGCTTCCCGGCGTCAAAGAGGTGCATCGAGCCGCCCTTGCCGCGGGAGCACCCCGTCGCCTTGCCGAACAGCTCCGCCATCACGGCGGTGGCGGGGATCCCGCGCACCAGCGCCTGGCCGTGCTCGCGGTAGGAGCAGATGACGTAGTCGTCGTCGCGGAGCGCGTTGAGCGACCCTACGGCGACGGCTTCCTGCCCGATGTAGAGGTGGCAAAAGCCGCCGATCTTGCCGAGGGCATACGCCTCGGCGGCCTTCTCTTCGAAGCGGCGGATGAGCAGCATCTGCCGCAACATGCGACGGTGCAGCTCGGCCTGGCTCTGGTCTTTCGAAGCGGGGGCGGTCGCGGTGGCCACGGGGGGTCGACTCAGCGCGCGGCGCCGGCCGCGGCCGCTTGCTCCCACGCGTGGTAGCTCGACCGCACCAACGGCCCCGCCTCGACATGGCGGAACCCCATCGCCAGGCCGAGACGCTTGAGCTCCGCGAACTCGTCCGGGGTGTACCAGCGGGCGATCGGCAAGTGGTCGGCCGAGGGCCGCAGGTATTGGCCGAGCGTGAGGATCTCCACGTCTTGGGCGCGCAGGTCCCGCATCGCGACGAGCAGCTCGTCCCATTCCTCGCCCAGGCCGCAGATCAGCCCCGACTTGGTCATGAGGTCCGGCGCTAGTGTCCTGGCGCGGCGCAGCAGCTCCAACGCGCGCGAGTAGCGTCCGCCGGGCCGGGCGATGCGGTACAGTCGCTCGATGGTCTCGAGGTTGTGGTTCAGGATGTCGGGGCGGGCGTCGACCACGAGGCGCAGCGCCTCGGGGTCCCCTTTGAAGTCGGGGATGAGCACTTCGACCGACGTCTGCGGCAGCTGCAGCCGAATCTCCTTGATGCAGGCGGCGAAGATCTCGGCACCGCCGTGGGGGAGGTCGTCGCGGTCGACGCTGGTGATCACAACGTGCTTGAGCCCCATCTGGGCCACGGCTTCAGCCAGCCGCCCGGGCTCTTCCAGGTCGAGCGGGGCGGGCGTCCCGTGCGCGACGGCGCAGTAGGCGCAGTTCCGCGTGCACACGTCGCCGAGAATCATGAACGTGGCGGCGTGGTGCTCCCAGCATTCCCCGATGTTGGGGCAGTGCGCTTCCTCGCAGACGGTGTGGAGCTTGAGGCCGCGCATCATCTGCTTCAGGGCGAGGTAGTTGGGACCGCCCGGAGCCTTGACCTTGAGCCAGGAGGGTTTGCGCTGGTCCCCTTGGGGGGGCCGGTCAGCGCGTGGGGAGAGCTGAACGAGCGGGGCGGCCATGCGGAACTGAAGATAGCGGCCACTAGAGGGGCGGGGTAGAGGAAAACTCAACCGTCTGGTTGATTACCCCCCCTGCCTTTGAGCCTGCGCAATTCCTCCTCGATCTCGGCGTTGGAGCTCAGCGTCCCGTCCGCGATGTCGGCCAGCTCCTCTGCATCCCTCCATTCGTGTTCCAGCTCCTGCACCTCGGCCTGCTCGTCCACCGCCATTTCGAGCGCCAGGCGTCGCTCGGGGCGCAGCGACCGCAACGTCAGCTCGCGCCGGGCGACGTCCCGGATCAGGCGGTCGGGTCCGCCCGCGTGGTCTACGACCTGGGCGGCCTCCTCCGCGCGGCGTCGCCCCGCGCGACGCGCGTTGAGATACGAAAGGCCCTGTCGCAGGACCGCGTGCGCGTCGCTGCCGGTGAGTTGCGCGGCCTCCTGGCGGCAGCGTGGGCAGCTGACGATCACCGCGATGTCCGCGTGGGCATCCGGTACCACGCGCGCGTGCTGGACGTGCTTGGCGCGCAGCTCGAGCAGCGTGCCGCAGCTGGGGCAAATCGGCGGCTCGGCGAGGTTCACCTTGCGGTTCCCCACGACAGTGATGTACAAGCCCTCGCCGAGGCGATGCAGGTTCCAGACGAACACGCCCAGGGAGCCGCCGGCGGCGACGTTGGCCGCGATGCCCAGCCCCACGGCGGCCACGGTCAGTGGGATCACGTACTTGAGCCGCTCCTGCTGCCGCGCCTTCAGCCGCTCACCGTAACGCCACGGGGCGAGCTCGATACGGGGCGGCTTCCCCACGCGGACGAGGTCGTAGACCTGCCAGCGGAGCAGCGCCACTTGCTCGGTGGCGGCGAGGAGTTTCGCTTCCCGGGCCGCGCGGGCCACAGTCTCGATCCGTTCCAACCGGTCGTCGAGCGGTGTGAGGTTCCAGCGCGCGCACTTGGGGCAAATGACCCACAGCCGCCCCTTAAACTCGTCGAAGGCGATGCGGCGCCCCACGCCGAGGCCGGAAGGACCGCCGTCGCCGTCGAGCTTTGCGTTGCAGAACGCGCACGTGGTGTACATCGAAAAGCGTGCCGGGGGTCAGGTGTCGGGTGTCAGGATGTCCGGTTCGGGAATTTCCGGGAAGCTGCGCGTTGGGCTCAACGGCGCCAGGTCCACGTCGGTTTCACCCTTCGTCAGCAGGTCGCCGATGACCTCGCCCGTCAGCGCGGCGAGCAGCACGCCATTGCGGCCGTGGCCGGTGGCGTAATACAGGCCAGCCACGTCGGGGTCGGGGCCGAGGATCGGCCGGCCGTCCGGTGTGACCGGTCGCAGGCCCGCCCAGCTCCGGCTCACGGTCAAAGACGCGAGCGCCGGGAGCAGGCGCACGGCGCTCCGGAAGATCTGAGCGAGTCCCTCGTTGGTGACCTTCCCCTCGAAACCGGCGTGCTCCATGGTGCTGCCGAGGATGGCGTCACCACCGCGGGCGAGCACGTATCCGTGGCGGATGTGGTACAGGATGGCGGGGGGAGTGTCGGCGGGCCAGGGCGTCATCGCCATCTGGCCGCGGACCGGCTCGATCGGGAGGTCACGGGGGAGGCCTTTGAGCCGGGGCGACCAGGCGCCGGCGGCGAGTACCACGCGCTCGGCGGCGACCGTGCTGCTGGCAGCGCGCACGCCGGTCACGCGGCCGTCGGCGATGCGGATCTCCTCGACCGGCTCGGAAACGAGTGCCGCCCCGAGCCGGCGGGCGTCCGCCAGTAGCGCGCGAGTCAGGGCCTGGGGATCCACGGCGCCGTCCTCGGGCGCGTACAGGGCTCCCACGCATTCCGGCGCCGCGGTTGGCCAGCGCTCGTGCACGTCCCCGGGCTCCAGCCAGTCGCAGCGCAGTCCCGCCTGCCGCTGGAGCGCCACGTACTCGCGGAGCTGGTCCACCTCGGCGTCCGCGAGCGCCACCGAGGCGATCCCCCCTCGCCAGAACCCGATGTCGATTCCGGTGGTATCTTTCAACGCGGCGGCCAGGGGCTCGTAATGGTCCCGCGACCGGACGCCGAGGCCGAGTAGCAGCTGGTCGGTGGGCTCGATCTGCGCGGCCAGCATCCCCGCCGAGGCCGCGGAGGCCGCGGCCGGGTCGGGGCCCGGCTCGAACACGACGGTGTGGAGCCCGCGTTCGGCAGCCGCGCGGGCGCACACGGCGCCGATCACGCCGCCGCCGATGATGGCGACGTCAGCGGTCGAAACCCGGCTCATCGGGCGGCCGTACGGGTACGGAATCGGGAATGGTCACTTCGGAGGCAACCATGTTTCGCAGCATCCTCGGCTTCGCGGTGTTCGCGGTCCTCGCCTGGATCGGCTTGAAGATCGTGTTCGGACTCCTCGGCGGCCTGCTCAGTCTCCTGATGACGGTGTTGTATCTCGCCGCGCTCGGCTTCCTGTTCTACCTCGCGTTGCGCGTTGTGAGCCCCAGCACGGCCGACAAGGTCCGCGACATGATCAAGGGACGCCCCGCCGCGGACGCCTAGCGGTCCCAGGGCAATACCTGGCTCGAGTGGACGTGGATGATCTTCCAGCCGTCCGGCTTCTCCGCGAAGACGAACGTCGCCCGTCCTGCCTCGGCTTGGTTGGTCGTTAGGTTGAACCACCGGTAGTCCAGCAGCACCCACGCGAACCGTCCTTCCAGGGTCACCGTCACGCTTGCGACGGTGGCCCGGCCGCCGTAGCCCACCCCCGCGAAGCGCGGGAAGCCAAGGCGCACGCGCGCGTTGCCGACGACGATCGCCTCCCCCGCGTACAGCGTGTCGGCTTTGGGATCGCCGGCGGCGTCGAGGCGCACGGCCTCGCGCGCCATGGCCTCGACGCGATCCGGGATGCCCGCGGCCGTGCGGGGTGTGAGGCGCGCCACGGTGTGGCGAGTCGTGCATGCGGCCAGCCCGAGCAGCACGACGAACACCGCGCGGCTAGCGGGCACCGAGGCGCTCCAGCACGCCCCAGCACAGCAACGGGAACAACAGCTCGTGATGCCCGGTCAGCATGATGCCTCGTCCGCCCGCGCGCGTGGGCCGCTCCACCACGTTCACCCGCGGCCGGTAGTGGCGCTGCATGTCGCAGTCCACGGCTGTGAAGTGCGAGGGTTTCCCCCCGTTCAGGTTGCGGGCGATGGAGAGCGCCTTGAGAAACACCTCCGGCATGACCACCGCGCTCCCCAGGTTCAGGACCACGCCGCCGCCGTCGAGGGCCGGCAGGGAAGCGGCGAGCCGCCGGAAATCCCGATGGCTCGTCGCGCCCAGCGCCGCGCCATCGGCGGCCGGGTGCTGGTGGGTGATTTCGGCGCCGATCGCGGCGTGCACGGTCACCGGAATGCCCATCTCGGCGCACCCGACGAGGACTGAGACGTCGCGCCCGGGCAGCGCCTGGCGGCGCCGTAGCGACTCCGCGAGGGCCTCGCCCGCGCCCTGCTCGGCCTTGGCGCCGGCGGTGATCGCGGCGTTCATGTCCCGCCCCGTCTCTTCGGCCATCCCGAACGTGCCGTCGTCCAAACCGGCGGCCACGTCCTCGCTGGTGCCGCCGTACGCGGCGAGCTCGAAGTCATGAATCGCGGCGCTGCCGTTCATCGCCACGTGCGTGAGGACGCGGCGACGCAGCAAGGTCAGCAGCAGGGGTCCCAGCCCGACCTTGATCACGTGGCCGCCCAGCATCACCACGACGCCGTGTTTGCCGGCCGCGGCGGCGACGCGGTCCACGACGAACCGCAGGTCCCGGGCGGCGAGAATGTCGGGGAGCGAAGTCCAAAACGCGGCGAAGCTGCGATCCGATCCAGGCGGGTGAGCGAGGAGGGTGGCGTCGACTTTGTTGGAGCGCTGCGCGATCGGGACGGTCTTGAGACGGCTCAGATCCGCCTCACGATACTCGGTCATGGGTGCTCCGGGACGGAGTACTCCTTGAGCTTCAAGGTGATCTGGCCGAACGAGAAGTTGGACTGCAGCGCCAGCATGACCCGCCGGGCGTCGTCGGAGAGCCACATGCGGGCGTCGGCCTTCTCCGCGAAGATGCCGCGCCCGTTGGGGATCATCGGCCGCACCACGATCGCGTTCCACTTCTTCCCCGCGACGCTCAGGCGCTCGTGGCCGACGACCTGCACGATGACCGGATTGCGGTCGGGGCGGAAGTAGCGCCGGTACTCGTAGCGCTTGCCCTGCTCGAGCGGCACCGTGCGGATCCAGTACAGGAACGCGGCGTCGTCGAGCGGATCGGGCACCGTGGCGAAGGTGGTGTCGCGCCCCTCCTCGCGGTAGAACCCCGAATCGGGAAAGATGTCGTAATAGTGGTGCCAGATGCGGCCGCGCTCCTCCGTGTCCTGGTGGAAGCGCCGCGAGCGGAAGTCCGTCCGCCCCACCCACGATTCCATCGTCTGATCGAGGTGGTACCAGAGCGCCCCGCCCTCGATGCGGAAGATGAAGTGCACCGTCTCGACGCCGTCCACCGTGTCAAGGCCGGCCACTTCCATCGTGGCCTTGCCGACGCTGAAGGGCCCGTACCTAGCTCCGTAGCGCAGCCGCTCGCCGACGGGGAACGGAACGGCGGCCGGCGTCGTGACGGC
>Ga0209376_1004935_pt1 | contig 11346 bp, 14 predicted proteins | sample GraSoiAngelo_134_FD_185891 | JGI IMG/M metagenome (GOLD analysis project Ga0209376, IMG submission 185891) | Grasslands soil microbial communities from the Angelo Coastal Reserve, California, USA - 14_0929_05_30cm (SPAdes) (version 2) | ecosystem: Environmental > Terrestrial > Soil > Grasslands ... | reverse complement strand
GAGATCAAACTCCCGAGGCTCTCTTCGAATTGTTTCAGGACTGGCAGAGAACACACACTCAATCTTCTGTGACGGTCCGCATGGACCTGAGACAGTGAATGGATGTCCGGTTCTGCGAAGGCAGGAACCACCGCCGAGAGGCACACGTGTGAGCTGCAGGTTCTGGCAGGTTCGGCAGTGCGCGCTCCTCCTAAAGCGCGCGTCAGGAGAATCTTTTTCTCCCTTGACAAGAGACTGGGTCGAAAATCGCGTTCGTCATGCCGGATTTCCTAGAGGTTCGACTCGATAGCCAAGGATTCTGAGTGTCCGGATCATTCGTGCCGTATGGCGTTGTCTGGACTTTTCCGACACTGCAGGGCCGCGTTCCTCATACCGAACGCCGTTATGCAAAATTATCCAGATCAGGTGACAGAGGCGATGCGCAATCACGCCGATGGTTTTGTTGTGTCCTAGGCGCGGCACTAGACGACGGTACACGATCTCGAAGATGCTCCCTTTGTGTTTGACAGCAGCATTCGCAGCTTGATTGAGAATGCGGCGCATCTGGCGGTTGCCCTTCGGCGAGCGCCGGCTGCGGTTCACGCCCGCGCTTTCTTCCTCTCCCGGGCATGCCCCCACCCACGACGAGAGATTCTTAGCTGAGGCGAAGGTCGCGGCCTTGGCACCCACTTCGGCAATGATCTGTTGCGCCGAACCCACCCCGAGACCGGGGACCACGGCCAGCCTTTCGACGGCATCCTGATGCTGGCGGAGCAGACTCGCGATCTCCTGGTCCAGTTGGCCGATCTGCTGCTCGATTAATTCCAAGTCCACGAGTGCCATCTTTACCAGCCGGCGGTGCACCGGGTTGAGCTCCATGCAGGCACCTAGCGCGTCATGCAACTGTGCCGGCGTGGCGCGCAAGCGCTGATCGGCCAAGGCGGCCAGAGCCGCGGGATCGGTCTCTCCGTCCGCTAGCGCCTTTAGCATACGACGTGCACTGGCACCCAAGAGATCTGAAACCAAACTGGACAGCTTGATATGGGCTTCTTCAAGCAGTGCCTCCAATTGATTCTGCAGACGTACTTTGTCACGCGTCCGTTGATACCTTGTGCGCGTTAGTGTTCGCCACAGGCACTGTTCGGCATCGGGCACGAAGCTCAAGATTAGCTCCTGCGATACGAGCCGTTTCACCAAACGTTCTGCGTCTCGAAAGTCTCTCTTACGCCCGCGCCGCCCGCGATTGGACAAGGCTTGCGCCAGATGCAGTGTTCCGGACATCCGGCCTGCACCTTCCCGACTCTGACACATCGGCTTCCAATACCGCTCCAGCGCTCCCCAAACGGGCTTCCAATATTGCGCGGTTGATTCCATCACCACTTCCTCGACCTGCTGCTCGATCAGCCAATCCGATAGCACTCGCAACTGCTCAGGATTGCTACCGTACCAGCGTCGCTCAAATTGGTATTCGTCTTCGACTTCGACGTCAGCTACAACCACGGCCAGCTTCTTTTTATGGACATCGATTCCCGCTATCCTATAGGGCATAGGCCTCCTCCTCGCGGGAGCGGAGAGCGTGCCGGACTTACATTAATCAGGGTCTCGGGCTATCGCCGCTCCCACGGGGGAAGAGACAACGCACCATTTATTCGCTCGATCACGCACGCTCCGGATCAAACTTACATTCGGCTTCAGCATCTCCATTGTCTTTTCGATCTCGCCACTCCCAGCCATTCTGGATTATGGCTTGGCTCTGAGCGATTTTCATGGAGTTTCGCGGGCCGAAGGCCCTAGTTAACTTACATGGATGTCGGCAAACTGGAAACTATGGAGTTTTGGTCGCAAAATCACTTCACGCTAATACCCCGGTCAGTTGAGTCTATGAATGCCGGGCGACCTACACAGCGGGAGTAAGGTCTGGGAGGCGCTGAATCGCCTGCAGGGATCAGCGCGTTTCTGTCGAATCGGCAGCGGCCTTGAATAGTCGATACGCCTCGAAGAACAAGAAGGCAGCCATCAGCGGGATTTCTCGCATGGATCGTGATTGGACTGATCGCGGGTTGGCTCGCTCGCCAGGTTATGAAGGGTTGTGGCTACGGCGTCCTCGTTGATATCATTCTGGGCATTCTCGGGGGGCGTTTTGGGCGGCTGGGTCTTTGGGCTCTTGGGAATCTGACCGGGCGGCGGCATGATTGGCTCCATAGTTGTGGCATTTGTGCGGTGCGGTGATTTTAGTCTGGATTACTCGCTTACTGAAAAAGGCGTGATCGTTGAAGCAAGCAGGCGTTTGCGTGTCCCTGAAAATGGGGTTGTGCCATGGGCAGTAAACCTAGTCATCAGTTTCCTAGCGTCACAAGTGCCTCTTCGCCTCTCTCTACTGCCGCCTTGGTGTGCCTGGTAGTCGCTTTATCTTATCTCGCCCCAAAACTGGAAGGGGCAATGATCCTGAATCCACGGACGGTGTGGCCATTATGGCCAGGTTCCGCCATTCTAGTTTCAGTCTTGTTGCTGGTGCCGGGGCGGATCTGGCCAATCCTGATCCCGGCGGCGTTCGCGACGTTTGCTCTCTACGACCTAGAAGTAGGCGTGCCAATCAAAGGGATTGCTTGGTTTATTCCGGCCAATACGGTCCAAGTCCTCACCAGCGCCTTCTGTCTTCGATATTGCTTCCACGGTGTACCCCGGTTAAATAGCGTAAAGGCCGTCGCGGAGTATTCGTTCTTCGCAGTGATCCTTGCGCCAGTCGGAGCAGCATTTTTGTCTGCAAATGGCATCGGGCAGAGTTATTGGATAGGTTGGAGGGTTTGCTTTCTCTCTGAGGCACTCGCTTTCGCCACTCTCACACCGGCCATTCTGAGCTGGTTTACTGAAGGACCTGCATTCGTGAGAAAGCCCCGCGCATACCGTCTTGAAGCAGTTGCGTTGATCGCAGGATTTATCTTTCTGAGCTATCTGATCTTCGACGAGTCGGGGAGGCACTACTCACCAGCGCTGCTTTATTCTCTCGTTCCATTTCTACTATGGGCTGCGCTGCGTTTCGGATCGATTGGTATCAGCAGTTCGGCTGTCCTGATTTCTTTTTTAACGATTTGGGGCGCAATCCATGCCCGCGGTCCCTTTGCCGATCAGGGCTCGCTCAATGGCATCTTGTCACTACAGCTTTTCTTGGTTTTCGCGGCGATACCCTTCATGGTTCTCGCAGCCCTCGTAGAGGAACGCAAGATCGCTTCCAAAGAACTCGCCCTATCTAACGAGCAAGTTCGCGAAAGCGGAGAACGGTTGCGACTGGCAGCTGAGGCTGGGAAGATGTATGCATACGAGTGGGACGTTGTAAACGACGTGATTGTGCGATCCGAGGAAAGCGTGAGTGTGTTGGGTTTCAGCGATGAGGCGAAGCCGTTTACTCGTCGGCAACTATTGGCCAGAGTCCATCCGGACGACCGCGTGCTATTTAACGGTTCGGTTGACCAAGTTACTCGGGAAAACCCAACAACCCATATTAGCTATCGCGTGTTGCGTCCCGATGGTTCGGTGGTTTGGTTGGAAAAGAGGGCACGAGCCTTCTTCGACGAGCAGGGAAAGCTTCAGCGAATGGTAGGAATGGTGGCAGACATCACTGAGCGCAAACTGGCGGAAGAGGCTCTCTCACAGGTGAGCCGGAGGTTGCTTGAGGCACAGGACCAGGAACGAATGCGCATCGCCAGAGAGCTTCACGACGACATCGCTCAACGTCTCGCACTGTTGGCCATCCAGCTAGAACAGCTCCAAACACTTCCTCCCAATTTGTCTGAAGTCCGCAGCCGTATGGGCGAACTATGGAAGCAAACCTCCGAGATAGCGACCGATGTCCAATCCATGTCACACGAGTTGCACTCGTCAAGACTGCAAATTCTGGGGATAGCTGCGGCTATGAGAAGCTTCTGTCGAGAGTTCAGCGAGCAGCAGAGCCTGGAGATTGACTTCCACGCCCACGATTTGCCAAGCCCTGTGCCTCCGGACATTTCGCTCTGCCTTTTCCGAGTACTGCAGGAAGCCCTCCACAATTCGGCAAAGCACAGTGGGGTACGGCACTTCGAAGCGCGATTGTGGGGAACTTCGGGCCAGATTGATCTCATGGTTCAGGATTTCGGCGTGGGCTTTGACAGCGAAGCAGCCGAGAAGAGTCGGGGCTTGGGCCTGATGAGCATGCAGGAGCGGGTAAAACTCGTGAAGGGCACCCTTTTAATCGAATCGCAACCCAAGCGCGGCACTACGATCCACGCTCGCGTTCCTTTGCGTTCGGGAGGCGATTCCGTGCGTGCTGCCGGGTGAAGAAACACCCGAAATCGCGAAACTGTCAAACTGTCCATAGTTGAGGCTGGAGTTGTCGGCGTTCACAACGTAGGTGTCCCGAGCGACGACTTGTTGGCTCGCTTCATCGGCCTTACGGAGTTACAAGGCGGAACACCAAGTTGACAGTCTAGCGGGAGAGTACTTCGGTTACTGTTTGAGGTTGGGCAATGGCACGTTCACTGCGAATACAGCGGAATGTTCGGCACAGATTCTCTCGTAGATATAGCTCTCTTGTTCGCGCTGAAAGCCGCTCAATACATACCCACATAGAGTGTCCACATCGTATGCCCTGGACAGCTTGTCCCAGAGGTGTTCGATCTGAACCGCGGCATCCCCCTTACCCTCCGCCCACAAAGTCGGTGCACCTTCACCACAAGCTGCGACACATCGGCGCTCCCCGTTCGCTCCCTTGGCTGCTGCTGCGAACAGATCGCCCACAGCTTTCTGGAATTGATATGGATCAGGCACATCATTCACCATAAATGTTGCCAGCGTCTCGGCAGCATCCAAAGGGATGTAGCGCCTCTGCTCAATGGCGGTAACGACATCCGCGCCATGCGCCCGCAGTCTCTGAATCAAACTCGTTCGGTGTGGCTCCGTCGCAATGACGATCACCGCATTTCCGGCCTCCAGTGCCGCCTCCATAAAGCAAGCAAAGCCAGCTAGAAAAGATGCATCATCAGCCTAAAATTTGACCACGTGACCCCGCGCGAAATGGCCTGTTCTCGATGCCGATGGGAGATCCTCCTCGTGGCCCAGGCAGTCTGCCACTTGCGTTTCCTCAACGTTGGTGAAGGTGTGACCCAACAATCCCTTGCTGACAAACTCTGTGCCCTGCCGAACCGCTTCCATAGCAATTAGCAATTCACTTCCGGCCTTCGCTTTAACCACGTAGCCTTTTGCTCCCAAGCTGAGAGCTTCTCGCACGAGATCGGCAGAGGATTCCTGGGTAAGAAATATTATCTTCGACTCGGGAGAGAGCTTGCGAATCCTCCGAGCGGCTTCGATTCCGCTCAGTGTCGGCAGCCCGATGTCGAGCAGAATCAGGTCCGGTTGCAGTTTCTCGGCTTTCTGAACCGCTTCTAATCCGTCTGACACTCTGCCGATGACCTGCAATTCAGGCCTTGTCTCCAGCATCGAACAGACTAATCGCCGAAACGGTTCGTGATCCTCAACGACCAGAACGCGGACTGATGGCACGCGAGAACCAACCTTTCCTGGGTCGGACTGCACCTTCTGTACATCCAAGCGGAACGAACGATAGTATTCCCCCTTTAGTCATATGTGCCAGTCCCTCAAGCGCGCTACGCTTTGCCCAGAGTACTTTGATGCATCCGGGAAGGCGTACTGCCAGTATCCACAGCCCGCTTTCGGACCGATTGTTGACGAAATCGGGGCGTGGCTGTTGAAAAAAGGAACCAAACCAGTAATTTCAGCGAATTTCAGCGTCTGTGGTGAACGAACATTCAATAACTTACGAACGAACCTCGTTATTAAAATTCCCTGAAAAGAGTTTTTCAACAGCCACAGGGCGTTTACACAAACTATCCGCACGGCCATTTTATGGGACAAACCTCCGACAAACTGCTGGAGTCTAGTAAATGCCGACTAGATGTTAGGCCAGGTTTGGACAGGAATCCAAGCGAACTTTGATCCCTTGCGTCCATAATTATTGTAAAACATGCGTGGCTGTTGAAAAACTCTTTCTTGCTAAATTCACCAAAATAGACTTGCGTCAGGATGCGTTATAAGCGATGGTTGCGGGCTTCTTATGCCTCCTACGAAGACAAGAGCCTAGAATGGGGGTCCTGGCTACTCAGCGGAGGGGCACATGAAGGCTTCAAGGAACGCTTCGAAGTTGCCGCAACTCGCGCGGGCATGGCTCTTCGTCCAGGCCTAACGGGTAAGCCATTTGAAGTCTGGCTTCATCATGTTTTCCTGGATTTACTAGAACACCAGAGCAAGTTGCTGTTCGCAGGAACCAGAGATGAGGGTGGAATCATAGTCCGTGTCTGTGAAGCATCCGCAGTTTATTGCTCTCGACTCGAAAAGAATACCTTGCAGGCAGAAAACGACGGCAAGATGGCCCACGAGCCGACAACGATAGAATCCACTGTTCGATCGCGTCCGATTCCAAGCCGGTCGAGGCCCGGTCGGACTTCAGCACGTTCAGCCGATTTTGTGAATTTGGCCGGGAAGTTGTGGTTTGATGCAAAGCGGCAGAGTGGGAATACAAGTGTAACGCGTAAACAACTGAATCGAATCAGCGAATGTGCACCGTGCGACCCGGCTCATGCGAATCTTCAACGAACAGCTTGAAGCCATGCAGAAGCTAAAGGGCAGAGCGAGCCAACAAGCCGTGGAGCACGTCCACGTCCACGAAGGTGGACAAGCGATCGTAGGGGCAGTTAATCAGACCGGGGTGGCACCCAGAGCCGATCCGAAAGATCAGCAATGACCCCGCAACCACCCCGCCGAGGATGGCTGAAAAACGGCAACCGCCCAGGTGACCCGAGCACAGCGTCTCGCTGCGGCGCCAAGACGCGAAGAGGCACGCCATGTAATTCCCCTGCTATGGCAAACGGTCGCTGCCGCATGCACGGAGGCAGGAGCACAGGACCGAAGACGGTAGCCGGGTTACAGAGATCGCAGCGAGCCAACTGGAAGCACGGTCTATACTCTGCGGAGGCAAAAGCCGAGAATCGCTTGATTCGTCAATTTCTTCGAGACAGTAGGGCACTGCTCGACCGACTGTGATTTTCCCTGATCTTTCGAGAATATTTTCGCGTTGCATGGGGTTCATCGCTTGTTTGGCGACCCAGCCCCCTCCTGATGTCCTACCCGTGCTGAATGCCGTGTCGAAACTCGACCTCAGCGGCGGTGCCCTGCTTCGCTGTGAATTAGCTCCAGCGTGGATGACGTCCGCAAAGCCACGAGGAACGAGTTGCCCAATGCAACGTTGTCTTGGGTGTACTGCAAAGTTCCGGTCGAGCAGTTGCTTCCCCCGGTTGACGTGACGACAAACTTGTACTGAATCCCCTGAGTTAAAAACTTTCTTCTTGTGCCCCATCTCCGGATCAGCGTGCAGCTCCCCACTTTGCCGGTTTGCACGGTGCGAGTTTCCGGCCGATCGGCTTGAGTCTGCTCGCTGACTTTGTTATGCCGTGCGGTTTCTGCTTCCGTCGTCGCTTTTTGCGCAGCCGCCAGCACTGCCTCATGCCCCATGAAGGACTTTTCCAGGATGTCTAACTGCTCTGGACCTTGATAGGTGAGGCCTTGCGCCTGCTGCGGATCGAGATGGCCTTTTTTGACCGCATCGGCTACCGCGGCTTGGAAGGCTGCGGGCTGCTGTTCTGGCGGGAGAGCTCTTTGCCGTCTTCAACACCGGCGCCGCAGTCACCATTTTTTGTATTGGCTACCGACAGAGTGGGAATCGAGCGTCTCACTGGCGCGTCGCTGGTGCGCGGAGCGCAGACGTATGCGAATCCGGCAACCCGGCCGACGCTGAGACAGGCAGCGAGTGTGCTGCCGGAATCGGGCCGGTCTCGATTGCGGGTTCGAATACGCAACTGTTGGTCTGCTCGGGCCTTTGCCGAAGTTGGGCTGCGCTTTCTTATTCCGATGCGGAAATCGCCTACGATACCGCTTTCTTTTTACCATTATCGGTAATACCTGCCAGAGTGGGACGGCGGCACGCTACCAGCTGAATGCCGGGGAAGTGTTTCAAGATCAGGCTCCGATGATCGCGCTGGCTTTCGAACAGTGTGTAACTTCGGGCTTCGGCTACTGGCGGGTACTGACAGACTACATTGCTTTGCGCTGGATTTCCTCTGTTATCTTAGGATTTCTTAGGAACTGATGCGCTGTGACTGCTGCGCCATTTTCGCTGTAACCGGCTGCGGTGGCTGCTCTTGTCCCGTTTCCGTCAATGCAATACTCAGCCACGAAGACTTGCTGCTTTTTGGTGAGATTCTTCGCCATTTGTCATTGTCGGGGCTTGACATGCACGATGATGCAGCTAGAACGGTAATTTACGATGATGCCGAATAACGTCATATGATCGAGGTCGGGGCCGCGCAGCTCGGCGGTGTCTTTCAGTTCGTAGCTCTTGATGCAGTCGCGCGGGCGGAAAGACTTCCCAAAAGTTCGCCCCAGCGGCGAATACTCGGCCGTTTTGGGCAAAAGCTTTCTGCGTGTCCGCAAAGCTGCCGATATAACGCAATTCAACAGCCAGCTGGACGGTTTTGAAATCTGGGCGCGATTTGCCTGTCAGTATCAGCGGCAAGATTCTCATTCCGCTTTGAGGTCAGGAACCTGTTTATCGCCATGAGCAGGTTATGAGGTCGCTGGTTGAGTTTTGCGACCGCCAAGGCGTTCTTCTCATTAAAGACGTGACGCTGGCACATCTGACAATGTGGCAATCCCAATGGACGCTGAAGGCTCCGCAAGCGCGACGTTCGCGGCAGGAGAAGGTCAGAAACTTCTTCAAATACTGTTTGGCGAACGGCATGATCGTGACCAATCCCGCCATCTCCGATCACTGGAAAAGCGTCAAGGTCAAATTCAGCGACCAGAACGTTCGTGCCCTTGAGCCGCAGGAATACGCGAAAATTTTATCGAGTATCGCTTTGACGAAAATGACGGACGTGAACAAAGCGCGGATCAGGGCGCTGATGCAATTGCAGCGATGGTCTGGGCTGTCTCTCGTCGATGCTGTCTGTTTGTCGACAGATGAATTGAGACGGGAAGGCAAAACGTTTCGTGTGGTCACCGATCGGCAGAAGACGGGAATGTTCATCAACAACATCATTCCGACTTGGCTGGGCGAGGAACTTCTGAAAGTCAAGAATGGCAATCCAAAATTTTTCTTTTGGAGTGGGACGACAACGGCTGAAAATGCCCCTTCATATTTCCAGAAACTTTATCGCAAGGTGTTCAAGGAAGCGGGAGTTGAAGAATCGAGCCATGCGTTCCGCCATACTTACGCCATTGAACTGTTGAAGTCGGGCGTAGATGTCCGAAGCGTTCAGCGGGCACTGGGCCATTCTTCCGTAGCGATCACAGAGCGATTTTATGGCCGCTGGTGTAGAAATCAACAGAATAATTTAGACGAGACACTGAAGAGCGCGTTAGGAAACGTTCCCTGAAGGCAGATAGGACCGCTTGGACTCGCTGGTCGTGGGAAACCGAAGCAACCGAATGTTTCTCGTTTGCTTCGTCAGTGCGCAGGGTGTCGTCCGAAATTGCTTGAATTATGCACAGCAATTCACAGTTGACAGATTGTTTCGTGAGCCTAGCATTGAGACGTGCGGCACATGACTGCATCACCAGAGATGGGTCCAGTGGTGCTGCTCTACGGCTGTACTGAGTGCAACTGGATATACCGCCCGCAAACCCCGGAAGAGGCATCCAAAAAGTATCTTTTGATGGCTCAATTCAAGTTTGAGCGGCACGTCTGCTCAAAATACGGCGACGATCAAGCAAGGTCGGCCTAGCAACGCCCTCCGGTATGCGATGGCATTTATGGTGCTAGACTAACGAGTCTTTTACACATCCCTCCGTCGTTCGCCCTCGGCGTCGGTCTCTTGTGCAATCTGATGATTCTGCATCGGAGTCCAGTTCTATGCTGCTCACTAGCACGGGGGTTATCTCCAGATCGCAACAAGAAGAGTCGGTTTTGTTGCTACGCAAGATCGAGGAATTGAACAAGAATACTGCCCGGTTGATCGTTGAGGCTGGAAAATTAATCCAAGAATCGAAACAACTATCGGCAGCGGAGCGCGGAGCGTGCAGTGATGTCTTGTAGAGTGTGCGCCTCCGCAAACCAGAGCAGATTCCCCACTGAGATTGCTATCCATTTGCCCGGCCTAAGCACTCCTCATGTTTTTTTGTTTCCGAAAATCGTGGTCTGTATGGATTGTGGCTTCACGGAGTTCTCGATTCCTGAAACCGAATTGCCACGGCTCGCGAAAAACGATCCCGCTGCTGCTTAGGTTGGGATGAATTGGGCGTAATCTTCGATGCGAAGGTCACGTATCTTCATTTTCGGCAGAGCCACGCCCTTTGACTCCACTGCTGAGAAAATGACCACCGCCAAGAACCGCTGCCACTGCAGCTAAGAGTTCAGTCCCGGCATCTGTCTTCAGGACGTAACCTCGCGCCCCAGTGCTCAAAGCTGCCCGTACCGTGTCTTTATCGCTGTTCTGAGTTAAGAAGATTATTCCTGCGTCGGGAGCGACTTGACGGATACGATTAGCAGCTTCTAGTCCATCAAGGCTGGGGAGACCGATGTCCAGCAAGATCAAGTCTGGTTGCAGCTCCTTTGCTTTTTGAACTGCTTCCAATCCGTCCCCTACTTCTGCGGCGACATGTAGCTCGGGACGTGTTTGGAGCATGGAACAGATTTGCTGTCGCCACGGTTCGAAATCATCTACTACCAGAATCCTTACTGAAGATGTAGCCAAGCAGCCCCCATCTAATCTGATGCACGTCGAAGTCAGCGAAACGTCGCTGAATGCAAAACATAGAAGCATCGCTTAACGGAATCGTTCGTTCGTTGCGCCAAGGCAATGTTTTGTTGGTCCCTGAAGAACAGTTAGGGGATTGGTGACCCGCCCTTCCTAGAGCTGCTCAAGAAGTCCATTTAATCTTTTTAATTGCTGGATGGATATGTCCCGAACGGGCTAAGACTAACGATAACTGTTGAGAACAGGCGTGGCTGTTGAAAAACTCATTTTTGCAAAAATCGCGAAAATAAAATTGCGTCAGGATGCCTTATAAGCGATCCTCTCGGATCGCAAGACATTTTCCATCCCCAAAAATTTGGCCGTTCGGAGCGAAAACCGAGTTTTTCAACACCCACCCCTTTGCACTCAGAACCCGGATTGTGAGTGATATGGCGATGTTTTGCCAACTTGCGATCAGGATTCGAGTTTTCGTTCTTGACGATCATCTACTTCGTAGGTCGGGTGGAACAGTGCTCTGTGTGGGTCAATCTTGTTAATCGTCACCCTCCTGACGATCACTGGTTAGTTT
>Ga0209376_1004933_pt1 | contig 11347 bp, 12 predicted proteins | sample GraSoiAngelo_134_FD_185891 | JGI IMG/M metagenome (GOLD analysis project Ga0209376, IMG submission 185891) | Grasslands soil microbial communities from the Angelo Coastal Reserve, California, USA - 14_0929_05_30cm (SPAdes) (version 2) | ecosystem: Environmental > Terrestrial > Soil > Grasslands ... | reverse complement strand
GTCCATGAGACATTCTTGCGAGAGAGCGCATACCGAACATATCTGGTGCAGGGTTCTGGTGGTTCTGTCGGGTCGTCGGTTGTTCGAGGACTCGGCTTGCTCTCATCGACTCCGGGGATTACCGTCGTCGTCGGGTTCCCCTTCACCGCTTCACCTGAGAGCCCTTGCGCCTCAGAGGCACGTAGCCTCTTCTTGGCAGTGAACGGTCGAACCTCAACCGCCCACTCACGCCTGTAGCGTGGTAGCTTGGCCCGTTGCCAGGCAGGGATTCTACAGTGCCCAGCCAACCCCTTATCCCCGGTTCAGACCTGTCACCCAGTCAGAGTCACCTCCCCCTGCCCCAGCGTGACAGGCTCATTTGACGAACGCCCCCTAGCAACTAGTCGGTCGCTCCCCAAGCATAACTGTTAGAGATAACCGAAGAACAACAAACAGACAGCAACCGAAGAGTTGACGGTGCCTTGTGCAGCAATTCTTAATGCCCTGCCAAATCGTATGATGAGTCTCCCCGAGAGTGTTTGGAGTTTGTGCGGAATATTCGGTTGCGTTCTTCATGAGGGCTCTCATGCGGCCCCAGTCATCCATTCGGCGCTCAAACGGCTCGAATACAGAGGCTATGACTCAGTCGGCGAGGTCACCATCGACGATGACCGAATGACGGTGAAGAAGGACAGCGGACGGCTAGAGGAGGTCCACGCAAAATACAATCTTGACGACCTTCCGGGACCAGTTGGGGTGGGTCACACCCGATGGGCGACGCATGGTAGACCTGTCTACGAAAACTCTCATCCTCTTGTGGACTGCAAATCGCGAATCGCCGTAGTTCACAATGGGATCATCGAAAATTATCTAGAGATCAAGCGAGAACTGGAGGCGAAAGGTCACCGCTTTCAATCGAGAACTGACACAGAAGTGGTCCCGCACCTGGTGGAAGACTATCTTTCCCACGGAATGAGCCTAGAAGCAGCGTTCCGTAAGACCGTGAATCGTCTTGAAGGAGCCTATGCAATCGTTCTCACCAGCACTGATCAGCCCAAGACGATACTCTGCGCCCGACAGGAGAGCCCTCTCGTCTTGGGCCTCGGAGACGGCGAATATTACTGCGCATCGGACTTTGCAGCATTCTTGCCACTTACTAGGAAAGCTGTACTTCTGGACGAGGGAGAGATGGCCGTTCTGGACCCCAAAGGGATGAGAATTCTTAAGCTGAAAAATGCTGCCCCCATAAAACGAGAAGCAATTACCATTACTTGGGACCCGGAGTCTGCAAAGAAGCAAGGCTTCAAGCACTTTATGCTTAAAGAAATTCATGAACAAGCTCAAGCCCTGCGTGACGCTCTGCGAACGGAGCAGGTCTACTACGACCAATTCTCCCGGAAGATAATCGAGGCTGACAATGTCTTCATTGTGGCCTGCGGGACCTCATATCACGCGGGGCTCGTCGGTAGTATAGCCCTCGCAAAAATAGCCGGGATCAACGCCCGAGCAGTGGTTGCCAGTGAATTCTCCGAAGAGGCCCTGGATCTAGTTACTTCGAAGACAGTCATTCTAGCTATAAGCCAGTCCGGGGAGACGATGGACACCCTCAACGCTGTTCGTGACGCAAAAGCGAAAGGCGCAACCATTCTGAGCGTCCTGAACGTCCTAGGCTCTACTCTGATGCGGTTATCCACCGTATACATCGATCAAAACTCTGGGCCAGAGATAGGTGTCGCTTCGACCAAGGCCTTTACCAGCCAGATTGCAGTGCTGCTGCGTCTTGCTGCGACCATTGGCCGGAAGAAGGGCGAGGTATCCGCGAAAGAGATTAGCGAGCTAGAAAACGCCCTCCATAGAACCCCCGTGCTCATCCAGAGTATCTTGAACACGAGGATCGAAGAAGTCAAGAAAATAGCCGAGGAGTGCGACAGCGCATCAAGCATCTGCTTCTTGGGACGGGGAATCAATGTCCCGACAGCTCTCGAGGGTCGCCTCAAACTCCTCGAACTAAGCTACGTTCCAGCGATCGCTTATCCGGCTGGTGAAAGCAAACATGGTTTCATCGCCCTTATCGAAGAAGGGTTTCCGGTAATCTTCGTCGCACCGAATGACGACACCCACAAACGGATTGTCGGAAACATGATGGAGATGAAGGCTCGTGGTGCCCGGGTCATCTCAATAATTGAGGAAGGAGACGAGGAGGTCAGAAACCTCTCCGATCGGGTCATTGAGATTTCAGAGTCTCTCCCCTCTCTTGTAACTCCCCTCGTGTATGTGGTACCACTACAGCTGCTAGCTTACTACCTATCCGTGATCAAAGGACACGACCCTGACTATCCTCGAAACCTGGCGAAGAGTGTCACTGTCGAATAGGACAACCGTCCTTGTCCGAGAGATCCCCAGCCGAAAGGGAATTCCTAGAGTCCAAACTGCGAAAGGCGTTAGACGATGCGTGGTCGAAAGTCAATATCGCTCTCGATAAGACATCCAAGTCTTCAGCAGATATCGCTCTGGGAATCTGGCTCGCCGCAGAAGCTGTGGAGTACAGCAGCCTTCTGTTCAATCTGACGTACGGTTTGGAGGACCTAGAACCAGCTGTCAAGATTCGAAAAGGCGAGGCGGCTCTTGTCCTCGTCAAGGATTCCATAGAGTTTCTAAGGCGAGCGCGTGAAGGGCGACGAAAGTCTGCCACTGATGCATATGTCAACCTTAGAACAGCCGCAGACTATCTGAAAGCTGCTCATCTGGACCAGGTCAAGAAATCTACGAAGAAACGGGGATAGCGTTTAACTAGAGGTTTGGTCCCGGCGAAACGCTCTCGCAGGGTCTCTGCGTGTTTCGCTCGATCACTTGTCTCGCCGGCGGCGTGGGCGCTGCTCGCTTTCTAGAAGGTCTCGCAGACGTATTTCCTGCCGAAAAGATAACCGTTATCGTCAACACCGGCGATGATCTCCAATACCTGGGATGCCACGTTAGCCCCGACCTCGATATCGTGACCTACACTCTTGCAGGAATCGTGGACAAGGCAAAAGGGTGGGGAATCGAAGGGGACACGTTCGGCTGCATGGACCAGCTGGGAAAGTACTCGGCTGAGACCTGGTTCAGGATTGGAGACAAGGACTTTGCAACGCATCTTCTACGTACAGCATACCTCCAGCAAGGCTTCAACCTATCAGAGGTGACTGAGAAGATCAGAAACGCTCTCGGAGTAAAAGTACGAATCCTACCTATGACGGACCACATTGTAGCGACGAAGATCAAGACCCCGAAGGGCATACTAGAGTTCCAGGAATATTTCGTAAAGAGAAAGTTCCAAGACAAAGTAGAGGATGTTACATACGAGGGAGCAGCGCACGCCGCGCCCGCCCCGGGCGTGATCCCGGCGATAGAGAAGACGGATCTTATCATTCTGTGTCCCAGCAATCCTATTCTGAGCATAGGGCCGATTCTGGCGATTCCTGACATTCGCAACAGCATCGCGAAAACTCGGGCGAAGATCGTGGGAATTAGCCCTATCGTTGGAGGGAAAGCAATCAAGGGTCCTCTAGACCAGATGATGGAGAGCCTGGGGCTGGAGGTTTCACCCTATGGCGTCGCCCAGCTCTACAAGGGGTTGATGAGAGGATATGTCATTGACGAGGTGGATCGAACCATTAGTCCCAAGATCGCGAGTCTTGGCATGCGAGTCATCGCAACAAAGACAGTAATGGATTCTCAAGAAGCTCAGTCCAAGCTAGCGGAAAACACATTGAAGTTTGCTGAGACGATCTCATGACCGAGAATTGGGCGGTAATCCCAGTAAAGGGCCTTACAGAAAGCAAAACAAGACTTTCAACCAACCTTCAAGCGGATAAGCGGAGGATTCTCGTTGAGGCGTTATTGGAAGATGTTCTTTCATCTACAGTCCGATCAAGAGTTTTCGGGACAGTCCTGGTAATTTCTCCTGACGAAAACGTTGCGGGTCGAATACGATTGCATGAGGTCTCTTTTCTCAAGCAAACAGGTGTCGGTCTCAATCGAGCAATAGAACAGGCGAATAGACTTGCGACGCAAAAACATGTACGCTCCGTTACGACAGTCCTCGCTGACATCCCGCTAGTTGAGCCTGGGGATTTCAAAGAACTGCTGAGTATCGGCCCTGCCGTTCCAAGGGTCGTAATGGCACCATCATTGAAAGGTGGTACGAATGTGATGTTGACCTCTCCACCCGGGGTGATTTCCCCTAGTTATGGGAGATGGAGCTACTCCAAACATCTCCGTCTGTCACAGATCAAGAGGGTCGATGCCTATTCGATATCAAATAGCCGCGTTTCCTTTGACATTGATACAATGTCAGATTTGATGGAACTTAGGCGACTCGATCCCGAAGGCAAGACGGCATCCGCAAGAGCCACGAGTATGATGAAAATGGTTGTCAGCCCAGCAAGAGTTCGCTAGAACGAGAAAAGGCGACTCACTCAATATTGAGTAGCAACTCTTTTATGAGTACGTTCTTCTCCGCTCACTATGGCTGTCTCGCGGGCCTCCTTGAGGCCTACTGCCGTACTAGCTGGTAGTGCAACTTTCGGGGCTCTAGCTTCACTCATAACGCTGGCTGCTCCACCAGCACTACAGCCTCCGTTTCCAATTCTGTTTTACTTGAAGTTCGACGTGGCTGAGGTGGTCGACCTAACCTCACTCATGATATTTGGTCCTACTGCCGGTTTGCTGACGGCCCTGATTCACGCCACGATACTTGGAACGGTTGCAGGAGGTGCAGGCAGCGGCCCATTCTTTGGTCCTAGTTTGAAGTTTCTTGGAGTTCTCTCAACTTACATTGGGCTTTTTCTAGCGTCGAGATTTGGAAGACAGAGTCTGGTGAGAGTTAGTCTAACGATGACAAGCTTAGCCCTTATTACTCGGGTAACACTGATGACGGTCGCGAACTATTTTTACATCGTATTTCTTGCCCAGACGGTTTTCGGGGTAGACTACACCGGTTTCGCCCAATTTGTGTTGAGCCAATCAGGCATCAACCTCACAGGCTCCGGACTGATTCTCTACATCCTTGGACTGACTGCGATATACAACGCCGTTCACGTAGTCTTCTCCGTGGTTGTATCGCTACTCCTCGTGAACGCCTTGATGAAAAGAGCGCCGAACTTGCTTCAATCGAGAGCCTGGATAACAAGAGTTCTCAATTCGGCATCGGGATAACTATCTAGTCTTCGCAACCACAGCGGGCTTCGACTTCGCGCCCCTCGAGCTGTCTCTCCGGTCTATGAGGTCCGTTTCCTCAGCTCCTGTTCCTATCAAGCTGACTGGAACCCCTGTGTCTTGTTCGATCTTCGATACAAAGTCCCGTCCTTCCTTTGGCAGATTTGAGTAGTCTCGGATTCCCTTAGCTTTGGGAAATAGGACATCGAGTTTTGTGAGAGCGATCTGGCTAGCCCCGTTGAGTTGGACCGCGCGCTTAGCGAGTTTGAAGTCGAAGGGAGCGGCTCTCCGTTCACGTCCAGTAACGGTGCCGTGTTCCATCCAGCCCCGTCTCAGAACCTCTTCCCTGTCCAGTTGTCCTTCGAGCGGTCCTTCGCCGACTCGAGTGACGTACGCCTTGAAGATGATCATCACATCATCAACTTCAGTGGGGCCTATTCCCACATCTGCACATGCCTGAGACGCGGTAACGTCCTTGGACGTCACGTATGGATAGGTTCCGTGGTATAAGCTCAGGAACGTTCCCTGAGTTCCCTCGACCATCACGTTGCGACCATTCGACAATGCATTGTGAATCTCTCCAACCGTGTCACCGATATAGGGTCTCAAGCTTGTTTCTTGTCTGGCTAGCTTCACCATGCGAAGCGCTCGTTCTGCATTACATGCTCCTACACCGCTTTTGGTCGAACCGATCTTATTCGAGAGATGGTCGGATTCACACTCCTGAGTCTTATGCCGCTCTTCCAACATCGCGCATTGATAGTCCACGCTGATCCTATTCTCAGAGTCAGTCTCTTTGATCTCGTGTAGGAGAATCGCAGTTTCCACCGGCACCCCAGGGCCAATCATCAGACGGGTAGAACGATTTACGAACCCGCTCGGTATGAGTCTAAGATGATACTCTTTTCCGTCATGGAAGACGGTATGGCCCGCGTTCGGTCCGTTTCCTCCTCTGACACATATGTCGGGTTTGTCCTTCAGGGCTAGGTAGGCGGCTATCTTGCCTCTAGGGGACGATTTGCATCGTCTTTCCCTTCGTCCCCAAAGAAACCCCCGACGACTACAGTACAGGGCAATTGGATTTCCGAGACGAATGAAACAGAGGCCGAATAAGACTTTGCAAATGATTTTTTCTGAAATATCGCCGACAGAGAGTAATGACTATCGAGTAAAGGTCGGCCGTGAAAAAGCCGACTCTCTAGCTTCCGGAGTTTGGGTTACGGATCGTGTGAGTGCTCGTAACCCGGGGCTGGATGCGGCAGGTATGGGAAAGCGGAGAGGAAAGGGCTTGTGTTGGGTGGCTGTATCGGGTTCGAGTCTACACCGTCTCCCACGAGACCGGCTGCGCCGTCAGGTGTGAAGCTTGGGTCAACTAGTGGAAGGGTTACTCCTGCGATGGCCCGAATCTCGATGTCGATCACATCGTCTCCCACTCGACGTCCGTTGGGGAATCCTGCGGCATCTCCCGCAATGAGCCCGAGACGATTCGGGCTGTCTGTATTAGGTGGTATGGCCATGTTGAGGCGCAGATAATCTGCTTGGGTGGTTCCTGTAAAGTTTTGGAAGCCGGGGACTACACCCGAAGGTATGCCTGTCAAAAGAATGGCAACAAGGTCTGCTCTGGGCTTACTGTATCCTGCTAAGTTTGGGAAGACTCCGGGGTAAAGGATTGGCAAAAGCCTCTGGAGTTCTGGAGTCTGGTAGTATTGTAGGAATTGCGAGTCGAACCGTGGATTTACAGTGTTCCAAGCATCCTTCTTTCCGAGGGGTATGATTACCTCGTTGATCAACGGCATTCCGAGTCTTGATACCTGTGTGAAGGGACCTGTCTGGATGCCTGGAGATGTATCATCGTCAAACTGGCCGTTGTCATCGTCATCTCCGTCGCCCGGTAGGATTGTTGCCTTCCTTCGACTTGCAGAGGCCCAGATTCCTACGACTGAATTCTTGCTCAATGGATCGGTTGGACTGGAGCCACCCTTAGTGAGGATTGTCTTTGAAACTTGTATCGCGATTGTGTGAACACTGAAACCTTTGGTCGTATCCACTCCTGGTGCTGCCGGAGTGGGTATTAGGTGAAGGTTCTGGAACGGTCTGAGAGTTGCTAGGTCAAAGATTGATCCTAGATCGACATAGAAGGCCTCATCTCTCTGTCCAGCAAAAACCAGTGAGCCGTCGCTGAGAGTGTTGATGGCCGCGTTAGCCAAGTCAGTATAGCTGGGCGTCGACCTCGGGCCGATGTTGACTGGAGGAGTTGGCAGGTTGCTGCCCAACACCGTTGAATTTCCGTTTCGTCTCGGTCCCTGCACTTTGGTAACTGAGTAGTGTTGCTTAACGTTCCAAGAGGAGTCGGTTAGGGAGCTGATGGGTCCTGTGTTGTAGAGGAAGGTCTCAGGGTTCCCGATTTTCGTTTTGAACTTGAACTGATAAGTGACATTCTCGATTCCGTCCCTGTCATTGTCGATCATTATCTCGTAAAGTACGTCGTCTCCGAAGGTGTTGAAATTCGGGCCTCCAGCTGGTTCCTCTAGTGGAATGTAGTTTGCAAGGATAGTGACGGTGTCGGGTCTGTCTGGGCTGACGAAGGCGTACAAATCGGTATTATCCGCGACTGGATCTTTGGAGATCTTCGGGGCTTCTCGATGAGATGTCATGGATCTATTCTCCTTCGTTCATTTTCTCAGCGATGAGTGCTGCCAACTCCGAGTCCGTTGTCTTAATGACGGTCTGGCCATTCATCACTGTGACCTGATTGCCTTCGACTGTGGCGACAATCGGCTCTGAACTGCTGTTCACAGCTGGTGTCTTCTTCGCAGGTTGCTCCTCAATCAGAGGTATCTTTCCCATCAGGGCCGTGGCTCCCGCCGCAACTGCGGCTACCCCCGCACTGTACTTCAGAAATTCTCTCCGTGAAACCTTCTTGTTCGAGCTGTTCTGTGGTTCTTTCTCTACTCTCTCTTCTGCCTTCAATCGATTTCTGGCGGTTCTTGTCTAGGATGGCACTTAACGGTTTTTCCAAATTTCGCCGGATTCTTTCCAGATTCTGCTCGGAGATAGAACCAGCCTAGCAATGACAGTCGAAGAGCTTCTATTTCCAAGTGACTCGAAGAAGGTTCGACAGGGCTAATGCCTCGCCAACGTTGACCAACAACATGTAGAACGATGCTTGGTCTACCAGCGTGGTTGCGGAGGTAACGTTGACGTTCTGAAAGAGAAATAGCCAGAACACTAATATCGACAGATTTAGGATGACGAAGAAACTTCCGAAGAGTACCAGTCCTAGCGTGAAAGAGGATCTTATCCTTCGATAAGTTCCGATGTAGATTGCCAGCAACACGAGCGTCATCGCAATGTTTGCAAATGCGACAATAGCGCTAGCCCACAGTGCGAAGGACAATTCCTTTCGATTTACTCCTTGACTGGTGCGCTTATCTTTCTTGTTCCAATTCTACTCCAAATCTCATCAAGGATCGGAAGCGCGTCTTCCATCTTTGTTGTTAAGAACAGAACCGCGCCATAGTTGCCTTTGTTCGCGAGAGAAACCAGGCCGTTCTCTTCTAGAATCCGAACGTGATGCTGGATTGTCTTGTAATCCACTCGAAGAGTCTCGGCTAGCTGATTTGCATTGCATGGACGATTCTGGAGAGTTTTGATTATTTCGGCCCTGTTCGGTCCTCCCCGAGTGCCACCGAGCAAATACCAGAGCAACCGCCTAAGATATTTCTCCTCACTCGGTGAACTGGACTTGGTGTTTCTGACGTCCGTGATCATAACCGGGGTTCTGCGCAAGATTTCCGATAGTCTGAGGGAGAGCTGTGGGATTCGTATCATAGATGTGATTCTCGGACGGTTGCTGGAAACTGGTGGAGTCTCCCTTCTAATTTGTGTTGTTATAACGGTTCCCGGCTCGCTATATGACAAAACGGCTGACAGTCGACCGTGATTCTTCGACACTCCTGCAGAAGGAGTGCGGTTGGGCGGGCTCTTCTCAATCGATGTCAGCCCGCCCTGTCGTTCGTCATCGCGTTGGCTGAGAACGCTCAGGCACATTTCAGCGGAAGTTCATCATTCATTATCAGCCGCGTTAGTCGGGGATTTAACGTGTGTGGACACACATCGTTGACCAGAAAACGAGAAGCGATCAGATTCTTGCCTTCCCACACAATCCACAAAATACGCCGCCAGGGTCCATTTGGCCTCCGCAGTAAGAGCATTTCGTCTCGCCTGTAGTAGAACGTACTTCGGCGACGTTGTTCTTTTCGTATCTCTTGGCGAACCACATCGCCCCCTCGATCAATATTATCATTGGCACGAACAGTGCAATATCGGCCAACGGTCCTCCATCAGGCGAAGCGACTGCAGTAGCGACGAGAGTGGCGGCCCAGACATATTTTCGGTTCTTCCTCAAAGCGCTCGTCCCGATCACGCGAATCCTGAGGCTACTAGAACGAAGAAGATTAGGTTGCAGGAGTCATCAGCGTAGATGAAGGTGGAAAATCCGACTGCATTGAAGAATGGGAGAGAGAAGAGGAAAACGAAGGGTAGCAAGACAAAGAATGCGAAGAGTGCTCCCGCAACAAATAGCACGGAGAAGGCGGCCACAAATGGATAGAGAGACTGACGCTCGGTGGGTTTTATTGCAGGATCAACGAATTTGTAAATCTCGTACGCTAGGACAGGAACGCTAGTCGCAAAACCGAAGACAGCTGCTCCCACCACGATTATTTCCAACGGAGCGGTAACGGTCCCTCCAATCAACGTGTACTGGGAGGGAAGCAGTCTCTCTCTGATCCCTTTGAGTACTACTGTGATCAGGGGTGGGTAGGGCTGGAATGGATTCCTGAAAAATGATGGGTCGGCGGGGAAGACTAGAAAGAATAGTGTAGCAGCTAGGAAAGCGTATATCCAGACCTTGATACGGCGCGAGAGTTCGCTAATATGATCCCATAGCGGGAGGGCTTTCTCGCTGTCGTCCTCGTCAAGCAATGACTAGCATCGGTCTCCATAAGCACCGGAGGATCCCAAAAGATGCTTTGCCGAGAAGTCTTGTGCCAGGTGCTGATCGACAGAGCTGGAACATTCCCACCGGTAGAATTCTGGTGCTCAGGCGGATTTGTCTGGTTTGACGAGTCTGAGTATTACTTTTGTGCCAATCTCACGATTTCATCGGAGATTTCTTGGCGAGTCTTTCCTTGAGTGATGATTCCGAGCTTTTGTGCCGTATCGATGAGCGAGTCAGGGGTTGATAGGGTCGTCGAGGAACTCGACGGTGGCTGTATCAGGCCTTTTGATGCGTCATCGAACTCCTTTCGAGCTTTGCCGATTGACCTCGCTAGTTCTGGTATCTTCTGCGGTCCCCAGATTAGTATGACCGCTAGGACGCCTAAGATCAGGAGGATCTGAAAAGGATCACCGAGGGCCATGTGGTTTCCTTGTCATGTTCCGGAATGGTTCTCAGCTTTAACTGTTTACCAGAATCATTACCAAATGCTAAGCTGAGCCCGCGAAAGCTTATGCATCGCTCGGATTTCTCGATGGGAAGGTCGTTGACAGCTGGAAGTTGTCGTCTGTGTGCGGCGTGTCCCGGATACTGGGACCCGCATCAGAATAGCTTCTGACGGGAAGTCAATTGATACTTCGGACGCTGAATTTGTAATCAACCCCTACGAAGAGTACGCCCTTGAGCAGGCTGTCCAGCTCAAGGAGAAGCATGGAGGCGAAGTTACGGTTGTGACGTTGGGCCCAGAGAAGACGACCCAGGTGATAATGAAGACTTTAGCGCTCGGAGCTGATAAGGCGGTTCATCTCAAGTGCGACAGAGTCCCTGATGATCCTAGCCTAGTCGCGAGGGCGCTTGCTAGCGAGCTGAAAGGATTGGATTTTGATGTTCTTCTCTTCGGTAAGAAAGGGGTCGATGATGACAACCAACAGGTCGGCCAGATGGTCGCAGAGCTGTTGGGTATTCCCAGTGTGACCCAGATTGTCAAACTAGAAGTATCGGACGGAAAGGCAGTTGCCCACAGAGAAGTAGAGGGAGGATCGATAACTGTGGAAACAACCCTTCCCGCAGCGTTCACGGCAGAAAAGGATCTGACTGTTCCGCGCTACGCGTCGCTTCGGGAGCTTGTTGCCGCGAGAAAAAAACCGATAGTCGTGAGAGATGTACAGCTAG
>Ga0209376_1004928_pt1 | contig 11356 bp, 11 predicted proteins | sample GraSoiAngelo_134_FD_185891 | JGI IMG/M metagenome (GOLD analysis project Ga0209376, IMG submission 185891) | Grasslands soil microbial communities from the Angelo Coastal Reserve, California, USA - 14_0929_05_30cm (SPAdes) (version 2) | ecosystem: Environmental > Terrestrial > Soil > Grasslands ... | reverse complement strand
CAGCTGCAGACGTCGCGTGCCCGCGGCTTCCTCGATGACCGTGCGTCGGTCCGCCGGGCGCAGCGCGAGGATCTGATCGACGAGACCCTGCCCGATGACGACGAACGGGTTGTCCGCGAGGTTCGCCCCAGCGAGGAGATCCTGCAGATCGCGGAGCCGGACGCGCGCGCGGTTGACGAGGTACTCCGCGTCGCCGTTGCGGAAGAGTCGGCGTCCGACCTCGACCTCGGTGAACTCGATCGGCAATCGTCGCGATGTGTTGTCGAGGTGGAGGATCGCCTCGGCCATGCCGAGGCTTTTGCGCGTCTCCGATCCGCCGAAGATGAGCTCCTCGTTCTTCTTCGCGCGCAGGATCCGCGCGTTGTTCTCGCCGAGCGCCCAGCGGATCGCATCGGCCACGTTCGAGTTGTGGACGATCATGTCCTCGGCGACGAAATTGTGGAATTCGTCAACGCAGAGGTCGTAGACCCACTCATAAGGCGAGTCGAACTCCTCGACCGCGATGACCTGATCCCAATACACGTCCGAGTCCGCGAGAACTTCCAGTCGATCGAGGATCTCGCGAGCGGCCTCCGGCGTCGCGCCAATCTGCTCTATTTGCGCGGCGACTTCGCGAATGCCTTGGCGGCTCGCGTGGCAGCGTCGCTCGTAGTACGCCGCCAGTCTTGCGCGGCCCTTTCGGTGACGCTTGATGCTGACTCCGGCTGCTCGCGCAGCGGCATAGACGAGGTCGGTCGCGCTAGGGACGACGTCGAAGTTTGGATTGCTCTGCACGTCATAGGTCGACAGCGCATCGAGGACGCGCTGCTTGTCGCCGGCGAAGCGCAGATGATGGGCGAGCGTCCGCAACTGCTCATTTCCATATACGTAGACGCTCCAGTAGGTGCGCCGCACCCTCTTCTGCGTGTTGGTCGCCCACTTTGTCTTCGACCGGATCGAGGCGAAGATGCCCAGTCGAAGTAGCAGCGACACAACGCCGCGGGCGAGTTCCTCGCTGGCAGACGCGTATTCCGCATAGGCTTGGATGTGTCCGCGATAGCGCTTGTGGGTTAGGTACGTATCGCCTTCAAACAGCCCCGCAAGGAATGCCCATTGCATCTCCTCCGGGGCCGCAAATATCCGCTTCGGGACGCGCTTCACCGCCGACCGGTCGGTCTCGTGCATTTCGAAAAGCGCGGACAAGAGAACAACGAGCGCACGCGAACTGATGATCAGGTTCTCGGTTACGGGGTCATCCTGATCACGCCGAGCGAGCTCGAGTCCAAAGAGCTCGCGCACGATGCTCTGGTAGCGATCGCTGAATCGGTGATCGCTGTTCACAAACCACAACTGCGTCGGCTTGTTGGAGCCCTCGGCGATCGACGCGCCTACGAAATACGCCAGCTCACGTGAGACCACCACCGGCAAGCGAACTTGGTTACCACCGCTGACGTGCAGATTCGGCTCATCGGCGTCATCAACCCAGACACGGCTGCGTCGAGACGATCCGACGGTGGCCAGTTCAAGCGCAGCGACGGTCCGCGCCACGGGGAGAGCCGCGCGGTCCGCGCTGAAGGGCAAGTGGCGCGGAAGCGCCACGAACGACTTGACCGCGATCTCGCTGGCTTGAAGAGATCGGAGGTGACCACGCTCGATCGTGAACAGCGGGTGATAGGGCGTTGCCTCGATAGCTCGACCGGAACGTGTTGTTATCCGCATGAGCTTCGGCGGTGCCGTCCTCTTCACGAACGCCGTCACAGGTCTCTCTTCGAGTTTCAAACCGACCGGATCGAGTGAAATGACGCTCACCGAGCCCGATGGATCACGAGCGATGTACCCGTCGTCGATGACCTCCACCGAATTCCGCGCGATGGCTTCGTCGACGATCTCATCGAGCCGGCGCACGCCGCCGTCAGCGAGCGTGACGCGAACCCAACCGGGTGAGCATTTCCCGCTGCCGTTTGGGCCGATGATCGCCGTGATGCCGGGCGCGAATTCGAGATGCGTCTGGTGAACGAACGACTTGAAGCCGGTCATCGTGAGCGTCTTGAGCACCGCGTTCGATACGCCGCCGTCGATCACCTTCATGTCGTCGCTCACTTCGTGACCTGCTTCAACAGATTCGCGGCAGCTGACTCCTGCGCATCGCGCTTCGATGCACCGGTCCCGCGCGCTACCTGTCCCGCCACTTCCACCTCAACGACGAAATCGCGTTTGTGCTCCGGCCCCGTCGCCTCGAGCACGCGGTAATTCGGCAGAGACAACCGCTCCGCCTGCGCCCACTCCTGCAACAGCGTCTTCGACGATTTCGTCGTCGCATCGGTGATGGCGTCGAGCGACGCGCGCAGCGTTTCCAGCACCTTCTCGCGCGCGCGAGCGAAGCCCGCGTCGACGTACACAGCGCCGATGAACGCCTCGTAGAGGCTCGCGGCGAGACCGGCACGCCCGCGTCCGCCCGTGTCCTCCTCACCGCGGCCGAGCCGAGCGCGCTCGGGAAGCCCGAGTGCGCGGCCGACGGACGCGAGCGCGACCGAAGAGACGATGCTCGCGCGCAGCGACGTGAGCTCGCCCTCGGTCGCGTCAGGGAAACGCTGATACAGCTCCTCGCCCACGACGAGATCGACGACGGCATCGCCGAGGAACTCGAGACGCTCGAAGTCCCGCGCCGCGAGGTCCGGATGCTCGTGCAGGTACGAGCTGTGCGTCAGCGCGGTCTCGATGAGACCGTCCTGACGGAAGCGATGTCCAGCGATCTCCAGGTCCAACTCCTCAGCCACAAACGAAGAGGCAGGGGCGTGAACGCCCCTGCCTCCCCATATTTCCGCGTGGCTAGATAAAGGTACCGCTACGCGACGTGCTCCTCGATGTACTCCGCGGCGTCGCCGACCGTCTTGATCTTCTCGGCCTCTTCGTCCGAGATCTCCATCCCGAACTCCTCCTCGAGGCTCATGATCAGCTCGACGAGATCGAGTGAATCTGCGTTGAGATCGTCCACGAACGACGCCTCGGGTTTCACGTCGCCCTCGTCCACCCCGAGCTGCTCAACAATGATCTTCTTGAGCTTCTCGTAGGTCTTTGCCTCCGCCAACCGGCTACCTCCTCCGCGTGTCAGGCTGCCGGTCCGCCCCCGTGCAGCCCCGGGAAGTGTCATAGGCGCCCGCAAGACCTGTCAATCGGGCGGCGGCAACACGTAAAGGAATTGTGGCGTTCGTGACTCGTTCGAGTGGCAGATGACCGACATCTGGCGCGAGCTCTATGACACAGAGTACCCGCGCCTCCTGCGGGCTCTGCTGGCCATCGGCGGCGACCCCGACGCGGCCGAAGACGCTGCCCAGGAGGCATTTGTGAAGGCACACCGCACCGGCGTCGAGCGTCTCCGGCGGCCCGGCGCATGGCTCCTCGTCGTCGGCACCCGAGAGTTGCTGCGGCATCGTCGGCGACGTCGCATCGAAGCCCAGCGCTGGGCTGAGCGAGGCGATGCGGAAGCACCCGGGACCGACAGCCTCGTCGACCGCGCCGACCTTCTAGCCGCGCTGCGGCAGTTGCCGGAGCGCCAGCGAACGGTGGTGGTGGCACGTTACTACTACGACCTCTCGTACGAGGAGATCGCCCGCCTCTTTGGCATCAAGAGCGGCACGGTCGGCGCGACCCTTCATCAGGCGATCGACAAGCTGCGGCAGATACATGTCGCCGGACGCCTCGCGCGAGGAGCGATGCGATGAGTGATGAACGACAGGATGACGAGATGCTCGGGCGCGCCCTGTCGCGCGCGATCGAGACGCAGGTCGTGCGCGAGACCGCGTACGAGTCGTCTCGGCTCGCTACACGGCGTCCGCGGCGCCATGCCAGTTTCGCGGCGCTCGCGGGCGCAGTGGCGGCTCTTGGAGCGGTCTTCGGTCTCGCGCTGTTGGCCACGCGAATAGCGAGCGGACCGGTGGCCGGCTCCCCGGCACCAGCCGTCGCGCCGACGCCGTCTCCCTCGGCTTCCGTTACCAACGGACCTCCGGCGATCGGGGTCGATCACGATGTGATGTACGTCGCACGTGTGGGCCTGCCACCGGTCAGCTTCCACATCGAGATGCCTGTCGCATTCACCGTGACGAGGGAGCAGAGGATCGCAGCGCGCATCACAGGTCTGCGTGCGCTCCGAGCCGACGCTGTACCGCCGGGGATCAGGAACTTCCTCTGGAACAACACCTTTCAAGGCGGCGTGAACGTCACGATCAACGGTGACCTGGCTACGGTCGATCTGATCCTTCTGGATAGGTCATGGTCAGTTGGGGAGGAAGGCGCCGAAGCCGGGATCCTCCAGCAACTCGTCTACACGGCCACGGAAGAGCCCGGCATCCGCGCGGTCCTCTTTACGCGCGATGGCGGCCAGCAGATGCGGATCGGGCAATTCGTGTTCAGCCAGCCCCTGACACGCGAGAACGTCTTCGGCTACGCGCGGGTCAGCCCGCAGCTCATCGGCGAGGATTTCGTGCAGGCGTGTTCGCCGGGGCCATGCCCGAGCGTTCCTATCCGGCTGCGGAGTTCGTATGCCGTCGACTCCGTCGCGCCGGGTGTGACGCGCTTCACCATCCAGGTCGACTCCGGGCAGCCATCCCACTTCACGATCGAGCCAACAGCGCTCGACGACGTGAAGACACCGTGGGGCGGCAAGTACGTACTGCGCCTGGATGTGTCCGGTGCCGACGCGAACCCGGGGCTCACCATCGTCGATCGCACACCGCTACGGGCAGTTCGCACGACCGTCGACTCAGGCCAGACGACGTACCAGCTCGCGCTCGACGATCTCCGCCCGTGGCGCGTCTCCACGCTGCGTGACCCGTATCGGATCCAGCTCGACATGGGTGGCTACACGAGCTCGATCAGCGGTTCGATCGCGGTCTACACGCCGATACCCGGCGCACCACCGCTGCCCCGGTTCACCGTCACCGGCTTCACGAGCGCGCCTGAAGAGACCGTGAGGTGGCGGCTGCGCGACGCATCGCAGAACGTCATCGCGAGCGGAGTCGCCCCAGTGGGTACGCACACCGGGCACCAGTGGGCAGCTTTCGAGTTCGCGCTCCCAGGCGCGGCCCCGGCGACGGGCGACCAGTGGCTCGAGGTCTACTGGCAAAGCGCGGGCGATCCCGTCGAGCAGGGTCTCGTCCGCTTGCGACTCAAGGTCGGTTAGGGCTCGGTCTCGCGCTCCTTCCGGCCGCCGACGGCCGTGGCGAGGACGCCGTTCACGAACTTGGGCGCCACTTCGCTGCCGAAGAGCTTCGCGAGCTCCACGGCCTCGTCGATGATCGCCGCCGCGGGCGCGTCGCCCAGGACGCGGAGCTCGTAGAGCGCGATCCGCAGGACGTTGCGGTCGATCGCGGCCATCTGCGAGAGCGGGAACTCCGGTGCCAGCACGGAGATCTCCTCATCGAGCTCGCGGCGGTGCTGCAAGACGCCTTCGACGAGCTGCCACGCGAAGGCGGCCGCGTTCTCGGTCAGCCCCGTGCGGAACGCGCCGCGCTCCCATGTCTCCTTAGGGTCAGCGCGATTGAAGTCGATCTCGAAGAGCGTCTGCAGCGCGACCCGCCGCGCGGGATGACGGCCGGCCCGCGGCGGGCGTTGCCTCATGCGGCCGGGGCAGCCAGCGTGCCGATCGCGTCGACGAGGCGCGTGTCGACGGCGCGCTCACCCACCGCGATCGCCCAGCGCATCATGTTCGCCCGCGCGCGCCCGTGTGTGACCACCGACACGCCCGCGATGCCCAAGAGCGGCGCGGAGACGTACGGGTCGTAGTCGAACCGTCCGCGGAACTTCCGGATGCCGGCGAACGCGAACGCGCCGGCGATCTTGCCGAGGGGCCCGCCAAAGATGTCGGTGCGGATGCCGCTCGCGAGCACGTCGAACGCGCCTTCGAGTCCCTTCGCGAGTACGTTGCCGTTGAAGCCGTCGGTGAGCGCGATGTCGGTCGTGCCGCGCAGCACGTCGCGCCCTTCGATGTTGCCGAAGAAGTTGAGATCGGCCGCCGCTCGCAGCAGCGCGTGCGCGTCGAGCCGGAGCTTGTCCCCTTTCTCGGGCTCCTCGCCGACATTGATGAGGCCGACGCTCGGACGGTCCACGCCGTGCACCTTCTCCATGAACGCGGTCGCCATGCGCGCGTACTCCAGCAGATTGTTCGCGTCGGCATCCATCGTCGCGCCCGCATCGAGCAGACACGTGGCCTTCCGCGCGCTCGTCACCGGCAGCATGCCGCAGAGCGCGGGCCGGTCGATGCCGCGAACGCGTCCGAGGATGAGGAGCGCGGCGGCCATCGTCGCGCCGGTGTTGCCCGCGGAGACGACCGCGTCGGCGCGCCCTTCCTTTACGAGACGCGTCGCGACGCCGATCGACGTGTCATCGCGCCGGCGCAGCGCCGCGGCGGGGTGCTCGTCCATCCCGACGACGCCCCCCGCGTGCACGATGTCGATGCCGGACGTCTTCTCGCCGACAAGCCCGCGCAGCCGTGGCTCGTCACCGACGAGCACGAGGTCAGCGGTGCCGACGACCTCTCGATACAACAGCGCGCCCCGGACTATGTCGTCCGGGGCGTGGTCGCCGCCCATGGCATCGACGGCGATGCGCATCAGTGCCGCATTGTCCTACTAGGTCGCGGCCGCGCGCCTCGTCTTGATCTTGATCACCTGCCGGCCGCGATACGTGCCGCAGTGCGGACACGCCTGGTGCGGCGGCTTCGGGCTGCGGCATTGCGGGCACGGCACGAGGTTTGTCGCGCGCAGCGCTAGATGGCTGCGACGCTCGCCCTGTGCCGCATGCGGGATCCGTTTCTTGGGATGAGCAGCCAACGTCGTTGCTCCTTGAGGGGATTCGGCAATGATTCTATCCGGTGGAAGGGATACGGTGACCTGGCAGGTCGCGGTCTTCGTCGCGTATCGCGTCGCGACCGCGCTGCCGACGCTGCGGTGGCCGTTCGCCGGCTCGCTCATCGCGATCGTCGGCGACTTCTGCGACCTCTTCCTCATGGACGCGATAGGCGGCATCGAGGACTACCAGCGGCTCGACAAGGTCTGCGACCTCGCCTACATGTTCGTCTTCCTCGTGGTGTCGCTGCGCTGGGTCGGGCTGGAGCGGTCCGTCGCCGTCGCGCTCTTTGCGTTCCGCATGGTCGGCGACGCGGTCTTCGAATGGAGCGGTGAGCGGCTCGTGCTCCTGGTATTCCCGAACGTGTTCGAGTTCTGGTTCGTCGCCGTCGCCGCGTGGCATCACTACCGATCCGGTCGATCACTCGCGCCTCGCCAGGCCGCGGTCGCGCTCGTCGCGCTGCTCCTCGGCAAGGAAGCGCAGGAGTATTTCCTTCACTACGACCGCTTCCTCGATCAGTTCTCGGCGTTCGATGCCGTCATCGGCATCTGGCGATGGATCACCGGTGGCCGCTGATCACTCGCGCTCGGCGCTCGCTTCGTTATTCGCGCTCGGCGTGGAAGTCCTTCAGCGCCTCGAGCTTCGCCCAGCGCTCGTCGACGTCGTCGTGCGTATGCGGATCGACATTGAGGTCGCGGCCGCACACCGTACAGAGCCCCTTGCAGTCGGGACTGTGCAGGGGCGCGAGGGGCATCGCGAGGATGAGCTCTTCGCGTAAGAGCGGCACCAGGTCGATCTTGAAGTCGGAGCCGATCGTTTTCGCGTCGCGCGGCGCCTCCGCGAGCGGCTCACCGCTCGCCACGCCGATCGTCGCGTAGTACTGCTCCGCGAAGTCCGCGTGCACCGGGCCCTCGAACATCCGCAGGCAGCGGCCGCATTCCATCTCGACACGCGCATCGGCGGCGCCTTCGAGGTACGCGCCCGGATTCGTGTGCGTCGCGGTCACATCCGCGTCGATCGCGGTGGCACCGGCCTCGCGCAGCCCGGCGTTCTCGCCGTGATCGTTGATCGGATCCTCAAAGACGCGGTAGTCCGCTTGCGCGCCGACCGGCTCTTTGAGCAGCGGCGCGACGTTGATGATCACGGGTCAGCCCTCCGTTGTTGCCTTGGGCGCCCTCTCCTCGATGACCTCGAGGCTCTTCTTGATGATCGACAGGGTCTTCACCAGATCGCTCTCCAAGCGCACGAGGACGTCGGCCGCGTACTGGTCCGCGCCGCGCATCGTCTCGTCGGACTTGCCGTGCGCTCCGTCGAGGATCTCCTGGGCGCGCTTCTCGGCCTCGCGCAAGATCGACTGGTCCTGTAGAAGGATCGCCGCCTGTTCCTGCGCCGCGCCGATGATCCCCTCGGCCTCTTCGCGTGCCTTCCCGAGCACGCGGTCGCTCTCCTGATTGATGCGGCGCGCCTGGCGGACCTCTTCGGGGATCGCGACTCGAAGCTGGTCGATGAGATCGAGGACCGTCGCCTGCTCGAGGATGATCTGGCTGGTCATCGGGACCTTGCGCGCGTTGACGACCATCGCTTCGAGGCGTTCCACGAGGAACTGGATGTCCAAAATCACCCTCCTCCGCCGACGCCACTGTATCGCAGGAAAAGAAGGTCCTCCTCACCGATGCGCCTCGTCCGGAAGAGCTGCGCGAACGCCGGCAGCACGGGTGGATGCTTGCGCAGGACGCGCGCGACGACGATCGCGCTCGGTGCGAGTGCGCGGCGGAGATTCGGGTGCGCGAGCGTGGCTTCCATCACCGCGACGTCCGCAAAGGGCGGATCGACGAAGACGATGTCGTACGCCGCGGATTCGAGCCGATCGAGAAAGCCGACGACGTTCGCGTTCACGATCTCGGCGCGGTCGGAAAAGCGGGTCGCTTCGACGTTCCTCCTCAGCGCGTCGAGGGCGGGCGCGCCGCGCTCCACGAACGTCGCGTGCGCCGCGCCGCGCGAGAGCGCCTCGAGCCCCATCGTGCCCGCGCCGGCGAAGAGGTCGAGCACGCGGGCGTCGGTGAGGTCGGGCTGCAGGATCGCGAAGAGCGCCTCGCGGATGCGGTCTGTGGCCGGCCGGGTGCCGCTGCCCTTCGGCGCGACGAGCGTGCGGCCCTTCGCCTCGCCCGCGATGATGCGCACCTAGGCGAAGGCGAAGCGACGCCAGAGCTCGTCCACGGCGGCTGCGAGCGCGGTGTGCTCAGCTGCCTCGAGCTGCGGATCGCGCGCGAGCAGCGCATCCGCCTCCGCGGCCGTCTCGTCGATCAGCGTCGGGTCGACATCGGCGAGGTCGACGATGCGCAGCTCGGACTCGCCGCTCTGGCGCTTGCCGAGGAACTCGCCGGCACCGCGGATCTCCAGGTCGCGCTTCGCGAGGTCGAAGCCGTCGAGCGGCACTTCGGATCCATCCGCGAGTCGCTTGCGCTCCGTCATCGCCGCCAGCCGCTCCGATTCCTCGGCCTTCTCGGAAACGAGCACCGCATACGCGCGTTGACCGCGGCGGCCGACCCGCCCGCGAAGCTGGTGAAGCTGCGCGAGGCCAAAGCGCTCCGCGCCGAGGATGACCATCACGGTTGCGTTCGGAATGTCGATGCCGACCTCGATCACGGTGGTCGCGACGAGCACGTCGATCTCGCCCTCCGCGAAGCGCAACATGATCTTGTCGCGGTCCTTGCCGGGCATGCGCCCGTGCATGAGCGCGACACGGAGTCCCGCGAGCTCCTTCTTGCTCAGATCGCGAAACGTTGCCTCGGCGCTCGGGATGTCGTCGTCGAGATTCTCTTCGATGCGCGGCGTGACGATGAACGCCTGCTCGCCCTGCGCGACGCGCTCGCGTAGCCACGGCCAGACCTTCGGCAGTGCGTCGGCGCCGCGCACCTCGGTGCGGATCTGCTGCGCGCCCGAGGGCATCTCGTCGAGCACACTGATATCGAGATCCCGATAGACCGTCTGCGACAGCGTCTGCGGGATCGGCGTGGCAGTCGTGAGGAGCAGATGCGGATCGATGCCCTTCTCGCGGAAGGTCGCGCGCTGGCGCACGCCGAAGCGATGCTGCTCGTCGACGATCGCGAGGCCGAGGCGCATGAACAAGACCGACTCCTCGACGAGCGCGTGTGTGCCGATGACAACGTCGATGTCGCCCGACGCAAGACGATCGAGCGTCTGCTGCCGCGCGGCACCGGTGACGCTGGAGGTGAGCAGTGCCACGCGAGGTCCGCCGCTCTGAAAGAGCGACGCGAGTGACCGGAAGTGCTGCTCTGCCAGGAGCTCGGTCGGTGCCATGAGCGCGGCCTGCGCTCCCGACGAGACGGCGATCCGCGCCGCAAGGGCGGCGACGACGGTCTTGCCCGAGCCGACGTCACCCTCGAGCAGGCGCGACATCGGGATACGACGCGCCAGGTCTGTGCGGATCTGCTCTAGGGAACGGATCTGGGCGCGCGTGAGCGCGAACGGCAGTGTGTCGATCCAGCCGCGAAGCTCCTCATCGCTGACCCGCAGCGCGATGGCCTTCGCGTCCTTCGTCCACCGCGCGCGTCGCTGGCCGAGCGCGACCTGCAGAACGAGCAGCTCGTCGAACGCGAGCCTGCGGCGCGCGGCGAAGAGCTGTGGCCACTCGGATGGGAAATGCACCTCTCGGACGGCGTCCTGTATGCCGAGCAGTTTCCGGCGTTCTCGGATCTCGTTCGGCAATGTCTCCGCGATCTCACGGACGACCGGCGAGCGCCGCGCGCCTCCCTCGACCGCCGTGTGCATCCAGCGACGCAGCTGTCCGAGGCCGATGCCCTCGGTCAACGCATAGACGGGCACGATCCGCCCGGTGTGCACGGCCTCGGCGGCAGCCGGCTCCATCGTGACGTCACTTGCGAACTGAAGCGACGCGCCGAACGGTTTCACCTCGCCGGAGATGCGCACCAGCTGACCCTCACGGAATCGCTCGCGGATGAACCGCCGGCCGAACCACGTGGCGCGCACTCGTGTGGGTGCGCGATCGGCGGGATCGAGCAGCTCGATCTCCGTCATCTGCTGCCCCGTCCGTGTGCGGCGCTGATTGAACGTCCCGAGGATCGCTTCCACCGTTTGCAGCTTGCCAGGGCGGAGCTCACGGATCGGGATCAGCTTCGAGTAATCGAGATAGGTACGCGGAAGGTGCCACAGGAGGTTGCCGATCGTCCTGATGCCAAGGCGCTCGAGCAGCTTCTCGTACTTCTCGCCCACCCCAGGGAGCGCCGTGACCCGCAGGTCGAGCGATGAGGCCGGTCCGTGGCCTGGTGTGCGCGTTGGCGTCATCGAAGCCATCGGGGCAATGGTGCCCCACGACGGAAGGTCAGCGGCGCGACGACTCCGTCGGCGAGTGGCTCATGCGCTTCACGAGGAGCTCGGCGATCTTCACTTGAGCCGCTTCGCGTGAGAGGGCCGGGTCAAATTCCTCGCCCTCCACCTCGTCGACGAGCTCGCGAAGGTACGCGGCCTGGGCCTCGGTCATGGGATCGCCGAA
>Ga0209376_1004926_pt1 | contig 11358 bp, 10 predicted proteins | sample GraSoiAngelo_134_FD_185891 | JGI IMG/M metagenome (GOLD analysis project Ga0209376, IMG submission 185891) | Grasslands soil microbial communities from the Angelo Coastal Reserve, California, USA - 14_0929_05_30cm (SPAdes) (version 2) | ecosystem: Environmental > Terrestrial > Soil > Grasslands ... | reverse complement strand
TGCCTCCGCAGCCTCCGTCCGCGCCGTGGCGGCAGAAGGTCCCGCTCTTCGCGGGTTATCGCCAGATCGGCTGGGCCACGAGCGGTTGCTGGTCGCCGCTCCTGAAGAAATACATCGTGATCGCGACTGTGGCCTCGCCGTACTCGAAACCGGGCACGCGCGTCCTCATCGAGCTCGCCGTCGAGTGGGAACGGCACCGCGTCCCCGCGACCGTCGTGGAGCGACCGTTTTTCGAGCCGGACCGCAAGAAGTCGTGAGCGAGTCCGCGGCACGCCGTCTCAGCTCTCCCGGACCTGATCTTCGTACGCATTGACGAAGCCGCTCGAGCCGCTTTCGACGAAATTCTTCAGGCAGACCAGCCGGTCTGACCATCGGCCTCGCTCGTGCAGGACGAGTCCAAGGCCGCCCGTAGGGAGACCCGATTCAGCTAGGTACACGGCCGTGCCGCTCGCCTTCTCCTCGAAGTCGAAATGGAGAACCCGCCCCTTCGCGCTGGACCACTCGAGTCCAATCCGGCGTCCGGGGAGCCATTCGAGGACGCGATCGGGCCCACCTCGGGTGCCCAACGAAATCGTGCCGCCAGCGCGCGGTTCGACCCGGGCCTCTTCGGTAGGGACTCCGCCGGACGCCCAGTGGCCGACGCCCGCCGGATCCGAGAACGCCTCGAAGACTTTCGCAGGCGCAGCCTCGATGAGGACTGACAGCCGAAGGTCCGGAGAGGTCACCGGGGCGTGATCGGGGCGGACGCTGTCCCCGCGTCCTTCTGCGATCGACTTGAGGTTTCCGAGGCACATCCTCCAGGCATCCTGGACCGTGCCGCAGGTCGTCTCGCGAATCGGGACCCCGCGATGCCGCACAACGAGCGACGCCATCCCGTCGGGTTCATCCTCCAGCTCGTACGACACCCGCGTTTCGGAGGAGCGGATGGCCCATCGAAAGGCGAATCGTCGGAGGACCTCGCCCTCGTCGATCGTCGTGTCCCAGGAGCGGCCCTCGGGCGGGATGATGCACGTCTCCCCGCCGAACTTGAAGCTGCCGCCGACCTTCGGCTCGATGCGCGACCAGCCGCAAAACCAGCGGGAGAGGTGTTCGATCCGGAGGAGTCTCTCGAAGACCGTCGGCCGAGGGGCCTCGATCCGCATGCGGAACTCGTATTCGAAAGCCATCCGATCGCTCAGTGACCCGGAGTCGAATCCCGGGAAGGAGATAAAGTCGCGGGCGCGACTTCACCGGCGCTTCGTCTTGTCATCAGGGCGGCGGGCACGTTGGCCCTTTCGGCCCCCGTGGCGGAAGCGTTTCTCCTTCGGGCGGGCGTCCTTGGGAGGCCGTTCCTTTCGTTTCACGGGTCGAGGACGACGCCGCTGCGGAAGAGGTTTGGGAATCCTGCCGAGACGTCGTGTTGCGCGGCCGTCTCCCTTATCAAGGATGAGGGAGTTCCGATTGACGTTGCGGGAGAGCGACGCGGTTTCGGACGCGCAGCAGGGACGCGCATTCCGCCTTTCTCAAGGCACGCGGAGGACCGCATTGCCCTTTCGACGATGGCTGGGGAAGTCCCTTTGGAAGGGCCTCCATGGCATGTCCGAACGATGGCCCTGCGGGCGATGCCAGCCCTCGATGGTCGTCTGGATGCAAGGACTCCACGATGCGGTGAATGTGCGGCTCGGCAAGCCGGCCTTCAGTCCGACGGCGTTCGAGCGCTTCTCCTCCGGGGCCCTTGAAGGGAGTTACCACCGGGGCTGCTTCGGTTGCCGCGTCGCGCGGTGGGGGTCGCGCCTCGTCGCGCGGACGCCTCGGCCCGCGGGAGCGTCGAGATGAGGGGGCCCCGCCTGCCGTGAGGGATCTGTCCCCCGAAGAGCAGCTCGATTCGTTCCTCGCCCGATATACGCCGGCGATCGCCGCCCAGGCCCGGGCGGTCCTCGCGAAGATGCGATCCCTCCTCCCCGGCGCGATCGAATTGGTCTATGACAACTACAACGCTCTCGCGATCGGGTTCGGTTCCACGGAGCGCACCTCCGACGCGGTGTTCTCCATCGCCGTCTTCCCTCGATGGGTGAGCCTGTTCTTCTTGCACGGGGCCAACCTCCCCGACCCGAAGCACCTCTTGAAGGGGAGCGGGAAGACCGCCCGCCACATCGTCCTCTACGGGCCTGAGACCCTGGACCTGCCCGAGGTCTACGCCTTAATGGTCCACGCCCTGAAGCGAGCGAGTCCCCCCCTCGATCCGCGGCGGCCGAACCGGGTCGTTATCAAGTCCGTCTCAGTGAAACAGAGGCCCCGGCGCCCGAAGGCATTATAAACGGCCCGCGCGTCCCGACCTCGATGGCCCGCTTCCCGGAGGCCGAGCGCCGCCGGCTGCTCAAGATGATCTGCATGCAGTGCTACGCCCGCAACGCGATGCGCGCGACCCGTTGCCGCAAGTGCGGGAGTCGGGAACTCCGTCCAAAAGCGAAGGAAGCGCGGAAGGAATAGGCCGAAGTGGCCGGGTCGGCAACCTGACCACGGCAAGTGAAATCTCTAGAATGTCAGGGGAGAGGTGAGCTGCCACGACGGGATCGCGAGTCGAACGCAGTCGGAAGGCAATTGAGCAATTCTCCGAGGCGTGCCGGTCGGATCCCCGGATCGTTGCCGCCTTCCTCGGCGGCTCCCACGCGGCGGGGACGGCGGACGAACAGTCCGATATCGACGTGTATCTGGTGGCGCGCCACCGCGATTATGAATCCTTCTTCGCCGACCGCGAACGCTTCTTGCGGTCGTGGGGAGGGATCGCGTGGTGGAGGGACCGCCGGAACTTCGAGGGTTTGGGCTTCGACATGGTCCTGTTCATCATGGAAGACGGCGTCGACGGGGAACTGGCCCTCTCCCATGAGCAGAACTTCCGGCAGACCCACGGAGGTCCTCACGTGGTCCTCGTCGACAAGATTGGACTGCTTCGAGGTGTCGACTTTCCGAAGGTGGAGTTCGGCCCTCCGGACAAAGGGGAAGTGGAGAAGTCCCTTCTGGACTTCTGGATCGAGGCCCGTTCCGCGATCAAGGCGTGGTCGCGGGGGAAATGGTGGGAGGCTGCCGAGTGGGTGGCCGCGATGCGGAAACGGTGTCGCGGCTACGCCCGCCTGATACAGGCGGACGACCGGGAGGAACGTCTCGCGGCCTCGTTCACGTCCTTGGGCCGCGATGAGGTTGCCGGGGCCATCAAGGCAGCCGTCGCGGCCTACCTCCGCTGGGGACCTCTGGCCGCTGAGAAGATCGGTGCGGCTTACCCGACCGTTCTGGCACAGCTCGGAGTTCAGAGAGTGGAGGGCGCCCTGGCGGCCAAGGAGAATTTCCCCGGTCCTGAACATCCCTCACCCCGCTCTTCCTAGAGGACGGCTTCCCCGAGGCCGGCGCCGCCGGCGCTCAAGAAGACCGGCATGGAGTGGTTCGCCCGCAACGCGATGTGCGTGACCCGGTACCGCAAGCGCGGATCCACCGACTTGAGGCCGAAGACCAAAGAAGCGAGGAAGGAATAGTCGTCCACGAGCCGCGGACACTTTCGCCGAGCCCCCGAAGCTATTCCTTATTACCCCTTTGATACATCCCGACTTACCTCGCGGAAGGGGGAATGAGAGCATCGCTCAGAAGCCGAACAGTATTGTGCACGTGGAGATCCATTCGAACGCGCCCGACAAAACGAAGTCGTTCCTCAAGGACGTCTTCGGTTGGAAATTCGAGGACATGCCGCAGATGAACTACTCGATGTTCCAGCCGCCCAGCGCACCCGGCGGCGGATTGCAGCAGGCGGAGAACCTGCCCGCGGGGGTCCTCGACTACGTCCTCACCGAGGACATCGAGACCACGCTGCGCAAGGTCACCTCGTCCGGGGGCGCCGTCACGATGCCGAAGCAGGAGATTCCCGGCATGGGCTGGTTCGCGGTGTTCCAAGACCCAACCGGGATCACGCTGGCCCTCTACGAGGCGCAGGCGCCACCGCGCTCCGCCCGAGCGCCGCGGAAGGCGGCGAAGAAGGCCGCCCGTCGCGGCAAGAAGGCCTCCAGGCGTTCCCGTTAGGCCTCTCGCCCGAATCGCTAGTGGCTCGTTCGCAGGTCAGCGGATGCGTTCGAACGCGCGACTAGGACCTCGCGACGAGGGATTGCATCACGCGTCGGCGAATCGGAGACGGGGGCGAACCACGTTGGCTCTCCGGCGATTCCGCGGAAGGGGACCCTTCCTGTGCGCGGAGGATCAGGAGGACGCGGAGCGTGTCGGATCCTTTCGGGATTATTTTCGACGCGCCATTCTCCAGGATTGCGAGGACTTGGAGCCGCATTTGCTTCAATCCATGATGTCCTTCCGGGGGATAGGGACCACGTACGCAGGTCGGTTCGCATGTGACCGAACTGAAGAAGGACGGCCGAGGATGCCTCATTCCCAACTGGTCCGGCCATATCGGTCCTTCCGCGCACGCCGAACAACTCAGGCACATCCGAGGCCGAAATCCTACCGAAAACGCGACGTGGGCAGGTCCTGGTCGAGGATGGCGATGGGAAGGCTTAACCCGGGGCTTGATTTCTATCGCGATCGATGTTCTTCGAGCAACACCTGATTGGCGCGATGCAGAACTTCGGATACGTCATCGGCGACCCGAAGACGAAACGTGCGGCGGTCGTCGATCCGAGCTTCGATGCACGGATCCTACAAAAAGTCGCGAAGGAGAACGGCTACTCGATCGAGTTGATTTTCAATACCCACCATCACCGGGATCACGTGTTCGACAACGAGCGCCTTGCGGACGAAACCGGCGCCAAGATCGCCGCCCATCGGTTGAGCGAGGTTCGCAAGGACGTGGTCCTGGAGGATGGCAGCATCGTCAACGTTGGCGAGCTGAAAGTGAAGGTGGTCCACACGCCCGGTCACTCGCCCGACTCCAGTTGCTACATCGTGTCGGGCCGCGTCTTCACCGGCGATTGCCTGTTCGTCGGCGACTGCGGCCGCGTCGACCTTCCGGGGTCGAGCGTCGAACGGATGTACGATTCCCTGTTCAACAAGGTGCGGAAGATGGACGACGACCTGATCGTCTGTCCAGGTCACCACTATGGTAAGGCGCAGACTTCCACGATCGGCGAGGAGAAGCGGACGAACTACACGCTTCAGCCGCGGACCCTCGACGAGTTCATCCGATTCATGAAGACGCCTTAGCCCGTCGGCAAGTCCGGTGCAACGGCGATCGGAGCGGGTTTCTTCTTCCTCGGAGCCCGCTTCGGGGCGACCTTCCCCTCGGCCGCCTTCTTCCGCTTGCCTTCCTTGGCGGGGCATTTCATGTTGAGGCACAGGACCCACGGCGGCCGACCGCGGGAGATGACCTTGATCACGGGGTGGTTGCAGGCCTTGCAACGATCCGTCGTGGGCACGATGAGACCGCGCTGGGGAAGCGGATAGGAGTTGTCGCAGTTCGGGTAGTTCGAGCATCCGACGAATCGCTTCCCGTAGTTCCCATGGCGTATCGAGAGTTCACCGGTGCCGCACTTCTCGCACGATCCGATGAAATTCCGCTCCCGGACCGTGGGGCAATCGGACGCGACGCAGTAGGTCGTCGTCCGACCGCGATCCGTGTGTTTGATCATCGGAGCGCCGCACTCCGGACAGTTTTCCTCGGCGCCCTGGATGATGCCGATCTGCGGCAGCGGGTGCGTGTTCCGGCAGGCCGGATAACGGTCGCAACCGAGGAATCGCGATCCACGCCTCGATCGGATGACCGTGAGGTTCCCTTCCTTGCATACGTTGCACTTGCCGATGTAATTCTGCTCCCGGAGTGCGGCCTCGATCTCCTGGCCGATCGCCTCGCGGTTGGCCTGCAAGGTCTCCAAGACCTCGCTGAGCATTTGCTGGGACTCCCGGACGACGTCCTCGCGCGCCCGGACGCCGGTCGCAATGCCCTCCATGTCCGCCTCGAGGTGGGCCGTCATCTCCGGCTGCGTGATCCGTTCGGCATGGTCTTCGAGGGCCTCGATCACCGCCCGCCCGCTCGTCGTGGGCCGCGGGTACTTCCCTTCGATGAACTTGCGATCGTAGAGTTTCTTGAGGATGTCGTGCCGCGTGGACTTGGTCCCCAGGCCGAGTCGTTCCATCTCCTGGATGAGGGATCCTTCGCTGTATCGCGCGGGCGGCTTCGTTCGATCCTCGCGGACCGTGACGTCCCCGACGCGGTCGAGCGACTCTCCGGCGATCAGCACCGGCAAGTTCGTTTCGCGGACGGTCCAGTACGGATAGTATTTCCTCCACCCGGGATCCTTGATGCGGTATCCCTCGGCGTGGAACGGCTGGCCGCCGAGATCGATCTTCGTTTCCGAGGTCTCCGCGAGCGCGTTCGGGGCGACCGTCGCGAAGAACCGCCGGACCACGAGTTCGTAGATCGCCCAGTGGTCGTTCCGTTTCACCTTGTCGCGACCGACCCCTTGGACGGGATAGACCGGCGGATGGTCCGTCGTCTCCATCCGCCCTCGGCTCGGCGCGATCCGTTCTTGCGCCGCGAGGGTGCGCGCCTCTGCCGCGAACGGTGAATCCTGCAATTTCTCGAGGACGGTCCGAAGGTTCACCGAGGACGGATACACCGTATTGTCCGTCCGAGGATAGGAGATGTAGCCGGACTGGTAGAGGTCCTCCGCGATCTTCATCGCTTGGGCGGCCCCGAACCCGAGGCGGTTGGCCTCCGTCACGAACATCGTCGTGTTGAAGGGAGGAGGCGGGCGCTCTTCGCGCTCGTTCTGAATGTATTCCCGGACCAGGCCTTGCTTCGCCTTCGAAGCCGCATCGAGGGCCGCCTCGGCCTCGCTCCGCGCCCAGTAGGGACCGTGCTCGTGGTCGACGTCGAATTCGACCGCGGAGCCGTCCACGTCCTTGCGGAACCGCGCGTGGAGCGTCCAGTAATCCTGCGGGACGAAGTCCTCGATCTCCCGCTCCCGATCGACGATCAGGGCAAGGCTCGGACTCTGCACGCGGCCCACGGAGAGGTAGTCCCGACCGAGCTGGTTCGACGCGATCGAGAGGAAGCGCGTGAGGACCGCGCCCCAGGCGAGGTCCACGGATTGGCGGGACTCGGCCGACCATGCGAGCGGATGATCGACCTCCACGAGATTCGCGAACGCGCGCTCGATATCCCACTTCGTCAAGGCGGAGAAGCGAGCCCGGCGCACCCGGATGTCGGGCCGGACTTCAAGGATCAGGCCGAGCGCCTCGACCCCAATCAGCTCACCCTCGCGGTCGAAGTCCGTGGCGATGATGACCTCGTCCGCGTCCACGCCCAGTTTCTTCAGGGCGGCGCCGATCTTCCCGGCGGTCACGACCTTCTGCGGTTCCGCCCAGACCAGCTCCTTCAGGTCGACCCGGGCCCAGTCGTTGAGGGCCTCAGGGTAGTCGAGGTTGATGATGTGGCCACGGAGGCCCACGACCTTGGTGGAATCCTCTCCGCGGACGAACTCGAAGACGGAGGTGCCCTCCACATTCGTCCGCTTGGCCTTCCCGTCGCTGAGGATGGTCGCGATGCGGACCGCCGCGTTGAACTTCTCTGTCACTATGAGCCGTCGCACGGGACCGTTCGCAGGAAAAGGGCTCTATTTAACCGTTTGTTGGTGGAAGTGCTCGCCCGAGGATTCTTCGCGCGCGCGTTTTCTGTGCGGCCGCGCGTGAGGCTCCTCCGAAGGTCGGCCCTCTGAGAACGCCCGCCGAATCGCCTCCGTCGCGGCGCGCGGATCCGCGGCGTCCATGATCGCGGAGATCACGGCGACGCCCGCGACCCCGTGCTCGGCGAGAAGGCCTGCGTTGGCCGGCGTGATGCCTCCGATCGCGAAGACCGGCAGTCGAGATCGCTTGACGACCCCGTCGAGGACGTCGAGCGGGAGCACCGGTTCGTCCGGTTTGCTTGGGCTAGGAAAGAACGGTCCCACCGCAACGTAGTTCGCGCCTGCGGCCGCCGCGGCTTCTTCCTCCCCTTCCTTTCCATAGACGGTGACGCCGACGATCGCCCGCGGCCCGAGGACCAACCGCGCGATGCGAGGCGACGGATCCTCTCGGCCGCCGTGGACGCCGTCCGCCCGGAAGCGTCGGGCCAGTTCCGGGTCATCGTTCACGATGAACGGCACGGCGTACCGGTTGCAGAGGGTCCGAAGTCCCCGGGCGGCCTCGATCCTCTCTTCCGGTGTGAAGATCTTCTTGTCGCGAAGCTGCACGATCGATGCGCCGCCTTCGAGGCTGGCTTCGACGATTGCCAACAGCCGCGAGACGGGCCGCTTCGGGGACGTGACCAGGTACACGCCGCCCAGACGGCTCCGAGGTTTTGCCACGCCGCTCAGATGATCTCCCCCGCGAAGGCCCGGCTGAAGGCGATCCAAAACGGATCGCGGTCCGCGGGACGGAATGGCCGGCCTCGATCGGTGCACGGTTGGCCCGGTTTCGTGAAGCCGCCGATATCGGTGGCCGCGATGCCCTTCTTTCGCAGGCTCGCGAGGACCTCGTCCGCGGCATCCGCCTCCGTCGCGATCAAGAGGGTGCCTTCGCTGATCGCGTCGAGAGGCTCCATGCCGAACAGCTTGGAGACCTCGGCCACCGCGGGATCGACGATGACCTTCGTCAGGTCGACCTCGACGCCGAGGCCGGAGGCCTGGGCCATCTCCCACACCGCGTTCCGGACGCCGCCTTCCGTCGCATCGTGCATCGCGCGGACGCCGTCGCCGCGGAGCCCGACCGACGCGGCGGCCAGCGCGTCTTCGACCGTGCTCATCGAGTCGAAGAGGGCGCGCGCCCGCATGGCGATGTCCTCGCCAAGCCGCCGGTGCACGAGCTCGGGGAAAGTGTTCGACAAGATCGCGGTCGCCTCGAGGGCCGCGGTCTTCGTCACGAGGAGGCGGTTGCCCGGCTTCGCCATGTCCGCGGTGACCCAACCATCCTTAGGCGCGGTCGCGAGGAACGTCGCCCCGCCTACCATCGGGTAGGCGCAACCCTCGTAGCGGCCCGTGTGGCCCGTGACGATCGCCGCGCCGTACTTGCGGCATTCGCGATCCATGATCCGCAGCATCGTCTCGATCTGATCGTCCTCGATGTCCATCGGAAGGTTCCAATCCATCGTCACGTACTGCGGCGCCACGCCGGACGTGGTGAGATCCGAGGCGAGGATGTGGAACGCGAACCAGGCGGCCCGCTCCCAACCGTACTGCGGCACGATGTAGATTGGATCCGTCGTCAGTACCAAGGCGCGCCCGTCCGGAAGGCGCACGACGCCTACATCAACGCCGTTCGCGGGACCCACGACGACGTCGCGACGCTTCTCGCCCAAGTGGCGGGCGATCACGTTCTCGAAGAAGGCCCGGCTGACCTTGCCCATCGGGTACTTTCTCGGCGGCGTCTCCGTCAATGGGAAGATTCCTCAGGGTCCGGTGGCTGAAAACATCCTCGAGTTCCCTACGCCGGCATGACCCGGATCAGGTTCCAAGGGTCTATCCCTCATGCGGGATACTCTCAGCCCTTCTGGGCTCCCCGGCCTCGCCAATAGGCGAGCGGTAATGAACATTTGCTCCTGCCTCCGAATTCTCGAAAGCTATTTGCCACGCAGTCCCCGTCCCTGCTTGGAGAGGATGCCCGCCACGCGGGGAATGCGCGCGATCGGTCAATGCCCTCAATGTGGCATGAATCAGATTCGCGTCGAGCGTTTCCTTCCGCTGTCGGATCGGCGGGTCATGATGGACCTGACTCCGCCAGGGAGTGATCCGGCGTGGCATCCGCAACGGCTGTTGGCCTACATCTGCCGTTCTTGCGGCTTCGTCGAACTGTATTTCGCGCCGAACGAAACCCAGAGTCTTCTCTAGTTGCGGGGACTGGCTCGCCTCACTCCATCGGCGCGCAAGCGTTCGGGTCGATACCTAGCCTTCGGGTCGGCCCGATGGCGGGCTATTCGCAAACCGTGTCCTTGATAAAGGACCGATGGTAGAGACGCCGGGCCGCGCAGCGGGAGCTGATTGAGGTTACCGAAGAATTGGATGCGAGTCGCGAATCCGGCATCGAGGCCGGACCCAAGGTGGCCTCGCGCGTCCGTCTCGTGTTCGCCTTGGTCATCGCCGCGGTCTTCCTCGATGTCATCGACTTCTCGATTGTCCAGGTCGCCTTGCCCTCCATCCGAACGGAGTTCCTGGTGTCGCTCGCCGAGAGCCAATGGATCGTGGGCGTCTACGGAATCACGATGGCGGGCTTCTTGATGCTCAGCGGGAGGGCCGGGGACGTCTACGGCCAGAAGAAGCTGTTCGTCTTTGGCGTCGTCCTGTTCACCGTCGCTTCGCTCACGGGCGGCCTGGCCCCGTCCCTCCTCGCCTTGGTCATCTCAAGGGCCGTCCAGGGCATCGGCGCGGCGATCTCCTCCGTCACGGCTCTATCGATCTTCGTAGCCCTCTTTCCGGAGGGCAAGGCGAGGAACCGGGCCCTCGGGGTCTTCATCGCCGTCCTCTCGGCCGGATTCGCCGCGGGATCGATCAGCGGAGGCGTCCTCACGATGGGCCTCGGTTGGCGGTCGGTCATGTTCGTGAATGTCCCGATCGGAACCGGGGTGGCGATCCTGTCTCGCCGGTTCCTCCCTGAGGCCTCAGGTCGTGCCGCAATTCGACATCTGGATCTGGCGGGTGCGCTCACCGTGACCAGCGGACTGATGCTCCTCGTCTATGCGCTGACGAATGCCGCGAGTGACGGCTTCCTTTCGATCCCGACGTTGGTGCCCCTCGTTGTCGCGTTAGTCGTCCTCGCCGCCTTCCTCGTTATCGAATCTCGTTCGAAGGCCCCGCTGTTGCCCCTCGGATTCCTCCGGAGAGGGAGCGTCCTGAACGCGAACGTCCTCGCGCTCCTGCTGACGACTTCGATGGTCGGCCCCGGATTCATCTTGACGATCTACATGCAACAGATTCTGGGTTACTCGCCCCTCTACGCCGGCCTGGCCTTTCTCCCGCCTGCGCTGATTTTCTTATTCGCTGGAGGGTGGGGCTCGTCTCGGATCGTCAACCGTTTCGGCGTCCGCCGCGTCCTGATCGGATCGACCGCCTTGGTCGCGGTGGGCCTCGCCCTCCTGACGGGCATTTCCGTCGGCGGGAGCTATCTCGGGATGCTCCCCGGCATTCTGCTCTGGTCTCTGGGCGCGAGCATCGGCCTTCCTGCGCTCAGCATCGCGGCGCTCGCCGGGACCCAACCGGGGGAGGAAGGTCTCGCTTCGGGGCTCATCAGCACCTCGCAGCGCGTCGGCTTCCCCTTGGGCCTGGCCGTCTTGCTGACCGTCGTCGGGGCGGTCGACCCGGCCCCGATCGGAGCGGACTTGTCCGCCTCCGCCGCGGCGGTGGTCATGGGATTCCGTTTCGC
>Ga0209376_1004915_pt1 | contig 11367 bp, 8 predicted proteins | sample GraSoiAngelo_134_FD_185891 | JGI IMG/M metagenome (GOLD analysis project Ga0209376, IMG submission 185891) | Grasslands soil microbial communities from the Angelo Coastal Reserve, California, USA - 14_0929_05_30cm (SPAdes) (version 2) | ecosystem: Environmental > Terrestrial > Soil > Grasslands ... | reverse complement strand
ATCGTCTCCAGCAGACGATCGCCAACCTGCTCGACAACGCCGTCAAATACACGCCGACCGATGGATCGATCGCGGTCGCGGTCACGGTCGAAGAAGGCGACGCGGTGGTGCGGGTGCGCGACACCGGCGCGGGCATCGCGCCGGAGTTCCTCCCGCGCATCTTCGACGTCTTCTCGAGAGCCGGCAGCCCCGGCGGGCAGTCCCGCCCGGGCCTGGGGCTCGGGCTCTCGGTCGTCCGAGAGCTGGTCGCCAAGCATGGCGGAAGCGTCTCGGCGACCAGCCCGGGGGTCGGCAGAGGAAGCGAGTTCGCGGTTCGTCTCCCGCTCGACTGCGGCGCGGACACCCCTCGCTCCGAGAACACACGGGCGGCGGCGGTCGAGCGGTCGATTCTGATCGTCGAGGACCACCCGGACGCCTGCGACGGCCTACGGATCGCTCTGAGCTTGAAGGGTCATCACGTGCGGGCGACGATGACCGGGCGAGACGCGATCGAAGAGATGCGCACGCACCCACCCGAAATCGCGCTCGTCGACATCGGGCTTCCCGACATCGACGGCTACGAGGTCGGCCGGATCATCCGCAGCCAGCCCGGTGGCGACGGCGTGTACCTCGTGGCGCTCACCGGGCTCAGTGCGCCGGCGGACGTCGACAACGCGCTTCGGGCCGGATTCGATTCGTACATGGTCAAGCCGGTCGATCCGGAGAAGCTCACCGAAGTCATCGCGCACGCCCACCGCTAGGCGAGCAGGTCGTCGATCAGATCGCTACGGTCAGATCGCCCGCGCCACGCGGGTGCCGTCGAGGATCGCCTGGTGGACGCCGCGCGGGGCGACGCAGTCGCCCGCCGCGTAGAGCTCGGGGACCTTGCCCTTGAGCGCGCGGTAGAGGCTGTCCGTCGAGCGGCTCCCGGCCGCCAGCACGACCGTGTCGACGGACCCGATGCGTCGCTCCACGCCGGAATAGACGTTCGCGACGACCACGGTCGAGCCCTCGACGGCGCGGAGCTCGGTGCCCGGCGTGAGAACGACGCCCCGGGTGTGAAGCCGCGCGTAGAGCGGCGCGATGGAGGTGACCCCGATGTCCTGGCCCACGTAGAAGAGCGGCGAAATCACCTCGACACGCTTGCCCTGCTCGAGGAGCAGCTCGGCGGTCGAGAGCGCCTCCTGGGTGTGCACGTCGTCGACCACGACCACGCTCGCTCCCACCGTCGCCTCACCCGAGAGCACGTCGCGATCCGTCACGACGTGCTTGCCGTCGTGGCCCGGCACGGGTGGGATATAAGGATGCGACCCGGTCGCGATGACGACGGCATCCGGGCGCTCGTCCAACACCGCGGACGCTGTGGCGTCCGTGGACCGCCGGACACTCACCCCGAGCTTCTCGACCTGGGCGACCAGGAAGCGGACGATGCCGGCGTACTCGGCGCGGGCCGGCGCGCGGGCGGCGAGCAACACCTGCCCGCCCAGCTCGGCCGTCTTCTCGAACAGCAGGACGCGATGGCCACGGACCGCCGCCATCCGCGCCGCCTCCAGCCCGGCGACGCCGCCGCCGACCACCACGACCCTCTTGGGCTTCGTCGCCGTGTGGACGACCGCGAGCTCAGCCTCGCGGCCGGTGGCGGGATTCTGGATGCACGTCACCGGCTTGCCCTGGTAGATCCGATCGATGCACCCCTCGTTCGCCCCCACGCACACGCGGATGTCGTCGAGCCTACCGGCGCGTGCCTTCCGCGGGAGATCGGGATCGGCGATCAACGCGCGGGTCATGCCGACCACGTCGATCTGCCCGGCCGCCACGGTGCGGTCAGCGTGAAGCGGATCGACGATGCGGCTCGCGTGAAAGATCGGCATCCCCGGTGCGGCGCGCTTGATGGCGGCCGCCATCGGCAAGTAGACGCCGGTGGCGTAGCTCATGTTCGGCACGGCGGCGGCCTGGAGCTCGTAGGTGTGGGCACCGCCCCCGATGATCGACAGGAAGTCGATCAGGCCTGACGCGGCGAGACGGCGCGCGATCTCCGCCATGTCGGCCGCCGTGAGACCGCCGCGTGTGAGCTCGTCCCCGGAGATACGGGCGCCCACGACGAAGTCGTCCCCCACCCGACGCCGGATCTCGCTCAGCACGTCGCCGCCGAAGCGCAGCCGGTTCTCGAGGCTCCCGCCGTAGTCGTCGAGCCGCTGGTTGAACAGGGGCGACCAGAACTGGTCGATCAGATGGTTGTGCGCCATCGAGATCTCGATCCCGTCGAGACCGCCGTCGCGGCAGCGGCGCGCCGCCTCGCCGAAGGCGCGCACGAGCTCGGCGATCTGCTCGCCCTCCAGCTCGTGCGGGACGTCGCGATGAACCCGCTCGGGGATCTGCGACGGGGCCAGGAGGACGTTCGCCTCCTCGCCATCGGCCTGGGCCCGGCGACCGAGGTGCGTGAGCTGGGTGAACACGAGGCAGCCGTGCTGGTGCACGGCGTCGGCGATCGCCCGATAGGCCGGGATGATCGAGTCGTCGTGATTCGCGATCTGCTTCCAGGCGGCGGCGGGCGACGAGGGGTGCACGCTCGAGGAGCCGCCGAAGATCGTGAGCGCGCAGCCGCCGCGCGCCTTGGCTTCGTGATATCGCCGCAGCCGCTCACCCGGCCGTCCGCCCTCGGCCATGGCCTCGGCATGGCCCGAGGAGTAGATCCGATTCTTGAGCGTGAGACGGCCGACCCGGGTCGGCGAGAACAGCGAGCGAAGCTCGGAGGCCATCGTGCCGCTACGCTACCACTCCTCGTTGATCAAATTTCTTCCTCGTCTGGCCCGCCGGTCTTGTCTCGAACGCGCGGTCGACGAGGGATCCGATCGGTTGTCGGGGGTCGGGCGCCGAGGCGCTCTCCGCGCTCCTGGCATTTCAGGCACGTCGTGACGCCGGTCAAGGCTCGCCGCCGCGCCGGCGGGATGGTGCCGCCGCATTCCTCGCAGATCCCGTAGCTCCCGTCGCGCACACGCTCCAGCGCGTTCGCCAGCACCTTGGCCTGTCGAGACAGGCGCTCATAGCTCAGCTCGTCGAGGTTTCGCGATGCGACGACCTGAGCGTCCGCGAACATGTCGCCGCCCAGCCGCGCCCCTTCCGAGCACGCGTCGATCAAGGCCGCGCGGCCGCGTTCCTCGAGGCGGACGAGAACCAGGTCGAGCTCTCGGCGAAGCTGTCCCTCGATGGTCAGATGTCGCATCGTGCACCCCCTGAGGGAATATGGGTCACGCCGACTGTGGGCGGCGAATGGCGCCGGCGTCAACAACGCGTTCGACCGCGTCCTGAGCGGCGTTAGCGTGGTCGCATCGCGGAAGACGGCCGGTTCAGCGAGAAACAAGGTCGAGCGTCTTCGGACGCCACGAAACCCGCGGGCGTACGGGCCATGGCGTCGCCCGGACCGCGCTGGCCCGTCACATTTTCGCAGTGTGGACAACCGTGAAGATGTGGAATACTCGCGCCTCGTTGGAGGGCGAGGTCCAGACCATGACGATGAGCGACTGGAACAGGGTGACCCGGCCGATCCCGGTCCCGAACGAGTGGACGAAGCCCTTCTGGGAATCGGCCAGGCGCGGGGTGCTGGCGCTGCAGCGCTGCCAGGCGTGCAAGCACTTCCAGCATCCGCCGTACGCGACCTGCGTGCGCTGCATGGCGATCGACCTCGCGTTCGAGCCCGTCAGCGGCAAGGGCGCCATCTACGCGTACACGATCATGTACCACGCCGGTGACAAGCGCTTCGCCGCGGCGATCCCCTACGCGAGCATCATCGTGGAGCTCGACGACGCGCCCGGCGCCCTGCTGGCCGCCAATCTGCTGGAGGCTCCGTATACTGAAGCGAAGGTCGGGCGCCGCGTGGAGGTCGTCTTCGAGCCGCTGAACGACGACATCACGTTGCCGCAGTTCCGGCTGGCGCGCGACAAGCAGTAGCCGCGGCCACACAGCGAGGAGAGCTGACGCATGTGGGAGAACCGGTGCAAGGTCGCGGTGAGCGGCGTGGGCTTCTCTCGCGTGACGCGCTCGGCCGAGATCCCGCTGGCCGCGCATGCGCTCGCGGCGGTCAAGGGCGCCGTGGAAGACTCCGGGCTCGCCCTGTCGGACATCGACGGGCTCGCGACGTATCCGGAGCTGCCGGCGACCGGGCACGCGATGGTCGACGGCATCACCATCGTGTCGGTGAACTGCATGATGGCGATGCTGAAGCTCCCGAACCTCGCCTGGCACGTCCAGGTGGAGACGGTGAACATCGGCGGCGCCGTCCAGCAAGCCGTCAACGCGCTGCTCGCCGGCGTGTGCCGGTACGCGGTGGTCTGGCGAGCGATGCACAACCCCAAGGGCACCTATCAGAACTTGCCGGGGGCCCAAGCGCAGGGCGCGGCGCAGTTCACCGCACCGTACGGGTTCGGCGGCCCGGGCCAGGGCATGGCCGTCGCGTACACGCGCTGGCTCGAGCGGCATGGCCAGAGCCGCGAGAAGATGGCCACGCTCGCCGTGACCCAGCGCCGTCACTCGCACAAGAACCCGCACGCCTACTTCTGCGGGCAGCCGCTCACGCGCGAGGACTATCTCAATTCTCGGATGGTCGCCTACCCGTTCTGCCTCTACGACTGCGACATCCCCGTGCAGGGCGCGGTGGCCATCGTCCTCACCACCGCCGCCCGCGCGCGCGATCTGCGGCCGCGCCCCGCGTACATCGCCGGCTACGGCCAGCGGCTCGCCTTCGAGGTGGCCGGACGCATCGGCAGCCTGAGCAGCTACATGGAGGGCGGCCGGAGCTCGTCGCGCCTGACCTGGGAGCGCTCGGGCTTCTCTCCCAAGGACGTCGACGTGGCGCAGATCTACGACGGCTTCTCCGCGTCGGTGATCTACGGCCTGGAGTCGTACGGCTTCTGCAAAGAGGGCGAGGCGCTGGACTTCATCCAGGACGGACGCATGGAGCTCGACGGCGAGCTTCCCCTCAATACCTTCGGTGGGAGCCTGAGCACGGGACGCATTCACGGTCTCTGGCACATCATCGAAGGGGCGCTCCAGGCGTCGGGACGCGCCGGGGAGCGTCAGGTCGAGGACGTCAACGTCTCGTTCGTCGGCGCCAGCGCCCCCATCGTGCAGGGGACCACGTTCATCTTCGTCCGCGAACCGTACTAGGAACCGCCTGGCTCAGATCACGCCCTCGTCGGTGAGGGTTTTGATCTCCTGCGACGACATCCCCAGCAGCTCGCCGTACACGTACTGGTTGTCCTCGCCGTAGCAGGGTGCGCCGCGGTCGAGGCGGCCGCCGATGTAGGCCGGGCTCTCGCTCATCTTGATGGGCACCTCGGCGAGCGGCCAGCGGCCGATCTTCGTGCCCGTGACCTCGGTCAACCACTCGAGCGCCGCCAGCTGCGGATCGTGCTCACAGCGGTCTTCCGCGGTCTGGCACACGCCGGCCGGCACGCCGGCGCGCTGGAGCGCGAGCATCGCATGAGAGGCGTCCTGGGATTTCGTCCAGCTCCCGACGAGCGCGTCCAGCGCATCCTGATGCCTGCGCCGCGACGCGAGATCCTTGAACCGGGGGTCGCTCGCCCATTCCCGATGTCCGGCGACCTCGGCCAGCGCGCGCCACTCCGCTTCGGTGAAGCACGCGATGGCGAGCCAGCGATCGTGCCCGGCGCACGGGTAGACGTTGTGAGGCGCCGCCGGCTTGTACGGAGACCGGTTGCCGTAGCGTGACCAGATCCGGCCGTTCGCCGACCAGTCCAGGATCGTCGTGCCGCTGATCATGAGCCCGACCTCGGACTGCGAGGCATCGACCCACTGCCCTTCGCCCGTGCGCGCGCGATGGAAGAGCGCCGTGAGCATCGCCAGCGCGAAGCTGTACGCGCCCATCCAGTCCAGGTACGAGTAGCCCCACCCGGCTGGCATCGCCGGCTCGGGGAGCCCGGACATCTCCGACAAGCCGGAGAAAGAATTCGCGATCGGGCCCACGGTGCGGAAGCGGCCGTAGGTGCCCTTCGCTCCCATGCCCGACTGCTGAACGTAGATGATGTCCGGCTTGATCGCCCGGAGCGCGTCGTATCCAAGCCCCCAGCTGTCCAGCACGCCCGGCGAGAAGCCCTCCGCGACGACGTCGGACATCGCGACCAGCCGCCGGGCGATCTCCAGACCTTTCGGATGCCTGACGTTCAGCGAGATCCCGCGCTTGCCCGGGTTCTTGTTGTTGAACTGGCCGCCCATGTCCGGGTCGGTGACGCCGGGCAGCGGTCCCGTGGCCTTCTCACGCGCGGCGCGACCGCCGACCGGCGCCATCGCGGCCATGCGGGTATCCGGGTGACTCTTCAACTCCACCTTGATGCTCTCGGCGCCGAACGCGCTCAGAAAGCGCGTGCCACCCGCCGAGGCCAGGAACCACGTGAAGTCCAGGATGCGGATGCCGTGCAGCGGGAACGGCTTGCCCCGAGGCGAGAGGGCCTCGTTGAGGGGCGCGCGCGCGGACGCGTCGATCACCGGCAGATCCTGCTCGCGCGGAAGGGCCACGGTCTTCGCGTCCTCGTTCAAGAGCGGCGCACGGCGGCCGACGGACCAGGACGTGCGCGTCGCCAGCCACTTGCTCGTGGCGTAGCGGAACGAGCGGCCGAGCTCGGGGTGCTCGACGTCCGTACAGCTCCGGCGCGCGAGCCAGTGCGGATCCATCGCGTTCTCGTGCGGCTTCCGCAGCGGCGCCCAGAGCATGCCGGCCTCCTGGGCCTCGCGCCATGGCACGTTCTCGTAGGTGAACGCGCGCACGAAGCGCTGCACGGCCTCCATGGCGTGGTCACGCTTCGCCGTGCTCGGCCCGGTGCCCGGAACGAAGCGTCCGCTCGATGGCAACGAGGGTTTCTCTGGGTCGAGGCCGGCGTCCATGCCGTAGCGCTCGAGCAGCTTGATGAGCTGCTCGGTCTCGCCCGGGCGCGTGCCGAGGTTCGCCATGACCCAGCGGCCGTCCTTGGTGTGCACGATGGATGGATGCGGCGTGATGCTCTCGCGCGCGTGACGGCAGGTCTGCCGCAGCACGAGCGATCGTCGCATCACCCACGTCATGAGGTCGACCTCGGTGGATTTCGCCACCGCCTCGTGGACCGCGCACGACAGGGACTGCCCCTTGCCGGTGCGCCAGCGATAGAGCAGCGCGGCGATGATGGCCACCGAGAGCTGCTCGCCGGCAATGTGGAAGGCGTGCCACATCTGCGGCGCGATCGGGGGCAGATCGTAGGTGCCGCCCGGCGACGGATCGTAGCCGCAATTCATCATGACGCCGCCGAGCGCCAGGTGCACCAGGTCCGAGCCCTTGAACGCGGCCCACGGACCGTCGTCGCCGAACGGCGACGTCCGCGCGACGATCAGCGTGGGAAACTCGCGCAGGAGCGCGGCCACGCCGAGCCCGAGCGCATCGAGCTCGCCCTTCGGCGTCGACTCCAGCAGCACGTCGGCGGTGGCGACCAGCGAGCGGAACTGATCCTGGCCTTGCGGCTGACGCAGGTCGAGCACGATGGAACGCTTCCCGCGGTTGTACTGCCAGAAGAACAGCGAGCGCTCCGGATCCTCTCGGTCCTCGTAAAAGGGACCGATGCGGCGCGTGGGGCTGCCGCCGGGCGGCTCTACCTTGACGACGTCGGCGCCCAACCCGGCCAGAGTCAGGCCGCAGTATTCCGCCTGCTCGTCGGCCAGCTCGATGACGCGGATCCCTGTGAGGGGACCTCGGCGGCGTTGCTCCTCGGCTTGCATGGATGACACCTCGGTTGAGGATGGCTGACGGGAGTCTAGCAGAGGAAGGTCGCGGAGCGCGCCGCGTGGGTCGGCCCTGGTGTTACTGGCTCTACGAGTTCGATGCCACCGCGCTTCCGAGAAGCTGATCGCCGAGCTCGCGCGGCGCGCCGCCTCGACTTCTCATGTCGATCTCATCGTCGTCTCATCCGCGCGGCGTACGGTGATGACGTCGTGGAAGACCTGACCCGATTCGGCCTCGCTCTGATCAGCGCTCCAGTCGTGGTCGTGACGGGTGGCGTCCTGCTAGGACTGATCGGCCGCTGGATTAAGCGCTGATGAAGAGCGCCGACAACGCGTTTCCCGCGGCGTTCTGGTCCCTCCGTTACGCTCCCTGATATCGCGCGTAGATCTCTGCGACCTTCTTGTGCGCCTCGACGACCGCTTTCTCGACGTTCCAGCTCTCGACCAGCACCCGGTGCATCATGCGCCCGATGGTGTAGGTGGCGAGCACTTCGCCGGCGGCGGGATTCACGGTGCCGGGAGCCGGGAACTGCCGCCCACGCTCCAGCATGCCCCGCCAGTGCTGGAACACCGGCCGCTTCCAGAACTTGGAGTCGTACATGTTCTTGTAGGGCGGCCCCCAGCGCCCATCACCTTCCTCGATCATGACGCGCAGGTTCTCGGGGGCCATCCAGTACTCGGCCAGCCCCTTGGCGACTTCTGGATATGGGTTGTGCTTGAAGAGCAGCCATTCCGCGGTCGTGAGCTCCTCGACGGCACCCGCCGGCCCAGCGGGAATCGGTAGCAGTCCCGTCACCTTGTAGAGCTCCTTGTCGGAGTCCGCCAGATGGGCATAGATGCTGGTGGGATTCAGCACGAAGATCACCTGACGTGACTGATAGGCTTTGTTGTTTCCGGTGTTGTCCCACGAGATCGCCCCCTTCGGGATGATCTTGTGCTTGCCGAACATGTCCGCGATGAGCTGGACGGCGGCGATCGTGCCCCTGGAGTGCAGCGCCACCGTCTTGTTGTCGGCCTCGACGAGCTTGCCGCCGTAACACCAGATCATGTTCATCACGTTGTTGTCGGTATCGTTCTGCAGGCCCAGACACAGACCGAAGCCGGTGAGCTTGGGCGGCTTTTGCAGCTTCTTGCAGACCTCGACGAACTCGTCCCACGTCTTGGGGGGCTCGACCTTGGCCGCCTCGAGCAGATCCAGACGGGTGACCAGTGGCCAGGGACTGACGGACTGCGGCACCCCGTACGCCTTGCCTTGATGCATGACGCTCGGCATCGAGACCGGAAAGAGTCCCCCTTGGAGTTTCTGCATCTTGTTGACGAGGTCGGTCACCTCCAGGAGGTGGCCTTGCGAGCGGTAGAGCTGCACGTATCCGCCACCCAATCGCGTGATGTCCGGCGGGTTCCCGGCCTCGAGCGCTGCCACCAGCTTGGGAAGGAGCTGGGGACCACCGATGATCTGATAGTCGATCTCGCTATCCTTGATCCCCGCCTGCTTGGCGTAGGCATAGCACTGCTCCTGCATGATCTTGTCCACTTGAGGCGCGAGCGCGGCTGGATTCCAGACGACGAGCTTCGCCTGCCGCGCCGCATGGGCTCGGCGCACGAGCCACCAGGGCGCGGTCGCGGTCAGGACGGTGGCGGTCTTCCCGGCCTGCTGCAAGATCTCGCGTCGTGTCGTAGGCATCGTTGCCTCCCTATCCCTTCACTCCGCCGAGCGTCAGCCCCTTGACCACCCACCGCTGGAAGACGAGGAACATCAGCACCGGGGGCAGCGCGCTCATGACGGTCGAGGCCATCAGCGGTCCCCAGAAGAACACGTCCTGCGACATGAAGTTCACCAGGCCCGTCGTCACCGTCCGGGCACTGGTGGTGCTGGTGAACACGTGCGCGTACAGAAATTCGTTCCAGGCGTGCGTGAACGAGAAGAACGTCACGACCACGAGGGCCGGGAGCGACATCGGCAGCACGATACGCAGGAGGGCGCCGACGCGGTTACACCCGTCCACTCGGGCCGCTTCCTCGAGATCGACGGGGACGGACTTGAAGTAGCCCATGAGCAGCCAGGTGCAGAACGGCACGTCGAATCCCAGGTACGCGATGATGAGCCCGTGCAGGCTATCGGTGAGGCGGAGGACACTCATCATGGCGAACATGGGGATGAAGAGCAGCGAGGTGGGCACGAGGTACGTGAACACGAGACTGCGCGCCAGGAAAGCTCGACCGGGGAAATTGAGCCGGGCAATGGCGTACGCCCCCAGACACGCGATGACCATGGACAGCAGCGTGGAGCCCGCCGCGACCGCGAGGCTGTTGCGCAGGAAGAGCAGATAGGGGGTCTCGCGAAACACGGTGGCATAGTTCTCGAGCGTCGGCCGCTGCGGGATCAGCGTGGCTTCGTACCCGTAGATTTCCTTGTCGTGCTTCAGCGAGGTGGCGATCATCCAGTAGAAGGGAATCGCGGTCCACAGGAGCATCAGCACCAGCGCGCCATTTCCCACGCCCTGGAGCACGCGACGCTGGGTCGTCACGCGGAGCGCCATGGCCTACTCCCCCTTCTCGCGAAGCATGCGGCGCGTCAGGAACACGATGAAGACGACGAGGATGGGGAAGAAGATCAGCGACACGGCGGCTCCCATCCCTAAACGCTGGGCGCCGCCCAGTGCCAGGTGATACGCCAGTACCGGGAAGATCATGGTGCGATCGGATGGTCCACCGTTCGTCAGGATCAAGACGAATTGGATGCCCGCCGAGGTCAAGATGGCCGAGAGCATCACCGCAGTGATGAAGATCGGCCGCAGCCGGGGCAGCGTGATGTAGGAGAACTGCTGGAGCACGGACGCCCCGTCGATCTCGGCCGCTTCGTAGAGCTCCTTGGGAATGGCCTGCAGGCCGGCGAGAAAGCTCATGGTGAAGAACGGCGTGCCCTGCCAGATCACCACCGTGATCACCGAGAGCATGGCGAGGTGTGGGTTGGAGAGCCAGGAGATGGTTTCCTCGATCAGCTCGAGACGCACCAGGATGTTGTTGATGAGCCCGCTGGCATCGTCGAAGATCCAGCGCCAGTTGAGGGCCGACATGACCGTCGGAATGGCCCAGGGAATCAGCAGAAAGGAGCGAAACAGATTGTTGCCGAAGCGCTCTTGATTGAGCACCAACGCCATGCTGAGCCCGAGGAGAAATTTGAACCCCACTCCGATCGCGGTATAGGAGACGGTGTTGACGACCGCACGCAGGAACTGCTCACTGCGTAACAACTCACGGTAGTTGTCCAGCCCGATGAAGCGACCCGGCGCCCCCGCGGTTTTCGCCTGGAAGGTCATCACGATGGCGCTGGCGAAGGGGTAGGCGACCAGGCCCACGATGACGAGCAGCGCCGGGAACAGGAACAGATAGCCCAGGATCCGGTCGTGCATCACGAATCTCAGGATCCTGTCGCCCCGCCAGCGCAGCCCGCGCCGAGACGATGGGAGGGGCAGACTTACTGTCGTCCAGGTGCCCATAACCCTGTCCTCCCGAAAGAAGTTCAAGGACACGTACCAGAGTCAGGAGACCCGATAGCAGACGTCGAGACCGCCTGCAAGACCTATTTACATGGTTCTCCGGCTGTCAAGACCGCCGAGAACCATG
>Ga0209376_1004914_pt1 | contig 11368 bp, 8 predicted proteins | sample GraSoiAngelo_134_FD_185891 | JGI IMG/M metagenome (GOLD analysis project Ga0209376, IMG submission 185891) | Grasslands soil microbial communities from the Angelo Coastal Reserve, California, USA - 14_0929_05_30cm (SPAdes) (version 2) | ecosystem: Environmental > Terrestrial > Soil > Grasslands ... | reverse complement strand
CCAGGCGCAGGTGCGCGCGGTGCGGGCAGCCGTGAACGCTCCGGCCTTTCTCTTCAAGATCGGGCGCTTCAGCCCTGATAAACGATGGCACCAGGCGATCGCGGCGGTGGCCCAGCTGAAGGAGCGGGGCGTAGCGACCCGTCTGCTCATGCGCGGAGGGCTGGAGCCCTTCGGCGGTGAGGTGCTGGACTTCGCCGCCCAGCGCGGACTGCGGGTGGCGCGCCTGTCGACGCCGATCGAGGACGTCGCCGGCCTGACCCGGACCCTGAAGGAGCACGCCGACGCCGACCTGTGGAACGTCAGCACGTTCTTGCCCGACGATCTCCTGCCCGTGCTCTACGCGTCGGCCACCGCCACCCTGGCGAACAGCGGTCATGAACCGTTCGGTCTGGTGGGGCTGGAGGCGATGGCCTCGGGTGGCGTCGCGTTCGTCGGGGCGACCGGGGAAGAGTACGCAGAGCCCTTCAAGAACGCGATCGTCATCGAGACGGAGGACGCGGCGGAGATCGTCGCCTACGTCACCCACCTGGCGGAGCATCCGGATACCGCCCGAAATCTGCGGATCGCCGCCCAGCGGACGGCGCGCGATTACACCTGGCAGCGCGTGATCGACATCCTCTTACAGCGGCTCGAGTTCGTGGCAATCAAGCAGGGCCTCAAGCTCCCGCCTGATATTGATAGCGGGCTTTGAGAGGATAGAGCGAATGCCGAACGCCATGGTCATCTATATGGTCGCGCACCAGCCGCGCCGCGTACGGCTGCCGGCGCAGTTGATCGCGCGACGGACCCCGCCCGAGAAGATGGATGCGCTGATCTTCGATGAGCAAATGGACCGGCGTTACTTCGACAAGGTGGCGAAGTACTGCTACCGGCCCGCCACCGAGCTCTTCCAGTCACTGGTGGACAAGGGAATGAAGATCTCGCTGGGCTTCTCCGTATCGCTGCTGCTGCAGATGCGGCGCTTCTCACCCGATGTGCTGGCCGGCTTCCAGAAACTGGTCAGCCACGAGAACGTCGAGCTGGTCGCGGTCGAGCCATATCACTCGTTCATCTTCTACCTCGATATCGCCGCCTTTGCGGAGCGGATGGCGTGGGGCAAAGCGCAGCTCGAGGAGACCTTCCAGAAACGGATCGCCATCACCGACACAACCGAGATGTTCATGTCGAACGATGTTTATTTCCAGCTCCAGCTGAGCGGATTCAAGGGTGCCGTCATGGACGGACGGCCCTGGGTGATGGGCTGGCGCGAACCGACCCACCTCTATCGCTACCCCAATGAGGAGATGCGGCTGTTCACCCGCCACTACGAATTGAGTGACGATGTCGGCTACCGGTTCAGCAACCGGGAGTGGAACGGGTGGCCGCTGATGGCCGACACCTATGCCAGCTGGGTGCGGCGGGCGATGGGTGAGTTCGTCTTTCTCGCCTGGGACTTCGAAACCTTCGGCGAACACCATCGCGCCGACTCCGGCATCTTCCCCTTCATGCACGCACTCCATGCCGACTTCGTCAAGAACAAGATGCGCTACCTCACCCCGTCGGAGGCGATCGGTGCCTTCACGAACGCACATGAGATGCCGCTGCCCGAATATGGCTGCACTTGGGCCGGCGATGGTGGGATGGATTTCTTTTTGGGCAATGAGGCTCAGCAGGGGATTTTCCGCCTGATGCATCACATCTACAACAAAGCCCGGCTGACCAAACACCCGCATCTGATCGACATCGCCATGTGGCTGCTGCAGTCGGACAACCTGCACCTGATCCAGTGGTTCTCAAAGGCCGGCAGCCAGGCAGAGGTGTCTGCGTACTTCACGCCGGACGAGTGGTGGGAGCTTGGCGCGCTGGGCATCCTGCGAGAGCAACAGCGCGTGTACGTGAATTTTCTCCGCGCTATGGACGAGTACGTCTAGCGGCGATACGCCCAGAGCCCTCAGCGCGCCCCGGCTCTACACGGTCGGGCACTCGACCCGAACCCTGGATGAGCTTGTTGATCTGCTGAAGGACTACGGCATCGTCCAGCTGGTCGACATCCGCCACTATCCGCGGTCACGCGCAAACCCGCAGGTAAACCAGGATGTGCTCGCCGCGGAGCTGCCCCGTCGTGGTATCGCCTATGTCTGGGATGAGGACCTGGGTGGGTTTCGCAAAGGCGGCTACCAGGCTTACATGGCCACGTCCACGTTTGTCGCGGGGCTGGACCGCCTCGAACGTTTGGTCGCCCGTGGGACGACGGTGATCATGTGCGCGGAAATCGTCTGGTTTCGCTGCCACCGGCGGTTTATCGCGCGTCAAATGGTGGCGCGCGGCTATCGGGTGACGCACATCGTTACGCGCGGAAAACCCGAATACGACGAACCCTTGCCTGCTGATACTCAGCCAACATAGAATCCTTGAGGAATGGTGATGCGGGGACTCCGTGAGGGCGGTGTCCCGGCCCCCCAACCCGTAAGCGACCTCCCGCCGGTGCTGGTCGCCGACGACGACCTCGACGTGCGGACCATGCTTCGCACCCTCCTCGAGCTCGATGGTCATGAGGTGCTGGAAGCCAGGGATGGCCACGAAGCCTGGAGGGCGTGCATCGAGTTCCAGCCCTCCGTTGTGGTCGCGGACATCCAGATGCCTGGTATCGACGGGCTGCAACTCTGCCGGCGAATCCGGGCGAGCAAGTACTCCCCGGACATCAAGGTGATCGTCTACACGGCAGGGATGGCGACGCCGGAAGAGGCGAAGCGGGCCGGCTGTGATGAGTATTTCCTCAAGACCGACCCGCTGCCGAAACTGCGCGAAAAGATTCGCCAGTACACGGGAGCCCGCCCGGGCGGCAAGACCTCCTGAGCCGGTGCGCGGCTATCAGGGGCCAGCCGTCCCGGCCAGCCGGTTCGCGGCCAGGCCGTCATCGTTCTGAATACGATCCGTATTCGGGTGCTGCAAGGTCGCATACGGCGGCCCGGTTATACCGCAGGGGTGCCTTCCTTTCCCGTGCCTCCCTTGCCGGCCGTCATCGACCTGTCACTGGTCGCCGTGGCGTTGGGTTCTCTATTGATCCTGCGCCTGGCGCATGGCGCGCTGCCCTGGGGACATCTGATGATCGCCGTCGGCCCCGATGGCCGGCCGATGCGGCCGAGGGTGAAGTGGCATCTATGGTCGATCAGCCTGGGCGAGCCACCCCGCCTGGCAGCCATCGGCGGGCTCGCCTCCGTCGCGCTGGGATGTGCGGCCGCCGTGGCGGTCAGCCCGCGGCTCGTCGAATCGGTATTTCGCCCCGTCAACTCCATCTGGACCACGATGATGGTCTTCACTCTTGCCGTCTCCACCGTCCTGATCCCTCTCGGCCTCTCGGTCCTGGTCCGCGCCGTGATGGACATTGCGGCGCGGCGATCGTCAATGGTCGGGCTGGTGGTTGGGATGCGGCGCGACGCAGGCGTCTTCGGACGCACCTATCGGATCGCCGTGCAGGCCGGCGACCGGGCGATGGCAAAGCGGCTGTGGGCCGAGTCGTTCCGTGTCGACCATGCGACCTTTGCGCGCCTCAGTCCTGGTGACCGGATCAACCTCGAGTACTCGCCCCGGCTGCGATACGTCTACCACGCCGTGTTGCCCGAACCGCAAAAACGAGCGGTCGGTTAGATAGACTTTTTCCCCGTGACGCGACCCCTGCATGTGGCTTTCATCTGGCACATGCACCAGCCGTACTACAAGGATGACCTGCAGAACAGCTTCCTTTTGCCCTGGGTGCGGCTACGCTGCGCGAAGGACTACTACAAGATGCCGGCATTGCTCGATGGCTACCCGTCGATCAAGCAGACGTTCAACCTGGTCCCCGCGCTGGTGGCCCAGATTGAGGACTATGTCGATGGCCGGTTTGCGGACGTCTACCTGGACCTCGCCCGTCGGCCGGTCTCGGAGCTGACCATCGATGAGCGTGCCTTCATCGCCCGCTGGATGACCGAATCGAGCCAGATCCGGCGCGTCCGCCAGTATCCTCGCTACCTGGACCTCACCCGCAAGCGAGAGCAGGCCTGGCCGCGCGCCGCCGACGACCTGGCGAAACTGTTCTCCGACGCCGAGCTCCGCGATCTGCAGGTGTGGTTCAACCTCTCGTGGATCGGCCCCGAAGTCATGGCAGCTGATGCCCAGATCGCGGAGCTGGTCAGAAAGGGCAGGGATTTTTCCGAGGATGACAAGGAGCCCATCTTCAACGTCCACTTCGATCTGCTGCGGAAGGTCCTGCCAAAATACCGCGAGCTGCAAGACCGCGGCCAGGCCGAGCTTGTCACCAGCCCGTATTACCATCCCATCCTTCCGCTGATCGCCGACCTGGGGATCGCCCGCGTGGCGCGGCCCGACCTGGCCATGCCGCGCCGACTGTTTGCGCATCCCCAGGATGCCGCGGAGCAGTTGCGCCTCGGCGTCGAAGCCCACACCCGTCGCTTCGGGACTCGGCCTCGTGGCATCTGGCCGCCCGAGGCGGCGGTCTCCGACGAGGTGGCCGGGCTCGCCGCCGAGCAGGGTCTCGAATGGATGCTCAGCGATGAGGGCATTCTTGCCCGTTCGTCGGGCAATCCCATCAATCGGGATGGCGACGGCCAGCTGATGCAACCGGAGCTGCTGTATGCGCCCTATCGGGTGCAGACCAGCGGCCCGCCCATCCAGCTGGTATTTCGCGACGGCCGGCTCTCCAACGCCATCGGGTTCGAGTACCAGAATTCCGCACCCGACGAGGCGGCGAAAGACCTCATCGATCGCCTGCACGGCATCCAGCGGCGCCAGCAGGATGCGCCGCTGCTCGCCGTGATTGCGCTGGACGGTGAAAACTGCTGGGATTTCTATGAAGGGAACGGCAACGACTTCCTGCATTCGCTCTACAGCCGGCTTAGCCATGACCCGGACGTGAAGACCGTGACCGTGTCGGAATTCCTGGCGGAGTTTCCAACGCACCGATCGCTCGCCGGCATTCATCCGGGATCCTGGATCAACGCCAACTTCGACACCTGGGTTGGGGACCAGGAGCACAACGTGGCCTGGGAACTCCTGGCTGAGGCTCGCGACTTCTTGAGCGAGCGCGAGCGTCAGGCTGATACCGTGGCCGAGCTTTCGGCCGCGCGCCGCGAAGTGCTGATCGCGGAAGGCAGCGACTGGTTCTGGTGGTTCGGCCGGTCGCACGATTCGGGGATGGACCAGATCTGGGACAGCCTGTTCCGGCTCCACCTTCGCAACATCTATATGTCGTGTCAGCAATCTCCGCCGGCCAGCCTCTACCAGCCGATCGTGAAGGAAGCCGAGAGCTCGGCCTCCAAGCGGCCGGACCGCAAGATCACGCCCAAGCTCAACGGCGTCATCGATCATGACGAATGGAGCGCCGGCGGCTATGTGGACGTCACGGCGCTGTTCGGGGCGATGCATCCGCCGAAAGGCGCCATCCGGCGGATCTGGTTCGGTCACGACGACCACAACCTTTATCTGCGGTTCGACCTGCTTGGTGGCGAGCGGCCGGCGCGAGCGGTCGAACTCGAGATCCTCTTCTCGGCGAGTCCGGGGCGGCGCCGGGATGACAACAGGGGCACGGCCGGGCCACCGAAACGGGCGGGCCAGGGCGATTTCGGCTTCGAACCGGCCTATCGCCTGAAGGCGCGGCGCGACGGTGGCGACTTCCAGCTCGAGTTGCGCGAGATGACGCAGGCGGCCGGCGCCCCGCCACGGTGGGCGGGCCGGGCAAGCTCCGATGAGGCGCTGGCCTTCGCGCTTCCATTCGACGCACTCGGCCCGGATCCGGGCGAGCGGCTCGAGATGGTGGCCCTCGCCTATGAAGATGGCAAGCCCGTGGAGCAGCTGCCGCCCACCGGCTCGATCGCGGTCCGGGTCCCAGGGGACGTCTCCCACGGCCGGGCCAACCAGCCGCTGAAAATCCTCGTTGTCTCGGCCGAGGTGGCGCCATTCGCCAAGGTCGGAGGCCTGGCCGACGTGGCCGGCGCGCTGCCCAAAGCCTTGCGCGCGATGGGCCACGACGTTCGGGTGGTGATGCCGCGTTACGGCAGCATCGACGTGGAAAAGTACGGCCTGCGTCGAGTGGTGAGCAACATGGGAGTGCCGTTAGCCCATCAGCCGGTCAACGCCGATGTGCTCGAGGGACGGATCGGCGAGAGCGTGCCCATCTATTTCATCGAAAACCAGCAATTCTTCGGCCGCGAGGGCATGTACGGTTTCTGGGACGACGACGCCCGGTTCATCTTTTTCAGTCGGGCCGCGCTCGAGATGCTGCGCCCAATCGGATTTCAACCGGACGTGATCCATGTCAACGATTGGCACACCGCGGTGATTCCCAATATGCTGGCCCGGCTTTATGCCAGCGAACCCTTTTACGCGGACATCGCCACCGTGCTTACGATCCACAACCTCGCGTTTCAGGGCGTCTTCGGCTACGGCACGCTCCACCTGGCGGATCTCGACCCGTGGGGCCTGATCAAGGCGGGCATCCCGGGTCTCGACGACATCGTCAACCTGCTCGGCCGGGGACTCTTTTTCTCCGACATCGTCAACACCGTCAGCAACCGTTACGCGGAAGAGATTCTCACGCCGGAATACGGCGAGAAAATGGATCCGCTCCTGCGAGTGTTCCGCGGCAAGCTGCACGGGATCATCAACGGCATCGACTACGAGGTCTTCAACCCGCTGACCGATGTCTCGATCGCGACACGCTATGACACCAACACCACTGAGAAAAAGGTCGACAACAAGCTGGCCCTGCAGAAAGAAGTCGGGCTGCCGCAGGATCCCGCCATCCCCGTCATCGGCCTGATCTCTCGTCTGTACGACCAGAAGGGACTCGACCTGATCGCCAACATCATGTGGGGATTGATGCGACTGAACCTCCAGCTGATCGTGCTGGGTGCCGGCGACGCCCGCTACGAGGAGATGTTCCGGGCCAACGCCCGCGACAACCCGCGGAAGGTGGCGGCGACCATCGGCTTCAAGCCGGTGCTGGCCCAGCACATCTACGCCGGCTCGGACCTGTTCCTGATGCCCTCGCGCTTCGAGCCCTGTGGTCTCGGTCAGCTGATCAGTCTTCGCTACGGAACAATTCCGATCGTGCGGGCCACCGGCGGCCTGGCGGACACGATTGCGGACTGGGACCCGGTCAAGCAGACCGGCAACGGGTTCGTCTTCAGCGCCTACGACCACTGGGACCTGTATGCCCAGGTGGTTCGGGCGCTGGAGACCTTTCGCCAGCCGGCGCTGTGGCGCCGGTTGCAGGCCAACGCGATGTCGACCGACGTCAGCTGGGCGAACTCCGCGGACAAGTATGTCCGCCTCTACCACGCCGCCATCGCCAACCATGCCGAGGCGACGGAGTACTCGGCGACGGCGGCCGGACCCTACGGCTGGTCCGAACCGGAAAAAGCGGCCGGCTCCTAATAGAGGCCAACAGTTGGGGGCCTGCCTCTAATAGAGGCTAATATTTGGAGCTTTTTCTTGATGAATTGACATCGCATGGTGCATGATTACGGCGATTCGGCGCCAGCTCGAGGCTGGACGGCGACCCATCATTGCCCTGGAAGGGAGGTAATTGACGTAATGGACGGATCAATCGCTAAGTCGAAACGGTGGCGAGTCTCAACACTAGCCGCCACGATCGCGGTGCTGGTGGCCGCCTGCGGCAACCCGGCGCCATCAACGAGCACGGCAAAGAATGGCGGCACGTTGATCTGGGCGCTCGACTCCGACGTCGACACCCTCAATCCGTTCGTCATGTCGACTGTTCCTGACTATCGTGTTCTTTCGTTCCTCCTTCCCAACCTCTACTCGGCCGACAAGAACCTCAATATCATCCCGGACCTTGCCGATGGTATGCCCTCGGTCTCGAGCGACAGCCTGGTGTGGACCGTGAAGCTCAAGAAGAATGCCAAGTGGAGCGATGGAACCGCGATCACCGCCGACGATGTGCTCGCAACCCAGAAAATCCAGGCCGACCCGAAGCTTGATACCGATTACACGTACGACTGGAGCAAGCTGAAGACGATCGAGAAGGTCGACGCCAATACGGTCAAGTACACGCTGACCGAGCCCTTTGCTCCCTTCCTGGCGCTGAATCTCTTCGGCTATGTCGCGCCAGCCTCGGTCTACGGGAAGCTCGATCCGGCAAAGATCCGGAATGACCCGGTCTCGAAGACCATGCCGGTGAGCGGCGGTCCTTACAAGTTGGACAAGTGGACCCCCGGACAAGAGTTCGACCTTTCGGCCAACCCGAACTACTACAACGGGCGGCCTCACTACGACAAAGTGATCGCCAAGGTCATCACCGACGCCACCGCCGCCGCCAACGCGCTGATCAACGGCGATGTTGCCTGGCACCCATCACTGGGCGAGGCGGGCGCCGGTGGAATCAGCAAGGCCAAGCAGTCGAGCAACGTGCAGGTTCATACCTATCAGGACCTGGGATACATCGACTTCCGGATGAACACCCGCAAGGGCCATATCTTCGACAACGTGTTGACTCGCCAGGCGCTGGCCTATACGTTGGATAAGCCCTCGATCGTGCAGGCCGCTACGCAGGGCGCGGGCGCTCCCCTCTGGGGCGACATCGTCCCGGCTTCCTGGGCCTACAACGCCAACGCGGTGGTCAAGTATCCGGTGGACGTCAACAAGGCCAAGCAGCTGATGCAGCAGGCCGGCTGGACCATCGGGTCCGACGGCGTGGCGACCCGGCCCAACCCGAGTGGATCGGGCACGCAGCGATTCGTGGGCAAGATCCGGGTGCGCGCCGGCAAGCCCGACCGGCTGAAGGCGGCTGAGATCATCGCTGACCAGGTGAAGCAGATCGGCATGCAGCTGACACCCGATCCAACCGACTTCAAGGTGTTCTACAAACCCATCCAGCAAGGCCAGTTCGACGTGTTCATCGCCGGGTTCAGCCTGTACCTGGACCCGGATGACTACACCACCGCCCACTCCAGCCAGCTCCAGCCGGAGCACCACGAGGGGCAGAACTGGACCGGCTATTCAAATCCGGAACTTGACTCGCTGATCGACCAGGAGCGGAAGACCGTCAAGTCGACCGATGCCGAAACCAAGGCCGCCCGCAAGGCGATCTTCGACAAGATCGAGAAGATCATCAGCGGTGACGTCCAGACCTATATGCTCTGGGCCGATGTGTCGTCGATGGGCTGGTCGACCAACGTGGGCAACGTCTCGGCCGGGACCGGCGATAACACGATCTACTACGAGTCGAATAACAACCCCGCAAAAGCGGCCGAGTGGTACTCGAAGAACGGTAAGTAGGTAGCAGTCGTCGGGGCGAAGCGGGGAGGCGGCCGGGCCGCCCCCCGCCCCCGGCTGACCGCTAAGCTAAACAGAGTCATAGGATAGTGGCGTGACCTTCTATGTCATCCGCCGGGTCGCCATTGGAATCTTCCTCCTGTTCGTCATGTCCGCCATGTTCTTTACCCTGACCCGGGTGACGCCGGGTGCCCCGATCAGTGTTGGCGAGAATCCGCGAATTCATCAGTCGGTGATCAACTTGCGGCTTCACCGGCTGGGCCTCACCGACGAACAGGGAAACTCCTATCCGATCCCCCAGCAGTATGTGCTCTACCTGGGGGCGCTCCTCCACGGCGACCTCGGCGACTCCTACGTCAACAACGAGAAGGTCACCACACTGCTGCTCCAGCGATTGCCGAACTCAATCCTGCTGCTCGGCGCTGCTCTACTCCTGGCGCTGGCGATCGGGATCCCACTCGGCATCTTTGCCGCCACCCGGCAGTACTCCAAACTCGACATCACCACGTCGCTGGTCTCCTATATCGGCGTGTCGATTCCCAGCTTCGTGCTGGGCATTTATCTGCTGCTCATCTTTGGGGTGATCTTGAAACAGTCGCCGCTCCACTGGGGGTTCCCCCTCTTCGGCATGCACACCGGTGGCGTCGATGATCCCATCGACCTCCTGTACCACATGGTCCTTCCGGTGACATCGCTTGCCATCCTGCAAATCGCGATCTTCAGCCGCTTCATGCGGGCCAGCATGCTGGAGGTGCTGCACCAGGACTACATCCGGACGGCGCGGGCGAAGGGCCTGTCGATCGAGAAAGTCAACTACAAGCACGCGCTGCGAAACGCGATCCTGCCGATCATCACCCTCGTCGCCATCGCAATCCCACAGATCGTCAACGGCGCCATCATCACGGAAGGGATTTTCAGCTGGCCTGGGACCGGACAGCTCGCCTTCCAGGCGGTAGTCACTCGGGACTACCCGGTCATTCTTGGCGTGGTGATGCTGGTCGCGGCCGGGACGGTCCTCTTCAATCTGATCGCCGACCTGACCTACGCCATCGCCGATCCAAGGATCCGATACTGATGGCGCAGGTTCCCCCCCTCCCGATCGGCCCGGCGGGCGTCCCCGGTGCCGTCCCGGACCAGCTCTCGGTCGAGACCACCGTCCAGCAGGAGCGTGACCTTACACGGCCCGGGGCGAAGGCCGACGAGTTTGGCGGTGCCCCTGAGCTCGGCTTCTGGCGGCTGGCCGTCATTCGGTTTTTGCACCACCGCGTGGCAACCGGCGCCCTGATCATCCTCGGCATCATCGTCCTCAGCGCCATCGTGGTCCCCATCATCACCGGTGATCTCTATCGCGTCCAGGACTACCGGCATCCCTTCAAGCCGCCCTTCCAGAGCCTCCAGCATCTGCTCGGCACGGACGACCTCGGTCGGGATGAGCTCGCCAGGCTGCTGCGCGGTGCCCGGGTCTCGATCATGGTCGGGGTGCTGGCCGTGGTGGGCTACCTGCTCATCGGGGGAACGCTGGGTGCGCTGGCGGGCTACTACGGGGGCTGGCTGGACAACGCGTTGATGCGCTTCACCGACATCATCATCTCGGCGCCCTTCCTGCTCGTCGTCATCGCCGTCACGGCGGCGACCGGCGGTGTTCGCCTCACCACCGTCATCATCGTCATCGCCGCCACCGGCTGGTACGAGATTGGCCGATTGATGCGGGCCCAGTTTCTGGTGCTTCGAGAACAGGAGTTCGTCCAGGCGGCTCGAGCGCTCGGGGCATCGAACGCCCGAATCATCGTCCGCCACGTCCTGCCGAATGCCCTCGCCCCGATCATCGTTTCCGCGACCCTGGGCGTGTCCGGCATCATCTTGCTGGAAGCCGCGCTCGGTTTTCTCGGGTACAGCATTCCGCCGCCCGAGCCGAGCTGGGGCAACATGCTGCAGAACTTCGAGCAATACCTGCTCGACGACCAGGCCTATCTCGTCGTCTTCCCCGCCACCGCGCTGGTGATCACCGCGCTTTGCATCAACCTCGTCGGCGATGGAATCCGGGACGCGCTCGATCCGCGGCAGCGGTGAACGAACTCCTGCGAATAGAAGATCT
>Ga0209376_1004913_pt1 | contig 11370 bp, 10 predicted proteins | sample GraSoiAngelo_134_FD_185891 | JGI IMG/M metagenome (GOLD analysis project Ga0209376, IMG submission 185891) | Grasslands soil microbial communities from the Angelo Coastal Reserve, California, USA - 14_0929_05_30cm (SPAdes) (version 2) | ecosystem: Environmental > Terrestrial > Soil > Grasslands ... | reverse complement strand
ATATCCACAACGGCCTAGCCGGAACAGCCGAACTGCAAAACGGAACAGGAACCCTGCCCATCGAAACCTACTACAGCTATTATCCATGGGGCGGACTAAGCCAGGAGAAGCATCGATACGACTCTTCAGGTATTGTGGAATGGCTTACGATGTCTAGCACTTATGACAGTTATGGGAACCTCCTTTCTCTTGTGGACGCTCGGGGGAACACCACTAGCTACGGCCATTCTTCCAAGTATGCGTATGCATATTTGACAAGTCTGAACCGGACTGTGGCCGGCACGCTCATCTCAACTCGCTACGGGTACGACTACGCATCCGGCATGAAGCTCTGGGTCTACGATCCTAACGGTTTCAACACAACCTACCAATACGACATTGTCGGACGCGTAACCAGGATCACATATCCTACTCTGAACTTTACGACATACCGCTACAACGACCAGGCCAACTACGCGAACATTACTAGCGAGAATGGCTGGAGAACCCGTCAGATCTATGATGGTCTGGGCCGCCTCTCCATAACCCAACGGTTTCTGGCCGGGGTTCCATACTCCAACGAGACCACCACCTACAACTGGATGGACAAGATTACCAGCAGGATCGATTCGATGGGGAACGTTTACAGCTACCAGTACGATGTCCTAGGAAGACAGGTCAAGACCGTAGGGCCTGATGGCAACTTTACCCGGGTATTGTATAATGATGTCGCGTCCTGGTTGGAGTCAATCGACGAGAGCGGCTTCATCAAATTCCTTGCCTACGACCGTTTGGGCAGGCTCATAGAAGCTGATGAACAGACTTCCCCTTCCGCACTACGGGCTACCTCATACACATACGATGAGTCTGGAAATCTTGGGGCGATCGTTACCTATGACAATCCACTCAGGAACCCAGAGACAAGGGTCCAGTACGTTTATGATAATCTGAACCGGATGGTGAGTGCACGCTACCAAGATGGTACGTCCGAGTCCTACAGCTACGATAGCAACAGTAATCTTGTAAGAAAGATTGATCGAAAGAGTGTCCAGACCAGCTACTCACACGACTCACTCAATCGTATCGCGGCAATCACATATTATGGTTCCACGCTCACCAGCGACAGCTACACCTACGACAGGAACAGCAACCTTCTACAACTGCAAAGCCAGAACGCCACCATAAGATACACTTACGATCCTCGCAGCCGAGTGCTCAACGAGAACTACACTATCAACACTGGTGGATCCGTACGAACCTATGCCGTCAGATACACCTACAACGGGAGACTCCTGGCCACTATAACCTATCCCGACAATCTCGTCGTGAAGTATAACTACGATAGTCTGGGCAGGATCCTAGCGGTTTCCAAGTCCGGTAGCACCACCTACGCCACCTTCAGCTATTACCGTAACGACAAGGTTAGAGGCATCGGCTTTGGCAATGGCTTAGTGGCTAACTACACCTATGACAGGCTCGCCCGACCTCTGAACATTACCCTGAAAAACGGCGCCGTCACACTCTACTCCCTGACCCACGGATACAATAGGACAGGAACAGTCGCCAGCGTTATCGGCCAGGTCAACCAGATCAGCGATAACGAACAGTACCGCTATGATCCTCTAGCACGATTGACCAATGCCACTATTACGAGTGGCGGGACCACTAACAGACTCTGGTATGAGTATGATGGCCCGGGGAATCGTCTGAGACAGAACCTCAACGGCGTGCTGACAAGTTCTACTTACACTCCTTCGAACAATCAGCTCGTCGGGTCATCAACGCCGGGAATGACTACCGCCTACTCTTACGATGCTAATGGTAATCAGGCGATCCGGAACGTGACGACTACGGGGACGGCTCACTGGACATACAGCTGGGACGTGGCCAACCGGCTCGTGAAGGTTCGCAACGACGCTGGTGTCCAAGGCGCCTACGCTTATGATGGCGAGGGGCGACGCGTAGAATCCATCGAGGCCTCTACCACATTCTACGCCTACCTTGGGACCGAGACGCTATACGAGACCGTCACTGGAGGAGCCGGCACCGACTATATCCACGCGGGCGGATTTCGAATCGGGAAGGTCTCAGGCACAACTATCAACTACTATCATACCGATTCGCTTGGAAGCACACGTCTGGTTACGAATACTTCCAAAAGCGTCGTCTTCTCCGACAACTACCAGCCTTTTGGCCAGGACAATGGAGCCCATACGGGTTCGGAGACTTACAAGTTTACGGGCAAACCTTTCAGCATTTCGATAGGTTTGTATTACTACTACCATAGGTGGTACGACTCATCCATCGGACGATTCATATCCCCAGATCCAAAGAAAGGCGATCTCTCCAACCCTCAGGGGTTAAATCCGTACGTCTATGCCTCGGATGGCCCCACTTTCCGAGTCGACCCGTCCGGTCTAGCAGATTGCAACGCGTGGAACCCGTTCACATGGGGTGGATGCGCTAACAATGCGATTCAGACGGTAAGCAACGTAATTGTTCAGCCTACTGTAAACTTCGTCAACAACCACGTTATCAAGCCTATCGTGAATGATGTCGTGAAACCGTTCATCAACAATGTCGTCATTCCGCTGGTGAACAACGTAGTCGTCCCCTACCTCAAGGATTACTATAACGGGCTAGTGGCAAGTTACAACACGCTGTCCAATGTTGGAAGCCAGATGTGGAACGGATATCAGAGCTTCACAAAGACTGTTCATGACGAGCAACAGTCATTCTATCGTTCAGTCAACCAAGACCTACAAGGCTTCGCGCACGACATCACGCACCTCCATATTTCTAACATGAATCAATTTTTCACTGGCCTGGCTTACTGTGGGGCGCTGATTGGTCTGGCAGCAGTAGCGTACTTTGCTCTGCCCGAAATTGCAGCTGGCGAGGCGGGGGCTTTGATGGCCGAGGGTGCAGCCGCTGCTGCGGGTGCAGCTGGCGCGAGCTCTCTTGAATATGATAAAGGAATGGCGGAGCTCATCGCTTTCGGAGCCGGCCTTGCTATCGGATGCGGTGGCAACATTGCCGCTTCGCTATCTACCTCATAGCTGACCCACGAAAGCGGAGGGTGTGTATCCCAGTGAGTTCAAGAACTGTTACCCTCCTGCAGGCGATCGCATGGCTAACGCTAGCTTCAGCTCTAGTTGTCGGAACCACCGGCGACCAAAACGTTCAGATAATTCTTGCAAGCCTAGCTGGATTATCGATCATGGCCTATGTGATCACAAGGGAGCTTGAGAAAGGGACCCCAAGATTTCTTGCTTCAAGAAGTCTGATTATCCTCGGTTTGTTTGCAATGGTAGGCGGAGTTGCAGTTACATCGGCGGGTTCTATTCAAAATGAGCTGTTAAATTCGACATCGGCTGGGCTGCAACTCAAGATTGTCGGCATCTCGCTGTATTTGATAGGAATTCTAGGGATCATTATTTCGCTGGCAACTTCAGGAACAACGCGTCCTCCGGAATGGACAGGGAAATCGTCAGATATACCTACAACATGATTAACGAGGAGCTTACAGGGACCATAAGACCAGCCACAGGCCTGTTGCTGGAATGACTTCAACGCTAATCTTACTGTTCTACGATAACTACCAGCCCGTCGGACCGGGCAACGAGGCATACGGTAGCGAGACGTACAAGTTTACGAGCAAACCCTACAGTTCTAGCATAGGTTTGTACTATGACTTTCATCGCTGGTACGACCCGTCAATTGGGCGATTCATTAGTCCAGACCCGAAGCATGGCAGACTATCGAATCCACAGAGCCTCAATCTCTACATCTACGTCCTAGACAGGCCGACCTCGCTTGTAGATCCTACGGGGTTAATCTCTGAATTCCACGATAGGCCCTGCCCGGCGTCAGGGTGTACCAGTGGGCCCGACCCTCTCTTCACCGCTGTCAGCAATTGGTGGAACAGCTTACCACCTGGAGAGCAGCAAGCGATAGTTTTCACCGCCGTTGTCGTCATCGCCGCTATAGTGGTTGTGGGAACAGCGGGAATTGCGTCTCCCTTGGCGCTGGCAGCTGTCGGTGCTGCGACGAGTAGTACGTTCTATACAGCCACTGCAGGAAGCCATGCCACATTGGCTGGCGCTGTGGGCAGCGCTGTAGCCGGAGCAGTTACTGGCTACTTTGGAGGTGTTGGCGGGGCAGCTGCCGGCAGGTTTGGTCTTCTTGCAGGAATGCTCACCGCAGGGTCGGGTGCTGCTGGAGGTGACATACTTGGAGGCTTGGCTGAGAGCGCGCTAGGCGGTAGACAATTCTCCCTTTCTGATCCAAGAACACAAAGACGGTTGGTTCTCGATGCGGGAGTTTCAGCTCTAACGTTCGGGCTAGGCAGAGGGTTTCGAATCAGTGACCTAGCTGAGAGGCTCTCGGAGAGGCAAGTATTCGGCGCCGGTGACTCGACCTTTGACTGGTATGTTGCAACGCCAGGGGACGCATTGAATTATCAAGTATTGAGCACTTCATTGAAAGCTGGTTGGGAGGTGGGGACAGATCTTTTGGGCGACTTCGCATCTTCGATCGGTATCTGAGCATTGACGGAGTTGGTCAAGTCTGGGCGTTAAGGATAAGATCAAGGCTTTTCTCAGGTGGAACGTAACTCCTATCCGATTCGAGGGAGATCCGGACAAGCCTCTCCCCAACAAGCCTTTGCCTGCGACGATTGCTACGATCGGCACGGTCTTTCTCTTATGGTTTTATTTCAGTTACTTCATCCCTTCCCTCGTAACAAACAGGCTGACCTTCTGGGCATCGCTTGTTGCCTGGGCGACCCCTCCAATCGTATACTCAGCGAAGTACTGGAAAGTTCCCGCGAGGCGTTCTGGCAAAGTTGCTGCAAATATGATAGCGGTAATGGGATTTCTGGTCCTCCTCCTGTTCTACCTATCGTCGATAGTCACCGGGCTGGAGCCGGTTTTGTTCGCGTTCCTGCCTGGGGTGCTAGGAGGGTTCTTGGTAGGACAGGATGGAGTGTTGCTTGGTGAAGCCCTCAGATCGTAAGAACTCGAATCATCATTTTGACTTCAGTTGGTGCCTCATTGAGGCCCACCATGTAACATCTCCGACTCCGCCACCTCCCTCGCGTTTGAAGCAGTCTCCCCTTCGCTTCCAAAAGAATGGACCCTTCGGGCTTAGAGTGTTAACAATTCAGTTCAGTTTGATCCGACGGACTTTCCTCGACGAGTCTCCTCTAATAGTTCCAATTTACCTTCCAGAGCAACTAGTCTTGCTTCCAGACAATTCTGATTAGCCAATTTGCTTTCTAGCTTTACAAGCGTCTTCTTCCAATCCTCTCTATCGGCTTTGGCCGGGTTATCATCTTCGAATCCTAGATTGACGAATGGGTATCCCTTGCAGTACAATTCCCGGAGCCCTTCTATCTCTCGATCAGTGTAATGTCGGGCCCTAGTGTCAGCGAAATGTCCTTCGATCATCATCTTCCGCTCGTGGTCGATGCTTGCGTGGTCGAGGGCGTTCTCGAAATACTTCCTCAATTCGTGACAGGTCTGTATTTTTCGGGTCCAGCCCAGCCTTCCTCTTGGCTCTGCGGATGGCCGCCCAGACCCCATAGTAGCTTCGGGGAATCAACCTAGCGTCGGGCCTGGGTTCGACGAGCTTTTCTTCGATCACTCTTTGAGCAATCGGATGGATCCTGCTCCGAGAAACGTGTAGCCTGCAGCTTTCTTCCCCGCATAGAATCGAGGTTCCAGACGGATAGCCATCGGAGTCGTCCCTCTTTCGAGATCCTCCAAGACGTGGTGGTATCGTAGCTCCATCAGTACGTGCGAGCGGAGGCCTGACTCTGCAGCCATTACGACGAACAGTTTGTGGACCTTCTGCTTCAGATGATCGAGGAGCGTTTGGATCTCGTGACGCTTGTATCCTCGATGCCAGGCTTGAGGGATATACTGGAGATTCGTCTTTGGCAGGCTGTTGTATCCGTTATGCAGTAGGACGCTTCGAATCGCGACTCTATAACAAAATTGAATAGCGGGCTTGAACTCAGAGGAGGTCTTGTCGATTAGATCTTGGACCTCCACTCCTTCGACGGTCTTTACTCCATTGGAGGAATCGTTCTGGTGATTGGCCTGTTCGAAGCTGGGACCGACCCATATAGCCAAGATATTTTTTGTGAGTTTGCGAGGCCTTGTTTCGAAGCCAACGCTCTACACACGGAGGTCGCTGGAAACACCGCATGCTATCAGTTTTGTACTCAATAGGATTCGTCGGGTCTCCTAGTCCAAGAAAATTCTCAGCCAAAACCGGTCCTTGATAGCGTACGATCGTTTGATGTTGTATTTAGCTCAGACAGATCTGCGCACGGATTTCTAGCAAATCGAAAAGGTGAGAATGTCGTAGGATCGTGCACCGTTTTGTATAATTAGAGTGACAGGTTTACAGGCAAACCTGCGAGCGCAACGACAGGTTTGTACTACGAGTATTCACGCTGGTACGACCCATCGATTGGACGTTTCATCAGCCAGGATCCGTCGGCGGGACATGTATCCGATCCTCAAAGCCTGAACGCCTACGTCTATGTCGAGAATCTTCCAACAGTTATGACGGACCCTACCGGGGCTGTTTTGTGTGATGGTACCAGGACTGCGAGGGAGGCGGTCTTCTCCGCGTTCAGCCTCTTACCCAGGAGCAACTCAACAGCATCGAAGATCCCCAGATTCGTGAGATGTGCGGTGACAATCCGCTCATCTGTCGTGCGATGGGATACATACAAGACGATCAGATCGGAGGGCCAACCCCCACTTCGGGAGGACTAAATGCAGGCGGGCCCCTCGATTCTACGCCGACGATAACTACAACCGGCTCCCAAGACACGTCCGTTTTCTACCGCTACATCACTACCTCCGAACTTCAAGATCTCCAAGAAAACCCTGTGCTCTCTCCGGGCGAGTCAGGAAGGGCATACTTTACGACCGATGTCTATGATAGTCAATCCGTGTCTTACAACAGGTTGAGTCTTTACGAACAGAAAGACTACAGAATTGCCTTCAGATTCACTGATAATCCAGATATCACAGGCCCAAGGCCCGTCGGCCCTACGTACTTTGCGGGAACCGATATAATCAGAACTAATGGGGGCGGAACGGAGTATTTCATAAAGGAGATTGCAAGAATCATATTGATCGGAGATCCTGTCCCACTTGGACCATAACTGGAGTGAATGTCAATGACAGACGAAACTCTGAATGTCATCCTATATGTCGATGAGGCGCAGGCACCATTGGCTCGAGGACAACAAATCTCTGGAAAAATAATAGCGATGGTTCCCGATTCAAGGCCGCCAGGGAAAAAGGATGCATTGATTCAACCTGAAAGAAACGCTCCTGCGGTTCTTCAAGGAGGCAGTCTCTACGTATCTCCACGGTATCGAGACGAGAGCTGGGACGATTTTAGAGCAGGTAAGGAGATTACGGTCAACGTAAGCTTTCTCGACTCGCAGAAGAAGGAAGTTGCCCGAGGTATTGGGCACGCGCATTTGGGTAACACCTATCGGACGAAATAACAAGATATGGTCTGAAAAGAATCGGCTGAGTTTCGACCTGTGCTAGTTCGCCGAGCTCCAAAAACTTGCAATACTTTGAGAATGCGCCCACGGCCTTTGTCGATCCTTCGGGTTAAATCCCATCGTACATCAGATTTTTGGAATCACTCGGATCCGAAAATGGGCTCATCAACATCGCCGAACTTGAAGCGATTTCCGAGAATGGAAACCCATCACGGTCTTTGTGAGACTTCTCGACTCCGAACCTGATGAAGTTGCTGCCAGGATCGGAAGTCTCAAACGGGGGAAGGACAAATCTGGTAGATCTAATGTCGAGATCGGAGCCGGAATCGTCCCACAGTCGAGATCTCCATGACGTGGCGGTATCGTAGCTCCATCAGTACGTGAGAGCGAAGCCCCGATTCCGCATCCATCACGACGAACAGCTTGTGGACCTTCTGCTTCAAATGATCGAGGAGCGTTTGTATCTCGGAACGCTTGTAGCTTCGATGCCATACATGAGATACGTACTGGAGATTTGTCTTGGGCAGGCTGTTGTATCCATTGTGGCGTAGGAAGCTGCGGAGGGCGACTCGATAACAAAACTGAATAGCAGGCTTGAACCCAGCGGAGGTCTTGTCGATAAGGTCTTGAACCTCCACCCCCTCGACGGTCTTACACCATTGGAGGAATCGTTCCGGTGATTGGCCCGTTAGAATCTGGAATCGACCTAAATAGCCCAAATATTTCTTGCGAGTTAGCGCAGCCCTGTTTCGAAGCCAGCGCTCTATACATGGAGGTCTCTGGAAATATTCCTTGTCAACTTCGCCTGGAATATTCTGCGTCCGGTCCCCTAGTCCAACAAGATTCTCCGGCAAAACCAGTTCTTGATGTCACACAGTCGCTCGATGTTGTATTTAGCTCAGACAGATCCGTGTACGAATTTTCAACAGATCGAGATTCTTCAGAGGTAGTAAGATCGTGCACCATTGGATATGATTGGAATGACAGGTTTACCGGCAAACTTAGAAGCCGGATTCTTTCCTGAGACATCGACGAATTTTCGATAGTTCTAATTCGATTCTCGGTTTCAGTGTTCAGAGCCGCCTGGATCTCCACCGACTTTCTTAGCCCGTGAAGATGTTCGATCACCACATCGTGGTCTCTTATGATGCCAAGCAGGTCTTGGAAATGGCAAGTTGCGGTGAGTCAGGTAAAGTTCAGTAACCACACTCTCTTCAAAACTATGAGTGGACTAGGATGGTCAAACTCCCTCAGGCTCTCGGTTTCGGCCGCGAGATCGAATCGATCCTCCTCATACTGTCGGACCGTCCTGAGGAAGTTGTCAGAAAGATTGCTGCTAAGAAGAGCGTTGGAGATTATCGATTGGTTGGTGAGAAGACGAAGTTTCTTGCCGACACGTACTTCGACACCCCCAACCACCTTCTTTCGCATCGCAAGTTGAATCTGAGAATACGGACAGATAACCAGGATCGTTGGATCACTATGAAGACGCATCCAAGGCGAACTCTCTGGGGTGGAATGGTCCGATCTGAGATGGAGGTTCCCTGGTCAAATGAGACTATTGAAAGAGTGGTTTCCGAGCTGAAAATCCCCCATCAACCTGCAAGCACCGCCGGCCAGATTACTCCTTCAGACCCGATTGAAGTATTGAAGAGCAAAGGCCTAGTTCCCATCCAGCATCGAGAGACGCAACGGCAGGTACGAGATGTTACGTCTGGCCCAGAAAGTTCCCCCGTCCTAGCAGAACTAGACATTGACTCAGTGCTCTACGACTTTGGCGATCAGAAGATACGCCTTTTCGAAGTCGAAGTGGAGAGTAAGTCCGAGAAAGGCCAGAACGTAGTCAAGAGCGTCACAAAGAGCTTGAAGGGAGAATACGGCTCGATTCTGCGAAGCTGGCGTCACGGAAAACTGGCGACCGGAACTGGAATCGCGAAACTGTTGAAATCAGGAGAACTCCGACCACTGATCGATGCTCAAAACCGGCTCCTCCCTGCCGCCTACGATAGGCTCAACAGAATCCTGTGAGGCGCGGATCGAAAGTGCGTAAGAACCAAGGGTTGGACAGAGCGAGTGTAAATATCCCTATTAGGCAACAGACCCTATAGAGATATGATCGAGTCCTTGAGCGAAGAACTCTCCGTGGGCCAAGTAATGGATGCTCTCCGGAACTGCTACGATCCAGAGATACCCGTCAATATTGTCGATCTCGGTTTGGTCTACGGCGTCACCATAGACAGCGATACAGTGAAGGTTCGAATGACCCTTACAACCATGGGCTGCCCAGCCAGCGCCTACCTGAGTCACCAGGTCAAGGAACTGATCGAGAAGATGCCCGGTGTCAGGCACGCTGATGTCGACATCGTCTGGGACCCACCCTGGACCCCTGACAAGATGAGTTCTGCCGCGCGAGAACGTCTGCAGGCAAACCAGGAGCCAGTGTCGATCGAATTCGACCCGGCCAGTTTCAAGCCCAAGAAGAAAGGACACATCGCAAAGAACCCAGATGGGACAGTTGTCCTGATCAACGAGGCAAATTCCCGCTACCTCGGAAACGATGACATTGCCAGCCTCTGGGAAAAGAGCGATGGAAGCAAAACCATTGATGAGCTGACGTCGGAACTCGCCACCGAAAAGAAGGTCTCGCCCACCGAGATTCGGATGCAGATACTAGAAGTCGTTACTCAGCTGGTCGCTATCGGATTGATCGCTCCTGAGGACGCTATGGTTCTACCTCTGCACCCCTAGCCCCCGGAGACTTGGGGAAGGCTCGGATAAAGTCACAGTTACATTTCAGCGGAAACGCCTCGACTCTGCTGTCGGTTGCGCCGGAAGGTAGGTCCATGTGGCGATCGTATGTTACAAGAATACTTGGGAAATCTTCCTCAATCTCAAGCGTATTTGGGCTATCAACCATGACAAACCATTGAGAACTCTTATATTGAATAGACAACGATAACGCAACTCAACTTCGAGGCTACTGTATGAACAGACGGTTGTTATTGTTGACCTTGCCACTGCTGATTCTTGCAGCAGTTGTCGCGATCCCCTGGAGTGTTATGCCGGTACACGCCGCAATAGGAACCGTGTGCCTTCAAGATCCTTCATCTGTATCCAACCCGGCTACTCCCTGCCCTGCTAGTCCTCCGACGTTTGATGGGCCTGTGACCACCTCGACAGGCCCTGCAACCCAGCTTCGTGTAGGCGTCTATATTCAGGGTTCGGATGCTATGAACGGTTTCGGTGTCACTCTTCTCTCGGACCATACTATTCTCACGCCTGCTGATGCTGATCTCACCGGTACGGTTCTCCTTACCGCGACTCCCCCGGGCACCCCCAGTATTATCGTAAAGTGTATCGGTGGTATTCTGAAAGCCGGTTCGACGTGTGATTCTACTACGGATAGTGTGGATACGATTCATTTTGCGGCTGTTGCCGCGTTAGGCTCTATTACTCCCTCGGGTGTGACTGGGCTCTTGTTCACCGCTGTCTACAATATCACCGGTTCTGCTCCTGCGGGCGGGATCACGATTGACTACCAGACGGGTTGTATCAATACGAGCGTGGCGGGTTTCTGTGTTACAATCACGAATGGTACTCAGACCCCTGACTCGGAAACCACTAACAACGGTACTTTTGATAATAGTGCTTTTGCAACTTCGATCTCGTGGATAACGATCGCTGTCAGCCCGGCGACTATTGGTCCTGTTACTCCGACGCTTTCCCAAACGTTCACTGTTACCGCTTCCGCTCAGAATGGTTGGCCGACAGGCCAGACCGATGGTGTTAGTTTTAGTTTCGCGTCGACTCAGGGGCTTAGCGCCTCGTTCAGCGCGCCTAGTTGTCTTACT
>Ga0209376_1004910_pt1 | contig 11373 bp, 8 predicted proteins | sample GraSoiAngelo_134_FD_185891 | JGI IMG/M metagenome (GOLD analysis project Ga0209376, IMG submission 185891) | Grasslands soil microbial communities from the Angelo Coastal Reserve, California, USA - 14_0929_05_30cm (SPAdes) (version 2) | ecosystem: Environmental > Terrestrial > Soil > Grasslands ... | reverse complement strand
GATCACGCGCACATTGCAAGATCGACAAATGGTTGGCGGCTGTTTTCGGATTCGGTTTCCGCGACGGGAGCTGATCTATCGTGTGGGCGATGCCGGTGGAAATCTTGCCGTGGAATTATTCGGCCGATGTTATGGGGATCACGGCATCTTCTGCCGGCGCGAGGACTTTTTTGCGGTTCGTGGTTACCCCAACGTGCCGTTGCTCGAGGATGCCGAGTTTTACCGGCGCCTGCGGCGTCGCGGCGGAACGCGACAACTCGCGAGCAAAATCATCACCAGTCCCAGCCGCTATGAAGAGATCGGACCGTATCGGCTGACCGTTTCTTACTTGTTGCTTTCGACGCTTTACCTCTTGCGCGTTCCCGTTTCGGTGTTGGCGCGCATCTACGCTCGCTTGTGTCTGTGCGCCGATGAACGAGCGCAACTACCGCGGTAGAAAATTAGTTTGCCGGGAATAAAAAGATTCGTTCAAGCGTCGAACATCCAGTTAAACTCCAAACATCCAATCCCATCCTATGATTACACGATTCATCATCGCAGCAGCAGTGGCGTTGTTCTTCACTCCCACGATTTCGAACTTTGCTCAAGAACATCCGGAGCATCCAAAGAAGACCGAAGGGAAAAACAAAGGCGAGCATCCAAAGAAAGGCGGCGCGGAAAAGAAAGTCACCACGGCCGAGATTTCTACTGGAATCAAGAAGCACATCAGCAGCGAGAGCAAAAACTCTAGCGACAAGAAGTTTCACGTGAACCACGAGGGCAAGGACCTCGCCCTCGATTTGGTCAGAGTGCATGACGACCGGCTCTCCAGTCTGGGCGAAGGCAAATATTTCGCCTGCGTCGACATGAAAGCGACCGATGGCACGACCTATGACATCGACTTCTTCATGTCTGGAAAACCCGGGGACATGAAGGTCACCGAAACATCCGTCCATAAGGTGAACGGCAAGCCGCTCTACAATTGGAAAGAAGAAGGTGGCGTCTGGAAAAAAGTTTCAGGTTAGAAACCTCTCGCGCCTTTATGCGTTCGCTGATTGTCCCAGCGCTAGTTTTTTTCGGAGCGCTGGCGAGTCCGGCCGCTGATAAACCCGGTATCGTTAAAGGCTCCGATGAGTTCGAGTTTGTTTATCGAGTCAAGCTTCCCGAGATCAAAGGCGACGCTCGACTCTGGATTCCATTGGCCAAGACGGACGCGTTTCAGACCGTCACGCAAGAGGAAGTCAGTATCCCGATCAAGTGGGAGAAGGTGCAGGATCGCGATTATGGCAACGACATTTGCGTGCTTCATCCGCAACCTTCAGACAGCGGCAAGATGATCGAACTGCGTTACCTGGTCGTGCGCAAAGAGAAAGCGGCGTATCCGTCAACGGGAGAAGATCCTGGGCGCTTTCTTCGTCCGGAGAAGCTCGTGCCGCTAAACGAAACGTTTAAGACGCTGGCCGAGCAAGCAACTGCGGGGAAAAAGGACGACGTAAATCGCGCCAAGGCGCTTTACGATCACGTGCTCGGTCGGATGCGCTACGACAAATCCGGCACAGGTTGGGGCAGGGGAGACGCGATCTACGCATGTGACGCGAAAACAGGCAATTGCAGCGATTTTCACGCTTATTTTATAGCGCTGTCCCGGAGCGTCGGCATCCCGGCCCGCTTCGCCATCGGCGCAACGATTCCGGCGGAAAAAAACGAAGGCCCGATTGAAGGTTATCACTGTTGGGCGGAATTTTTCGCCGATGGACGCTGGGTGCCGGTGGATATCAGTGAAGCATGGAAAAATCCGCAGCTGGCCGATTACTATTTCGGCCATCATCCGGCCAATCGGTTCGAACTGACCAAAGGGCGCGATTTGATTGTCGATCCTGCGCCGGCGACCGGCCCGATTAATTTTTTGGCGTATCCGCTGCTCGAGATGGACGGCAAACCGGTGAAGCCAGAAACAAGCTTTGCCTTTCGCCGGACTCGCGTCTGAATCTGCAATACCAGCCGTGCAATTGCCCCACGGGCACTCTGCACGAGCGAAAGGAATGCGTCGCCTTCGCTTCAAATTGGGATGACGGCGCTAATGTTCGCGATTTCGTCCGCGTTCGCAGCGACTAACGAGTTGTCACATCTGCCACCCTGGGTGCAACGAATTTCGTTTTCCGGAAGCACCTGCTTGCTCTCTGAGCGACTCTTGCTCCTATTCATCTCGAAAGCTTTCGGGAGTTGAAACTCAATGAGCGGACTGCGATTGGGAGTTAATATTGATCACATCGCCACGTTGCGGCAGGCACGTTATGCGTCGATGCCGGAATCGAAGAATGCCGAACCCGATATCGTGGTTGCGGCTGCGATGTGTGAACGCGCCGGTGCGCAGGGGATCGTTACGCATTTGCGCAGCGACCGGCGCCATGTACAGGACCGCGACATCGATCGGCTTCGCCAAAACATTATGACCAAACTGAATTTGGAAATGGGCAATACGCCGGAGATTGTCGATGTTGCTTTGCGAATTGTGCCCGACGAAGTCTGTCTTGTCCCAGAAAAGCGCGAGGAAGTGACGACCGAAGGCGGCCTCGACGTCGCGGCGAATCGGAAAGAACTCGAACCCACGATCAAGCGACTTCAAACCTCCGGCATTCGCGTCAGTCTGTTTGTCGATCCGACCCTGGAGCAAATCGACGTCGCCCATGAGCTGGGCGTGGAAATGGTCGAGCTGCACACCGGCAAATTGGCGAATGCGTTTTCGGAAAAGATCGAGAAACAGGAGCTGGAAAACTTGCAAGCCGCGGCCAAAGCGGCGTCAGAATTGAAACTGCAAGTCAACGCCGGTCACGGAATCAACTACAGCAACATCGCGCTGATCCACAAAATTCCGCACCTCACCGAACTGAACATCGGGCACTCGATCGTTTCGCGGGCGGTCTTCGTCGGGATTGAAAACGCGGTCAGAGAACTACTGGCCGCGATGGCCGATTATCGAGGATGATAACTGCGAAGAATGTTGACCGCTTAAAGCGGTCGAGTTTGGCAATGCCGCTGGTTATCTGCGAAAATGGCAGTGCGCCTCGCACATGAGTGTGCTCGGCATCGGCGTCGATCTGGTAGAATGTGCGCGCATACAACATTCGCTCGATCGCTTCGGCGAAAAATTTCTCCGCCGCGTCTTTACCGAGGGCGAAATTGAATACTGCATGTCGATGAAATTTCCGGCGCGTCATCTGGCTGCGCGATTTGCGGGAAAGGAAGCGGTCGCCAAAGCGTTTGGGACTGGCATTGGCAAAGCGATGGGCTGGCGCAATATCGACATTCGCAAGAAAAAAAGCGGCGAACCGTTCCTCATTTTTTCCGGACCTGCGCAAGAACTTGCTTCGAAGCTGGGCATAACGTCAGCGCTGATTACCTTGAGCCACACCGATCATCACGCGATGGCCTGCGTCGTGCTCGAAACGACGTGACGTGGTTCGGTCCCCGGATTAAACGAACGCCCTCGCCAGATTTCTCCAGCGAGGGCGTCGTGATTTTTAGCAACTCCGGCTGCTACTTCTTGCAGCAGCTGCTATTGCAGCATTGCTTGCCTTTGCAGCAGTTGTCTTTCGGCGTCGTCGCTGCTGTCGCCGTGCCAATCAAAGCTGCCAGGCTAACAATCAATAGAAGATATTTCATACAATTCTCCTGTTTGAGTTTTCTGTGAAATTCGGCCGCGCGATTGATCGCGCGCCGAACCGTCGTTTAGGAGAACGCAACGCGCGGCGGCGGCACTGGCGGTCGTTGCGACCGAGCTGTCGCGCGATCATCGTTCACTGAAATTGTGCCGCTCATCTCAGCTCCCGCGGCAAATGCATTTGCGTTGCCGAAGTAAAGGAGCAGGCAGACGGCTGGCGCTGTGCAGCATGTTGCAGAACTCGACGTGGTTCCGCCGGGATTGATTGGACAGCGGAGGCCCAGGTCTGTGTTCATGTCTGCGCAGCAAGTTTTCTGTTGGGCGATTGGAACAGGTTCCCCTGGAAGAACAGGCGTTAAAGAAGCAAGGCTAACTGCTAGGACAGCCAAGAGTAGTCGCGCCGGCACACTCACCGGCCGCATTCTAGCATCACCACCAGGTTTCTAAAGAGCGATTAACGCGCGGTTCGTTTGCCGGTACCGCCACTAATCTCCTGAACGGCTGCCTCGACCCACGGTCTAACTTGTGCTATACGGGAATTGTATGTTGAGCAGGATCACGATTTCGGTGGTAATGGCTGCGGCGCTGGCGGCAGGGCCGATCTGCGTTTCTGCACGAACTTGCATTCTGTCCAACACATCGAGCCAGAAGGCTTGTCAATCCGATTGTTGCGCAAACAAAACTTGTTGCGCGACGTCGCCCAAGAACACAGCTCCAGTCTCTCAGCCGCTTGCAAAGTCTGCTTCGGTTCAACAGAACATTGCGACTTTGCCTTCTTCGGTTGCGTTCCTGGGACTGGATCCAGTCGCGAGAACCTCGCGGGTTTTCTCGAGCAGAGATTGCACGGCGCACTCGCCGCCGACGCTCGCACTGACCTGCATTCGTCTCATCTGATCCACGGACGTTAAAGCCCGGGGTGTCCCCATTTACGGGAACATCTGGACCTCAACCGTTCGTTTGGATCAATGAAAACAAATTACCTTTTACCATTTTATTTAGCTTTAGCTTCAATTCTTCGAGCTGAGGAATCCGGCGACGCCGGGACCGAAGCTCCGCGCGCTCACATTTCGTTACGCGAAGTGACGAAGGTGGTGCTCGCGAACAATCCTGCAATCAAGCAAGCCGAGAACCGCTGGCGCGCGGCAGTCCAACGCGTGCAGCAAGCAAACGCATGGGACGACCCGCGCATCGCCGGCGATTCGCGAGTTCGCCGGTTTGTTGACGTGCCGCCGAACGCGTTCATGGATCAGTCGCTTACAGTCGAGCAGCTGATCCCGATCACCGGAAAAAATCTTCTGCGCGGGCGCGCCGCGGCAGCGGAGGCATTGTCGATCTTTGAGGAGGTGCGGCGGGCGGAGCTGGACGTTATCGCCAAAGCGCGTGCTTCGTTCTTCCGATTGGCGAACGCTTACGAGCAGCTGGAGATCAACAGCAAAAACCTCGTTTCGCTGAGACAAATCGCCGACATCAGCCGCTCGAAATACGAGACCGGCGTCGAGAGCGCGGCCAATGCCCTCGTTGCGGAAACCGATTACAGCAAACTGTTGGAAACACGGCGTGATCTGGAGCGCAACCTTTCTGACGCGCAATCGCAACTGAACGCGCTAATGAATCGCGACGCGTTCGCACCGCTTGGCACGCCTGCGGCCGCAAACATTAACGAAGCCAATCTCTCGTTGAGTAGATTGCGAGCGATCACGCTGGCGCAGCGGCCCGAAGTGCAGATGGCACACGCAAAGATCGACAGCGAAAAATCGAAGCTTCAGCTCGCGCGCCGCGCCTGGATTCCTGATCCGGCGCTGATGGTGAAAGGCCAGCGCTACAACGATGCGTCGCAAGCGGTCAGCGAACTGGATGCCGGAGTTTCGTTCACCGTGCCCTGGGTGAATCCATCAAAATATTCGGCCGGAGTTCGCGAAGCCCGCGAGAACGTCGGCGCCGCGGAGCAGGGTCTCGATCGCGAACAAAAGGAAGCGTTGCGGCTCCTGCGCGATCAGTTGGAAAAAATCGAGACTGCGCATCATCACGTCGAACTTTTTCGCGACAAACTTGTCCCGCAGGCGCGACAGGCGTTCGAGGCGACACGACTGAGCTACGAATCCGGCAAAGCATCGTTCCTGGATTGGATCAGCGCGCAGCGAAACCTGCGCGATATCGAGGCGACCGCGCGTGAGCATTTGGCGGATTATCAAATCGCGGTTGCGGAGTTGGAGGCAGTCACCGGCACAGAACTCTACGCGCGGCCTGCCCAACAGCTCAAAGCGGAAAGGAAATCACAATGAAAACATTTACGCGAAAGCTCACTTTGTTGATGATATTGGTTGCGCTGCTCCTTGGCGTCGCGTCGTGCATGAAAAAAGGCGCGTCGAGCAAACCGAGCAACGTTGATTACTACACCTGCACGATGCACCCGTCGGTGAAATCGCAGGATCCGAAAGGCAAATGTCCAATCTGCGGAATGGATCTTGTGCCGGTGATGAAGAAAGGCGGCGGTGAGAAGCAGACTGGACAAATGCAGGGAATGGAAGGCATGCCCGGGATGCCGGGAACGAAACCTGAAGCTGCAACACAAGGCGCGCAGACGCGCGAGTTTGTCGTTCCGGTAGAACGGCAGCAGCAGATCGGCGTAACCTATGCAAAGGTCGAACGCAAACCGCTTCGTCACACAATTCGCTCGGTTGGTCTGGTTGTGCCGGACAAGGGACGCAACTGGCAATTCGTTTCCCGCGTGGACGGTTACGTGCAAAAGCTCGACGTAAAATCGCCAGGCGAGATCGTGGAAAAAGGTGCGCCGCTGTTGTCGATCTACAGCCCCGACCTGCTCACGAGCGAGCGCGAGTTTGTTGAGCTGTTGCGAATGCGCGACCAGGCGAAATCCAAAGATGCCCGCGAGACGCCCGAGCGACTCATCCAATCGGCCAGGCGCCGGCTGCAATTGTGGAACGTGACCAACGAGCAAATCGCCGAACTGGAGAAAGCAAGAAATCCACAACAGAACCTGACGCTTCTCTCGCCGTTTCGCGGCGTCGTGCAATCGGTGCCGGTCGAACAAGGCAAGGGTGTGGGGATAGGCAACATGCTGGTCGAAGTTGCCGACCTGAGCGTCGTTTGGGTTTGGGCTGAGTTTTATGAAAACGAGCTGCCAATGTTGAAAGTCGGCCAGAAGATCGACGTCACCGCCAAGTCGTATCCTGGCGAAAAATTCGAAGGCACGATCAGCCTCATCAACCCGTTTCTCGAAGAAGCCAAGCGCACGGCCAAAGTGCGCATCGACATTCCGAATCCGGATTTCAAGCTGCGCCCAGCGATGTATGTCAACGCCGAGTTGGCGATGGACATGGGCGAAGGCCTAACGATTCCGGTCAGCGCCGTGATGCCAACCGGAACCCGAAACGTGGCCTTTGTTGATAAAGGCGGAGGAAAACTGGAGCCGCGCATCATCCAGCTCGGCTCGAAATACGGCGAATCTTATGAAGTGCAAAGCGGGTTGCGAGAAGGCGAACAGGTGGTCGCCAGCGCAAATTTTTTGATCGACGCCGAATCGAAAGTGCAGCAGGCGCTCAACGAATTCGAGCCTTCACCATCGCCGAACGAGTCGCCGGTTAAACCATGATGGACACCAACGCCAGTCAAGCGCCGCCGCGCGAGACGCTGATCGAGCGTGTCATCACCGCAAGCGCGCGGAACAAATTTCTGGTTTTCATTTTCACGTTCTTCGCGATCGCGGCTGGGATCTACGGATTACGCAACACACCGCTCGATGCCATTCCGGATTTGAGCGATGTGCAGGTCATCGTTTACACCGATTGGGAAGGACGCTCGCCCGATCTGGTCGAAGACCAAATCACGTATCCGATCTCCACTGTCTTCATCGCCGCGCCGAAAGTGAAATTCGTTCGTGGCGAATCGATGTTCGGGAAATCGTTCGTTTATGTCATTTTTCAGGACGGGACAGACATTTATTGGGCGCGTTCGCGCGTCATCGAATACCTAAACTCGGTGCGCGGTTCGCTTCCCGAAGGTGTGAATCCTGTAATCGGCCCGGACGCCACCGGTGTCGGCTGGGTTTATGAGTACGCGCTGGTTGATGACAGCGGCAAACACGATCTCGCGCAGTTACGCTCGATTCAGGATTGGAATCTCCGTTACGCGCTCGCGTCCGTGAAAGGCGTGTCCGAAGTCGCGCCGGTCGGTGGTTTCGTAAAACAATACCAGGTCGATCTCGATCCAAACGCACTGGTCGCTTACAAGATTCCGCTCGCCGAGGTCGTCAACGCCATCAAAATGAGCAACGCCGACGTAGGCGGAAAAATTTTCGAGGTCGCGACCACGGAGTATTACGTGCGCGGGCGCGGCTACATCAAAAAAATCGAGGACATTGAGAACATCGTCCTCAAAGTCGAAAACGGCACGCCGGTTTATTTGAAGAATGTCGGCACGGTGCATCTCGGCGGGGATATCCGGCGCGGCGTCGCCGAGCTGGACGGACGCGGGGAGACCGTCGGCGGGATTGTTGTGATGCGTTACGGCGAGAACGCGCTCAATGTCATCGACGGTGTCAAAAAGAAAATCGAGGAGATCAAATCGTCGTTGCCCGAAGGCGTGCGAATTGTGCCAACTTACGACCGGAGCGATTTGATCAAGCGCGCGATCGCCACACTCCGCGAGAAGCTGATCGAAGAAAGCATCGTTGTCGCGCTCGTCTGCGTTGTCTTTCTCTGGCACGTGCGTTCGTCGCTGGTCGCGATCATCACGCTTCCCATCGCGATCATTCTCTCGTTCATCCCGATGTGGTGGATGAACGTGACCTCCAACATCATGTCGTTAGGCGGGATCGCCATTGCGATCGGTGCGATGGTCGATTCGGCGATCATCATGATCGAGAACGCGCACAAGGCGCTGGAACATTTTCGCGAAGAACATGGACGCGAGCCATCCGGATTGGAGCGCGCGAGCGTGATCGTCGCCGCGGCGAAAAGTGTGGGACGTCCGCTGTTCTTCGCTCTGCTCGTCATCACGGTGAGTTTCATCCCGGTGTTTTCGCTCACCGCGCAGGAAGGCCGGCTGTTCCGGCCGCTCGCCTTCACGAAAACGTTTTCAATGTTCTTCGCCTCGTTTCTCGGGGTGACCCTCGTGCCGGTGCTTATGCTGCTTTTGATTCGCGGCAAAATCACGCCGGAGAAGGACAATCCAGTGAACCGGTTTTTGATCTCGGGCTATCAGCCGTTCGTCAATTTCGTCCTGCGCTATCGCTGGTTCACGCTCGCGTGTGCGGCGCTTCTGCTTCTCATCACAATTTTCCCCTTCAAAAGACTCGGGAGCGAATTCATGCCGCCGCTCAATGAAGGCACGCTGCTCTACATGCCGACCGCAGTGCCCGGAATGTCGATCACCGAGGCGACAAGAATTCTTCAGATACAAGATCGACAACTGAAGAAAATTCCGGAAGCGCTGACGGTTTTCGGCAAAGCCGGCCAGGCCGACACGCCCACCGATCCCGCGCCGCTGTCGATGTTCGAGACGATTGTCGCGCTTAAGCCGCCTAACGAATGGCGCAGGGGGATGACATGGGAAAAACTGCTCGCCGAAGTCAACGCCAACATCAAAACGCCCGGCATGGCGAACATCTTCTGGATGCCAATCCAGACGCGCACCGAAATGCTCACCACCGGTTTTCGCAGCGTGCTCGGCGTAAAAGTTTTCGGGCCCGATCTTGGCGAAATCCAAAAGCTCGCGGTGCAGATCGAGCGCGAGCTGGCTGATGTGCCGAACACGCGGAGCGCGTTCGCGGAGCGCACCGTCGGCGGCTATTTCCTCGACTTCGATGTCAACCGCGAGGCGGCCGCGCGCTACGGCCTTAAAGTCGGCGACGTCAACGATATCATCGAATCCGCCATCGGCGGCAAAAACATCACCACCACGGTGGAGGGCCGTGAGCGCTATCCGGTCAGCGCGCGATACGCACGCGATTTTCGCCAGGACATCGATTCACTCAAGCGCGTGCTCGTTCCAACACCGACCGGGGCCCAAGTGCCGATCGAATTACTCGCCGATATCCGCTACAAAACGGGTCCGCCCGAAGTGCGCAGCGAAGATGGCAAACCGGTCGGCTTCGTCTTCGTCGATATTACATCGAGCGACATCGACGGCTATGTGCGCGCTGCGTCTCAACGCATCGCGCAGACGATTCAGTTTCCGGCAGGTTATTACATTCAGTGGGCCGGTCAGTTTCAATACCTCCAGGAAGCATTACAGCGGCTCAAAATCGTCGTGCCATTCACGCTCCTGATCATTTTCCTGCTCATTTACATCAGCACACGCTCGGTAATTAGAACACTCATCGTGTTGCTCTCAGTGCCGTTCTCACTCATCGGTGCCTTCTGGCTCCTGTGGTTGCTCGGTTACAACATGAGCGTCGCGGTTTGGGTTGGTCTCATCGCCCTCGCCGGAATCGATGCCGAGACCGGCGTGGTCATGCTGCTCTATCTCGATCATGCCTGGGAAAAATTCCGTGATGCCGGGCGGATGAATAATATGAAGGACCTTCATGACGCCGTGATTGAAGGCGCTGTCAGCCGCGTGCGGCCGAAGATCATGGCTGTCTCGGCGATTCTCTTTGGTTTGTTGCCGATCATGTGGTCGCCAGCGATGCAAGCCGGCGCCGACGTGATGAAACGCATCGCGACACCAATGATCGGTGGCGTTGTCAGCAGTGCAATTTTGAATCTGCTGATCTATCCGGTCATTTACGTCATCTGGCGCCGGCGCGAGCTGCCAGACAAAGCGGAAGAAGAAACCGCGCCGTTTATTCCGCCTCAAATCGTTCCGTCGCGACAAAATCGACAGCGTGTTTTCAAATGGATCACACTGATCGTCGCCATGATTGCGATTTTCTACGGCGGAAAATGCGCATGGCAAAAACTCCGACCAACACAAATCTCAAACGCGCCATTCCTGACCCAGAATGTCAATGACCTCACCGTAAATTTCATTGCGCGCGAAGGAGCGCTTCGCCAGGGCAACAACGAAGTGCTGATCGAATTTCGCGATCGCAACGGTCAGCTTGTCGATGTCGGCAACGTCAAGTTCGACATGGATATGAAGATGCCAGGAATGCAGATGCACTCCGGCAGCACAATTGAGCGGACGAACACTCCCGGCCGCTACCGCGCCAAAATCAAGATCGACATGTCCGGCGATTGGCAGGCCAAAATTTCTTTCGAAGGTCCGCGCGGAAAATCCGAACGGAGTTTTTCACTGACCGTAAAATGATTTGGGGTTCTCTTCGAAGTTTAACGATTATGATGAAAGGAGGTGATCAGATGAAAAAGGCGATATTAAACGTTGGTCTTGTTCTTGCATTGTTTGCAGGCATCGCGTTTGGAGCCGAACAGAAGATGACCTGCCGTGTAACCGGCAAGACATTGGACAAGTGCTGTTGTGAAATGAAAGACGGCAAGTTCTACTGCACGCTGACTAAGAAAACTTACGACAAGTGCTGCTGCGACATGAAGTGATCAACTGTAAAGCGACGCTATTGATCACCGGGATCATAAGCTGCTGCGAAAATGAGCGCTGAACTCACAGAAACTCTGGCGGTTCATCGACGAGCCGGCCGTAAAATTGAATTTTTGAGTATTGGCTGGACGGGGCTTCAATCGATCGTCGGAATTATTGCCGGCGTTCTTGCCGGCAGTGTCGCACTGATCAGCTTCGGCATCGATTCGGTGATC
>Ga0209376_1004905_pt1 | contig 11378 bp, 10 predicted proteins | sample GraSoiAngelo_134_FD_185891 | JGI IMG/M metagenome (GOLD analysis project Ga0209376, IMG submission 185891) | Grasslands soil microbial communities from the Angelo Coastal Reserve, California, USA - 14_0929_05_30cm (SPAdes) (version 2) | ecosystem: Environmental > Terrestrial > Soil > Grasslands ... | reverse complement strand
GAAGGATGAGGCTGACGCACGTCGGTGTTCTTCCATTCGGGAAGTCCTGGTCCGGGATGGACTCTACGATGGTTCGCGCCACGGCTCCTCCGACAGCCCACTGACCCAGGAGGCGGGCCAATCCTGGCGGATCGCTCCGCACCCTTTCCTCCTCTCCACCGGCCAGGTGGCCTTCTTCCGTTCGTTAGGGCAACACCTGCTGGCCTTTTACCAGGCCCTCAACCGCCTGTATCTGGAAAGCGCCCGCGGCGCAGAGCCGGCCTGGGTGGCAGCCTACCTGGACCAAGGGAAACCGGACTCGCTGGTCTCGTATAGCCGGATGAAACGGTTTCGGGACTTGCTGCCCGGCGTCATCCGTCCGGATATTATTCCGACCGAGGATGCGCCCTCCGGAAACGGCATGGTGATCACCGAATTGGATTCCGTGCCTGGCGGCATCGGGGTGACCGGGGCGTTGGCAAGAGCGTATAGCGATTTCGACATCGTTGGTGGCCCGGACGGGATGGTCCAGGGCTTCGCCCGGATGCTCCGCCATCACCTGGGCGAACGGACCGGCTGCGTCGCCATTGTGGTGTCCGATGAAGCACAGGATTACCGCCCCGAGATGGCCTGGGTGGCGGCTCGGCTCCAGAAGGAGGGAATCGAGGCCTATTGCGTGCATCCCAGGGAGGTTCGCTTCACGGAAGAGACCTTGCTGCTCGCGCGTGACGGCAGTGACCGCCCGGTGTCACTGGTGTACCGGTTCTTCGAGCTGTTCGACTTGAAGAACATTCCCAAGTCTGAACTGATCATGTACAGCGCCAAGAAGGAGCGAACGGTCGTCACGCCGCCGTTCAAACCGGCGCTGGAGGAGAAACTGGCCTTCGCGTTGATCCATCATCCGGTCCTGGCCCCGTTCTGGCGGCGGGAGCTGGGGGAAGCCACGTTCGATCTCCTCGCCGGCCTGATGCCGCGCACCTGGATCCTGGACCCGCGCCCGGTGCCCCCCGCCGCCGTGATCCCTGACCTGCGCATCGGAGGCCGCGCCGTGGCCGACTGGCGGGACTTGGCGGAAGCCTCGCAACGAGACCGCCGGTACGTCGTGAAGCCTTCCGGATTTTCGGAACTGGCCTGGGGCAGCCGGGGCGTCTCGGTGGGACACGACCTCCCCCAGTCAGAGTGGGCCGCGGCGCTGGATGCCGCGCTGGCCTCGTTTCCGACCACCCCCTCCATCCTTCAGGAGTTCCACAAAGGCCGGCAGTTCGAGCTGTCCTACTTCGATGAGCGCGCCGGCGCCGTCGTGCCGATGTCCGGACGGGTACGCCTGTCGCCTTACTATTTCGTGATCGGCGAGCGCGCGGAACTGGCCGGCGTGCTGGCGACCCTCTGCCCGCCGGACAAGAAGGTGATCCACGGCATGCGCGACGCCATCATGGTCCCCTGCGCGGTGGCGGCGCAGCAGTAACGAGTGATGAGTCCTGAGTAACGAGTGAACAAGGATTGTGGGGACCCGTTGCTCCGCCGGAGACCCGTTGCATTCTGCAGAGCAACGGGTCCCCAACACGTCCCCGGTGCCCCTCAACACTATGGGCATGACCCTCTATCACGTCACCTGGTGCCCTGAATGCGCCCTCGTCCGTGACAAGCTGATCGCACTGGGCATCCCGTACGAGGAGGTCGTGGTGCCGGACTTTCAACCGTTCCGCAAACAGGTCTATGAGGTCTCGGGACAGTACTACGTGCCGGTCCTGAAGGACGGCGACAGGGTGCTGACCGAAACACGGGAGATCCTGGCGTATCTGGACATCCACTACGCAGCGAATAGCAAATAGCTGATAGCGAATAGCTCCGATCAACTAGCTCCGGGCTGTTCGCTGCTCGCTACCAGCTGTTCGCTACACAAGGAGGGACCGAGACGAATGGAGGAATGGAGACGGATTCTGGCGAACAGCGTGGTGAAGGCGAAAGACCTCGCGGATCACCTGGGCGTGGATCCCAAGGAGATCGAGGCCATCGTCGGCGAGTACCCAATGCGCATTACGCCGACGGTCATGGCCACCATCAAAGAGAAGGGCGACGCGATCTGGCGGCAGGTGGTCCCCGACCCGGCCGAACTGGAGGACGAGGACGCCGAGGCAGACCCGCTGGTGGAAGACATGATGAGCCCGGTGCCCCACCTCGTACACCGGTATCCGGACCGGGTGCTGCTCATGGTGACCAACCAGTGTCCGATCTACTGCCGGTTCTGCACGCGCAAGCGCCTGGTGGGGAAACCCGGATTTCTCAAGAAGGGGGAGCTGGACCTCGCCATCGCGTACCTGCGAGACCATACAGAAGTGCGCGACGTGATCCTTTCGGGAGGAGATCCGCTGCTGTTGCCCGACCATCTGCTGGAGCGCATTCTCAAGGCGCTGCGAACGATCCCGCATCTGGAAATCATCCGCATCGGCTCGCGCGTCCCGGGCACTTTGCCGGAGCGGATCACCCCCAAGCTCTGCGAGATCGTCAAGAAGTACCACCCGGTTTACATGAACCTGCATTTCAACCACCCGGACGAATTGACGCCGGAGGTAAAAGCCGCCTGCGGCATGCTGGCGGACGCGGGCGTGCCGCTGGGCGCCCAAACCGTTCTGCTCAAAGGCGTCAACGATGACCCTGAGATCATGAAACGCCTGGTGCACCAGTTGCTTCTGGCTCGGGTGAAACCCTACTACCTGTACCAGGCGGACCTGACCAAGGGCACCAACCATTTTCGCACCACGGTGGAGACCGGCATGAGCATTATCCGGGCCCTCCAGGGCCATACCAGCGGCATGGCGGTTCCCCACTTTGTGATCGATGCGCCAGGCGGAGGCGGCAAGATCCCGGTCTTGCCGGCCGATTACCTGGTGCATCTGGACGAGGACATCGCGGTCCTGAAGAACTACGAGAACAAGACGTTCCACTACCCCCAGCCCACCAAGAGCGACGGGCGAGAGTTGCCGATGGTCGGGGCCCACTCTGCTCTGACGGCCTGCCGGAATGGAGGCAACGGAGGGATGGACGACCTGTGAAGCGCGGTGCCCGCCAGCTCCACCCTGAGGCCCCTCGAAGGGGCGGCATCCTGCCGTACCAGCGACTGAAGCGACTCATCGCCGATCGGGTGATACGCGCGGAGAGCCCGATCGAGGACCGGCAGATTCAGCCGGCCAGCCTCGACCTGCGCCTGGGCACGAAAGCCTACCGGCTGCTGAGCAGCTTTCTGCCCGAGCGGTCTGAAATCAGGAGCAAGCTCGATGTCCTGGATTTCTACCAGTCCGATCTCGTGATGTACGAGATGGATCTGACCGGGGGCGCCATCCTCGAAAAGGGTCATGTCTACCTGGTGCCGCTGCTGGAAAGCTTACACCTGCCGAGCAGTCTTCGCGCCAAGGCTAACCCGAAAAGCACGACCGGGCGGCTGGATGTCTTCACCCGCGTCATCACCGATCTCAACGCCGGCTTCGACGAGATCCGGGCCGGCTATGCCGGCCCGCTCTATTTGGAAATCGTGCCCCGTTCGTTCGCGATCAAGGTCAAGACCGGTCACTCGTTGAACCAGCTCCGTGTGGTGCGATCCGGGCCGGCTATGCCGGCCCGCTCTATTTGGAAATCGTGCCCCGTTCGTTCGCGATCAAGGTCAAGACCGGTCACTCGTTGAACCAGCTCCGTTTGGTGCGTGGGCCGGCGACCGTGCCCGATTCGGGGATCCGGGCGCTGCACAAGACCGAGCCCCTGCTCTACCACAACGTGCCCGAGGAGAACCCGGTGTCGCTCCGCGAACTGCGAACCGACCGGGGTCTGTTTCTCCGGGTGGACTTGCACGGCGCTGACCGGGGCAAGGAAACGGTGGTGGGGTATCGAGCCAAGAAAAACAGCCACGTGGTCGACCTGTCCAAGATCGGCTACTACGCCGCGCTTGATTTCTGGGAGCCGATCCAGCGGCATCGCAACGACAGCCTCCTGCTCGAGCCTGAAGAGTTTTACATCCTGGCCTCCAAGGAACGGATCCGGGTCCCGACCGGCTACGCCGCCGAGATGGTGGCGTACGAGGCGGCTTGCGGTGAACTCCGCACGCATTATGCCGGCTTCTTCGACCCAGGCTTCGGCTACGGTCAGGGAGAAATCAAGGGGACCCAAGTGGTGCTGGAGGTGCGGCCCCACGACGTCCCGTTCCTGATCCATGATGGACAAACCTTCTTCAAAGTGGTCTATGACCAGCTGCTCGAACCCCCGACCCAGGTGTACGGGACGGCTCTGGGCTCCTCCTACCAGCGACAAGGCTTGACCCTGAGCAAGCATTTCAAGGCCTAACGATGACACCCGCCGATCCGAACAAGCCGCCCCATGATCCCGCCACGCGGTTCACCGCGTCGCCGGACCCATCCCGCTCCTCCCCGGAGCATGACTCGGAGGAGGCCGACGATCGCCATTTGAGCACCGCTGAGATGATGGTGGGGTCAGCGATGATGTTTATCGGCTTCATCGACGTCCTGATCTCAATCAGCAGCGGGTCAGAGATGGCCGGTGTATTTCCGATGCTCATCTACTTCGCGGGAATGGCGATCTGGGCGCATGCGTCGATCCGGAATCTGTCGGTGCGGTACACAGTGATGACGGCTGCCATCGCCCTGGGTCTCGCCTTCTTCCATTACGGAGAGGTCCTCTTCTGGCACAAGCAGGTGATCTTCTGGGCCACGGTCGCCCTCGTGGTCTTTTTCATGTTCAAACCATCCACGACCGAGTAGGGCGCCATGACCATCTCCGTCGTCATCCCGACGCTGAACGAGGAGCGGAGCCTGCCAGCCACGCTCACACGCGCCGCCGAGTCGGGCTTCGACGAAGTCATCGTGGTGGACGGCGGCAGTACGGATCGCACGCGGCAAATCGTGGCCGCGTTACCGGTTGATCCACACCACCCACCCGTCACTCTGCTGACGGCGCCGCCGGGCCGCGCGCCTCAGATGAACGCGGGGGCCGCCGCGAGCCGGGGCCAGATCCTCCTCTTTCTCCACGCCGACACGCTGCTGCCCCCTGACGCGAGATCGGCCATCGAGAAGGCACTGGAGGATCCGGCGTATGTCGGAGGCCGGTTCGACGTGCGGTTCGAGCGCGATTCCGAACTGGGCCGGCTGATCGGCTGCCTGATCAATCTCCGGTCTCGCTGGACCGGCATCGCGACCGGAGATCAGGCGATTTTCGTGAGGCGGTCGGTGTTCGAGCGGTTGGGCGGGTTCTCGGACATCCCGATCATGGAGGATGTGGACTTGACCCGGCGTCTCAAACGCATCGGTCGGGTGGCGGCGCTCCGGTTGCAGGTCGTGACGTCGTTTCGGCGGTGGGACGCGTGCGGGCCCATTCGCACGATCGCGCTGATGTGGGTCCTCCGGTTCCTGTATTGGGTCGGGCTCAGCCCACGCAGCCTCACGCGCCTGTATACCGACTTGCGGTAACCGCTTAAGCGTAAGGAGTAAGGAGTGAGGAGTAAGGCGGACGGATCATCGCGGACCGAATCCGCTTCAACACCCCCTCACTCCTCACCCCTCACTCCTCACGCTGCTCTGGTGATCACTCCTCACGCTGCTCTGGTGATCTTCGCGAAAGCCCCCATCCCCGGCCAGGTGAAAACGCGCCTCTGCCCGCCGCTGACGCCGGACGAAGCAGCCAGTCTGCATGGGAGCTTCGTGCTGGACGCGCTGGAGCGGAGCCGGGACGACAGAACAACGGGGCGTGTGACCCTGAACCGGGTCCCGCTGGACCGGTTCGTAGCCTGCGCGCCGTCCGCGAGCCACGTCTTTTTCAAGATCATCGAAGAGCGCCACGGGGTCCAGCTCCTCGACCAGATCGGGGAGGATCTCGGAGCCCGCATGGACCAGGCATTTCGGGCGATCTTCGCCAGGGGCTACCAGCGCGTGCTGGTGGTGGGCACGGATTTGCCCTCACTCCCCGGCGCGTGCTACACAGAGGCCTTGAGCCTGCTCGCAGACCATGATCTTGTCCTGGGTCCATCGTTGGACGGCGGGTACTACCTGATCGGCCTGAGGGGCCCCGCGCCGGAACTCTTCGTCGGCATGCCGTGGTCCACCGACCGGGTGTGTGCTCTGACTCAGGCAAAAGCGGACGCCCTGGGACTGAAGACCGGCCTCCTGCCGACCTGGCGCGATGTGGACACCATCGAGGATCTCCTGGCACTGATCGACGAGACCGGGCTAGAGGCGCCATGCCATGGCGAGTCACAAGTTCGCCCATCGCCCCTTGCCCCGAGCCTGAGTGCCCGGACTGCCGGCGTGCTCCGTCTGCTGGCCAGCCGGTTGCGCGCCCGCCCCAGCGCGGCAGGCGCCAAGACTGCCGGACTTTGATATTGACCTTTGGCTCGATTCATGTTCGGGCTTATACTATCGACAGCTACCCCCGCCGATTGCCCCTTGTTGAATGAACGATCGGCGATGGCAGCCTGAACCGTCGAATCTGGACAGAGTCCAATGGATCACCCCCCGACATATCCGTCGCTGAGTCCACGAGATTGGTCAGTGAGCGGGAAGCTCATCGCCCTGGTGGCGCCGCTGCTCCTGCTGTTCGTTCTGGTCACCGCCTGGTATTTTGCGGGCACGCAACGACTCCAGGCGGTGGAGCAGCAGGTCAATAGCGCAGCCAGATCTTTCCTGAACCAGGTTCGGGCCGATCGCGAGTATTACCAGTCGGTGGTCGTGCCCCGGCTCCTGAAGCTGAACGCCCGGGTCACGGCCGACTACCACGAGATTCCGAACGCCTTCCCGCTCCCCGCCACTTTCTTGCGGGAGGCGACCGAGATGGCCGCCCGCACCCCCTCGGCATACCGCATCCGGCTCGTGAGCCCCTGGCCGATCAATAAGCAGAACGGCATGCAGGACCCCTTCCATGAAGAAGGGTTCCAGGCATTGATGCAAACCACGGAGGGCTTTTACAGCCGGCAGGACACGGTGGACGGTATCACCATCCTGCGGTTTCTGTCTCCGGACAGGGCTGTTGCCCAGAGTTGCGTGGACTGCCACAACGCGCACCCGGACAGCCCGAAGCACGATTTCCGCCTGAATGACCTCATGGGCGGGATCGAGATCAGCATCCCGATCGAAGCGCAGATGAAAACCGCACAGCGGGATCAAGTGTTGCTGTTGTGGGCCAGCACGGGCGTCTGCCTGATCCTGATGGCCTTGCTCGTCTGGGGAACGAGACAGGTGGTGACGAAGCCGGTCCTTCAGCTCACGCAAGAGATGGAGACCATGCTCGTGGCCAAGGAGGAGACGGGCGAGACCCCGGGGCCCGTGAAATGGGCCGAGACGGCCATGGGTCAAGAGGTCCGGGCGCTCTGGCAACAATTCCGGGAGACCCAGAAGGCCATCAGGGTGCACCTGATCGACCGGAACGTCGAACTTCAGCAGCAGACCGAGAAGCACCAGATGCTCAGCCAACGCCTGCTCGAGCTCCAGCAGATCACGCAGGTCATGCAGCAGTCCACCTCCGAGGAGGAGGCGTACCGGATCCTGGTCCATACGCTGCGGCAGGTGCTGCCTCTCCGGCAGATCCTGATCCTGAGGCTCAATGCCTCGGAGGACCGTCTGGAGATGGTCTGGTCGTCGCCCAAACGGGCCGACATGGGCCTGAATTCCTATCCGGTCTGGGACAATCCATCGAACTGTCCGGTCATTCGATCCGGGCGCGAGTACATGGTGAAGGATCTGCGTCACGACTTGACCTGTTCGTTCAGTATTTCCAACGAAGGGGATGGAGCGTACTGGTGTGTCCCCCTGGTCATCGGGGGGCGCACCATCGGCGTGGTGCATCTCGTCAGCTCCGTCACCCATGCCTGGACCCAGGACACGAGTCAGTGGATCGAATCCCTCGTCAGCATCGCGGCGCCCATGATCGGGCACCTCCAGCATCTTGAGAGAGCCAAGCGGCGCGCGCTGATCGACGAGCTGACCGGCGCCTACAACCGACGCTTCCTGGAAGAGTTCCTGGCCAAGATGATTTTGCCGGATGAACGACGCAAAGGCCAGGTGGTCAGCCTCTTGATGATCGACCTGGATCACTTCAAGCGCGTCAACGATACCTATGGCCATCAAGTAGGCGATCTGGTCCTGAAGGCAGTGGCGTCGACGATGCACCGCATCCTGAAGGAAAGCGATGTGCTGGCCCGCTACGGGGGGGAGGAGTTCGTCGTGGTGCTGCCGCGGACCGGCACCGTCGAAGCCGCCGGGGTGGCCGAGCGCTTGCGCCTGGCCGTTGAGGACCTCTCGCTCCGGAAGCTGGCCACTGTGGCACCGGACCACATCACGATCAGCCTGGGGGTGGCCACCTACCCCACGCACGCGATCACCGTGGAGGACCTGATCAGGACCGCGGATGAGGCCCTCTATCAGGCCAAGTCCCTCGGCCGCAATCGTATCGTCTGCACGACCATTGAGGCGCCGGTCGCTCCTCGACCCTCACACGAGGAAGGGTGACGCTCCGTGACCGATCGCGTGGCCTTGATTACGGGAGGAGGGCGGGGGATCGGCCGCGCGATCGCCCTCGACCTGGCCGCCCAGCACTGGGCCGTGGCGGTCTGTTACCGGACCAGTGAGAAAGAAGCAGCCGACACCGCCAAAGCCATCACCGAAGGTGGGAGCCGGGCATTGGCGGTTCGCTGCGACGTGTCCGATCCGGCCGCGGCGGGCGCGCTCGTGCACCAGGTGGAGCAGACCTGGGGCCGACTCGACGCGCTGATCAATTGCGCGGGCCCCTACCATCGCGTGAATCTGCTCGAGGAGACCCCTGAAGGGTGGGCCGAGATGTTTGCCCACAATCTCCATCCCATTTTCTACCTGAGCCAGGCGGCCGCACCGGGCATGAAAGCCCGCAAGTACGGCCGCATTATTTCGTTCAGCATGGCGAACGCCGACCAGATGATCGCGCAACCCGACATCACGGCGCACTACATCGCCAAAGCGGGCGTCCTGATTCTGACCAGGACTCTGGCCAAGCTCCTGGCGCCCCACGGCATTACCGTGAACGCGATCTCGCCCGGTTTCATCGATTCCGGCAGCGCACCGCCGGGCGAGCTGGCCGGCATGGCCAAACGGATTCCCGCTGGCTATATCGGCGCAGTCTCCGACACCGTCAGCGCGGCGCGGTTTCTGCTCTCCGATGAAGCCCGCTACGTGAACGGCACCAATATTCACGTCAGCGGCGGCTGGGGAATTTGAAGGGGGGGCCTGACTGCCCTTCTTGCTCGCAGAGGCCGCACGGTGAAACAGTGCTCCCTCGATGCGCGCAGTGAAGGACAGTTCAGGCCCCCCTTTGAGGGGGGTGAAGAAAGAAGAGGCGCGCGCAGTAGAGACAAGCCCGGTCATCCCGCTCCTTGGGCTGAGAAAAGGAGACGAAGAAGAAAAAGGACACGGCGAGCGGAGGCGCCCACGCCGGTGGTATCATCCTGCTCGGAAGTGGATGGACTATTGAGGGAGGAAATAACATGGCGAATATCAAGATCATCGCGTATCTGAAGCCCGTGTGCGGCTGGAGCAACGGCGTGCGAGCCGTGCTGCAAAAATATAAGCTGCCGTACGAGGACCGCGACATCATCAACAACCAGACCGACTTCAATGAGATGGTCCGGAAAACCGGCCAGCGCCTCTCACCCAGCGTGGAGATCGATGGGAAGGTGCTCGCGGATGTCAGCGGGGATGAGGTGGAGGCCTACCTGGTCTCGTCAGGGCTGATCAAGCAATCCGACGCGCCGGCCGCCGCCCCGACAGACAGAGCCTGTGACACCCACTGAGTCGAGGGATCTGCTGACCACCTCACACAACGCACCGTTCAGCCGACTCTTACTTCTCTGTGCTTTCGTAACCGGTCTCCTGTGGCTCTCGGCCGACCCGGAATCCACCGCGGAGCAGACCCTCACCATCCTCCATACCAGCGAGCATCACGGCCAGGCCCTCCCGCTGGAGCAGCGTGGACAACCCACGGTCGGCGGGATGGCGCGCCGCGCCACAGTCATCACGGGGGTGCGACGCGCGAGTGAGGCCGTGCTCCTAGTGGACTCCGGCGATATCCTGATCGGCACCCCCCTGTCCTCCTTCTTTCGGGGCGAGCCGGACATCCAGGCCATGAACCTGATGAGCTACCAGGCGATGGCGGCCGGCAACCATGAGTTTGACTTCGGGTTGGACCACCTGCGTCGGCTTACGGAATTGGCCCGGTTTCCGATTCTGTGCTCCAACGTGGCGGGCCGTGGGACGGCACTGCCCTGCCGGCCCTCAGCGGTGGTGCGGGTCGGCTCCCTGTCGATCGGCCTGATCGGTCTCCTGGGCCGGCGGAATTTCCCCGATACCTTCAACCGCGAGGTGGTCAAGCTTCTCGAATTCCGCGATCCGGTCGAAACCGGACGGACCCTGGCGAGACAGTTGAAAGCCCGGAGCGGCCCGGAGAGCGTGGATATGGTCGTGGCGGTGACGCATCAGGAGACGGAAGAGGACCTGACCCTGCTCGCCCAGGTGCCGGAGATTGATGCCATCGTCGGCGGGCACACGCCGGGATTCGACGGTCTCAGGACAGCGAGTGCAAGCTCACCGGTTGAAGCGCTCGCGAACCCGGGGCCCGTGTTCGTGAAAACACATCGCCAAGGGCGAACCCTGGGACGGCTCGACCTGGCCATCTCCGACAAGAAGGTCGTCCAGGCCAAAGCCCGGAACCTGCCGGTGACCGAAGAGGTGGCGCAGGACCCGGCCGTGGCCGCGCTGATCGAGGATTACGCCAAGAAGCTGGAAAGCCAGACCGCGACCGTCATCGGGAGGTCGCTGGTCACCCTGGAAGGCGAGAGCAGCGTCATCAGGACCCGCGAGACCAATCTCGGTAACTTACTGGCTGACCTGCTCCGCGCCGAGTTCGGCACGGAGGTCGCTCTGGTGAACGGTGGACAGATTCGGGACAGTATCTCGGCCGGTCCGGTGGATATCAAACGCGTCCTGCGGGTGTTACCGTTCAACTCCCCGACCGTCACGTTGACGATGACGGGCCAGCAGCTCGCCCTGGCGTTGGAGAACAGCGTGAGCAAGTTGCCCGGCACGGACGGCCGATTCCTCCAAGTCTCGGGTCTGGCCCTGACCTATGACCCGTCCTCGCCGCCTGGCTCACGGGTGCGCGAGATCACGGTCGGCGGGCGGCCGCTGGAAGCGGCGCGCTCCTACTCGGTGGCAACCGATGCCTTTCTGGCCGATGGAGGAGATGGCTACTCGATGCTCGCGGGGGCCAGGGATCGTGTGGAGCGTCAGATCCCGATCCGTGACCTGTTGCTGGAGGCGGTGCGCGCCAAGCCTCTGACCGCTTCTCTCGATGGCCGGATCAAGCCGCTCCATCCCCCA
>Ga0209376_1004902_pt1 | contig 11383 bp, 9 predicted proteins | sample GraSoiAngelo_134_FD_185891 | JGI IMG/M metagenome (GOLD analysis project Ga0209376, IMG submission 185891) | Grasslands soil microbial communities from the Angelo Coastal Reserve, California, USA - 14_0929_05_30cm (SPAdes) (version 2) | ecosystem: Environmental > Terrestrial > Soil > Grasslands ... | reverse complement strand
TGATGGCGGCGCGCTTCAATCGTAGATGCGCGGCAGCCGGGGACCGAGCCCCGTCAGGAGCTCGTGCTGCAACGTGCCGCTCCATGCGGCGAACTGGTCCAGCGTGTTGACCAGCCCGTCCGCCTCACCCACCAGGGTCGCGACATCACCCACGGCGGCGCGTCCGTCGCCCACGTCCACCATCGTCAAGTCCATCGTCACGCGCCCGACCACGGGGCAGCGCGCGCCGTTCAGGAGCACGGTCGCCCCGGGCTCGCGACCGAGCAAGCGGCGCACGCCGTCGGCGTAGCCGATCCCGAGCGTCGCGACTGTGGTGTCGCGCGGCGCGGTCCAGGAGGCGCCGTAGCTGACGCCCTCGCCCTGCCGCACGGTGCGAACACTGACCACACGCGCGCGCACCGCAATCGCCGGCCGGCCGGTAGGCAACCCGGCGCCGGGAGTCGCCCCGTACAAACAGATCCCGGGGCGGATCATGTCCAGCGCGAACGCCTTGTCCCGAAGCGCCGCCGCGCTGTTCGCCACGTGCAGGAGCGGCGGCCGACGCGCCAGACGTCCCACGGCGGCCTTGAATCGCTCGAGCTGTGTGTCGGCCGAGCCGTCGCGCCGGTCGGCCGAGTGAAAATGGGTGTAGCAGCCTTCGAGGTAGGGCGTGTCGAGCAGGTCCGCGATTGGCTCGATCTCGTCCCAGCGCACGCCCGAGCGACTCATCCCCGTGTCGATCTCCAGGTGGAACGCGCCGCCCCGCGCCCCGCGCGCGATCCACGCGTGGATGCTCGCCCGGTCCCCGAGCGCCGGCGTCAACCGGTGCGCCTCGTAGCCGTCGAACCGATCGGGGCGGGCCGGCATGAACACGAGCACTGGCCGCGCGATCCCCGCCGCGCGCAGCTCCACGCCCTCGTCGACCGTCGCCACGCCGTACCCCCAGGGATCGACGGTCTCCAGGGCCTTGGACACGGCGACGGCTCCCACACCGTAGGCGTTCGCCTTCACCACCGGGAGGAGCCGTGTGCCGGCGACCCGGGCAACCGTGCGGGCGTTCTCGACGACGGCGGCGAGGTTCACCTCGATCCACGCACGGGAGAGGTCCTGACGCCCGCTGATTGACCCGTTCACAGGCGCGCGTATGATAACCCGCTCCGCCGACTAAAGGCAACACGAAAAAGGGGTTGGATCGGCTCACCCCGGGCTCGCGCCCGGGGTCAGTGTGCGATAAGTAGCTTCTGTAATCCAAACGCTGGATCCCATGTCCGACACGATGCCACCGAACAGCCGGGCTACAGACGCTGCCCTTTCCCGCGCGCTCGCACTCGTCCGTGATCTGCGCGCGCGCTGCCCCTGGGACCACGCCCAGACCCGCGAGACGCTGCGCCCTTACCTGGTCGAAGAAGCGCTGGAGCTCGATCAGGCGCTGAAGGACGGCGAGCCCGTCGAGCTGCGCGACGAGCTGGGCGATCTGTTGCTGCATCTCGCGTTTCAGATCGTGATCGGGGAGGAGCGGCGCGAGCTCGATGCCGAAACCGTGACGCGCGCGCTCGAAGAGAAGATGTGGCGGCGGCATCCGCGGCTCTTCGGGACCGCCGACCGGCCGGACCACGAGACATGGGAGCGGACCAAACGACGTGAGCGGTCAGCGGTGAGCGGGACGCTCCGCGGCCTGCCGTCCACCCTGCCGCCGTTACTCATGGCCTACCGGCTCCAAGAGCGCGCTGCTGGCGTGGGATTCGACTGGCCGGACGCGACGGGGCCGATGGAAAAGGTGAAAGAAGAGATCGTAGAGCTCGAAGTCGAGATGCGGGATGCGGGAAGCGGGATGCGTGATGCGCTACAGGATGAAATCGGCGATCTCTTGTTCGCCGTGGTGAACCTGTCGCGCAAGCTGACCATTGATCCCCGCGCAGCGCTCGAGCGGGCGAACGAGAAGTTCACGCGACGGTTCGAGGCGGTGGAGCGGCTGGCGGCGGAGCGCGGCGTGGAGGTCGGGCGGGCGAGCCTAGAGGAGCTGGACAAGCTCTGGGAGGAAGTGAAACGACGGTAGAGGACGGTAGAGGGCGGCCGTCACGGCCACAGCTTGTAGAGCGTCCGTGGGAATGCGATCGCCTCGCGGATATGCGGGATGCCGCAGATCCACGCCACCGTCCGCTCTACGCCGAGCCCGAACCCCGCGTGCACGAACGTGCCGTACTTGCGCAGGTCCAGGTACCAGCTATACGCGTCTTCCGGGAGCTGCTCCGCGCGGATGCGGGCGAGCAGCTTGTCGTAATCGTCCTCGCGCTGGCTGCCGCCGATGATTTCGCCGTATCCCTCGGGGGCGAGCATATCGTTGTTGAGGACGGTGCGGGGGTCGGCGGGGTTTTCCTTCATATAGAAGGCCTTCACCGCCCTGGGATAGTTGAACACCATCACCGGCCGGTCGTACTGCTTGGCGAGGAGGGTCTCGGCCTCGCCTCCCAAATCCTGCCCCCATTCGATCTCGCCGCCGAGGGTCTTGAGCTTCGCCACGGCGTCCGTATAGGAGATGCGTGGAAACGGCGGCCGCACCGCCTCGAGCGGCTTCACATCGCGCTCGAGCTCGGCGAGCTCGCCCTTCCGGCGCTCGAGTGCGCGTGTCACGATGTAGGAGACGAACTCCTCCTGCAGCGTCATGTTGGCCTCGGAGTCGTTCCACGCGACCTCCGGCTCCACCATCCAGAACTCGGTCAGGTGGCGTCGGGTCTTCGATTTCTCCGCGCGAAACGTCGGCCCGAAGCAGTACACCTTGCCGAGCGCCGCAGCGGCCGCCTCCACATAGAGCTGGCCTGTCTGCGCCAGATACGCCGTGCCCAGGTCGAAGTATTCCGTGGCGAACAGGTGGCCGGCCGCCTCACCGATCGCCCCGGTGAGGATCGGCGTGTCGACCAGGACGAAATGCCGCTCGTAGAAGAAGTCGCGGATCGCCTGGACCACCTCGTGGCGGACCCGCGCGATCGCGACCTGGCGCCGGCTGCGGAGCCAGAGATGGCGGTGCTCGAACAAGAACGCGGTGCCGTGCTCCTTCGGCGTGATCGGGAAGTCGTGGCTGGGCCCGAGCACCCGCAGGTCCGCCGCCGTCAGCTCGACGCCGCCCGGCGCGCGCGCGTCGGCGCGCACGACGCCCGCGACCTCGACCGAGGTCTCTTGGGTGAGGCTCCCGAACGCCACCCACGCCGTCTCCGGGACGTCTTTCTTGGAGAGCACTACCTGCAGGTAGCCGGTACCGTCGCGCAGCATCACGAACCCGATCTTACCCGACGAGCGCGTGGTCATCACCCAACCGCGCGTGATCACGGTCTGCCCCGCGAGCGGCGGCAGTTCTTCGATGCGGTGGAAGGCGGGCATGGGGGCGGTAGACTAACGGTGAAACGCGGAACGCGGAAGTGGGAACGCGGAACTGAAATGCCTGTTCCGACTTCCGCGTTCCACGTTCCGCGTTCCTGTCACCCCACCCGGAACAACTCAAACCCCCGCTCGTATCTCGCCACGATCCGTTCCCGGTACGCCGCATGCTGCCGCTCCGCGAGCGCCGGGTCGCGCGCGATGATCTCGCCCGCCGCGCGCCGGGCGGCCTCGAGCAGCGGCAGGTCGGTCGCAAAGTTCGCATACCGCAGCGGCACACCGCCCGACTGGCGGGCGCCGGCCAGCTCGCCCATGCCCCGCTCCTGGAGATCGAGCTCGGCGATCGTGAAGCCGTCGGTGGTTGCGCTGAACGCCTCCAGGCGGGGCGCCGCTTCCGGAATGTCGGACAGGAGGATGCAGTGGCTCGCGGCCGCCCCGCGCCCAACCCGCCCGCGCAGCTGGTGCAGCTGCGCCAGTCCGAACCGCTCGGCGTGCTCGATCAGCATCACCGTCGCGTTCGCCACGTCGATCCCCACCTCGATGACGCTCGTCGCGACGAGGATGTGGACCGCGTTGTCGCGAAAGGCTCGCATCGTCGCGTCGCGCTCCTCCGCCTTGAGCCGCCCGTGCACCAGACCCACCTCCAGCTCCGGAAACGCTTTGGCCAGCCGCTCCGCCATCACGGTTGCGGCCTTCAGGTCGGCACGCTCCGATTCCTCGATCAATGGATAGATGACGTACGCCTGGCGGCCGGCCACGCACTCCGCACGGATGAACTCGTAGATCTTCTGGCGCGCCGCCTCCGTGCGCAGCGCCGTCTTCACCGTCCCCCGCCCGGGCGGGCGCTCGCGCAGCTGGGTCACGTCCAGGTCGCCGTACAACGTGAGCGCGAGGGACCGGGGGATCGGCGTCGCCGTCAGCAGCAGCACGTCGGGCGCGTCGCCCTTCTCGACCAGGGCCGCCCGCTGCTCCACGCCGAAGCGATGCTGCTCGTCGATCACGGCCAGCCCGAGCCGCTGGAACTTCACCGCCTCCTGGATGAGCGCGTGGGTCCCGACCACGAGGCGCGACGCGCCCGCCGCGATGCGCTCGCGCGCCCCCGCCTTCTCCGCCGCGGGGAGCCGCCCGATGAGCAATTCGGGCTTGAGCGCGAGCGGCTCGAGCAGGCGCGTGAGCGTCGCGAGATGCTGCTCCGCGAGGAGCTCGGTCGGCGCCATGATCGCCGCCTGGTAGTCGTTCTCGAGCGCGAGCAGCATCGCGAACAGCGCGACCACCGTCTTCCCCGTCCCCACGTCGCCCATCAACAGGCGATGCATGCGGAGCGGCGCGAGCATGTCGTCCGTGATCTCGCGGATCGCCTGCCGCTGGTCACCCGTCAGGTCGAACGGCAGATGCTGCTTGAGCTTCGTGGTAAGCGCCTTCTTGAGGACGAACGTGATCCCGGCGCGCGCCCGCTTCGCGAGCGCCCGGGCGCGCGCCTGCACCAGCTGCTGGTCGAACAGCTCGTCGAACGCAAGCCGCCGGCGGCCCGCCTCGGCGTCCGCCGTTGTCTCCGGCCGGTGCACTGCTCCGAGTGCCGGCCCGAGCTCCCGAAGTCCGACCGCCACGCGCAGGCTCTTGGGATGGGGGTCCGCCACCAGGGCGAGCAGCGCGTCCAGATGCTGATGGATCAGCCCGCGGACCTGCCGGTGGGTGAGCCCTTCGGTGGCGGGATAGACCGGCAGCACGAGGCCGCGCTCGGGGCCCGCTTCCCCCTCGTCCGCGAGAATCACGAACTCGCGGGGCACGAGCTGGCGCCCGTGATAGTAGCGCACCGGTCCCGTAACGAGCAGCAGCTGCCCTTTCTTGATCTGGCGCTCGAGGAACGGCTGGCCGGGCCAGGCGCACTCGAGCGGACCGCCGCCGCTTTCGTCCCGCAGCACGGCACGGAACACGCGCAGACCCTTGCGGGTGGGGAGCACTCCCGTGCTCACCACCCGGCCGACGCACGTCACCTCCTGCCCGACCTGCACCTTGGCCAGAGGCGTGACGGTCGTGGCGTCGAGATAACGATGGGGCGCGTGGTACAACAGGTCGCCGACGCTCCTGATGCCGAGCCGGGCGAGCGATTCCGCGCGCTTCGGGCCGACGCCCTTCAAGTATTTCACCGAGGTGGTCAGCGACAACGACACGCCCTTTCCCCTTTCCCCCTTCCCCGGCCGTTCACCCGCTCACCAGGCGCCTGGCGTAGGACTGGGCGTCGAACACCTCAAGATCGTCGAGTCCCTCGCCGGTCCCGAGGAACCGGACCGGGACGCGCACCGCGCGCTCGAGGGCGACCACGCTCCCGCCCTTGGCGGTACCGTCGAGCTTGGTCACGATCAGCCCGCTGAGCGGAACCGCCGCGGCGAAGGCACGCGCCTGATGCACCGCGTTCTGTCCCACCGTGGCGTCGAGCACGAGCAGCGACTCGTGTGGCGCGCCCGGCTGCTGCTTCGCGACGACGCGCACCACCTTCTTCAGCTCCGCGAGCAGCCGCGCTTCGGTGTGGAGCCGCCCCGCAGTATCCACCAGCACCGTGTCGACGCCGCGGGCGCGCGCCGCCGCGATCGCATCGAACGCGATCGCGGCCGGATCATTCGTCCCCGTGACGCACGGCACGCCCAGCCGGTCGGCCCAGACCAGGAGCTGCTCGGCCGCCCCGGCGCGAAACGTATCGGCCGCGGCGAGCAGCACCGACCGCCCGGCGCGCGCGAGCCGGGCGCCGAGCTTCGCGACCGCCGTAGTCTTCCCCACGCCGTTCACCCCGAAAACCAGCATGACCGTCGGCGGCGCCGGCGCTCGGGCGAGCGCGCCCGGATCGACGCCCGGCGGCGCCGGCGCCAGCGCCCCCATCACCGCGCGCTCGAGCGCAGCCTGGAAATCGACATCGCCGTTCTCCCCTCCGGCGACTCGATCGAGAATTTCCTCCGTTGCCTCCACGCCGAAATCCGCCTCGAGCAGGATCCGCTCGGCCTCGCGTCGCTCGCGCGCGCCGCGCCCGAACACGCGCGCCAGCCGCTCCCACAGGGCCCCCCCCATCAGGGCAGGCCCTCGCGCCGCCGCCATGCCCACTCGGCGGTGAACGCGGCGATCGCCACCGCGAACAACCACCATCGGTCCCGCAGGGCCACGCCGGTGAGCCAGCCGCCCGGCGTGCCGGCGTGCGGCGTGACCACCGGGACCGCCGGCCGCCATTCATCCGAATACGCGTCCACCGCCACGACGCCGCGCTCGGCACCCTCGCCCTCGCTCGCGGCGTACCGGTACACCCCCGGCGGCAGGCGCAGCTCCGCCCGGCCGCCGGCGTCAAACCGCAGTGTGTCGACGCGCTGTCCCTGGTCGGCCGCTAACGCGATCACGACATCGCGCGGCTCGCCCTTTCCGGTCCAGCGCCACTGGAGCGGCATCCCGTTCGGTGTCTCGTATGTCACCGGAACGAACCGCTTCCCGCTCCCTGCTCCCTGCTCCAACAACCAGTCCACCAATCCCGCCACCAGGGCCCGATATGCCTCGCCGCTCGCACCGCCCCGAAACGCCCAGCGGTAGAGTCCCCCCGCGGCGATCGCGGCGCGGCGCGCTCCCGCGTGCTCGGACAGCGTGACCATCGGACGCGGCGGGCCGCGCCGCGCCAGGCGCGCCACGAGCGCCACGCTGGTCGAGCTATCGGGCGCGAGCTCCGCAAGGGACGTAGCGGGCGGGAGCGAGTCCCACGCCACTCCGGCGAGCGCGCCGGCGAGGGGGGAGAGCCCGGAAGGGGGCGGTTGCGCGTACCAGTCTCCGTCGAGACGGCGCTGGCTGGGCCACAGCAGCACTGCTCCCTTGGGGCTGAACCGGCCGACCATCGCGGGGTCGCCGGCCTCGATGACCAGTGCGGCGCCGGCCACCGCCCGCGCTACGTCGCCCGGCGCCCGGCCCTCGAGCGTCGCCCCGTCGCGCCAGCGGCCGCGACCGGGCTCCGCTTCGATGAACGTCCGCACGGGCACGCGCGCCACGTCCTCGAGCGTGCGCGCCAGGAACCGCGTTTCCCAGTCCGGCGGCGAGGCCAGCAGCACCACGGACGGCTGGGGGCTCACCTCGAGGACGAACAGTCGGGCGTCGTCGCGGGGCTCGGAATCCGGCGCGCCATCCAGTTGCACCTCGAGCGCCGTCCATCCGGGATGCGGGATGCGGGATGCGGGAAGCGTGAGGTCCGTGGACACGACGCCGCTGTCCGGCAGCGTGACCCGCTGCGATGTGAGACGTCGCCCTTCACTCGTCACCGTCAGCGACGCATCCCGCATCCCGCTTCTCGCATCCCGCATCCCGCCCACACCGTAGCTCACCCTGAGCCGTATCGTGTCTCCCGCGCTCACGCGTCTCGGCCCTTCTACGGAGGCGACAAAGGCATCGAAGAACGGCGCCCGCGGGAGCACGACGAGCCGCGCTCGGCGGACCAGATCCGGCGGGAGGTCGGCGAGATCGGCGATAGCGCCGTCCGAGACGACCGTGACCGGCCCGCGCGCGGCGGCCGCGTCGAGCGCCGGGGCGAGCCGGCTCGCGCCCTCCTTCGGCGGAAGCGTGTCGAACCCGGCGACCCGCTCGCCGAACCGCCAGATGACCCCTCCCTGGGCGAGCGCCCGAGCCGTATCGAGAGCGTCCCGCCAGCGACCGCCGTAGCTCACCATGCTGAGGGAGGCGTCGAGCAGCACGAGCGGGGGTGCGCCGCCGGCCTCCACGCGCGCGGCGGTGGGGTTCCACACGAGCAGCAGCAGCGCGCCGAGGGCGGCGGCGCGCAGCGCGGCGAGCCCGAGCGTCACGGGGCGACGCACGCGAGCGCCTCCGCCAGCGTGAACCGCCGCTCGTGGAGCGCGCGGCCCACGATCGCGCCCGCGAGCCCCGCGTCCGCGGCGCGTCGCAGGTCGTCGAGCCACGCGACTCCGCCGGACACGATCACGTCGAGGCCGAGCGCCGCGATGGCCCGCGCGCCGACCAGATCCGGCCCGGTGAGCGTTCCGTCGCGCGCCGCGTCGGTGTAGATCACTGTGCGCGCACCGAGCGACTGCACGCGTCGCGCGAGCTCGACCGGCGCCAGGTCGACGACGGTCGTGGACCCGCGGGGGGCGAGGCGGCCGTCCCGGGCGTCGATCCCGACGGCGAGCCGATCGGCGCCGTGCCGCGCGAGGAGCCGCGCGACCAGTGCCCCGTCAGTCGCCGCCCCGGTGCCGATCACCACGCGGCTCGCCCCCCAGGCGAGCATCTCGGCGATCGCCGCCTCGGTGCCGAGTGCGCCGCCCACCTGGACGAGGAGCCCGCCTCCCGCGCCCGCGAGGAACCGCTGCGCCAGCTCGCGGTTGTCGCCGGTTCCCAGTGCGCGATCGAGATCCACGAAGTGCACCCAGCGGGCCCCGTCGCGCACGAACTGGCGCGCCACGGCGAGCGGGTCTGGAGAGGCGGCACGCGCGACGCGCCCGCCCTGGACGTCGACGGCGGGATAAAGCTCCACGATTGGGAAGGAAGCTAATCGCGCGCGGCGGTGATCGGGCGTGCGGTGGGGAGGGGTGGCGTCTTGGGCTCGAGCAGGACGAGTAGGCTGTCGCGCGCGGCATCGAAGGCGCCCGCGAGCTGCTTCGGCACCGGGGTCCCGGCGCCCATGTCTTTGCGCCGCGGGTTGGTGGGCCGGCCGTTCACCAGGAATTCGTAGTGCAGGTGCGGCCCGGTCGAGAGTCCCGTCGAGCCGACGTAGCCGATCGTTTCCCCCTGCGCCACGCGCTCACCCGTTCGGAGCCCGCGCGCGAACGCCGAGAGGTGGCCGTACCGGGTGCGGATGCCGTTCAGGTGTCGCACGTCGATCACGTTGCCGTAGCCGCCGTCCTCGCGCCCGACCCGTGCGACGATCCCGTCCGCCGTCGCGCGCACCGGCGTCCCGTACGCCGCCGAGAAATCGACGCCCTCATGCGCCCGCCACAGGTGGAGGACCGGATGGTAGCGCGAGCCGAACCGGCTCGTGACCCGGCGGAACTGCAACGGCGCCCGCAGGAACGCGCGCCGCAGCGATCGGCCGCGCTCGTCGTAGAAGCCGGTCACGGGATCGCCCCCTCCCGAATCCTCGAAGTAGAACGCGTATTGGGGCGTGCGCGCCACGTCGACCCGCGCGGCCAGGATCCGGCCGAAGCGCCGCTCCCCCTCGGACGACTCGAGGCGCTCGAGCAGCACGGTGAACCGGTCGCCCGGGCGGATGTCGCGCGAGAAGTCCACTTCCCAGTCGTACACGTCGGCGATCGCCCATGCGAGCTGGCGTCGCTCGGGCGCCGGCAGGAAGGAATCGGCCATCGCCTTGTCGAGCGCGTCGTACAGTGAGGACTCGATCGCCGCCGTCACGCGCAGCCGCGTGATGGCCCACGGGATGGTCTCGATCGTCTCGACCCAGCCCGCATCGCCCGCTCCACGGACGACGGTGAGGCGCCGCTCGGGCGAAAGCCGTACCGTCACGCGACTCGCGAGGCTGTCGGTCTTCAGGCGGCGGAGCTCGAACTTGAGCCCGGGCCGGAGGCGGCGCACCGGCAGGCTCTTCGCGGCAGCGAGGAAGGCCGCGTAGTCGCGCCCCGTGACGCCGCCGCGCGCCAGCACGTCCGCCAGCGTCTCCCGCCGGCCGAGTGTCTCGGTGCGATCGGCGTAGGCCGCATCCACCAGAATGGGGAGCGCGGTGAGCGGCCGCCGCCAGGGCCACGCGTCGCGTGTCGCCCAGGCGAGGCCCCCGACGACGAGCGCGCCGGCGACGGCGTAATGGCTCACGCGCCACGAGGCGGGCATCAATCCATCTGCCGCCGGATGAACGTCGGGATCTCGAGCTCGTTGAGCTCGGACGGGGTTGGTGGCGCGGCGCGCCGGGCGGGCTGCTCCCCGGGCTTCACGTACCCCGCGGGCGGGACGGGCGTGGGCCGCACGCCGCGCTCGCGGAACGGCAGCACGCCCGGCGCGGCCCGAGAGGTCGTCTCCGCTCCCGCGGCCTGCCGGTCGAACCCGGTCGCGATCACCGTCACGCGGATCTCGCCGTGCATCGCCGGATCATTCACCGTGCCGAAGATGATCTCCGCCTCCTCGCCTGCCGCGTCCTTTACGACGTCCGAGATCTGGGTGACCTCGCCCAGCGTCAGGTCTTCGCCGCCGGTGATGTTGATGAGCACGCCAGTGGCGCCGGTGATCGAGATGTTGTCGAGCAGCGGCGACGAGATCGCCTGCTGCACCGCCTCCATCGCCCGGTTCTCGCCCCGCCCCATGCCCGTGCCCATGATCGCCGCGCCGCCGTTCTGCATCACGGTGCGCACGTCAGCGAAATCTACGTTCACGATGCCGGTGACGGTGATGAGGGAGGAGATGCCCTGGGTGGCGTGCAGCAGCACCTCGTCGGCCTTCTTGAGCGCGTCCTGGAACGGAATCCCCTTACCGACGACGGCGAGCAGCCGCTCGTTCGGCACCACCACCATGGTGTCGACGTGCTTGCGCATCTCGGCGATCCCCATGTCCGCCTGGCGCATCCGCTTGCGACCCTCGAACAGGAACGGCTTGGTGACGATGCCGATCGTGAGGGCACCCAGGTCGCGCGCCATCTGCGCGATGATCGGCGACGCGCCCGTCCCAGTGCCGCCGCCCATGCCGCAGGTGACGAAGACCATGTCCGCGCCTTGAAGCGAGTGGAGCACCTCGTCGCGGTTCTCCTCGATGGCCTGGCGGCCGATCTCCGGGCGTGCGCCCGCGCCCAGGCCGCGCGTGAGCTTCTTCCCGATCTGCACCTTCACGTCGGCCTTGTTGTTGAGCAGGGCCTGCGCGTCGGTGTTCACGGAAATGAACTCGACGCCCTGGAGTCCCTCGTCGACCATGCGGTTCAGGGCGTTGCCGCCGCCGCCGCCCACGCCGACGACTTTCATCCGGGCGTTCTGCGATACCGTCTCTTCGAGCTCGAAGATCATGGCTCCCTCGGGTGACCGATCAGAAGAAGTCCTGCAACCACCGCTTCAGCGGTCCGAACCACCGC
>Ga0209376_1004899_pt1 | contig 11387 bp, 12 predicted proteins | sample GraSoiAngelo_134_FD_185891 | JGI IMG/M metagenome (GOLD analysis project Ga0209376, IMG submission 185891) | Grasslands soil microbial communities from the Angelo Coastal Reserve, California, USA - 14_0929_05_30cm (SPAdes) (version 2) | ecosystem: Environmental > Terrestrial > Soil > Grasslands ... | reverse complement strand
TCAGGCCATTGCTTGCATGATGGCATGCATGATGTTCCAAGGAAAAACAAAGCTCACACCATATTATGTGGAACCTGAAAGTTATGCAAGTGTAAAGGGAGAACAGCTTTCGTCAGGATTAAAAACTGTCGTCAAGCTACCCGCGTATGAAATTCATACACCAAAACCGGTCTTGGTTCAGGCTTTAAGTATAATAAATGGACATGGAGGGAAGATAACTAAAAAAGAGATGGCCAAGCTTGCAGATGAAAAAAAACTGATTATTGTAAACGCAAAAGAAGAAAACTTTCAGCAGGCCAGATTTGCAAGTCTAGACAAGAACATAATTCAACCACTTTTAAACGAATGGAAGTTTATCGAAGTTGAAAGAATTGGCAGGACACGTTGGATTAAGTTGACAGCCGAAGGGCGTGGAGCCGTAGAATTTCTCCGCTAACTTCTTGTCACAAGTTCTGGTTTGAGGGTCCAGGCAACTCCCATTGCAATAAATGGAATGGAGATCAATCCGGCAATTTCTAGATAAGTCCAGTATTGTTCAGCCTGCTTTGGATCTGGACTTGACCATAGAAAAGGAACTGGCAAGGCAGACGCAAACCAGATTATTGAGAGCATGATGATTATCTTAAGTGCACGTTTTCGCTTTGGTGTCACGCCCTATCTTGGGGACTGGTTCTATTAATTTTATTAGTATGATTATTTGGTGATAGCCCCACCATCTATGGGTAAAATGGCTCCTGTAATCCAGGACGAATCTTCTGAAACAAAGTACAATATGGCTTTGGCAACATCTTCTGGCGACCCTATTCTTCCTATTGGATATTCGGCTTCTGCCATAGACCTCTCAGCCTCAGTTCCTAGATATGGCCTTGTCATGTCAGTTTCTACTATTCCAGGGCAGACGCAGTTTACACGAATCTTATACTTGGCATATTCTACAGCCCATGCCTGGGTTAGTAATACCATTGCAGCTTTTGATGCAGTATAAGCATCTGCTTCAAAGTTTGCAAATGACTTTAATCCTGCGTCAGACGAAACATTAACAATGCATCCACCATTTTTCATCATATGCGGAATTACTGCCTTTGTAAACCGAAACTGTCCTGTTAGGTTAACATCAATAACTTCGTTCCACTCGCTTTCAGAAATTTCATGCAACGGTTTTACTTTAGGAAAGATCCCAGCATTATTTACCAAGATATCTATCTTGCCAAATCTTTCTATAGTTTTTCTTACAACATTTTGTACCTCAGTATCTTTTCTAATATCTCCTGGAATAGCAACAAAACTTTTCGATTCTCTAGCTGCACTTTCAAGTCTGGTTTGATCTTTTGCAGTGATTACAACACGTGCACCTTCTTTTGCAAGAAGAGCAGCGGTGGCCTTCCCAATTCCTCTGCTGGCGCCAGTTACAATGGCGATTTTTCCAGGGAGTTTTATGACTGCCTCTCGAGCTACTTCCATCTTCATACATCTTTCATTTTATTTCAAATATGATATGTCTGTTTAGCTCCTTGAATTTTTTTGAAAAAGTTAGAGATCCATTTCTTCCGTTTGCATAATGTCTAATATTTTTATAAAAATTTTAATCAAAAATGGCAATAAAGATGAAAAAATATGTATAAAACGATAAATAGCACGAAGTTCTATACGAAACATGCAGCAAGATGTAAAATCTACTGCTTGAGGAGCGTGGCTCCGCAGACTCTATATGGAATCCCCCATCTGGCGTGGATTGTAAGAGGTAATCTCTGCTTGTCTGCGAACAGGGCCACGCCGACATTTTATTCTGATTTAAATTCTATTTTTCCAAAAATCCGCCGGACATGAAAGATTTCGCGGCATAATTAATTTACAAAAATAAGTTTTGTAGTTATAAAAAATTTAGAGCTTGAGAGATTCTTTTAATCCCTTGTATCTATTTCGAATTGTTACTTCAGTCACTCCAGCAGCTTGTGCTACATCTTTTTGGGTCTTGTTTTCTCCATTCATAACGCATGAAAGATACAACGCAGCAGCTGCAAGTCCCATTGGATCTTTGCCAGCAGAAATTTCGATCTCAGCTGCATCTTTTAGAATCTGCAGAGCTCTTCGCTTTGTCTTTTCACTCAAGCCAGCTTTACTTGCAATTCTTGCAACACATTTTATCGGATCTACTACTGGCATCTTTAGATCAAGTTCTCTGAGCAAAAGCCTGTAGCATCGTGCAACATCTTTTCGCTTGATATTGATGCCATTTGCCACATCAGTAAGAGTTCTTGGTGTTTCAGTATCTCTGCATGCCGCATATAGTGCTGCTGCAACAAGTCCAGGAATTGATCTTCCTCTGACAAGGCCCTTGTCAAGTGCCTTTCTGTAAATGTAAGCTGTCTTTTCGATTACCGCATCAGACAAAGCAAGTTTGTCCTTGAGTCTATCAAGTTCGCTGAAAGCCTGTCGAAAGTTTCTGTCTACTGGCTCATGAACCTGACTTCTACTATCCCATGTTCTAAGTCGTTCTATCGTACTTTTCATTGATGCAGAAAGTGGTTTTCCGGATGCATCTTTGTCAGCAGGACCAATGATTGTTGCAAGTCCCATGTCATGCATTGCAAGTGATGTCGGAGTTCCTGTTCTACTTCGGTCTTCATGTTCCTCTTTAGAAAATGATCTCCATTCTGGACCAGATTCTTCAACACGCTCTGTGAGAACAAATCCACAACCGCCACAGAACATTTCTCCGGTAGTACTATCAGTAACCATGGGACCTTTCCCACAACGAGGACATCGTCCACCAGAACCGAAAGTTTCGCGAGTCATATCTTATAAGAATTTCGGTTGACATAAATAAAAAGGTTTAACTACAAAGTAATTTTCCTTAAATTTATAATAATAAGCACTATAATATGTGGATTTTATAATGTAAATAAGGGAAAATACTGATTTTTCTAATTCGTTCGTACTAATATCGTACTGGAAAGATGTAATGCAAAAATTGTCAACCTGCCCATCATTTTTAATTCATCTCATAAAATTTTAAGAAATTTTTCTTGTTGCATTTTTCCATTTTTGGTACTCACATCTCAACAAATAAAAAAGATTTTTTAAAAAAAATTTTTTCTCAAACTTTTTTCTTGTTTAACGACTCAGAAGAAAAACTTAAATATGTTAATTCTGGATCACAGGCATTAAATAAAATGGAACAATGTCCACTTTGCTGTGAAGCCCAGTCGTCAACCGGCGCACTGGAGGTTCACATAAAGAAAATCCATCCACAGAGAAACGTTGCAATTCAAGTAGTGCAATAGGTCTCTGCTGCGAAGGATTGAACGTAGAGGATATATCCAAAATAGTTTATCCACAAAAATCTTGATTTTTTAGTTTAACTCCGAGGCAGGCGTAGACTTGAGTTTTGTTAGCTAAATTTAGCACACTGTGAACCACATTTCACACCTGAAATTAATAAGATTTTTTTTTAGTCGTATCTATGACAACATTTGCAAAGAATTGGCAAAGACCGCAAACACCAAGTCTTGGCGAAAGAATCAATGATGCAATAAAACCAAAAGGCGCTCTAAAACCAAGGATGGAGAGTGCAATAAAAAGACTCCAGACCCAAATTGGAAAACTTGACGGAATGATTACAAAATTAAAGCAAAGAGATGAAAAGTTATTTAAAAGAATTGTCACTGCAACACAGCAACATGATATTACTACAAGTAAAGTCTTATCAAAAGAATTAGCAGAAGTTAGGAAAGTTACCAAGCTTCTAGGAAATGCTAGAATTGCTCTTGAGCAAATCGAGCTTAGACTTAGCACATTCCATGATCTAGGAGACACTGTTGTAACCATCATGCCAACAATCGGCTTGATGAAGAACCTGAGGTCATCACTTATCAAGTTCATGCCGGAAGCAGATCGTGAGCTAACAGGCATGACAGAGATGCTCGGTGGTCTTATGACAGACACATTCCACAACGGCGACTTTGGAATTGACTCCGAAGCTACAACTGAGGAATCAGAGAAAATCCTACAAGAGGCTGCAGCAGTTGCAGAGGCAGAGGTTAACAGTAAGTTGCCTTCAATGCCTGCCGGTCAATCTTCCTCTGCTCGCTACATCTAGACGATCTTATTTGATAATCTGTAGCGGAAATATATCAAAAACAGGATTAGAGAACAAACTAGTATACTAGATGAAGAAAGAAACAAAGTAGTATAGCCAAAGAATTTGGTAAGCTCACCAGTTACAAGAGAACCAACAAACACACCTGTTCCTGTGATTGCACTATTTACACCTAGATACTTACCCTCAAATCCTTGGGGTATGCTTTTGAAAAAGATGACAGAACTTGATGTACTAAAGATAGAAAATGCAATGACCATCAAGCATGAAGATACGATGGCCAAAACAAAACCCGTAGCTCCTACCATTAATCCCACAGAAACTCCGGGAATGATTACGCCTAAAACTCGGGGTAAGTACGCTACAATCGTGGATCTTTCTTCTCCAATTTTTGCAATCACTTTTGGTGCGATGAAGAATATACCTAGCATAGTAGCGATTTGAACCAAGTAATTTAAGAACACACCAGAGTTTGAAAAATCATGACTTTTCAAAAATGGCGTCCAGGCTGTAAAGTACATGGTGCTACCAACGTAGAAGAAGAAACTAGCAAAATAAAAAATTCCAATTTCGTTACTTACCTTTCCTTTGAAAATTGTAATCATGTGTTTGAAATCATATAGTTCAGGAATTTTCTGGAAAATAAAGTGATAATGACTTATTGCATATTGTAGACCATGTAATGAATGTGCAATGCTACTTCGTTCTAGGTGAAAGCCCGTGCCTTTGATAGAAGTACTTAGTACCATTGTAGCCACACTTGATGCGGCACATATCAGAAAATATGGTCTAAGGTCAAAATAGAGACTTCCAACAGTTCCAATTACCATTGCTACTAGCATGCCAAGTGTACCGATGATTGATGTTCTTGCAAAGAGCCAACTCCACATGTTCTTTTGAACTGATTCCATAACAAGTAGCTGTGTTACCGGATTTTTGCCAACCATAAAAAATCCAAGTATAGGAACAATTTCATAAAGCACGACTATCGAATTTGTAAAATACATACCGATACTGCATAAAAGAACTACTAAGAATGAAAGAAGAAGTATCGATCTTCTGGCATGGAATCTATCTATTACTTTGCCCCAAAAAATAGAACCCACAGCTACTGCTCCGTTTTGAATTGCAGTAATCATTGCAACCTCGCCTATTCCGCCGCCAAGAAATATTACATACAAGGGAATAACAGTGCTTAGTCCCTGCGTAGCAACTTGGGATGGTAGCAGATACCATATCCACTGTTTTGTTTCTCGAGGTCTCATAGTTTTAGATCATCACATAGCGAGTTATTATTGTATAATCCACTTGAATAATTTCTCATAGTTTTGTCTATCTTTGCTATAGCTGAGAAAAATTCTATCATGCAGTTGCGTGTGGTTTACACGCCACGCGTAAGCGCAATGCACTAAGCAATGATATGACCATTGTCATCATCCGCTTGGGATTGGCCGTTGGTTGCTTGTGCGGAAAGGGTTTTCCTTTACCGCATAGCATGCTTCCTGCATGATCCTTGTTTTGGGAGGATGTCCTCAAACAGGGACCTATAATACGTTACCAAATTATTTAAATTTTGTGAGTAATTCCAAATTTGAAATTTTGAATTTTTGGATGGCAGAATTGTTACATTTGATTTGAAGTTTCTTTGAAATTAATTGACGAAAGCTTTTATGGTGCAATCACATAGTGGAAGCGTGACAAAAGACGGGGATATCTATCAACTAATTTATGAATCAAATCTGGAAAACAAACTTGAGCAGATTCTGCTTGGATTAATGAAAGATAATCCTTCTCCAAAGGTTGAAACCATAATCAGAAAGTTCTTGCTTTACGTACAACATTCCACAGAAAATTTTTGGACTACATATTACAGCGCAAAGACATACCAAGAAAAATTAGATTGCTACTTCCAGTATTCAAAGAACCAATGCCTTGCAACTGAGGTGCTGACTGGAGAACTCAATTCCTTGTCACTAGATGATGAACTGAAAGAAAACCTAGGTTCTATGCTAAAAGAGAGTTTCACATTCTAAGTTATAGAAGACTCGCTTTTGGGACGTGTTTCCTTGAACTTGGCTATCTTATTACCTTCTTCATTTACAACATGATCAATACTTAGTAGTTTCTCTCGGAGATTACCTACTATAGCTGCTACGTCATCTGCATCTCTTTCCACCTGGCTTCTTTTTTGTTGCAATGTCTTTATTCCCTGTTTTTCTTCCTCAATGTACTGACCCACCTTAACCAGTTTCTCCTTTAGATTCTTAATGTCAACAGATTCATCTTCTATGCTTTTTTCAAGACCAGTCCGTTTATCTTTGAGATTCTTGATCATCAAGCCAACATAATCAATTGCCTCCTCGAGTTTTGTTCGCTTATCCATCAAAGCCCTAATTCCTATATCCTCAACTGGAGCGCTCATACTAGTTTGTTGAACAGGTTCTGGTATTTTTACTTGTTCAGGAGGACGAGGTCTAGGTTCTTCGATAACCTCCGCAGTCTCCTCAGGTTTCACCTCTTCTGGTTCATATTGCAAGTTCTTAGAAGTCAGATCCATCTTAACATCATCTTGTGTAGAAGAAATGTTTTCCGACTCGTCCTTTTTCTTCCGGAACCTTTCAAACATAGCGCTTACCAGTATTGTTATTTGTAATATATAAAAAGTTAATAGATAGAGAAATTGGAGACTTTAGGTTATCATAGATAATCTTCAGTTTGGTTAAAGCCGATCTGACCAGATAGGAACCAAGATATATTTAGAGAATTGAAAACTTGCTTCTCATTACTTGAAGAAAAATAACCATAAGATAGACCTTCTTCCCATAGTGGAAGACATTGTAGCGTTAGACCCAATGATGCGTTTTATGGCAATAATAGACCTGAAAGGTAACATATCAGAAGCAATAATGAAAAAAGGTAAAACCTCACTAAAGTCACAAAAAGAAGAGGAACACTTTTGTAAACAGGTAGCGATAAGGCGAAAGATTAGGCAACAATTTGACAAGAGCCTAGGACCAGTCAATTATGTACATATTGAACGTCAAAAAGTCACTCAGATTGTACTCTATCCAAAGCGCAAAACAGTTTATGTTACTATGGAACCAAACATGGACATAAAACGGAAGCTAAAACTTATAGAACTTATCAGAAAGAAAACTACCAATTTATAAAAAATTTAAAGAAAAATCGTTTTTACACAACTAGATTCCTATTCTGTTGCTGGTTGTGAAGTTCCTTCGCCTACCACATTAGCTGTAGCAAAGCGTCCGCCTACTTGAGTAATCTTTACTTTTGTGTTCTGGCCTACTTGTCCACCTTTGACAAATATAACAAAACCTTCTACTCTTGCTATACCGTCTCCTTTTCTACTTATCTCAGTTATGGATACGTCGTATTCCTTACCGGTTTCTACTGGTTTTGGCCTATCATCGAATCGTCGTCCGCCACCATAGCCTCTATTACCACTGTATCCTTGGTTTGGACTTTCACCAAAACCAGGGTCGTTAAAGCTCACCGTTGCACCTCCTTTTGTTGTTACCCCTATTGTATTCCCCTATAAAATCTGTTCAAAATACAACCCGAGGAATATGCCCGCGCTTCGTGATTGTATAAAATTTACTCTATTTTGGAACATGAAATATCTGTTCCGCTGTGCGTTCCGCTGTAGCGTTTCACGATGTCCCTGATAAAACATCCTTTCCATATAACCCCAATGTCAAAACAACAATACAGATCTGAAATGGGAATCATTGCAGACATCTTGGGTGTGACCATGGATGGTGGAATACAAGGAGTGATTGTTTCTGCTATATCCAGAAGGGCAAATCTTTCGCACTATGCTGTGCTTGAAAAATGCCAAAAGCTGATAGATGCAGGCTTGGTAGAATCAATGAAGGCTGAACGAAATAGGCTATTTAAGATTACAGAAAAGGGCATTAGATTCTTCCAGGAATTCCAAAGATTTCAGAATATAGTACAGGGAATGAACCTAAGGTACTAAAAAATGAGCCAAGAAATTGAGGTGCTATCAGCACAAGATACATTACTAGAAGGAATGCTTTTTGTAAGGATCACTTATATCCTCACAACAATGATGAGGGCACCAATAGTAGCAGCATGCTTTTTTTTACTTGCTCTTTCTTCTTTCGTTCAATATGCCCTAAGCTCGCCCAAAGTTCTTGATTTTACTGTCTATGCAGACGGTACAGCTCACGTTTTCTATCAGACTGATGTAGATCCACAATCACCAGATTATACTCTCACTCTCTATGGTAATTCTGTGGGTAACCTTGTAGTAGAAGACGAAAATGGAACTTTGCTTTCAAGCAAAGTAAACAACAATTTAATGGTAATAGAGACCCTAGGAGCCTCCACAATTAAAGTGGATTATGACACACCTGATCTAGTATCAAAAAGCGGTAAGACATGGGCATTTCATGTAAATTCGCTTGTTGATTATTCCGTACTTTTGCCAAAAAACACAGTAATTGTTGGTATGAGTATAACACCATTAAACATGCAGGTAGTAGATGATCAATCACTTATTGCGTTACCGGCTGGCTCGGCAGACATTAGCTATGTCTTTGGCGTATTAGGTACCAGTCAGACTGCGACCTTGGCAATCCAAAAAGCTCATGATTTCATTTCTACTGTTAATTTGCAGGGTGTTAAGACACCAATGGCTTCTGCAAAACTGGAAGAGGCCAACTCTGCTTTTAACCAAGGAAAGTATGCTGATGCAGAAGCGTTAGCTAATACAGCAAAGAATTTAGCTTTGCAAGAGCAACAGACAGCGAATATTCCAAAGAACCCTTCAGACAACACAATTCCAATTTTGATTGCAGGCGGAATTGCAGCAGCTGGAGCTGTCACATTTTTTATTAAGAAATCCAGAACTAGGACAGTAACTGTTGCTGAATTACCAAAGAGTAATTATCTACCACCTGATAAAGAAACAATTTTCAGACTCAAACCAGAGCTACGTCAAGAAGATAAGGAGATAATTATTTTCATTTCTGAAAAGGGAGGCAGAGTATACGAAAGTGAGCTACGCAAGAAATTCCTCTTACCACGCACTACTACTTGGCGTGCTGTTAAGCGACTTGAAAGAGAGGGCATAGTTGAAATAGAAAAAGTTGATCAGCAAAATCTCATAAAATTACGAAAAATTCAGGAGGAAGAACAAGAGTGAAAACCTTATCATTTGTCCTAATTGCTTTGGTTGGATTGATGATACTGAATCTTCCTGTTCAATCCTATGCAGATCCACAACTGGATACATTACTTAGGATTGCTACCCAGGCTAGAGATCATCTTAGCATAACAATTTCGCAGATCAATAATGTACCTAATGAAATAACTAATCTTTACAATCAAGGATCTTCTGAAACTAATGATTTGGCCAAGTCGGTAGACCAGCAAGATGTTACCTCAGCTAAACAGCATTTTCTCTCCGCAATGCAATTCTTCAAAACAACAAATGACAAAATAAATTCTCTTAATGTTACGGCATCTACTGATCAACAGAGCCCAGATATCATCCAATTGCAAAGTGAAATTATCAGAATGGATAATATTGGAAAAAGATTGAAAACCATAGCTATCACAAATCAGGTTGACATTAACTTTACTCAACTTGATCAATTTGTTCAAACTGCAACGCAAGATCTTAATACTGGCAATATTGAAGATGCGTCAAAAGCAATTCAAGACGCAAATCAATTTGTAAATGATGTACATCATTCACTTACTTTAGTTGCAAAGCAACGAACATCGGATAGAGCTAAAGACTTTACAGAAAAGGAAATCCAAAGATTCAATCAGACTATATCAAATACAATTCAAAATGTGACGTCTATAACAGCATTACCTACAACTTCTATTCAAAACAATACCAATGTAACTCAAGAAGAAAATCCTCAACAAATGGTTGCTAAGATAAGGAAGCTTATGTCTGAAGGAAAGGTAGATGAAGCAATAAGTGTAATAAAATCACTTGAATCTTATCAAAAAGAAAAGATAAAGGTAAAAGAGAATTCTGGGGAAACCACAACTACAGGCTCAGGTAATGTTTCAGGTGCTGCTTCTGGTAACTCAACAGAGACTAATCCCACCACGGCAAATTCATCTACAGTTGCTAATCAAACAATAACCAATTCTACCACAACGAAACCTACTAATGAAACAGCAATCAATTCTATACCATCAAATTCTACTAATACTTCGACCAACTCTACTAAAATAAGTAATGAAACCGTAACAAAAAAGATTGATTCAAGTCAAGCAACCTCTTCAGGTAACGTGGGCTCAGGACAAGAAGACAATGTAAAAAAAAACCATGACAAAAAACACGGACAAAGAAATTCTCAGAAAAACAATCACGACCAATCAGACTGAAGACCATTAAAATTCAAATGGTCTAATACAAGACTTTCATAAAATTCATATAGATTCTGAGTAGGAACAGAGAAGGTGGCTTCAAAACAAATCTCAGTAGGAGTAGGTATCCCAATGATAGTAATTGGCGCATTACTTGCGGTAGTTTTAGCTCCCACACAATCAACTCTAAAGGACACAATAGAGTTCATTGGAAGTCTCATTGGAATACTGGGTTCGTTAATCTTCATTGCTGGTCTGTTTACTAGGAAAGCGCCTCATATTCCCTCTTAGACCTTTACAATTCCTGATTCAAGAAGATACTGAATTGACATAGCAAACGTTCTATCATCAATTTCTCCTGAATACCACCATCTTGCATTGGATTTTAACCATTCAGGAATTTTCACAGCGTTTATTTCCGTAGCCAGAGGAGCTTCTATCAATCCTTGCCTTATCATGAATCTTATTCCTTGTGCAAAATCAGTGTTATTTGAGACTCCAACTGACCACCACATGGCTGTATCTCTCACCCAACTAGGTGTAGCTATTTGGTCAGATTTAGTATAAGAAAATTTTTGTACATTATTATTTTTCTTGTCTACTACGTAGATGTTACCCATAGAATCAATTGCAATTCCTGCCGGGTCTTCAAATTGTCCAGGACCTGTTCCCTCTGTACCCCAACTTAAAATAAAGTTTCCATAAGTATCAAATTTTTGTATTCTATGATTACCAGAATCAACGACATAAAAGTTGTCTTTCGAATCAATAACTATTGCTGTTGGATTATTGAATCTACCCTCCTCTTCACCGCTAGAACCGAAGAAGTTTTTAAAATTGCCAATACTAGAATACTTTAGGACCCTATTGTCGATAGAAACTGCATAAAAATCATCTTCAGAGTCAAATG
>Ga0209376_1004892_pt1 | contig 11393 bp, 9 predicted proteins | sample GraSoiAngelo_134_FD_185891 | JGI IMG/M metagenome (GOLD analysis project Ga0209376, IMG submission 185891) | Grasslands soil microbial communities from the Angelo Coastal Reserve, California, USA - 14_0929_05_30cm (SPAdes) (version 2) | ecosystem: Environmental > Terrestrial > Soil > Grasslands ... | reverse complement strand
GCGTCGATGAGGCTTCAAAGAGCTGTTTGGCATGTTGATCCGGCAGTTTGTTGCCGTTGCCCGGTAATTCGATCGATGGTCCGGCCGTCGACGAAAGATGGATGTTGAAGAGCAACACCGAACCGTCTTCGCCGCTGACCGCCGCTAATTTACGCGCCTCGGCAACGAGATCTCCATCCGTCGCCTCGCCGTCGGTGATGTTGATGACGATCGGCGGAAATCCGTTCGGATGCTCCTGACACCACGTCTGGGTAATCTTGGTTGCCTCTTTGAGCGCGGCGCACATCGGAGTGCCGCCTTTCGAATATGGATCGAACCAGACTGGAAATTTGACGGTTTGGTCCATCACTCCGCCGGCGCCATCATCCGATTTCTTTGCCCTGTCTTCGATGCGCAACGGCTTATTGGCCAATTCACTGATCGGTACCAAAGAGCGCCCGCTCAGGTCACCGCCGAGGGCTGGTTTACAGCTGTCTTCGCTGTAGCCCAGCACACCGACGTGAAAGTAGTCGTAGATGGAGTCCGACTTGGAGCAACGGATGCACAGATTATGAATAAGCTTGTTGAGGATCGTCGCGAGCTCCTCGGCCTTCTGTCTGCCAGCCTCTCCGCCGCCAAAAGGGTCTTCCATCGACTCTGACTGGTCCACCAAAAACAAGAAACAACCCGGGTTCTTACGACTGATTTCGGCCTGGTATGCCATGGTTTGCCTCCACTTCTTTTGGCATCACGAGAACTACGACTCTCACATGCCAGCGGTCACAGGTTGGAGTCCTGTCGCGACCATCCCCAGAATGCAGCAACGCCCGTCCCTTTTGCGACATTCGCAGGGACGAATTGCACACGGCACGCTCACTGCTTGATAGCACCCACAGCGCGAACGCGTCGTGATCCCGATCACCGCGTAGCGGAATCGCCTTCGGCCGACAACGCGCGGGGCTGCGGTGCCAGGAGAGTGTCTAACTTCACATGGGAGTTCGAGTTTCTCAACCCTCACACAGGTCCAGAGCTCGACGCCGGTTGCGCCCACTCCGAGGTAAATCAACGTCAAACCGGATCGATGCTCCGCTCGATGCGGCGATCGGGAACGAACCAAATGAGTGCAACCAGCACGTAGAGGGCGTCTGCGATCCAGACTTTGAGGAAGGCCAGCAGGATCGCCGAGGCGTAGAGCAGCGCCGAGAGCTTGCCCTTCAGGTCGCGCCCGACGGCACGCGCAAGCAGCGAATCCTGTCCGTTTCGCCGCACCAGCGCATCCTGCAGCAGCAACCACGCGACACCGGCCATCAGGAACACGCCGCCGTAAATCGCCGTCGGTATGGCGGCCCTGGGATACTCTCCGACCCAGCCCGTCGTGAACGGCACGAGCGAGAGCCAGAACAGCAAGTGCAGGTTCGCCCAGAGGACGCGCCCGTCGATGTGCTGGGCGGCGTGCAGCATGTGGTGGTGGTTGTTCCAGTAGATGCCGACAAACACGAAGCTCAAGACGTAGGTGAGCAGGGCCGGAGCGAGCGGCACGAGCGCGGCGAGGTCCGTGCCGTGCGGCGCCTTCAACTCCAGAACCATGATCGTGATGATGACCGCGATCACGCCGTCGCTGAACGCCTCGAGCCGGCCTTTCCCCATCACGAGAAGCTAACCCACCCGTCGCACGCCCACGACCTTTCGCCGCACCGTTGTCGCGGTTGGTCGACGCATACCTATCGCCGCCTGATATCGGCGGGCATCTTTGGACCCCATGACGCCGTCGTCCATGCTCGGGCTGCTCCTGGCTCTCACATGCAACGCCAACCCACTCGCGCAGCGCGACCTCCGCGAGGAGCGCGCCGCCTTGCGTGCGGCGGACAGCGCGTTCGCGGTCCGGGCCTCGCAGGGGCTGCTGCCGGCGTTCCGCGACGTGCTCGACGAGGACGTGGTCTTCCTGGACCCGGGGGAGCGATTGCTCTTCGGCAAGACCGCCACGCTCGCGATGCTCGCCTCCGATGGCGTCTCGGCGAGCGCGACCCAGCAGTGGCGGGCGGTGCGTGTCGATGTCTCGGCAGACGGCGGCGCTGGATACACCTACGGGTTCGGCAGCGCGACGGGTCCGTTGGGGCCGGGGGGTCAAGCCCAGAAGCGGCCCGCGAAGTACATCGCCTACTGGCGGAAAAATGCGACTGGCCCTTGGAAGGTAGGGGCGTATGTGCGCGTGTTTCAGCGCGTCGCGGCGCCGGCCGACCCACCGCCGGGCTTCGAGTCGCCAAGTACACAGCGTCAGCGCCGCTTCCCGAATCAGGATCCCGCCAGTGCGCGGCGAGCGGTGATGGAAGCCGACCGGGCGTTCGCGGCGCGCGCACTGAGTCAGGACGTCGCCACGGCCTTCGCAGCCTTCGCGGCACCCGACGGCGCGATCCTCTCGGGGCAGCCGGGGATCATCTATGGACCCGCGGCGATTCGCAGCCACTTCGAGGCCAACTTCCCGGCGACGGGCCGGATTCTCTGGCGGCCGGTGGCGGGGGACGTCGCGGCCGGCGGCGACCTGGGCTTCACCGTCGGCGAGGCGGAGATCCACACCGTGGCGCCCGACGGAGCGCCGCGCACGGGCTACACCAAGTATCTCACCGTCTGGAGGCGCACGGATGCCGGCGAGTGGCGTTACGTCATCGACGGCGGGAACGACCGACCCGAACCGTGAAGCAATGCAGTTGATCGCGGTCGAAGTGTGAAGCCCGGCGAGCAGTCAGCGCCGGGTTTGGCGTCTCAGGCCCCTGCGGTGGCGTCTTTGGTTAGAGATAGCGGGCGACGGCCATCGCGCCGAGGGCGAAGACCAACAACTGGGCGACCACCCACCCCACGGTGGCGACGCGCGCGCGTAACCGCTGGATCTGCGCTGTGCGCGACGTCCGCTCCTGCTCGCTGTTCGCGGATCCAAGGGTGTCCGCGAGCGCGGCCGCCCGCGCCATGGCCGGCCGCATCATCGCGATGCCCAGCACGAAGGCGACCAACGCTGCTGCGCCCCTCCGAGTTAGAGTCGCCCTTCAACCTTCTGCAGCCTCGTCCTGCTTTACCACTCGCGCGTCTCCCCTATCTTCAGGACCCACGCCTGATCGAGCCCAAGTCCGCGACGCTCGGCTTCACGCCGGAACCGCTGTGGCGGCTCATCCAACGGCTCGTCCGCCAGGTCAAACGTGCCGAAATGCATGGCGACGATGCGCCGCGCCCGCACGTCCAGACCGATACGTAGCGCCTCCTCGGGCGTCGTGTGCACGAGATGCATGATGGCGGCCGGACGATAGGCGCCGATCGGCACAGCCGCGAGGTCGATTGGCCCGAGGCGCTCGCCGACCTTTGCGAATTCCGGCGAATACCCCGTGTCCCCTGTGTGATAGAAGCGCCGCGTCGGTCCGGCCACCACCCACCCGGCCCAGAGGCGACGGTTGTGATCCCGGAGCGAGCGCCCGGAGAAGTGCTGCGCCGGCACGCACGTGACACGCACTCCGTCCAGCGCCACCGACTGCCACCAATCGAGCTCGATCGCCCGTCCCCCGGCGCGGTTGACCCATTCTCCCAGGCCCAGGGGCACAACGAACTGAACACCGCGCTGCGAGAGCGCCTTTACGCTCTCGAAATCGGCGTGATCATAGTGGTCGTGGGACAAAAGGGCGAAGTGCACCTTGGGCAACGCCGCGAGCGGCACGCCCGGCGGCACGAGTCGCGGCGGGCCGACGAACGGCAGCGGCCCCGCACGATCCGAGAACATCGGATCGGTGAGAAAGGTGACGCCGTCCATTCGCACCAGAAACGCCGAATGCCCGATCCACGTGATGGTCGGGCTGCGTGCGATCGCCTCGCTGTCGTATGGCACTCGTGCCGCGGCACCCGGCCGACGCACCAACGCAACCCAGATCCTCCGGACCAGGAAGCCGGCCGTCGGCGCACCGGGGGAGGCTGTCGACGTCCCTCGTGCTAAAGCCACCACGGCCAGGACGATCGCCGAGCCCAGGATTAGCACGAGCCGGCGCGCCATCCGAACCGGTAGAAGTCGGTCATGCCGCCGCCTCAACTCGCGGCGCGAGCAGCTTGTACATCACCGGCGTCACGATGCGCGCGAGCAGCGTGCTCGAGACCAGGCCGCCGATGATCACCCATGCGAGCGGGGAGTACAGCCCGCTGCCCTGGAGGGCAATGGGCAATAGGCCGCCGATTGCCGTGAGACTGGTGAGCACGATGGGGAGGAACCGCACCTCGCCGGCCTTCCGAATCGCCGCCTCGAGATCCATTCCCTCAGCGCGCAGCCGGTTCGTGAGGTCCACGAGCAGGATGGACGTCTTGATCTCGATGCCGATCAATGCCACGAACCCGATCGTCGCCGCGAACGACAGGGTCTGACCCACGAACAGCAACGCAAGCACGCCGCCGGCCACGCCGAGCGGGATGACCGACGCAACGATCAGCGTCGAGCGGAAGGTGCGGAACTCGAGCACCAGAATCGCCAGGATCGCGAACGTCGCCACGATGATGGCCCCGCCCACACCGCCGAAGCTTTCCTGTCGGCTTTCGATCTCTCCCGCCGGGACGATGCGGTATCCGGCGGGCACCACGACGTTGCCGAGCTGGGCGAGCGCCTGCCGCGTTACGCGGTCAGTGTTGTAGCCGGTCCGCACGTTGGCCGTGACGGTGACGCTGCGCGTGCGGTTGTGGCGCTGGATCTCCGACACCGCGCGCTCGAACCGGACCTCGGCCACCTGCGCCAGCGGTGCCAATTTCCCGTTCGTCGAGCTGACGTATACCCGCTCCAGGTCCGCAGGACTCGCGCGCCCGCTGCGCGCCAGGCGCACGACCACCGGCCGTGAGTCGCCATCCCCCTCCCGCAGGCTGCCGGCCTCGAGGCCCGCGAGTCCAAGCCGCACCGTCCGGTCGATCTCGAGCATCGGGATGCCGAGCAGCCCCGCCTTGGCGCGGTCGATCGCCACGCGGAGATCGGTGCGCGCCACGCGCACGGGATTGGTCACGTACTGCGTGCCCGGCGTGGCCTTGAGCAGTCGTTCCACCCGGGCGGCGATGACCTGGAGCGTGTCGAGCGAGACGCCCTCGATCCGCAGCGCGATCGGCGCGTCGATCGGCGGGCCATTCTCGAACTCGCGTAATGCGATTTCGGCACCCGGGTAGTGGGCCAGCTCGGCCCGGAGCGAATCCAGGAGCCGCGGGGTCTTGCCCGGCTCGTAACGGTCGAGCAGCACGAACAGCTGCCCGATCCGGGCGTCGTCGGTCCGCGACGCGACGTTGTAGTAAATCCGCGGATTGTCATGGCCGACCGAGGTATAAATCGCCTTAACCCCCGCCGTACGGCCCAGCACCCGCTCAGCGAACCGGGCGGCCGAATCCGTCACGGCGATACTCGCGCCCTCGGGCGCCGTGATGTCAACGCGGAACTGCGGCGTCTCGGCCTTCGGAAACAGCGAGAAGCCCACCACCGGGACGAGCGCGAGCGACGCCGCGACGAACGCGGCGCCGAGTGCCAGCGTGCGGGCAGGCCGCCGCAGCGCCCGGTCGAGCAACGGCGCATAGGTGCCGTGGATCGCGCGCTCGAACGCCCGCAGGAAGCGGTTCCCCTCCGGCCCTTCGTCCTTACCGAGCAGCAGGCTCGAAAGCCACGGGATGATCGTGAGGGACACGATCAGCGACGCCAGCACGGTGCTGATCACCGCGACGGGCAGCGACCGGATGTAGCGGCCGGGTCCGCCCGGCAGGAACACCAGCGGCACGAACGCGAACACGAGCGTCGCGGTCGCGCCCAGCACCGCGACCCAGATCTGCCCGGTGGCGCGGATCGCCGCATCGATGCGGGAGTAGCCCTCCCGCCGGAACCGCGTGATGTTCTCGACCACCACGATCGAGTCGTCCACCAGCAGGCCGAGCGCGATCACCATCCCCACGATCGTGAGCTGGTTGAGGGTGAAGCCGGTCCACGCGAGCCCCGTCACTGCCATGGCGAGCGACAGGGGTATCGAGATCATGACGACGGCGGCGGCCCTCGGGCCCAGCGGTAGCAAGGTCAGCAGCACCAGCCCTACGGCGATGAGGAAGTCCTCGCCTAGCCGTGCCAGCCGGTGCGACACGTTGGCCGCCTGATCGAACCCCCGGGCCAGAGTCACGCCGCGCGGTAGCTCGCGCTCGAATCGCGCCAGCTCGGCATAGACGCGATCGCGGACCGCCTGGACAGTCGTACCGGAGCGCTGGGTCGCGGTCACGAGCACCGCCCGGTGGCCGTTGAAGCGCGCGCGGTAGGTGGAGTCGCCGTAGCTCCACTCGACCTGTGCCACGTCGCCCAGGCGAACCAGCCGGCCGCCCCCTCCTCGCAGCACCGTTGCGCGCACCTGGTCTAGGGTCTCGTACCCACCCGAGGAGCGAACACTGAAGCTCTTGAGGCCGGCCTCCGCGTCGCCGCCCGGCACGTCGACGCTCTCGCCTCCGATCGCGCCCAGCACCTGCCCCAGCGGCAAGCCAAGCTGTGCCAGCCGGCCGAGGTCGAGCGACACGCCTACCTGCCGCTCCGGCACACCCCAGCGCTCGGCTGTCCGCACGCCCGGCTGCGCACTGAGGCGGTCCTCCAACTGCTCCGCGAGCGAGTCCAGAAGGCGGTACGGCACGACGTCGGAGACCAGCGCGACCTGCACGATGTTCACGTCCAACGTGCTCGCCTTGTAGATCTGGAGCCGCACCAGGTCGGGGAGCACTGAGCGCAGGGCGTTCAGCTCGCGCACCACGTCGTCGTACTTCTTGTCGGCGTCCTGGTTCGGCTCGAACTCGACCTCGATGCGCGCCACACCGGCGCGGATCCGGCTGTTGATGTTCTTCACATCGTCCAGCCGGTGGAGCGTGTCTTCGATCTGCTTCACGACGAGCCGCTCCAGGTCGCCGGCGTTGGCGCCGGGATACACGGCGACCACCGTGAAGGTGGGGAAGTCGATCGGCGGGTCCTCGCCCCGCGGGATGGTCGCGAGCGACGTCAGGCCGAGGGCGGCCAGCATGGTGAATAACACCACCGTGAACTGCCAGTGCTTGACGGCGAACTGGGTGAGCTTCATGGCCGCACCGCCACGGCCGCGCCGTCGTCGAGGTAGGCGGCGCCGTCGGTGACGACGGCCGTGACGCCCTCGAGGCCGCTTGCGATCGCGACGCGGTCGCCGGCCAGGAACGCGATGCGCACCGCGCGGCGCTCGGCATGACGACCGTCGGGCGCGAGCGCGTATACGGTAGCCGTCGCGCCGTCGGCTTCGAGCAGGGCTTCGATCGGCACCAGCATCAGGGGGCGGCCGGCGGCGGGACGGATCTCCACCCGACCGATGAGCCCGCTCGCGAGGCCCGATGCGGCCGGCAGCGTCACCTCTACCCGGTAGGTGCCGGTCATGGGGTCGGCCGCGCCCGCGATCTCCGTCACGGCGCCATCGAACGTGCGGGCACCCACAGCGTCGAACCTCACCACCGCGCGATCGCCGCGTCGGATCAAGACAACGTCGTGATCCGCGAGCGCGGCGCGCATCACGACCCCTCTGGCATGGCTGCCGAGCGTGAGGATCGGCGTCCCGGCCTGAACCAGCTCCCCCGGCTCGGCCGAGCGCCGCAGGATCAACCCCGAGGCCGGAGCCACGATGACGGCGTAGCGCCGGTTGAACAGAGCCGTCTCGAGCTCCGCGTGGGCCACGTCGCGCCCCGTCTGCGCGTTCTGGGCCTGCTCGAGTGTCGCCACACTGTCGGCATAGAGTCGCCGGGCCCGTGTCAGGTCTCGCTCGGCTTTTTCGGCCGCACTCCGGGCCCGGACCACTGCGGCGTCGATCTCACTCAGGTCGAGCACAGCGAGCGTGTCGCCCGCGCGTATCGACCGGCCCTCGTCCACGAGGATCCGACTCACTACACCGCCGACCTTGAAACTCAGCGTCACTTCTTCCTTGGGACCGAGGGTGCCGGTGGCCGTCACGGGGGGCGCGATCCGGTCCATACTGACGGGCGCGACGCGCACGGCTACGGCGTCGCCGACGGGCGGCGCCGCGGCACGACCGCGGCCGCAGGCGACAAGTGCCAGTGGCACCAATACGGCAATTCGACTCATAACCGTCAGCTCCTTCCCAAACCGATTGGTTTTGAAGACCGCAGTCGAGCACCATCATCAGGTGTCTCCGCGCCGTGCGCGAGTGAACTCGCGGCTCGGCATTGCCCGTAAACGGGCATTTCGATTCGACCATTACGCCGGTTTACCGGCACTGCCGAGTCGCGGCTTGAGCCGCGGACCGAGTGCGGACTCATTCTTGTGCGCCTTGTGCGAGCCCCATCTCGCGCAGCGCGGCAGCGCGCTCGAGCTCCACCCAGCGGATCGCATAACGGTACGCGGTGAGGACTCGGTTGAGCTGCGCGCTCGTGTAGGCGGTGCGCGCATCGACGAACTCGATGGAACTGGCGACCCCTTCCTCGTAGCGACGCCGCACGAGCTCGAAAGTCCGACGCGCGGCTTCGAGGCGTGCGTCGGCGGTGACGATCGCCGATCGCGCCACGACGGCGGCTTCGTGCGCTGTGCGCACCTGGAGCGCGATCCGGTCGGCGAGATCCTGTCGCTGGGTACGGGCACGATCGGCCTCGTAGCCCGCCTCGGACCGCCGGGCCGCGTCACGGCCGCCGTTGAAGAGGTTCCACGACACGACGACCGATGCGAGCCAGAAATCGTTGCTCGAGCGGAATGCGAGGTCGGGACCCTGGAAGCCATAGTCCAGCGCCACGGACACGCTGGGGAGGAACGCCGCAGTCGCCGCACGCCCGGCGCCCTCGGCAGCGTGCACGCCTGCCTCCACCTGACGCAGCTCCTCGCGCGCCGCAAGCGCGCGCGCGACGGCGCTGTCGGCGGTGATATCGAGCGGCAGACGGTCGAACACGCTGTCGGGGACCACCTCGACGGGCGCGTCGAGCGGTCGCCGCACGATCCGGTTCAGTGCCCGGCTCGCCGCAAGCCGGCGCTCCCGCGCCTCGGCCAGCTGCTGCTCCACGTCGGCCCGCTCGGCGCGCGCGCGAAACACCGCCTCGGGCGTCGCGCTCCCGGCGCCGAGCAGCCGCTCCGCCACGCGCTCGTTCTCCAGCACCAGCACCAGCGTCGCCTCGTAGATCTCGACCGCGCGCCGGGCCGAGGCGTCCTGGAGGTAGGCGACCTGAACGTCGGCGGCGAGCTGCCGGGCCGCGGCCGCGAGCTGCATCCGCTGGCCATCGGCGCGCGCGCGGGCCACCGAGTAGTTCGCAAGAATCCCGGGGTTGAAGATTGGCTGCACGAGCTCGAGCCGCGACTCGTGCCGCTGCGGCAATGTGAAATTGATGTTCGTCGGGAAGCGGCTCGTGCCCGTGAGCTGGTTCAGCGTCGCGTACGCCGGATTTATCAGGTCGCCGATGTTCGGCACGCCGCCCAAGCGCGAGTAGCGCGACTGCAGGCCAAGGGACGGGAAGAACAGGCCGCGGGCCTCGCGTACCTCGGCCGTCGCGCGGCGCTCGGCGAGCCCTTCACCCTCGAGCCCGAGGTTGGTGCGCAGCGCTTCGGCCACGAGCTGGCCGAGCGGGTCGGGCCGCTGAGCCTGGAGGGCGACTGGGGCCATGGCGACAAGCACGCACACCAGCGCCCTTGAGCTAAGCTTCGTTACGGACTGTCCCACCGTTCGGCCTCCAGCTAACGACGTGATATGTTATAACACCGTTAAGTACGGAACAAAAAAAATCAGGTTTCGGGTTCCCGCACGAGCCCACGGAGCAAGGCGTCGCATGCCCTGGCTGCGGTCTCGCTCACGTCCCGCCAAGGGATCCACGGATCGTCCACCTTGGCGATGTGCAGCGCCACGAGGCCATGCATCGCCCCCCAGGCGATCTGCGCCACCTCGTCGGCGTCGGTGAACTCGGGGCGCAGGCGACAGGCGGCGATCGCATCCGCGCAGGTCTGCCGCAGGAACCCGTAGGCATCCTCTCCCGGATCGGGCTGCCCGGTGCCCTTTGGGCTCTCCTTGGGCCGGCGCGTCATGAACAGGAACTGGTAGTGCATCGGGTTAGCCACACCGAAGGCGACGTAGGCGCGGCCCGTCCTGCGAAGTCGCTCGACGGGGTCGGCTACGGCGCCGAAGTCCTGCAGCGCCTGGGCGAAGGCCCGGAAGTCGAGGGCGGAGAGCTCGGCCACGAGCGCTTCCTTGTCCTCGAAATGGTGGTAGATGGCCGTCGGCGTGTAGCCGATTTTCGCGGCGATGGCGCGCATGGTCGTGGCTTCGTATCCGCGCTGCACGAACATGCGTCGCGCCGCGTCGAGAATCCTCTGGCGCGTCTGGACGCGCTCGCGCTGCCGGCGCTCGAGGCTGGGAACGGACTTGGTCATAACCTAGTTATATCATATAACGACGTTACATTCGTGTCAAGGGACGAGACAAGGAGCCACGATGACCTGGGAGACGATGATAATCCTGAGTGCGCTCGCCGCACTCGTTGCGGTGTCCTACCTGATAGAGGCGCTCCGGTCCGCCCCCGTGGCACCGGACCGCCTCGACTGGGCGCCGGACGTTCCCATCCGCTATGTCGACGTAAAGGGCACGAAGCTTCGCTACATCGCCAGTGGCCAGGGACCTGCCCTGGTCCTGCTGCACACACTGAGAACCCAGCTCGACATGTTCCAGAAAGTCATCCCCGACCTCGCGAAGCGCTTTCGGATCTACGCCATGGACTACCCCGGGCACGGCTACTCCGACATTCCGGAGGCGACCTATTCGTCCGAGTTCTTCGTCACGCGCGTAGCGCGGTTTCTGGACCAACTCGACATTCGAGATGCCGTAATCGTGGGAGAGTCCATCGGTGGGAGCATCGCCTTGCTGCTTGCAGCCAGACACAACCCGCGTGTGCGTGCCGTCGTCGCGATCAATCCTTACGACTACGACGGCGGGCGCGGTATACGAAGAAGCTCCGTGCTGGCGAACATTCTGTTCGGCCTGAACAACGTCCCGGTGCTCGGCTCGACGGTCACGCGGCTGCGCCTCTATCCCATCGTCAAGCGCGTCCTCGAGGGCGGCGTATACCGAAGGGGCGCGTTGCCCGCGACCCTAGCTCGTGAGCTGTACCGGGTCGGCAACCGACGGGGCCACTATCGCGCGCTCATGTCGCTCGTGCGACATTGGGACAGCTGGGAGCGGGCCCGGGCGGAGTACTCGAGCATCGACGTTCCGACCCTCCTGATCTACGGCGATCACGACTGGTCACGTGTGGGAGAGAGAGAGTCGGACCGCCAAATCATTGCGGGCGCCGAGCTGCGGATCATCAAGGATGCGGGGCATTTCCTGTCGCTCGATGCGCCACAGGAGGTCGTGCAAGCCGTGGTTGGATTCGCGAACCATCCAAAGGAGTCCTGATGC
>Ga0209376_1004890_pt1 | contig 11393 bp, 21 predicted proteins | sample GraSoiAngelo_134_FD_185891 | JGI IMG/M metagenome (GOLD analysis project Ga0209376, IMG submission 185891) | Grasslands soil microbial communities from the Angelo Coastal Reserve, California, USA - 14_0929_05_30cm (SPAdes) (version 2) | ecosystem: Environmental > Terrestrial > Soil > Grasslands ... | reverse complement strand
TGGTCATGCCGGGCGACAACGTGAACCTGACGATTGAGATGCAAACGCCGGTGGCGCTGGAGAAAGGACTGCGATTCGCGATCCGGGAAGGCGGACGAACGGTTGGCGCGGGAACCGTGACCGATATCGTGGCCTGAGTGAAAGGGGAAATAGCCACAAAACGGCACAAAAGACACAAAAATGTCTTGTGATTCTTGTGCCCTTTTGTGGCTGTTCTGAATTTTTAAGATGCTGAACGAAAAGATTCGAATTCGATTAAAGGCCTACGATTCTCGCGTACTCGATCAGTCCGCCACAGAGATCGTGGATACCGCGAAACGGACCGGCGCGCGCGTGGCAGGTCCGATTCCGCTTCCGACGGTCATTAATAAATTTACGGTTTTGCGTTCGCCGCATGTGGACAAGAAATCGCGCGAGCAATTTGAGATTCGCACGCACAAACGGCTCCTCGATATTCTCGAGCCCACACCTCAAACCGTGGACGCTCTGATGAAGTTGGATCTGCCCGCCGGCGTCGACGTGGAGATCAAAGCGTTCGGGCGGGAGCACACGAAATGATTACGGGATTACTGGGTAAGAAAGTCGGCATGACGCAACTGCTGAACGATGACGGAACCGTTGTTCCCGTTACCGTGATTCAGGCGGGTCCCTGCGTTGTCGTCCAGAGAAAGACGAAACAGAAGGACGGCTACGATGCCGTGCAGCTCGGATTCGTCGAGTTTGTGAAACCGAAACGCATCACGAAACCGATGACGGGGCATTTCAAAAAGTCCAACGTCGCACCGGCGAGGTTCGTGCGCGAGGTCGGGGTTCAGGGCGAGGCCGGCGCAAATCCAGGCGATAAGGTCATGGTCAACATCTTCAACAGGGACGAACTTGTCGACGTCGTTGGAACTAGCAAAGGGCGTGGGTTTGCCGGATTTGTGAAGCGCCATCATTTCCGCGGCGGCCGTGCCACGCACGGCTCGATGTTCCATCGTGCTCCGGGTTCCATCGGTTCATCGGCCTATCCCTCCCGCGTTCTGAAGGGAATGCGGATGGCGGGACACTTGGGCAATGCACGCGTGACTGCACAGAACCTTCGGGTGGCCCGGGTCGATCAAGAGAACAACCTGCTATTCGTCCGCGGCGCCGTACCTGGGCCGCCGGGCGGATATGTCGTGGTGGAGAAAGCGGAGCGGTGATATGGCCAGCGTTGATATCAAGAACCTGAACAATGAGGTCGTAGGCCAACTCGAGCTGGCCGATGCCGTGTTTGCCGCTCCGGTCAACGTGGGACTCATGCATCAGGCAGTCAAGCAATACCTCGCCAGCCGGCGAGCCGGTACCCACAACACGAAAACGCGCGCTGAGGTGCAAGGCAGCGGGAAGAAACCGTGGCGGCAGAAGGGCACGGGCCGCGCGCGGGTTGGGGAAATCCGAAATCCGTTGTGGCGTAAGGGCGGCACCGTATTTGGTCCCCGACCTCGCGACTACGAATATCACCTGCCGAAGAAGATGTTCCGCGCCGCTTTGAAATCCGCTCTGACGTTGAAGCTGAAAGAGAACCAGCTGAATGTCGTCGACGCGTTCGATTTGGAGAACCATAAAACCAAGCCGTTCGCGCATGCGCTCGCCAAACTTGGCTTCGATCGGAAGGTTTTGCTGATCGACCATCAGGAAAATCTGAATCTTTTGCTTGCGGCGCGAAATCTGAGTGATGTTCAACTGCTGGTGAACCTGCAGGTCACGCCGTACCATCTGCTGAACGCAAAGCATGTCGTATTTTCCAAGGCAGCGATTCAAGCGCTCGAGGAGGTGCTGACGAAATGAGCACCATTCACAACGTCATCAAGCGTCCGATTATCACGGAGAAGGGCCTGACGCTGAAAGAGAGGGACCGCACGCTCTGCTTCGAAGTGGAAGATGAGGCCAGCAAACGGCAGATCCAGGAAGCCGTCGAGCGCTTGTTCAAAGTCAAGGTAGAGGCTGTACGGACGATGGTTGTTCCCGGAAAGATGCGGCGACGGGGGAAATATAGCGGATACCGTCCGGACTGGAAGAAAGCGTACGTCACGCTTCGCGAGGGCGAAAAAATGATCGAGTACGGGGAGAATTTGTAATGGCGATCAAGACTTTCAGACCCAAGACTTCCTCACTCCGGTTCAAGACCGTTATTGATTACAAACAGGAGATCACCACCGATGAACCGTACAAGCCGATGCTCGATCGGAAGACTCGGACCGACGGCCGCGACAATTATGGTCACCTGACGGTTCGCCATCGCGGGGGAGGAAACAAGCAGCATTACCGGATCATCGATTTTCGCCGCGACAAAGTCGGGATTCCGGCAAAGGTCGAAACCATCGAATATGATCCGAACCGGTCGGCATTCATCGCTCTGCTGAGTTATGCCGACGGAGAACGCCGCTACATTCTGCAGCCCGTCGGACTAAAAGTCGGGATGAAAGTAGTTGCAGGGCCGGAAGCCGATATCCTTGTCGGCAACGCGCTGCCGCTGCGAAATATTCCGCTCGGTACGACCGTTCACAATATCGAGTTGCGTCCGGGTAAGGGCGCTCAGATGGCTCGCAGCGCCGGTGCCGCAGCGCAGCTTGTGGCCAAGGAAGGCGGCTATGCCCATGTGAAGCTTCCTTCAGGCGAAGTCCGCCTGGTGAACGTCGACTGCATGGCCACGATCGGACAAGTTGGGAATCTCGATCATGAAAACGTCACTGTTGGAAAAGCCGGACGCACGCGGCACCTGGGAATTCGCCCAACTGTGCGAGGTGTTGTGATGAATCCGGTCGATCATCCACACGGTGGTGGCGAAGGCCGGGTGAAAGGCTACCATCCCATGACTCCGTGGGGAGTGCCGACGCTCGGTTATAAGACGCGAAACAACAAACGAACCGACAAGTTCATTGTGAAGAGGAAGAGCAAGTAGTATGCGTTCTTTAAAGAAGGGACCGTTCATCGACAACCATCTCATGAAAGCAATCCTCGCGATGAACGCCAAAAACGAGAAGAAGATTCATAAGACGTGGTCGAGGCGGTCGACGATCACACCCGAGATGGTCGGCCACACGATCGCGGTGCACAACGGGAAGAAATTTATTCCCGTTTACATCACCGAAAATATGGTCGGGCACAAGTTGGGAGAATTCGCGCCGACGCGCATTTTCAAGGGGCATAGTGCGGCTGGATCGAAAGACAAAGCCGTGGCTCCGGCCGGTCCGCCCCCGGCAGGTGGAGGCGGAGCCCCGTCGGCAGCAGCCGGTGGCGGTGCCGGCGCTCCTGCAGCACCACCGCCGAAAGCGAGCTGATATGGTAAGCAAAGCGACCAGCAAGTTCATCCGGTTGTCGCCTCAGAAAGCGCGGCTCACGATGGATTTGATTCGCGGTATGAACGTCAACGAAGCCTTGATGACATTGAAGTTCACGAACAAACCGAAAGCGACGCACGAGATTGAAAAAGTCGTCAAGTCAGCCGTTGCGAACGCGACGCTCAAGGATGAAAACATCGATGCCGACAACCTCTTTGTCGAACGATGTTTCATCAACGAAGGACCGCGGCTGAAGCGAATCCGTCCGGCGCCAATGGGCCGGGCATACCGGTATCAGCGCCGCACGGCTCACATCACGATTGAACTGGGAGAGAGAAAATAATGGGCCAGAAGACACATCCCTATGGATTCCGCCTCGGCATCACAAAACCGTGGCGCTCGCGCTGGTTTGCCAAGCGCGATTACAGCCGGCTATTGCACGAGGACTTGAAACTGAAGCGCGACCTCAAAAAACAGCTCGCCCATGCCGGCGTCAGCAACATCGAAGTGGAGCGGATGGCAAACAAGCTTCGCATTACGATCCACACGTCGCGACCCGGTATCATCATCGGCCGTAAGGGCGCCGAGATCGACAAACTCAAGGCGGATATCCAGAAGCGCACAAACCGCGAGGTCTACATCAATATTCAGGAGATCCACCGGCCGGAATTGGACGCACAATTGGTCGGCGAATCGATCGCCCTGCAGCTCGAAAAACGAATCGCTTTCCGCCGCGCGATGCGGAAATCCGTCGATTCGGCTCTTCGGTTCGGCGCCAAAGGAATCAAAGTTCGCGTGAGCGGCCGGTTGAACGGCGCGGAAATCGCGCGCTCCGAGTGGTACTTGCAAGGCCGTCTTCCTCTACACACATTGCGGGCCGATGTGGATTACGGTTTTGCGCAGGCATATACGACTTACGGAGTCATCGGGGTGAAATGCTGGATTTACAAAGGCGAGATCCTCCCCAGCAAAGCGCCTCAGGCTCCGGCCGCCGCAAGGATCTAACCGATGTTGATGCCCAAAAAAGTGAAGTACCGCAAGCAACAACGCGGCCGAATGCGCGGCAAGGCCTGGCGCGGATCGTCGCTGGCGTTCGGGGATTACGGCTTGAAAACACTGGATGCGGCTTGGATCACAGACCGCCAGATTGAAGCCGGACGAATCGCCATCGCTCGCTTCGTCAAGCGCGGCGGAAAGATTTGGATTCGCGTTTTTCCCGATAAACCCGTCACGAAGAAGCCGGCAGAAACGCGAATGGGTAAAGGGAAAGGGGCGCCCGAATACTGGGTTGCTGTAGTCAAACCAGGCCGGATCCTCTATGAGATGGAGGGCGTAGCCGAGTCGGTCGCTCGCGAGGCGATGCGCCTCGCCGCTCAAAAACTTCCGGTGCACACGAAGTTCGTCATGCGCGAAGAAAAGGGAGGCGAGGCGTGAAGTCCGCGGACCGGGCGAGGAAATTTCGCGACATGTCGGCCGACGAGATCGAACGTCAGGAAGCCGAAATGAGTGAGCAAATGTTCAAGCTGCGCTTTCAATTGGCGATGGGACAGACCGAATCGCTGAAGAAGATCCGTGAGCTGCGCAAAGACCGCGCGCGGCTGCTGACGATTTTGCACGAGAAGGAGCAGCAATGATTGTAGGGGCGCTCCGCGAAGCGCAAGCGCGATAGCGCGCAGCATCAAGAAATGAGCGCCCAGAGCTGTCATAGACCGCCCCTACAGGAAACAGGAAACCATGACAGAAGAAGCACCTAAAAAAGAAATCCGGCACCACCAGGAGAAGGTGGGAATTGTAAAGAGCGCGAAGATGCAGAAAACGATTGTGGTAGAGGTGTACCGGCGAGTCCAGCACCCGGTCTACAAGCGGATTGTCACGAAACGCTCGAAGTTCATGGTGCACGACGAGCACAAAAAAGCACACGAGGGCGACATGGTTCGTATCGTCGAGAGCCGCCCCCTCAGCAAGAATAAACGTTGGACTCTTAAGGAAGTCCTTCGTGAAGCGACAACAGGAGTTTAGGTGTCATGCCCGTCCAGATGAGAACCATTCTTGAAGTCGCCGACAATTCGGGCGCAAAGCGGCTTGCATGCATTTTGCCGATCGGCGGCTCAACCGGGCTGAAGGCCGGGCTCGGCGACATCATTACGGCTTCGGTGAAGGAAGCCAGCCCCGATAGCAACGTCAAAAAAGGATCTGTCGTAAAGTGCGTTATCGTTCGCACCAAGAAAGAAACACGCCGTAAGGACGGCACTTATATCCGGTTCGACCAGAACGCCGCCGTGCTGATCAACGATGATCATGAACCGATCGGCACACGCGTTTTTGGACCGGTTGCCCGAGAGCTTCGGGACAAAAGATTTATGAAGATTGTTTCATTGGCACCGGAGGTCATCTGAATGCCGGCAATGCCCGCAATCAAGAAGAACGACGAGGTTTATATTCTCCGCGGCAAGGATCGCGGGAAAACCGGCCGTGTTTTGATCGTCATACCCCAGGATCAGAAGATCGTGGTCGAAGGTGTTCAGATGATCAAGCGCCATACGCGTCCGAATCCTCAGCGCAACATCAAAGGCGGAATCGTCGAGAAAGAAGCTCCAATTCATATTTCCAACGTCGCGATCGTTTGTAAAAACTGCAAGGAGCACACGCGGATCGCAAACAAGATATTGGCTGATGGCCGGCGCGTGCGGGCATGTCGGAAATGCGGGAGTACCATTGAATGAGTAAGAAAGAACCTAAGAAAGGGAAGGCCCCGAAAGAAGCTCCCCAAACGGCCCCAAAGGAAGCGGGGGCGAAGAAGGCAAAACCGAAAGGGCCGCAAGAGCCAAGCCGTTTGCGCTCGCGGTATACGAAAGAGGTCGTGCCGGCTTTGATGAAGCATTTCAACTACAAAAATGTGATGGCGGTGCCGAAGCTCGAAAAGATCGTCATCAATATGGGGCTGGGCGAAGCTATTGCGAATGCGAAGATTCTCGACGTGGCAACCGATGAGCTTGGACGAATCGCCGGCCAGCGGCCGGTTGTGACGCGCGCGAAGAAGTCGATCGCGAATTTCAAACTCCGCCAGAAGATGCCGATCGGCGCGGCCGTCACACTGCGCGGGGAGCGGATGTTTGAATTTTTCGACCGTTTAACGAATGTGGCGCTTCCCCGCGTCCGCGATTTTCGCGGCGTTTCCACGAAGTCCTTTGACGGACGGGGAAACTACACGCTGGGTTTACGCGATCAGCTGATCTTTCCAGAAATCGATTACGCGAAGGTCGATAAGGTTCGGGGAATGAACGTGACGATTGTGACGACCGCCCGGTCCGACGACGAAGCGCGGGAACTTTTGAAGCAGCTTGGGATGCCTTTCAGGCAGTAGGCCGGTGGGCCCGACGCTAATAGTCAGGAGTAGAGAAGGAATGGCTCGAACATCAGCGGTAGCGAAAGAAGCAAAGAAGAAGAAATTCGCCGTCCGTTACCACAGCCGCTGTAAACGCTGTGGAAGGCCGCGCGGCTTCATCAGAAAGTTCCAACTCTGTCGTATTTGCTTCCGGCAGTTGTCACTCTCGGGTGAAGTCCCGGGAGTGATCAAGAGTAGCTGGTAGGCGTGTGGGGGATCGAATATGACGGATCCGATTGCAGACATGCTGACCCGAGTCCGGAATGCGGTTCAGGCGAAGCATCAGAAAGTTGATATGCCGGCTTCCAGATTGAAGATTGAAATTGCCAGGATCTTGAAAGAAGAGGGCTACATCGCGCATTACAAGGCGATGGAAGAAGGCGGCAAAAATTTATTGACGGTCTTTCTGAAATATGGGCCGAAAGGCGAACAGGTCATCTCGAATATCGAGCGTGTCAGCCGTCCCGGATGCCGTGTCTACGTTTCGAAGAACGACATTCCGAAAGTGCTCGGCGGTCTGGGTATCAATATCCTAACGACCTCGCATGGCATCATGACCGGCAAGCGAGCCCGCAAAGAAGGTTTTGGCGGGGAACTGCTATGCAACATTTATTAATCGAAGTTAGGAGTTCTGAGTTTCGAGTTGTGAGTAAGCCGGCTCGACTCAAAACTCACAACTCAAGACTCAATAGTGGAAAGGTTTATGTCACGAATTGGTAGAAAGCCGATTCCGGTTCCCGATAAGGTGAAGGTCGATATCAAACCGTATGCCGTCGTCGTGACAGGGCCAAAGGGATCGATCACCAATCTGGTTCCTCCAGGCATCAAATGGGAACAAAAAGACAAGCAACTAGTGGCCACTCGGCCCGGCGACAGCGGGCCGGAAAAGGCGTTTCATGGCTTGGCTCGCGCGCTAGTGGCGAATGCAGTCCGCGGTGTGACTGAAGGTTTCACGAAAGAACTCGAGATCGTTGGTGTCGGTTATCGCGCGGAACAGAAGAAGAATTCGGTGCTCTTTACGCTCGGATATTCACATCCAATCGAATATCCGATTCCGCCGGGAATCAATATCACGGTGGAGAAGCAAACGCGGCTGGTCGTCAGCGGTGTGGATCGGCAGCAAGTCGGGCAGATTGCCGCAAATATTCGGTCCTTGAGGAAACCGGATCCGTACAAGAACAAGGGAATCCGCTATGTTGGCGAAGTTCTGAAGAAGAAAGCCGGAAAGGCCGGTGGTAAATAAGTATGCCGAAAGTATCTTCAAATGAAGTAAGGCTGAGGATTCACGAGCGGATCCGGAAGCGTCTGATGGGTTCATCCGCCAGGCCGCGTCTGGCGGTTTTTCGTAGCAACAAACATATCTACGCCCAGATCATCGACGATTCGAAGGGCACCACGTTATTAGCGGCTTCATCTCTGGATGGGAGCGCCAAAAAAGATCTCAAAAGCGGGAGCAACATGGCCGCAGCGAAGGCTGTTGGGAAGCTCGTCGCCGAACGCGCTAAAGCGCAGGGAATCGAAGCCGTTCTGTTCGACCGCGGCGGTTATCTCTATCACGGGAGGGTAAAAGCTTTAGCGGAAGCAGCCCGGGAAGCGGGTCTCAAGTTTTAGTATGAATAAGGGGAGAATCGATCCGTCACAATTGCAGCTCAAGGATACCGTCGTTTCGATCAATCGCGTCACGAAGGTGGTCAAGGGCGGCAAGAATTTGAGTTTCAGCGCGCTCGTCGTTGTCGGTGATGAGGGCGGTCATGTTGGATACGGCAATGGCAAAGCCAAGGAAGTGCCGCAAGCGATTCGCAAAGCGATAGAAGCGGCGAAGAAGAATCTGGTGAAGGTTCCGATCACGAATAATACGATTCCTCATCAAGTGATGGGACTGTTCGGTTCCGGACGAGTCCTGCTGAAGCCGGCAGTGGAAGGAACCGGGATTATTGCGGGTGGTGCCGTGCGCGCGGTGATGCAGGCGGCCGGGATTCAAAATATTCTGACGAAGTCCATTGGAACCTCGAATCCGCACAACGTCATCAAGGCCACTTTCGAGGGGCTTCGAAATCTGAAGGACCCTCAGGATGTCGCCCGGCTTCGCGAAAAACCACTGGAAGAAATTTTGGGATAAGTTATGGCTACGAAGAAACAGGCCGCTGCCGCGTCAAAAGTGAAGATTCAATACTACCGGAGCGCGATTGGTTTCACCGAGAAGCAGAAGCTCATTGTAAAGGGACTCGGTTTCACGAAGCTGAATGCCGTGCGGGAAGTGGTCGATACGCCGGCGATACGGGGAATGGTTGCTAAGGTGTCGCACCTGGTGCGCATCGTGGATTAGATTATTTGTATGTCAGGCATAAACACACTCAGACCCGACCCTGGCTCCACGCACAAGACTAAGAGGATCGGGCGGGGTCCGGGCACCGGACATGGAAAGACGGCAGGACGTGGAAGTAAAGGTATGTGGTCGCGTTCGGGAAGCAGCCAAAAGCGCGGCTTCGAGGGCGGTCAGATGCCTCTACACCGCCGCTTGCCCAAGCGCGGCTTCACTAATGCAAGGTTTAAAAAAGAGTTCTCGATCGTTAACGTTAGCGATCTGGTGAAATTCGACAAGGGATCCAAGATTGGCCCTCAGGAATTTTTGGATGCTGGACTTATCCGCAAACTCGAGAAGAATGGCGTGCGCATTCTGGGCGATGGCCAGCTCGATCGTGCGTTGCATATTTCCGCTCATTACTTCACTGAGAGCGCCCGGCAAAAGATCACCAGCGCGGGAGGAACCTGCGAGGTCATACGGCTGTGATTGAAGCAATCCAAAATATTTTCAACATACCCGATCTGCGAAAACGCATCGCATTCATGCTGGCGCTGCTGGCCGTTTATCGCATTGGCGCCCATATTCCGACGCCAGGGATCGATTCTGAAGCGCTTGCGAATTTCTTTGCTCAGAACCAGGGAACAGTGTTCGGATTCCTGGATCTGTTTTCTGGTGGAAACTTCCGGCGGCTGACGATCTTTGCTCTGGGTATCATGCCCTACATCACGGCGTCGATCATCCTGCAGTTGCTGACGGTCGTCTGGCCTTATTTGGAAAAGCTTTCGAAGGAAGGCGAACTCGGGCGCCGGAAGATCACGACGTACACGCGCTACCTGACGGTGGTCTTGAGCGCTGTGCAGTCGGCCGGCATCGCCGTCGCGCTACAGCGTCAGGGTCAGTTCGTCGTTAATCCCGGAATCGGCTTCACATTAATGACCATGCTCACGCTGACGACCGGAACGGCGTTCATTATGTGGCTGGGTGAGCAAATCACAGATCGTGGAATCGGCAACGGCATGTCGTTGATCATCTTCGCCGGGATCGTCGTTGGACTGCCGCGCGGCATTCTCGATGTTTATGAAAAGATCCAGACGAACGAGTGGTCGGTGCTGACGCTGATCATCCTGGTCGCCCTCATGGTCGCTGTTGTCGCCTTCATCGTATTAGTCGAGCGCGGGCAGCGGCGCATCACGGTGCAATATGCGAAGCGTGTCGTTGGCCGGAAGGTGTTGGGTGGGCAATCCACGCACCTGCCATTGCGTGTGAACACCGGCGGAGTCATTCCGGTAATCTTCGCGTCGTCGATTTTGACATTTCCGCAGACATTCGGCCTTGTTGTGCGGGAAAACCGTTTCCTCAGCGCCGTTACCGATGCCTTGCGATTCGGTGAGCCGCTTTACAATCTGTTATATGTTCTTGGCATTGTTTTCTTCTGCTACTTCTACACTTCGATCATCTTCAATCCAAACGAAGTTGCAGACAATATGCGGAAGTACGGTGGCTTTATTCCTGGAATTCGGCCTGGTAAGCGGACTGCGGAGTACGTCAACTCGATTTTGACCCGAATTACTCTTGTGGGTGCCTTGTACCTGGCACTGATAGCGATCATCCCGGAGTTCATGATCACGGGCTTCCACGTTCAGAACATACCTATTGTCGGACCCAGGCTGGACGCCGTTTTGCCGCAGTGGGTGACGCAAGGACTGCGTGTGAACTTTTATTTCGGCGGCACATCGTTGTTGATTGTCGTCGGAGTGGCAATGGATACTATTCAGATGGTCGAGTCACAACTGATCATGCGTCACTATGACGGGTTCCTGAAGAGGGGCCGAATTCGAGGGAGACGAGGTTGATGGGGCGCAAGATTGTGATCTTGCTGGGGCATCCCGGAGTTGGAAAAGGGACCCAAGCTCGCGCAATCGTCCAGCATCTCGGAATCCCGCAGATCTCCACCGGTGACATGCTTCGCGACGCCATCGTAAAAAGGACCACGTACGGCCGCGAGGCAAAAGAAAAGATGGGTGCGGGTGAACTGGTCAGTGATTCGATCGTCAACGGTATCGTTTCGGAGCGGATCAAGCGCAATGACTGCAAGAAGGGATTTATTCTGGACGGTTATCCCCGAAACGTCTCACAGGCCGAGACGTTCAGTAGGGTGGTTAAGAATAGTGACCAACTGGCGGTGATCGAATTGTCCGCGGATTCCGAGCGGTTGAGAAAAGAAAAGCGCCTGGTCGGCCGGTTGATGTGTCCCGGTTGCGGAGAAATTTACAACGAGTTCAGCAAGGCGCCTAAACAGGATCAGATATGTGATCTCTGTGGTAGACAGCTCATCCATAGATCCGATGACCGCGAAGACCTGATCAGTGAGCGGTTCCGCACCTATCACAAGGAAACC
>Ga0209376_1004889_pt1 | contig 11394 bp, 13 predicted proteins | sample GraSoiAngelo_134_FD_185891 | JGI IMG/M metagenome (GOLD analysis project Ga0209376, IMG submission 185891) | Grasslands soil microbial communities from the Angelo Coastal Reserve, California, USA - 14_0929_05_30cm (SPAdes) (version 2) | ecosystem: Environmental > Terrestrial > Soil > Grasslands ... | reverse complement strand
CCGCTCAGTGTTGCCTCGACCCGCGCATTCTCGAGTTCTGCAACGTCTCCGCTAAATTTTATCTGCAATGAAGGAGGCGTGGCCGGGAAACTGAACTTTTGCAGTTCCTTGACGATGCGTTCCAAAAACGCCAGTCCCTTTTGCCACTCTTCTTCTGAAACCGGCGATGATGGCTGGTAATTCGCCCGTTTGATTAGCTGGCCAGTCGCGGAAATCCGCACTCCGCAAAAAACACCTTCCGCCTGGCTGACGTAAATTTGCTCAGGCGGAAAATAGACGTGGGCGCGCAACTCATTGAACTGGGCACCATTAATCGTTCCCTCGGCATCTTTGAGAGGCAGCGTGATTTGTGCGTTCTGAACGTCGAGTGCGTTCAAAAATGGCTCATGATGGATGAGCGCCGCATAATTAATATCCAACGAGACTTCACTGATACGGGCGAGCGTCTTCTCGCGATTTTTGTAATCGAAGATTCGCACATTCTTCGCGACCAGGCCGCGGAACGGATCCAATGTCAACCGCCCGATTGAAGCTTCGACACCGCGTTTGTGCAATTCCTCGACCACGCGGTAACGCCATTGCCGGCCGAAGCCTCTTTTCGCGAGGTACCAACCGCCGCTCAAAGAGACTGCAATTGCAACGAACACCACCAGACGCGCCACATTTACGGCGATGCGATGCACAAAAGTGGGTTGTCGATCTCGCGTCGGTGCGACGTTTTTCGGCGGTTCGAGAATGGCCGGCATCAAGTATAGTCAAAGATGTTTCGACTTCGCTCAACCTGACAAACAAATCATGAGTGTTTCCGATCTGCCGGCGGTCAACGCGTCGCTCAATCTTGTCAGCACCGTCTTCATCTCGATGGGTTGGTATCTGATCCGGCACGGTGCATGGCGCCGTCACATGGCCTGCATGATCACTGCGGTGATTTCGTCTACATTTTTTCTAGCCGGTTACGTCGTTTACCATGCGCATGTGGGTGAGAAATCGACAGCCTTCACAGCACAGGGAATCGTACGTCCAGTTTATTTCGCGATGTTGATTTCGCACATCCTCTTCGCATTCGTCACCTTGCCCTTGGTGATTTTGACTCTTATTCCGGTGTTTCGCCGCCGCTGGGATCGCCATCGGCGTATCGCGCGCTGGACGATGCCAATCTGGCTCTATGTCTCAGTCACAGGGGTGCTGGTTTATCTGATGCTCTACAAGTGGTTTCCTCCGGCAAATCTTGCGTTTGGCTATTAGTTGATGTTTGATCAGAGGACGCGCTGTCGCGCAGACAAAGAAATCTATGGTGACGATCGCGACGTTTAACGAGTCGGCAAAAGCGAGGCAGCTTAAACGGCGCTTCCACGACGTTGGACTGAAGGCCGATGTTCACAATGAAGCGCCGTTGCAGCAAGTCGGATTCATGTCGCGGCCGCAAGCGAATGCTAAGGTAATGGTGGAGGATGACGATTTCGAGAGGGCGCAAAGCCTGATGGTTGATTGGGAAGCAACTGATCCGGACATCGCTGCTGCCGTGATTCGCTGCCCGCAATGCGGCTCCTCAAATATCGAGTATCCGCAGATGACCCGCAAATTCATCACCCCCGCGCTCGTTGGCGTTCTTTGCACGTTGAAAATTATTCCGAAGGAATTTTATTGTTTGGATTGCCACTTCACGTGGAGCAACGAAGAAGAGCGTACCCTGGGCCGCCTCTGGCATCGTTTCTTTCCTGGCCTCGAGTCGGGCAAAGAGAGTTCGTAGGACAACCGCTCTGCTCGACCGGCGCGATTGATTCCTCGCGCGCGATTCTTCTTGTGATTGACCTCCGATTGCTTCGATTGCCTCAAACCATGAGAGCCTCCCATTCGCATCGGCTTTGCCTCGCTCCGAGCGGCGCGTGGACTCCGCTCGGATCCACAGTCGCGCTCTGACATCCATGAAGTGGCTTTTCGCTTTGCTCCTGGCCCTGATCATCTTCGGCGGTGCCGCCTGGTTTGGTTACAACTTTTTCGTCAAAGAAGAAATCGCAGTGAAAAAGGAACAAAGTGGAGAGGTTACGCCTGCACCCACGCCAGACATCAGTCTTCCCGAGCTTCAGGCAGCGGCGAAACTGCGACAAGATGGGAAGCTGACTGAGACTCGTGACGCGCTCATTGCCTTTATCCAAAAATATCCCGCCGGGTTGCATGTCGAAGAAGCCAAAGATTTGCTCGGCGAAGTGAACATCGACATCTTCCTCTCGCGTTATCCTTCGCCCGAGAAGACCGACTATGTTGTACGGTCTGGGGACGTGCTCGCGAAGATTGCGAGGAAGCTGAAAACCACGCCCGAACTCATCATGCGGATGAATAATTTAAGCGGGACGATGCTGCACATCGGGGAGCATCTGCTCATTTCGCATCCGGATTTTTCTCTTGTGGTTCAACGGAAGGCGAAGGTGGTCGTGCTCCTTAATCACGGCGGCTTTTTCAAGCAATATCATGTGGGGGAACAAAAGTTGCCGCCCAAACAGCCGTCGAAAATCACGACGAAGGTCGCGGAGACGATGGCTTGGAGAGACGGAAAGCGCGTTGGCCTCGGCAGTAAGGATTACATTGGCAGTACCCGCTGGGTTCGCCTCAACGCAGCGGCTTACACGCTTTACTCAATCCCTGATTCCGCGCATCCCAACCTCACCCAGCCACCGCCCCCACTCGGCCTCGGCCTGGCCGCCTCCGACGTCGAGGAGCTAAGCAGCCTTGTAAACAACCACACCCCTGTCAGCATTACGGATTGAAGAGTTGATGGGATTGATGGATGCAATCTTGAAAAATCCGGCGTGCCTGACGCTTTAACGCTTCGATATTCTATGGAATTGCAACCGCTCGATTTCGAAAAACCGATCTTCGAACTGCAACGGCGTTTGCAGGATTTGAAGGCTCATTCCGACGAGCACGATGTCGATCTTGACTCGGCGGTCGGTGCAATTGAGGCAAAGCTCCGCCAAACCCGCCGCGAGATTTACGGCAACCTGACTGCCTGGCAGCGTGTCCAAATCGCGCGGCATGTGCAGCGGCCATTCGCGCTCGATTACGTCGAACGATGTTTTAAAAACTGGACTGAACTGCACGGTGATCGCCGTTTTGCCGATGACAAGGCCATGCCGAGCGGTCTTGCCATGCTTGGCAAGCAGCGCTGTGTGGTTATCACTCACCAAAAAGGGCGCAACACGAAAGAAAACGTGATGCGCAATTTTGGGTGCGCCCATCCGGAAGGCTATCGGAAGGCGCTGCGCCTGATGCGGCTGGGCGAAAAATTCGGCATACCCGTGATTTCATTGATCGATACGCCGGGGGCGTTTCCAGGGATTGGATCGGAGGAACGCCACATCTCGGAAGCAATTGCAGTAAACCTTCGCGAAATGATGAGGCTTCGTGTGCCCATTATCGCCGCTGTTGTCGGCGAGGGTGGATCGGGCGGCGCGCTTGGCATTGGCGTCGCCGATCGCGTGTTAATTCTCGAGAACGCTTACTACTCGGTGATCAGTCCGGAGGCGTGCTCCGCCATTTTGTGGAGAGATCGCCGTCACGCTGCCGAAGCAGCCGAGGCGCTCAAACTGACCGCGCGGGATTTATTGAAGCTCGAAGTGGTCGACGAAATTGTCCCCGAGCCAGAAGGCGGTGCGCATCGGGACTATGATTCGATCGCCGAAAACTTCGGCACCGCTCTTCGCGAAAATCTGGAGCGCATCTCTGGCATTTCAATTGAGGACCTGTTAACCAGGCGCTACGAAAAATTTCGGCGCATCGGGGGTTTCGCCGAACCCAAACCCACGTCCGCTTCGGCGCGTTCGTGACGTGATTCCCAGCAATTGGCAGACATCGGCGGGTGTTTGGCCGCTCGGCGTTTTTGTTGCTGTAGCTCTGATAGCGGGAAGCGCTGCAGGATCCGACTTCCATTTTGATCGCGACACATTGGCGTTCCAAAACGCCACCGTGCTGAAGTACAAGAACGGGGTTCCCTTTCTGCGTGCAAGATCGACAAGCGACGATCCCGCCAACAAGTATACTCGCTGCTGTTTTGTCATGACACGCACCGTGATGCAATTCCGTAAATTCGCCCGGTTCGATCCAGCCGGCATCCCGCTGGATGACAACCAACTTCGGGCCCGCATTCGTGCGGTTTCGCGCCACTTTGCCTGGCAAGAGCCATTACCGGAAAACGAGCGAATTGTTTTTCCCGGTTATGCAAATCTGCGCCAGATGAGCAACGCTCGCGCTGAGGTATTCAAAGAAAATATCGGCAGTGGGTTCATAACTTATTTTCGGCCCAGCAACGGCCGAATGTTTTTCCAGCACAGTCGGAAATATCAGGACAGAACTCATGCCAACCTTGATGCCGCCCTCTCACGTGGTGACCTGTTCGTCGGTTATCTTTCCACTTATCCGAAACTAAGTATTAATCACGCGGTGCTGGTGTACGCCCGGGAAAAACTTCGCCCCGGAGACGAACTGGAACATTATCTGGTTTACGATCCAAATCATGCCGAAGCGCCGCGCCAGCTAACTTGGTCGCCTCGTGAGCGTGCCTTTTCTTATCAGAAAGACATAGACTTCATCGGCGGGTTCGTTCGCGTTTATCAAGCTTACGGCAATCCGCTGCAGTGAAAACGATTCATTCAAAGGAGAACGCCAATGCCAAATAAGCCAACCCCAGCGCCCGTGCCCCCTTCACCGCCGCCGGTGCCGCCTCCAGAACCTTTGCCGCCCAATCCGCCGCCGATGCCGCCGGTCGGAAGATAGAGGCGGTCGGTCAAGGACGATGTCCCTCAGGTTACGGAGGAAACAAAAACCGGAGCGCGGGACTGACGCGCGCGCCCCAGGCGGCTTCGGTGTGCTCGGCGCCTTCGACTTCCATGTATTGAAGATCGTCGCGAAGTCTCCAGCCTTTCTTGGCAAGCCGATCGCGCAACGCGCGGGCTTGTTCCCAACCAGCCTCGCGTGTTCCCGTGTCGAGCCAGATTTTCAGCGGCGGCTTTTCTTCAATTGAATCGACGAGTCGATAAATGGCGAAATCGTCCCACCAAATCGATGGCGACATTACCATTAGGCGGGTAAAGGTCCCCGGAAACAAAATTCCAATTGCGAGGGTCACGAGACCACCGAGAGACGAGCCACCCAAGCCGGTAAATTGAGTTTCGCGTTTCGTCGAATACTTCCTGTCGATGTAGGGCTTAAGTTCCTCGATCAAAAACTGCCCGTATTGGCGGGCAAGGCCGCGGCTGCGCTTCTTTCGCTTTTCCTTCGCATCGATCACTCCGCGCGTCGGCGAGTATTCGTGAATCCGGTCCTCACCCATGTTCGCGATCGCCACGATAATGAGCGGCGCGAGCACCTTTTTGCGAATCAGGCGCTCGGCTGTTTCATCAACGCCCCATTCCACGCCCGCAAAAGAGGTGGCGGCATCAAAAATATTCTGCCCATCATGCAGGTACAGCACCGGATAACGCCGGCGCGAGAACCGCCGGTAGCCCGGCGGCAGGTAAACCAGCACGTCGCGCCGATTGCCAAGAATGTCGGACGGAAATCCACGATGTCGTTTGATGTTTCCAGTGAGCGTGTGTTTGGGCATGCAAGGCGAAATGGATCGTTTAGGATGTCGATCTTGTCCAACCGACGCCGCTCTCAAGGCTGGACACAAAACGAAAGAACATGCTCACTGTCCACCCGGTTTGATGAACCACCCCTACCTGAAATGAACGAACGCTACATCAAATGGTGGACACCGTATTTAAGCCGCGAGTTTGAAATGCTTGCGTTCGGCGACGGCGGCGGACTGCCGCTGGTTCTCTTTCCGACTTCGTTCGGCAGTTATTATCAGAACAAAGACTTCGGACTCGTCGGTTCCGTGGCTAGCTACGTCGACTCCGGCCGAGTCACGGTTTATTGCCCGGACGCCATCGACCTTGAGAGTTTCTACAATAAATCGATTCATCCCGCGGACCGGATGCGCACGCACAACGCTTACGAAAACGTGATCGTGCGAGACGTGTTCGATCTCGCACGGCGCGAATGCAATTGTCATCGCGTTGCGGTCAGCGGCGCGAGCCTCGGCGCTTATCACGCTGCGAATATTGCTTTTCGTCACCCCGATTTGGTGAGCCATCTCATCAGCTTGAGCGGCTCGTTCGACATCAGCTCGTTCTTCGATGGTTATCACGATGATAATATTTATTTCAATAGTCCGTACGAATATCTCCCGAACACGACCGATCCGTGGAAATACAACCACATGGGCATAATCCTTGGCACCGGCGAATGGGATAACACGCGCCATGAAAGCTTACGCCTCTCCGAGATTCTGAATTCAAAAGGTATTAAGCACTTTCTCGACGACCGGAGATGGTGCGGCCACGAATGGAGCTATTGGCGCAACATGCTGCCGTATTATTTATCGCTTATGTGAGCGTTTACGTACTATCCTCATGAAAAAAATCGGAATCCTCTTTGGTCAGGAGCATAGTTTTCCGCCAGCCTTTGTTGAACGGGTGAATCAAAAAACGGGTGGAAGTGAGATCGTGGCGGAATTCGTCAAGATCGACAAGGTGCTCCAGGGTGAGCCGTGCGGTTACGACGTGGTGATCGATCGCATCTCGCAGGACGTGCCGTTTTATCGCGCGTGGCTCAAGAACGCGGCCCTCGCCGGAACTGCAGTCGTGAACAACCCTTTCTGGTGGAGCGCGGACGAGAAATTTTTCAACAACGCTCTCGCGACCAAGATCGGCGTCGCCGTTCCGCGCACGGTGTTGCTCCCGTCGAACCAGCCGCCGCCGGACACGAACGACAAATCATTCCGTAATCTCGGGTATCCGCTCGATTGGGAAGGAATTTTCAGCTACGTCGGCTGGCCGGCATTTTTTAAACCGTTTGCAGGCGGCGGCTGGAAAAACGTCTATCGCCTGCACAACTCCGAGGAGTTTTTCCGCGCTTATAACGAAACTGGCCAGCTCGTGATGATGTTGCAGGAGGAAGTCAAATTCGACATGTATTTCCGCTGCTACTCGATCGATCAACGGCACGTTCGCATCATGCCATACGAGCCGCGGCATCCATATCATTTGCGTTACCAAACCGAATGGCAGGCGCCCAAGAAAATTTTGCAAGAAGTCGAGCGAGGTGTGCTCACGCTGAACCAGTATCTTGGCTACGACTTAAATACGGTTGAGTTCGCCATTCGCGATGGCGTGCCACTCGCAATCGATTTTTGTAATCCCGCGCCCGATGCGGAGGCCGCCAATGTCGGCCAGGCGAACTTCGAATGGGTCGTGGAAGCTGTTTCCGAAATGGCCATTCGCAAAGCACGCGAACACCTTGCCGGTCGCGACAATTTAAGCTGGGGCAAGTTCATGCAGGCCGCGGTGGACAAGCGCGAACTCCGCGAGCTCGCGTGACGTTGATAAGTATTTGTAGCCGGCGTCGCTGACGCCGGTCCTGCGGTCAGCGATCGCGGCTACAGATTCGGACGGGATGACAGCGAGCCGTTTTTGACGGAAGTTTGCTGCCCCTGATGAGCGCCAAGAAACACGTATTCACGCTCGGTATCGAAGAAGAATTCGCCATCATCGATCCGGAAACGCGCGAGCTGCGGTCCCATATTCATGAAATCCTCGAGGGCGGAAAAATCATGCTCAAAGAGCAGATCAAGCCGGAGATGCACCAATCTGTGGTTGAGCTCGGAACCGAAATCTGCCAATCGATCGTCGATGCGCGGGCCCATGTTCTTGAGCTGCGTAGCAAACTCGCGGAACTGGCAGGTCGCAGCGGATTAAAGATTGCCTCCGTTGGAACGCATCCCTTTTCGCATTGGCACGATCAGCTGATTACCGAAGGCGAGCGTTACCAGGAGATAGTGAAGGATATGCAGTTGCTCGCCCGCGCGAATCTCATTTTCGGCTTGCACGTTCATGTTGGCATTCCAGATCGCGCTGTCGCCATCCATGTGATGAATCAGGCGCGCTATTTTTTGCCTCACATTTACGCGCTGTCGGTGAACTCACCGTTCTGGGTTGGCCATAACACTGGATTAAAAGGGTATCGGCTCAAAGTGTTCGAGCGTTTTCCGCGCACCGGGATTCCAGACGCGTTCGAGAGCCTTTCCGAGTACGAAGACTATTGCAAGTTGCTCGTCAAGACCGGCTGCGTCGATAACGCGAAGAGAATCTGGTGGGACATCCGGTTGCATCCGTTCTTCGACACCCTGGAGGTCCGTGTGTGCGATGCGCAATCACGGGTGGACGACACGCTCGCGATCGCGGCTTTGATTCAAGCCGTGATCGCGAAATTACACAAGCTGCTCCGCCAAAACATCACCTTCCGCGTTTATCGCCGGCGTCTTCTTGACGAAAACCGGTGGCGCGCCTCCCGCTATGGGATCGATGGCAAATTGATCGATTTTGGCAAGGAGGCGGAAGTCGACACACGCAGCCTGTTAAATGAGCTGCTCGAGTTCGTCTCGACCGAAGTAAGCGAGCTCGGCAGCGAAAAGGAAATGGCGCACATCGAGCGGATCATGCGTGAAGGCACCGGAGCGGATCGACAACTCGGTGTGTGGGAACGCACGCACGATATGAAAGCCGTGGTCGACAACATCGTGGAGGAAACGTACGAAGGCCTGAACCTGTCGCGCCAGGCCGCGATCGCCGGTTAGTCCATATCGTCTCCGAAATACCGGGTTTGGATATGAAAAGCCGGGCAGACCGCCTGATTTGGATCTTTGAAAATTACTGAGCTTTGCCTAGACCTACGCGGACCTAATCGTCTTTTTTCTCTCTTTCTTCACTCTTCGCCTGTAATGCAAAATGATGATTGGCCGCTGCTGCCGACCTAGCGCGAACGAAGCGTGCGTACGCGCCGTTTTCGACGTACGGATCAGCGTCGCTGAGGACCGGACCATAGCGAAGATGTCCAAGTTGCCGCCAGCAGTCCAGAATGATTCCACGGTTGAATGGCTGTCCTTTCGCAGTGACAACGATGCAATTGTTCTCGCGCCAATTCCCAGGGTTCGCTTCGCCCCAATGCAGCTCGAGGCTGGTGAGTTTCAATGCATCGAGAGTGACGAGCAGGTCCTCCGCCCATTGGAAACAGTAACCGCGTTTTCTGATGTCCCAATGGACTAGGAAATTATTGAAAATTGGCGTGCCGAACATGCGATATTGCCGTCTGAGTTGGCTGGCGGTGGCGTACGCGCACTCTGCTAACAACCTTGCTTCTTCGCGATTCACCCTCGGCGAAAGGGCCGCAAGCTGGCTTGCCAGTCCTTCGGCTGCGGCGGATTCCTTCTTTGGCACCGAGAATGAAGGCGGCCGCTGTTGTTGGTCGGCCCCGACGCTGATCCACGGCATGAAAATGCCAACGGGAAGCGCAGATAGAAAGAGCAATCGACGCCAAACACGATGGCAGATCGAAGGTTGTTGAGAAGAAGGCAATGCGCTCATGAGTTCCCGATGTGCGTTGTTCTGACCGCGCGTAAGTTCTTCGAAACCAGGGCGGGTGGCGGCTGCATCCCGTGTTGAAATGCGAAATTCTTCGGCTCCTGTTGCTCTCCGTTAAGTTAAAGCCAATTTGCCCACGCCTGATTTCCACGTAATTCTGAACGCTTCCAATGCCCGATCGAGCTTATCTCCACCCAATTGATCCAGAACTAGTTCCAGGCGCGCGCAACGCTATCGATGTCTGCCTTCGATTGAAGCCGCAAGAGCGGATCACAATTATCACCGACACCGCAACGCGCGAAATCGCGGCGGCATTACAGAAAGAAGTGGAGCGTGTGGGCTCCGAATACAGCTTATTCGTGCTGGAGCATCATGCGCGGCGTCCGCTCAAGTATATGCCGGAGCTCATCCTCGATGATCTGGCGCTTTCGCGGGTGTCGATCTTCGCCGCGCAAACGCAACCGGGCGAGCTTACCGCCCGGACGCAAATGACCAGCGTAGTGAACAATCACAAAATCCGGCACGGTCACATGGTCAACATCAACCGGCAGATCATGCTGGAAGGAATGCGCGCCGACTTTTGCGCCGTCGATGTGCTCAGTCGGCGCCTGGTCGAGCGCGCGCGAGAGGCTGAGCGGATCACATGCCGAACGCCGCACGGCACCGAATTCGAAGCGGAGCTTTCGCCTAAATTAAAATGGCTAAAGACCAGCGGTATCATCACGCGAGACAAATGGGGCAATCTCCCCGGTGGCGAAATTTTTACTTCGCCGATGAATACTAAAGGCGTGTTCGTCGTTGACGGGGTGGTGGGTGATTACTTATGCGAACGTTTTGGGGACCTGAAGCCTAATCCGCTCACAATCGAAGTGGAAAACAACCGCATCCGATCGCTGCGTTCGGAGAACAAGGACTTGCGCGACGAATTTCGCGCTTACACCAGCACGGACGAAAACAGCAACCGCGTCGGCGAATTCGCGATCGGGACAAACACGGCCTGCACGCATGTCATCGGTCACATTTTGCAGGACGAAAAAATTCCCGGTGTCCACATCGCCTTCGGTCATCCCTACGCCGAACACACCGGTGCCAACTGGGTTTCCAAAACGCACATCGACTGCGTCGGCCGCGATTTCGACATCTGGTTCGACGGCGTACAGGTAATGCAGCGTGGGAAGTTTTTGGTATAGTGTTGCTGAATGATCGATGAGATTCGCAAGCAGTTGACGCGCGTGCCGTTTATTCCGTTTCTGGTTCGCACATCCGACGGCCACGAGTACTCAGTGCCCACCGTCGATCACGCCTATATCACGCCGCGCGGCAACCGAGTGATCGTTACCGACGACAAAGGCACCGTAGCCATTCTCGGGCCGCTTCATATTAACAGCGTGATCGAACAGCCCAACGGCGCGTAAGACGAGGCGGATCAATACAGTGGATCCGCAACTGCGTTTAGCATTCAATGGCGACTTCGCGCCGGAGAAATACGCGGTGCTGTTACGCTGCGTAAATGAGACCGAGAAATGGCCGGCGGATTTTCGGATTTCGGAGACACCAATTTTTTTGACGGATGAGTTCACGGACGAAGCAACGCGCGCGGCAAATGCGATTATCGATCTTACGCGCACGGCGGAATTCGCGCGGGATGCGGCCTCGGCGGTCCCGAAAGGTTTGGAGGTGCTGAACGAATCAGCGCATCCGAATTTCCTTGTAGTTGATTTCGGGATTTGTGGGGAAGGCGATCGTCTCGTCCCGCGACTGATTGAACTGCAAGCGTTCCCAAGTTTGTTCGGTTTTCAGTTGCTGCTCCTGCATTGCATGCGCAAGGCATATCCGGCGATTCCACGGAATTGGACTTCATCCTTTGGTGGAATTAAGGACGAGGCCTACATCGAGCTGTTGCGACGCACGATCGTTGCCGATTCCGATCCGGAAA